>Ga0181528_10001934_pt1 | contig 12770 bp, 12 predicted proteins | sample PEATcosm2014_Bin_47_FD_119742 | JGI IMG/M metagenome (GOLD analysis project Ga0181528, IMG submission 119742) | Peatland microbial communities from MTU Mesocosm Facility, Houghton, MI, USA - PEATcosm2014_Bin10_10_metaG | ecosystem: Environmental > Terrestrial > Soil > Wetlands > Peat | place... | reverse complement strand
TCGCGCCACGCCGGAATCGCTCAGAATTCAATTGGAACAGGCCGGGTTCCGTGTCGTCGAACTATTCATGAATTCCTTTCACGAGCGATTTGCCAGCGGGACGGCAATGCTGCGTCATTGCTTCATGCGGATCGGATTTGTTCCGGCTTGGAAAGAGATTCTTGCGCCTGACGAAGGCAATGTACTTTTCGAAACACTCGAGCAGCGACTGAACGAGCGAGCCGACCTGGACGCAGGGCTATGTCTGACAATTCCGATGGCATTAATCGAAGCGGAGAAACTGTAAAAGCCGAGTTTCCGTGAAGCGAACCTTCGACGGATTGCGCTTCTCCCGTCGTTCAAATCAACCGCCAGTATTCACGACATGGCCGAGAAGGAAACAAGACAATGTCCACTCCGACACTTCGCCCGGCAGCGGAATCAGATCTTTCTACAATCAACGAGATTTATAACTACTACGTATTACGGTCCACATGCACCTACCAATTGGAACCAGAATCGATAGCAGATCGACTCGCATGGTTTCGTGAGCATCCACCCGACAAATATCCTGTCGTTGTCGTTGAAATCGATGGTGAAGTTGTCGGCTGGGGTTCGCTTTCCAAGTGGCGACCAAGAGCCGCGATGGCCCCGACCGTTGAAGTGACAGTCTACGTTCGGCACGAGATGCATCGTCGCGGACTCGGAAAAATGATTTTGTGCCACCTGATTGAGAGAGCCTGTCAAATCGGCTTTCATTCGATTATTGGCAGTGTCAGCGCCGATCAAAACGCAAGTATCTCGTTGCAAGAGGGCGTCGGGTTCCGACGCGTCGCCCACCTTGTTGAAGTTGGTCATAAATTCGGGCAATGGTTGGATTTGATGTACATGCAATTGATGCTCGAGGCGCGTCGTGACACCTGATTTTCTTCTGTTCATTCTTTGGGTTGCGGACGAAGCTCGTGCTGTGTCGTAAGTTCGGTAAATCTGAATATTAAGATGTTTTCAGCCAATAAGGGGCTTACCCCCGTCCAAAGATGGGTGACAATCATCTTTGTGTTCTAGACGCGCGGTTGACTCCTCGCACAGAGTGTCGCATTAGCGTTACCGAACCGAAAGTTGACAAACATGTCTCAATCAGAAAACAGCACTCCGAAACCCGGATTGTCGGGGTTCGCTGAAAGCTTTTCGGCAGACATGAAATCGGGGTTTCTTGTTTTTCTGATCGCGATGCCTCTCTGCCTCGGGATCGCCAAAGCGAGTGGTTACCCCGCCATCGCAGGAATCTTCACCGCAATCATCGGAGGTTTTTTCGTCCCGTGGATCAGTAACTCGGAACTGACAATTAAAGGACCCGCCGCGGGACTCATCGTAATCGCGCTGGGCTGTGTCGACGGATTCGGGTTCACCGGCGGCAAAGACGTCGAACAGGACATGCTGGCATATCGAATGGCACTGGCGGTGGGAGTGATCGCCGGACTGGTTCAAATTGTGCTGGCGGTATTCCGTTCGGGAATTCTGAGCGAGTTTTTTCCTACGGCTGCCGTACATGGAATGCTGGCCTCGATCGGCGTGATGATCGCGTCCAAACAATTTCACGCGATGATCGGCGATCCCACGAATGAGAAGGAACCATTACGAGTCATTGAGGCGATTCCCGAAGCGTTGCAGCACATGAGGCCCGAGATCGCCACAATTGGCTTCGTTTGCCTTGGCATCATGGTTCTCTGGGCTGCGTTACCGAAATCGCTTGCCTGGCTCAAAAAGATTCCGCCGCAGTTGGTGGTTGTGGTGACGGGAATATTGATCGGACAGGCGTTCGGTCTATCATCCGTCGCGCGAGTCAACGTGCCTAGCGATATTCGGCAAGGGATCAATTTTCCAGACTTTACGGGTGCGTTTTCGCTCGCGGACGGACACCTGAAGAATACGCTGATGTACGTCGTCATGTTCGCTCTGATTGGGACATTGGAATCGCTGCTCAGTGCCAAGGCCGTGGATTTGCTCGATCCACATCGCCGTAAAACAGACTACAACCGCGATCTGCTGGGGATCGGAATCGCCAACACGCTGACGTCCTGTATCGGTGGATTGCCGATGATTTCCGAGATCGTTCGCAGCAAGGCGAACATCGATAATGGTGCTCGCAGTCGATTCGCGAACATGTTTCACGGGCTTTTTTTGTTGATCTTCGTTGCGCTGCTGCCGCAGTTGATCACGATGATCCCCAATGCAGCGCTTGCCGCCATGTTGGTTTTCACCGGTTATCGGCTTGCATCTCCGAACGAGTTCATCCACATGTATAAAGTTGGTCACGAGCAACTGGCAATTTTTGTGGCGACGATCATCGGAGTTTTAGCGACCGACCTTTTGGTCGGTGTCGGGATCGGCATCGCCGTGAAAGCCGCATTCCATATCTGGAACGGAGCTCCGATTCGATCGTTGTTCACTCCCCATATCGAAATCCGAGAGATCGACGCGAATACAACTCTCGTTCGAATCAAGAACTCGGCGGTTTTCAGCACCTGGATCCCACTACGACGAAAACTTCTTTCCATCGCCAGTGATCACATCATCGTTCTCGATCTTTCTGATACGCGGCTGGTCGATCACACGGTGATGGAAAAGCTTCACGAACTGGAAGTCGATTTTCGACAAAAGAATCGAAAGTTCATAGTTCAGGGGTTAGATATGCACCACGGGGTTTCGGACCACCCGCACGCGGCACAAAAGCGAGCAGCAGGCTGACCCGCGTCAAGCGAGGAAGGCGTTTCGTCTTCCCCTCTCGACGACCATTGTACCAACGCAGGCACGAGCGAAGATTAAAGACTGACGGCACGACGCACATTAAGCATCGTAAAGGCATGCAGCGGAACTCATTCGGTCGAGCATGACTTCGCGAAGCTCTTCCCGGATTTCGTTCGCCAAGGCGGAATGACCAGATCGGTGGGCGATTCGATCTCGCAAACGGCGCAGTTTTTCGATCAAAGATCCTGATTCAAGCGACCGAGATCGATAAAGGTCTTCACCTGATTCGATGGGCAAATAAACCGAGGGACGTACCCGCGGCCGTCCAACCAGGATCATGTCCAGAATTGCCAGCAACCAACGTGATGTTTGCGGTCCAACCGGTTCTTCGAGAGTTTGTCGAAGATCACCGAGAAGCAAATATTCAAGTTCACGATTCTGGTTGGTATAAGTCTCGAAGTGTGGAGCAGCAGCAATCATCAACAGTTCCCTCAACTAACCAGCCTGAATCCCGTGAATGGCAAGTTCGAGACAGAAAGAGCAATCTGTGTGCCGTCAAGTTTAGGGCATTGTCACATTTACAAAACCGAGGCAATTCTCGGCGAAAGTTGTTGAATCGTATTGAAAAATTCGGAAATCCGAATCATTTTTCGCTTGCATCCTGCCGTGATGGCAAGCAGTCCGTCACGAACTTTGGGCGATTTTTGCGGATACCGGACTGATCGCAGGTTTGATGTGCTTACCTATTTTATTGGACCTTGTCGGGGTGAAAAAAATAGAATCAAAAAGAAAATCGCCGTCGCAGAACCGAGGGGGTGGTTTTACGACGGCGACTAAGGATCAGACTTGGCAGGCCATTCAGATCATGCAGTACGTTGCGTCTCGAGTTGTCACTTCAACCTGCACGGTTTGACCGGTCAGCTTCCCGCATGGGTTATTCATGATGGGAAGTCTCGGTTGCCTCTGCGGAACCGACCGGCCTGCCGGGGCGTGTGTTCCCCGGCCAACAGATCATTCTGGTCGGCCAATCCCTCTCCAAATCCTGCGGGGATTGCCGAAACAATCTTTGCAGGTTTCTGAGTTATCGGACAAGGCCCTCCAGAAATCCAACGGATCGTTTGGGATGCCTGTGGAATCTGTTGTGCGTTCCGATCCTTAAGAACTCAATACGATACCTGCGGTGACTTTTCCGTTTGACGTTGCATTTGACAAACGGCATTCACCGTGTTCCCAATTCCTGGATTCGAGCGGCAATCATCATCTGGAATACAAAGCAAACCAGGCCGGTCAAAATCCAAACGGTAATCGTTGCGGGAAGCTCTCCCCAGACATTCGACAGACTGTTTTGACCGCTGCCACTGACGTAGAACAACAATTGCACCACCGGGCAGCAACTCATGACGGGCCCCATCAGGAAGATCGCCGCGGGCAATGCCCCCCACTTAATAAACAGACTGAGGAGTGCGATCAGATGCAAGAAAATCAGAAACGTCATGATCGCTGCCCAGACTGCCGGATTGAGGAATCCTTTGGCCAGAATCGTCGTATTGACGTTTGGCAACGCTTGCGAACCGAGCGCAAGACTGAGCGCTGCCGGGAAAAGGCCCATGAGACAACCGCAGGCTTTTGAATAACCCATGTATGGGATCGATCGAGGCAACATCAACAGCGATGACATTGTGTGCAGCCGGATTTCGTCATGGAAAATGCGAGAAGCGAAGATGCAGGCTTCCAAAATCAATGCCCCCCCGACAAACCAACAGTAGATCGGGCCGAGGTCGGTCAATGTGATATTGAACCAGTTTTGAGGCGTCAAACAGATAAAACCGATGACCAGGAAAACGGCGAAATAGACCAGCAATTTTCCCGCCAACAACAAATAGCCGCCGCCAATGAATTGAAAATCTTTCCAGATAAACGGATTGGCCCAGCATCGGCCGGGACTGAGAAACTTCATTCGGCTCGTCGACCGGACAAGTGTGCCCCGCGACGCTCCACCGGGAGAGGCATTGTTGACACTCGGCCCAAACAACAACCACGACAATCCAAAACACCCGAGACCGACGACACAATTTGAAACCACTTGCCGGGTCAACAGGGGTTTGGCAAACCCCGTCGACATGACATCCGCCAGTTGATCGATGATGCACGAATCGACCAGCCATTCCAGCAACGTCATTATCCCTGACTGCCACCAAATTGACTTGGTCCATCCCATTGCCGTTAAACTTGTCAGTTGCAGTGCTGCATAGCGAGGCGCCAGCGCATGGAGCGCCATCAAAAGTGTCGTCACCGCCGCAGCCGTTCCGCCGCGTTGAAACAAGACGGAGCAAAGCAACGCGACATTGGCTAGCAGTACCGTATATGCCAACAGATCGACATACGAAGCGACGATCTGCAACGTCGTCACGCCACCCAGTGTGACGGCGAGCAGCATGAATGGAAACTGCACCACCAACAGCAACATGACTTGAATCAAACGACTGGTTGATTTACCCAGCAGAATTCCCAAATGGTTGAGCCCCGCCATTTGCAGCAGGCCAATCGTATCCTCTTCCTTTTCTTCAGTAATTGCCGACGAGAAGAACCCAATTCCGGCGCAAGTAATAAACAGCGCGTTCAACCAGGCGATTTGTTTAAAGAACGACAATCCCGGCGCACCCAGGGTGAAACTCTGAAATGTAGCCACCAACAGGCAGAGATAGATGAAACCGACGAATGCAAGGCGAAAAAGATGGTTTCGCAGTTGCCTTGCGTCCAGTCGCAAGGCTCGCGTCAGAAGTGCCAATAACCCGTAATACATAAAACAGACTCGAAAAGAAAAAAACGCGGTTCAACCAGAATCATCACCGTCATTTGACGCCCTTGGTCGTCAGATCCATGAATGCATCATTCAAGTGACGCTTGTCTTCCGTAAAAGCGACGATGGGGACATTCAGGTCCAGCAGGCTTCGCAACAGGCGATTCGTATCGGTCACATTCCAGTCGTAAGAAACTCGGTAATCGGGGCGACCTTCGACTTGATCGGCGTCGACGACTCCGTGCAATGCCTTAAGGCGTTCAACGATCCCATCCACTTCCTGATCGAACGTGACGCGCCATGTCGGGTATTCGTTGGTCGATGCCTGCAAGCCGCTCATCGAACCGGTGTACATCACCTTGCCCTTGTCGATGATCGTGACCGAATCGCACAACTCCGCCAGTTCCGGAAGAATATGTGAGCTGATGAAGATTGTTTTGCCCATCGATCGCAGGGCCTTCAGAATGTCCATCAATTCGATGCGGGCACGAGGATCGAGACCGGATGCCGGTTCGTCGAGTAACAACAGATCTGGATCATTGACCAGGACGCGAGCGAGACTCGTTCGTTGTTGCATACCTCGAGACAAACCGCTGATCAGGTCGTTTTTTCGTCCGTCCATATCAGTCAGGGCTAAGACTTCGTCGATGACACGCGTTCGCTGAGAAAATGCCAATCCATAGGCTGCAGCAAAGAAATCGAGGTACTCGTACACGGTCATCTGTCGATACGTACTGAAATGATCGGGCATAAAACCGATTTTTCGCCGAACGAGTTTCTGTTCGTCGACCACGTCGTGACCGAACACTTTCACGATGCCGAATTGCGGTCTCAACAACGTGCAAATGATTTTCAGCGATGTCGTCTTTCCGGCTCCGTTGGGACCGACGAAACCATGCAGGGACTGCGGCATGACTTTGAAGCTGACGTGATCCAGTGCCCTTCGTCCCTTGAAAGAATGCACGACATCGTCGACTTCAATAACGGGTTGTGTTGAACTGCCATTCATGGAATTGCTCATCAGTGGGCTTCCGACATCTGAGGAATGAGGTTTTGATTGTCAGCTGCGACCGGGTGAACGGTGTCGCGGCTACTGTTGCTTCAGATCAGTCCCAGAAAGAGTGACGCAGTACAGGACTCGGCCTTCTTGCTTGCCAAGTCGATTGTTCTGCATGGCGAATTCGTTCGGGATTTTCGCGTACAAAAAAACTCGGATCACGTTTGGAGCGAGGCGGATTTGTTCGGCGTCCTTTTCCCGACTGACGTTGAGCCCCCGAGACAACAGTGGCAAAAACATCTGCGTGTAACGTTCCGCGGTCGTCTGTTTGTTTTGCGTTCCCCACGGTGAATTGCCATACATATTGTTGCGTTGCTCTTGCACTCGCAACATGCTGACAGCCGTGCCTGTTTCGTTCGCCAGGACCAGTTTTCCATCAATCCAGTTCAAAGCATAGAAACTGCTCCCGATCAGCGCGAACTGCTTTTCGACGTCAGTCTGTTTGACGCCAGCGACCGCGATCTCCAATTCGGAAAGCCGACCTTCCGAAGTCTTGATGCTTTCGAGATTCAGTTTCAGCCCGTCGAAGGGAATCTTCGCGCGCGAGGCCAATTCGCGATTGGAAAACGGTGGAATATCCACTTTGAATATCGCCTCGGCACCGTTATTGATCAAACCTCTGACAGCTTCGTGATCGTTGCAGGCGGAATACAGTGCTCCGGTCGCATTGTGTCGAATGTCGTAGTCGGCCCCGTTCGTCACGAACACGTTGGACCAGCCAGAAACATCCATGAACCCATCGGGCAATGGCTTGGCGATTGCGACGGTATGCACGGCCGAGGCTTCGCCGTATCCGCGTTGGCCCACATACGAAAACAGCAAACTGAATAGGGTGACGGTCCCCAGCAACCCGGCATAAACCACGCGAAAATCCGACCACTTTTTGCCCAGAAGGTAGCAACCGGGAAAGACCAGTCCGATATAGACCCAGAACATGAAATGCAGTAACACCCAATTGTGATCCGGCTTCGTCATCAACTTCAACTGACTCAGGAACGAGGTCGACTTGAATGGGTCGGTACCTTCGCTGTAGCCAAAATTCTGGCCCGGACTGATTTGCTGGGATTCGTCCAGGCGATCGACGATGTCGTCGGTTTTTTCGGTGGCATTTTGTGGCTGATAGTTTTTCGGCAGACCGGCGCAGGCCTGGCGAAGATCGTCTTCGCTGAATTGCGAACGCGTCATTGAAAGTCGAATGATTCGACCGGACCCGGTAATCTGGTCCTCGAGCGGGGTTTTCAGAAAACTCATCGGTCCCGCAAAGTCGGGAAACTTTCCACTGGCATCTTGCAGGACCACGACAGTCCCTCCCAGGTAAATCCAGTCGATGAACGCCTGACGTCTCGACTCTTCCCAACGCGGAATGTGATCGAGCACCACCAACTGCAATGCATCTGTGGCCGTGACGAACGGTGGAAACAGATTGTCCGGCAATTGGAACTTGATGGCTCCGCCCTTTGCCGAAACGCTATTAGGATCGTTCAAAATGATTCGTTGATATTTGGCCAGTCGCGGCGTTTGAAAATCGTAGGTGCCGCCGGGGTACTTGAGGCTCCAGTTTTCCGTGACAACACCACTTCCAGCATCGCTCGTGATATAGGGGTAAAACTGTACCCACTTTTGCGAATTGGGCGATATCGTCACGGTCTCGATGATCGCGGCATCAACGGCGCCACCTCCGAGCCCCAGCGATTTTCGCAATAAAACCTCACCGGTAAACTGCTGTGGAGTCGGATTGTTGATGAGGACCGAGAGCAGATTAAACCGATGAGGTGCCACCTTGCCATTGAAGCCCCATTTGTAATCTGCGACATCGATTGCGAACGCGTTGGCGACATACAGCCAGCTCACGACGGTAATCAACAAAATGCGGGCGACACGCAAAAGATCATGCGGTCCGAATCGTCGACCGCTCGATTCGATCCTTGCCAACCGAATGCTCATGCTCTGCACCTCAAAAAAATCGCCGATTGAGCGAAATCTCGAATACCGCCGCCGTGTTTCGGGCAGCGTTACTCGTCACCCTGAAAGGCATTTCGTCTAGACGAAGTTATAGAATGCCAAACTGAATAAAAAAATGGAACTGAACCACGCAAAGATTTATTTTTGGAAAGAATCTCGTATCCGGTGGCGAGAATCAACGGTTGAACTTGTGCCGGTTCTTACTATGCTGCCGTCTTCGTGAAACGGATTTCGATGAAATCGTTGGGTTGAGACGGACGTCTTTTGCTGGAAATCTGCGAAAAAAGGAACTTTGGGAATGACTGATGAAAACGAATTGCTGGATTTGAGCCGAAAATTGCTCCATTCGATCGATACCGGCGATTGGACAACATACGCCTCTTTATGTGACGCGTCCATCACCTGTTTTGAACCCGAGGCACTGGGCCATCTCGTGGAAGGTTTGCCGTTTCACAAATTCTATTTCGATCTTCCCGCCTCGCCGACAAAACCGGCCAAACAGTCATCGATCGCATCCCCGAGTGTTCGTTTGCTTGGGGATGCTGCCGTCGTGACTTACGTCCGAGTCGTTCAACGACTCGAAGCCAGTGGATCGCCAATATCAACTGCCGCCATGGAAACCCGAGTATGGCATAAGACATCTGGAGCTTGGAAGCACGTGCATTTCCATCGCACGCCGTGCTGAACTCGTTCCATGAGAAGTCGGGCATCGATGTTTGATGTCGACAAGAATTCGCAAAAAACTCCAGATTCTTTGGAATCTCAGTTGAGGACGTCGAATGCCTCGCGTTTCTAACTCAGGCAATAAAAAGTGAATCATTCCGGTTGAAGCAGAATCTGCTTGGGGATCAACCACCCGATTCACAGCGACAAACTTATTGGGGAGGGTTTCCAATGCAACGAATCACTTGGACTCTGGGATTTTTGGTGGCGGCAGGTGTGGCAACTGCTGTGGCACAACCACCGGCGGGTCGAGGGGGACCACCGGGAGGCGGAATGGGAGGCGGTCGCCCGCCGATGCCGTTGGTCGAAGCGCTCGACATCGATCGAGATCGAGTGATTTCGGCCAATGAATTGAAAAATGCGACATCCTCGTTGTTGACGCTCGACAAGAACAACGATGGGAAACTGACGGAAAATGAGTACGGACCTCAAGCCGGAGGTCGCGGTCTGGGTGGACCTCCCGGCGGCAACCGAGGTGGTGGTAACTCGCGACGTGGACAACCCGGTGGTCCAGAAGGTCGGGGCGGTCCGGGCGGTCGTGGCCCTGGCGGCGGTCTAGGAGAGGGTGGTGACGGCGGTCCGCCTGGCCCCGACCCGGACAGGATGGTCGATCACGCCATGAAATTTGACGCGGACAACGACGGTAAATTGAGCAAAGCGGAATTGAAAAAATTCGCTGAGGATTTCGCGCAACATCACCGCGGCCCGGGGGGGCCTCCCGGTGGTGACGATGGCGGTGGTCCTGGCCCAAACGGCAACGAAGGCGGCGAGCGTCCGAAACGTCCCGAGTGAATCACGAATCCAAATTCGGTCGGTTTTCATTCAGCACAAGTGACTGCAGTACCGATCTACTGATTCTGATTACTGGTCAGTTCCAGCAGGTGCTGAAAATCGGGATCGTTACGCAGTGAATCGAAGTCGGTTTCTTCCGCGATTTTGTTCAGGTATTCACGATCCATGCGCAGTGACCGCGCCAGCCACGAGAGCGCATTTTCCTTATCGCCAGCCAAAGCGTAGTAGCACGCCATGTTATACAACACCAGCGGGACACCTTTGTGAAACTGGTAGGCCAGCTTCATCGTGTCGATGGCCTGTGGAAGTTGATCGATCCGCTTGAGACACCAGGCCATACGCAGCAATGGCCCCAGGTCGGTAGGCTTTTCGAAGTGAGCCCGCCGATAAGCGTCGAGCGCCTGATGATGATCGAGCTTGAGCAACAGAGCTTCGCCGCGCAGCATACTGGCATTGAACGCGTGATTGCCGATGTTTTCAATTTGATCCAATTCACGCAAAGCGTGATCCGGCATATTGAGTGCGATATAGCCTTCGGCGGCCTGAAGCTGACGCACGCAAATCTTCTGAGGATTGAACGGCATGTGAGACCCAACATCAGCGAATAACCACGGTGGGAGTTGTAACATCGCCGCCGCGGCGCGTCTATCTGATTCCGACGATTCGAACCTGGGATACAGTCATTTGATCTCACACAGACGGACATTCTTGAATTCGGCCCACATCGGCTTTCCTTGATGCAATTGCAAAGCCAAAATCCCATCGGTCAGGGCGAGTTCCGGATCTTTGTCTTCGAAGTCCAAGATCAACTGATTGTTAAGGTAGTGCCGAACGCGATGCCCCTGAGCGATAATCACAACGTCGTTCCAGTCATCGAGTTTGAACAACTTTTGAAAGGCCGGTTCGTCGATCAAATCCGATTTGACCACGTGCTTGCCGTTTTTATCCCAGTGGGCTTCTTCGCCAACCAGGCAGATCCTGCCGCGTTTTCCCCCTTCGTCGTAGATGAAACCCGAGACATTGGGAAGTTTGTTCTCATTTCGAATTTCGTGCTGATAACCTTTCACGACCCACGCATTCTTGACGCCCTCGTCGGTGATGTGTCTCGAACGGTACTGAATTCCCGAATTGTTTGTCGCAGTGCAACGGAACGACAATCTCAATTCAAAATCCTTGGTGCGTGCGGTTTTGCAGATGATGAATGTATTTCCGTTCGCCACTTTGTCATTGGTCGTTTCACCGTGGATGACGCCATCTTTGACACTCCACAACCGTGGGTCTCCGTCCCAGCCTGTGAGGTCTTTTCCATTGAACAACGGCTGCATGCTCGGTGCTTCGGCCGGAGCCGTCGCTGGCGCATCGGACGCAAACGCAATACTCGCAAGCAAGCACAAAACGGCCATTACGACAAACAATTGACGAATCATCTTTTTCTCCGAGTCAAATCTTTGCACTTGCCCAGTGAAGTCGCATTGCTGTCCGGGCAAAACATGAATTCATTTTGCAACATGTAGACAATACCGAAATCAATTGAACGTGTCTCGCCAGACGAAGAAAGAGTCGAGGCGGATCACCGGACAAAACGCCGCGTTACAATAACTGAAACTCCCTGACGATTCCCCGATTCTACTTGTGACGTCGAATTGCAAATGGGTATCCTATTTTACATGAGTACTCTCGACCTGACGCCGTTCTTGAAATCGCCTCGACTGCCCGATCTCGTGGCGGCGCTCAGCGACCGTCTGTTAACCGAGTCTGTGGCGCGTCAGCGTTTTTACAACGAAATGACGGACGGCGAGAAAGTCGAATTCATTGATGGTGAGATCATCATGCATTCCCCCGCTCGAAATCAGCATCTGCACGCTCAGATGAAACTCGTAACTTTGTTGAATACCTACGTCGGCATTCACAAACTGGGCGTCGTTTACGCCGAAAAGTGCCTTTGCGTTTTTCCACGAAACGACTACGAACCGGACATCGTCTTCTTTGGACCCGAAAAAGCGATTGCGTTTCAGCCCGACACGATGAAATTTCCAGTTCCGGATTTTGTTGTCGAAGTCTTGTCAGATTCGACGGAAGCTCGTGATCGCGGCGTCAAATTCGAAGATTTCGAAGCGAACGGAGTCGGTGAGTACTGGATTGTGGATGCCGTTGCCGAAATCGTTGAACAATACGTCATCGAGAATGGGTCATTCCGGTTGCTGCTCAAATCGGGTTCTGGTGAAATCGTCTCCCGCTTGATTTCGGGCTTTCGAATTCCTATTCGGGCCATTTTCGATTCGGCGGAGAATCTCTCGACATTGAAGCGACTGCTGCCGTGAAAAGACGACGGGTCGAATTCTCAAAAGACGCGTGGTCAAATGAGTCACGTGTTCGACGAAGATTCCAAAAACTCTTTCAACTCGGCACTGTGGGCGTCACCGTCGCGTTGACCGAGTTGGATCAATCGTTCGATGAACTTTGCTTGAAACAAGACCGTGCTCAGAAAATCCTGGCTGCCGATATCACCGGTCCCGATACGTCGCAACAAATAACTTAACGTCGTCGGCAGTTCGTGTCTAAGCTCATAAGCGATCGCCCCAATGTCTTCAGACGGACGAATGACAAGCAGCTTGATGTCGCGCATTCCATGTCGTTTTTCCTCGGGCAATTCGCGGACCAGTCGGTTGATCATCTGCATTTCCAGCACGTCCTGGTCGAGCTGATCGA
>Ga0181528_10001932_pt1 | contig 12779 bp, 11 predicted proteins | sample PEATcosm2014_Bin_47_FD_119742 | JGI IMG/M metagenome (GOLD analysis project Ga0181528, IMG submission 119742) | Peatland microbial communities from MTU Mesocosm Facility, Houghton, MI, USA - PEATcosm2014_Bin10_10_metaG | ecosystem: Environmental > Terrestrial > Soil > Wetlands > Peat | place... | reverse complement strand
CGATCAGGATCGGACAGCCATTGGTATTCGTCGACGACCACAAGACGAAACGACCGGCTTCCCCCGTTTTCAGCCTCGCCCGTTCCTTGGGCTTCGGGACGCGCCCCCAATCGCGGAGCAGGCTCCGGCTGCTCTTGAAAGCATCCTTGCACCGCCTCCAACGTGGCAACAACCACGGGCGAATCCGCAGCAATCGTGACGTCCCCTGTCATGATCCCCGCACGCCACCCGCGAGCCCGCCACTCTGCGAACTTGTCGTTGGCCAACGCACGGGTGGGCACCGTGAACAAAGACCTCCTTGAGAAGTTCGTTTGCTCCAGCCATCGCTCAAAAACGTAGGTTTTCCCCGCGCCTGTCGGCGCATCAATGACGACATCCTTTCCGGCCGCCAGCGCCTGAATCGCCTCCGCCTGCCAACGGTCCGGCAACATCAATTTCTGAAGACCTGCAAACGCGTCGATCCGCACGCCAAAAACCTAGAGGACATCCTTGCTTCGTCAATCATCCGCGCAGCTATCAAGAGCCAATCGATTATTGACTTGATTGTTTCAAACATTTGTTTCAATTGCTTGTTCATGGCCAACGAACCGCAATCCACAAGAGAACGAATCCTGGATGCGGCTGAACGTCTTTTTGGTCAGCAAGGTTTTCAGGGCACGTCACTTAGGCAGATTACGGAAGAGGCTGCAGTGAATCTTGCGGCTGTGAATTATCATTTTGGGTCAAAGGAGGACCTATACAAAGGAGTCATCGTCCGTCGCCTGCGGCCGGTCAATGAGGAGAGGTTGAGACTTCTGACACACGCCGAACAATTGGCTGGGGAGCAGCCCGTGCCAATTCGGTCGATTCTAGAGACATTTATTCGTCCGCTTTTGCAGCAGGCGATGGACAAGTCTGCCAGTGGGGCGTCTCTGCTTAAGTTGATCAGCAGGGATCTCACTGATCCCCAGCCGTTTTTGCGTGTGGAGCTGGCGAAGGAGTTTGATACGCTGGTCGAGCGCTACACCCGCGTCCTGACTCAGACGCTACCCAACATTCCTCTGCCCGAGCTCTTCTGGAGGATGCAGTTTACCATCGGAGGCGTGGTCTATGCTTCTGCGCATCAACATGATTTCGAGCGCACGTCCTGCGGATTGTGCCGCGGCGACGACTTGGATGGCTGCCTGCGCCGACTGATCGACTTCTGCGCCGCGGGCCTCAGTGCGCCGTTGTTGGAATTGGGCGCTGGCAGCGGATTACCAACTGAACCAGAAACTGTGGCTTCCGTCCCTTGAATCATGCCCGCCCGTGAGTATATTTATTTCGACCTGCCAAAGTATTATTTCTGTAAAAATCGGGAACAAGCAGAGGACCTTCTGCTCTCATCTGACTGACCAAACCAAGCCATGATAGAAGTTGCCATTGTACTAGCTTTGCTCTCCGCCCTGGTGGCGACAGAGCCGGACTCGGAACACGATCCGAAGTGAGGCTATGTACCCCAATCTACCTACCCTTTAGAATTCAATAACAATCCAGAATCGATTTCACAGGTATCTTCCGTCCACCGCCTCGCAATTCACAATTCGGAAGCATCGAGCTCCGACATCCGTGGCAACCTTGCAGGCGACGTCCGGCGAACTTCTTTTCCGAAGCGCCGAAGATATTTGAGCGCCACCTCCAATTCGTTCGTCAGCGGGGCCTGAATTGCAACGGGCGCCCGTGTCGCGGGGTGGAGAATGGTGAGTTGGCTGGCATGGAGCGCAAGACCGCTGATCAAAGGCCGCTCTTGAGCGCGCCCCTTGTAGCCGCGTTTCAAATTGGAAAGCAGAAGCTTCGCATCGCCTCCATAGAGCCGGTCATTGAGAACGGGTAGTCCGGCACCTGCAAGATGGACCCGGATCTGGTGCATGCGCCCGGTCTCCGGACGGCACTCCAGCCATGCAAAGCCCCTGAACCGTTCGACCACGCTGAAAGCAGTGACAGCGGGCCGGCCACATCGGGCGTCGACGAGAAAACATCCGGGCCTGCCCTTATCCACTGCCAGAAGATTCTCCACTCTGAATTCATCCTGGGGCGGCGCACCTGCAACCAGGGCATGGTAAACGCACTCCGCGGTCTTTGCCTGAAACTGTCCGCTCAGGCTATCGAGCGCGGCTTTTGTCTTTGCAAACAGGATAACGCCGCTCGCCTCCGAATCCAGGCGGTGCACATTTCCAATATGACGACCGCATCCCGCTTGGACCAGAGCCAGCAGGCTTTCCGGTTGTCCTGACCCGCCTGTGCCCGCGACAGGAAGGCCACCCGGCTTATCTAATGCCAGCAGGACCTCGTCCTCAAAGACAACCGGGGGCAATGCCATGGGCCATGAATTGCTAAAACGCCGCGAAAAGGCCACGGGAAAAATCACCGGCGGGCATAATGCAACAGGGCTGATTCATTCCCGGCTGCAACTTTCGATTTCCACCTGCATAATGGGGCGCACGGCGTGAATACGCTTGCGGAGGATGCAACGGTCCTTTCCTCTGGCGGTCACGGCTATGTTATGATCGCACCACCGCCAAAAGGCTTGGTGAAACTTGCCGCCGGGGTGCTGTCGACCCGGGCGGCACGCCATCTGAAACACGCGGACTCAGGTCACGCGGCACAACAAAGCACCTTCAAACACCTCATCGATCGTCTGGCTGCCACCAAGGCAGGCCATGCGGCCGGAATCGAGCAAGGGCTGCCGTACGATACCTTTTGCACCCGGGTGGCGCCCCGCACCCACGAGTCATTTGCGTCCTACATTGAGCGCATGAAGGCAGGGGAGTCCGACGTGCTTTGGCCGGGCCGGTGCGCGAATTTTGCGATCTCCAGCGGCACCACATCAGGACCGCAGAAATTCCTTCCCGTGACTGACGAGATGCGGGCGCATTTTCGACGGGCAAGCGTGGACTCGCTTCTCTACTACACGGCCCGTGTCGGCCACACAAACGTCTTCCGCGGTCGACATCTGTTTCTCGGCGGCTGCACCGCCCTTAGCCGGGTTGAAGCTGGCAATGCGAACTCACCGTGTGCAGGCGATCTCAGCGGCATCGCCGAGTTGATCCTGCCAAAATGGGCAGTGAAACATTTCTACGAACCGGGCCTGGAGATTGCGCGTCTCCACGACCTGACAGCGAGAATTCAGGCCACTGTTGAACGCACCCGGGGCCGCGACATCACGTTGATCGCCGGCATTCCGAGCTGGGTGCTGCTCCTCGCCATGGCCGTGCGCAGCCAGGGGCGGAACGATGGTGTTGCGGCCCAATCCTTGAAAGCGATCTGGCCGCGACTGGAATGTCTCATCCACGGGGGCGCCCCGATCACGCCGTTTACCAGCGAACTTCGGGCGGCGCTGGGCTCGCCCATCAATTTCCACGAGGTCTATCCAGCCTCCGAGGGATTCATCGCCGCCCAGGACGCTGATGCGACGGCCGGACTGCGGCTCATGACCGGCGCCGGATTGTTTTTCGAGTTTTTGCCGATGAGCAAGTTTGACGAGCGCGAGCTTTCCGGCCTTGCCTCGACACCCGTGCCACTTGAGGGCGTGCAAATCGGGATCGATTACGCCCTGTTGCTCACCACGCCGGCCGGATTGTTTCGTTATGTTCTCGGCGACGTCGTGCGATTCGTGTCCAAAGACATTCCGCGGTTGATATATGTTGGCCGCACCAGTCTTCAGCTCAATGCGTTCGGCGAACACGTCATTGAAAAAGAGCTCACGGACACGCTGTCCCTGGTTTGCCAGCGCCATGGCTGGAGCATCGCGAACTTCCATGTCGCGCCTGTGTTTGCAGGCGCGCTCACCGGGCAGATGCGGGGATGTCATGAGTGGTGGATCGAGCTCAAAGCCCCGACCATCGAGACCCCCACCGCGAACGTCATCGGACCGGAGCTCGATCTTGAGCTCATTCGGCGCAATGCTGACTATGCGACGAAGCGCAAAAGTCGAAACATGGAGGAGCCTGCCGTGCGCCTTGTCATGCCTGGCGTGTTTGAGCAGTGGATGAAAAAGAACAACCGATGGGATGGTCAGTACAAAATGCCCCGGTGTCGGTCCGACCGCCAGGTGTCCAACCAGCTGGCTGAACTCTCCCGTTTCTACATCGCGGCGTCTCCGCCTCACATAGCGCGGCGCAACTAGGGCGACATCCGCGGCACTTCGAAGCGGAGCCCGTGTGTCAGCAGCGATGGTCGCAATTCGAAGCGCGCCGCCACTTGGCATTGCTCATGCTCCAGATGATGGCAGGTCAAACTTGTCCTGCCTGGCAGGATCTTGGGCAACATGGTGTCCGGCATAGACCGGACAGAGAACAATACGGGGGCCGGCGTTATGGGTTACCGCCGGCCCCCCTTGCTTTCAAGGCTTCAGGAACGGCTTCAAGATCGCCTCGAACTCCTCGTGGTCCATGGCGCCTTGCTTGCTAAAACGCACGGTTCCTCCGCGATCGATGATGAAGGTCGTTGGTATGGCGTCCACTCCGCCAAAGGCGTCTGCGATTTTATCGTCACCCACCACGATCTGGTAGTTGATCTTCTGTTCCTCGATAAACTTCTTCACCAACTGCTGCGCACCGCTCCCTCGATCGAGCGACACTCCCACGATTGCCAGCCCCGCATCGCCATACTTCTTCTGCAGTTCGACATAACCCGGAATCTCGGAGCGGCAGGGACCGCACCACGTGGCCCAGAAATCGAGCACCACGACCTTGCCTTGCAGTTGGCTTGAGCTGACAGGCTTTCCATCAACATCTTGCAGGGTCCAGGCAGGGGCCGGGAAGGGCTTGAAGCCGCCTTCGGCGTGAACGACTTGCAGACAGGCCAGGCTGAAGGCAGCGACGATCAGCGAGGCAAGCGAACGGGAGCGAATGGATTTCATGCGAATCCCCCAAAGTGCACTCGTAAAATCTCTCCGCAAGCGTTCCTGCGGTTTTGCCAAAACCGTCACACGGGTTTCTCTTCGGCCGTGAGATCGGTGCCAAGCGTTTCTATGAACTTCTTCATCGCCGGAGTCAGCACGCGCCCCTTTCGATGCAGGATCGCGAGCGGCCGGGTGAATTCCTTCCCCTTGAAATGCACCGCGACCAGCGTCCCCTGCTTCACTTCCTGCAGGACCGTCGCAAGCGGGACCACCGCGACGCCGGCATCGATCTCCACGGCGCGCTTCACTGTCTCGATGTTGTCGAATTCCATCACCGGCTCGATCTCGATCCGGTTCTCCCTGAAAATCTGGTCAACCGCCTTGCGCGTCGGAATGTCAGGATCGAACCCTATGAACTTGTGGCCCGCAAGCGCCTGGAGGGAGACCTCTGCCGCCTTGGCCAGCTCGTGACTTGGGTGGGCGATGAGCACGAGATGATCGTTCCGGAACGGAATCATCTCGATCTGCCGCATCTTCACAGGAAAGGCGACCAGGCCGAAGTCGACAGAGTTGTGCAGGATATCCTCGTAGACAAGGTTCGAGCGTCGATACTCGACCCGCACGTTCACCGAGGGATACTCATGCAGAAACCGCTTGATGAACGGAGGCAGTTCATGAAGGCCGATCGAATAGATCGTCGAGATGCGAATCGTGCCGCTGATCACCTTCTTCATCTCCTGCAGTTCGCTCATCAGCTTCTCATATTGATGCAGGACCTCTTTCGCGGCCTCGTACACGCGCATACCCTCGCGTGTCAGCTGAAACTGCTTCTGGCTCCGGTCGACAAGCAGCGTCTTGAAATGCCGCTCCATCGCACGCGCCTGTTGACTCACCGCCGACTGCGTGATGCCATTCAATTTGGCGGCTCTCGAGAAGCTCTTTGTCTCAACAAGGTCGGCGAAGATCTTAAAATTCTCCACTTGCATAGTAAGCAGTTATTTAGAGGGCTATTATCAAGTGCACTAATTGGGGCGCAATCTTTTAAGTAGGCTCCTTAATGTTAATCGACTATGAAACTTTTTACTCCCAGGCAGATGCCGTGAGGGAGAAGATCGCGACGGCCTGCCGCCAGGCGGGACGGAAGCCATCTGAAGTGCGGCTGCTTGCCGTCACCAAAACACAGCCTCCGCAGGCGGTTGAATACGCCGCCCGCTACGGCCTTGAGGCCGTCGGCGAGAACCGCGTTCAGGAGGCCGTGGGCAAACAGGCGCAATGCACTGCGACCGTCCGTTGGGAGCTCATCGGGCATCTCCAATCAAACAAGGCCGCGCTCGCCGTCGCCCACTTCGACCGCATCCAAAGCGTCGACAGCGTGAAGTTGCTGACGCACCTCGATCACGCCGCCGGCGAAAGCGGCCGGCACCTCCCAGTGCTGCTGCAGATCAATGCGGGCCAGGATCCCGCCAAGTTTGGAGCGGACCCGGCCGAGGCGCCCCGGCTCCTGGAGGCCGCCCTGGCCCTGCCCCATCTCCAGGTCGACGGCCTCATGACGATCGCCCCGCTCTCGACAGACCCGGCCGTTGCACAGCGCACGTTTGAAAGACTGCGCCTGTTGCGTGACGAACTTGCCGCACGCACAGGAGCGCCGTTGCGCGAACTGTCCATGGGAATGACCGGCGACATGGCCATGGCCGTTGCCGAGGGGAGCACCCTCGTCCGCGTGGGGACCGCGCTGTTCGGCGCACGCTAGGCTGAAGGTGTCGGGCTGCATCCTCGGCCTGAGAGTCGTCAATAGTCTGCACGCATGATGTCGAGTGGAGCGTGAAACATCCGGGCTTGCCGGGTTTCCAGGTTGCCCCGCGGACGGAATCACCCTGAAGTGTGCCTGTGGATTCAGAACCTCCGAGCGACCCGTTGCACGGTGCCTACCGTGCGCTCCTCGACGACACCGACCCTGTCGTTCGCGCCGCCCTGGTCGAAGAGTTCGGCCAGCGCAGTGCGATTGTGGTTCCATTCCTTCAGGAAATAGCGCGGGGGCAGGACCGCATGCTGGCCTGGCACGCCGCCTGGTTCCTGCAGCAGTTGAAATGCAGCGACCCGGTCGCCGACTTCAAGTCCTTCATCCGATCGCTGAATTATGAGCTTGAAACCGGGGCGCTCATGCTGAGTCGCATCCACTCACCCCAGCTTGACGTAGGCGCCTGCTACGCCCTCTTCGATGAGATTGCGGGACGCTGTCGCGAACTGATGGTGGAGCCTTCCACGGCGCGGGACCGGTGCCGCGTCCTCAATCGCGTCCTTTTCCACGAATACGGCTTCCGCGGCAACGTCGAGCATTACGCAGATCCGCTCAACAACTTCATCGATGAGGTGCTCTCGCGGCGCAAAGGCCTGCCCATTACCCTGAGCATGATCTACGTCATGGTTGCGCAGCGCCTGGGACTGAACCTTGAGCCCGTCGGCCTCCCGGGTCATTTTGTTGTGGGCTGTTTTCTGGAATCCACTCCGTTCTTCATCGACCCGTTTGATCAGGGCGCCCTCCGGACCCCGGCCGATTTGTTCGCGCTCCTCCGCGAGCAGCATATCGAACCTGCAATCGCCGATCTCGCGCCGACTCCGGTCCGGGAGGTGCTTTGCCGGTGCTGTCGAAATCTTTCCTACCACTACGCAATCGCGCATGATGATGTCCAGGCGCGCCTATACGCCGAGTTGGTTGAGGAGTTCGAAGCTACCCACGAACGAAACTCCAAGTAGCCCGGCAGATGCTGCAACTGGAGCCAACCCATTGAGTCTTTCCGATTCCGTTTACACGCTGGCCGATCTGGCGAGCTGGTCGTTTCCTGGCACGGCGCTCGCAGTCGTGGGGCATCCCATCGGACACTCGCTCAGCCCGCCGATGCACAACGCCGCACTCGCCGAGATGGCGCGCGTGCAGGCGAGGTTCGCCTCCTGGCGGTATTTCCGCTTCGATGTCCAGCCGGAGCAATTGTGCGAGGCGCTCGATCTCTTTCACCAACGGGGTTTTTCCGGCCTGAATCTGACCGTGCCCCACAAGGTGATTGCGTTTGACCACGTCGCCGAGCGCGATCCTGCGGCGCAGCCAATCGGTGCCGTAAACACATTGCTGCGATTGGAACACGGATGGTACGGATACAACACCGACGGATATGGCCTCGCACACGGCCTGCGCCAAAGCGTTGGGGCTGACATTAACAATTTCTCGGTGATCCTGCTCGGTGCCGGCGGCGCCGCGCGTGCTGCCGCCGTGGAGTGCCTCCAGCGACACTGCGCATCCCTGTGGATCGCCAACCGCACTGCGCCGCGAATGGACGCACTGCTTGAAATACTGCGCCCGGTGGCTGGCGACGTGCCCTTGCACGGATTCGATCCGCAATTGCCGCCTCCCGGCCTTCCATCAGGGGCGTTGGTCATCAATGCAACCTCCGCCGGGCTCCGCACCGAGGACCCGCCGCCCGTCGATCTGGCCCGGCTCCCGCGACCCGCCATTGTGTTCGACATGATCTATAACCCGCCTGCGACTCCCCTGCTCCGCCAGGCGGCCGCACTGGGGATGCCGTACGCCAACGGACTTTCGATGCTTGTCCATCAGGGAGCGCGTGCGCTGGAGATCTGGACCGGCGCACAGGTGCCCGTGCCCGCAATGCTCAACGCCGCACAAGCCGCGGGGGCGCGCTCCGCGAGAATTCCTTCATGACAGGCCACTGCGACAACCGCCGCCGACAGAGCGTGTGAGACACCGTGCATCATCGAAGTCATCAAGCAGACCGCCTCTTTGTCGGCCTTTCACGATTCCTTGTCTACCGAAACGCAGCTAGGCTCGGCTCAGGATCGTCGGGAATGATTAACTTTCCGGCGAACTCGGGGAACCGGGTGTCAAGCTCGCGCTGCGTGACGCGAAAGAGGGGCACGAAATACCAATGCTTGCCCTGGTCCGCAGAGAGCCCGAGCGCATGCGTCTCCAGGGTTAAATCGAGCGGCGCATGGTGCAGAATTACGGTCACCGGAATCAACGAGGTAAGCCACCACCCAATCGGCTTCGGCGGCGTTGGGAGACCGGGGATGGCGTCCCACTGCTCGATCCCGTACTCGCGGGCCTGAGCGAGCTGCTCTTTGAACTCCCGCACCATTGCCGCCCGTCCTCCAGACTGCTGGATCACTCGAGGCGGCAGGAAGGCAAGCATCTCGTCGTAATCGCTCCGCTGCCATGCGGCGGCGCATTTGCCGGCTTCGCGCTTGATGACCGATCGCAAATCACCGGCGCACATCGCGGTCGCCAGCAGGAGAAGTCCGAGCACGCAGCCGAGGTTTCGCATGGATCCGCATATGTACCCGCTGCCGGAGTTCGCCGCAAGAGCCCAACGCAGATCGAGCACCCACCTGCATTCGTCATCAAGTACGTTGGGGCACCGTGCCCGGCCAACGGCGTCGCCTGGAGATTTCGCGCCGCGGACTTTAGGCCGTGGTGCGACTTATGCGGGCTGGGCCCGGCGTCGGCCAGACGTTTGACTGCAGGATCCCAGCGGATCAGGCTGGGTTTGACTTTCAGACTTTCGCCGACCGCAATTGCCCTTCCCCATGTCCGACTTCGCCGAGCTTTCCGCCGCTTTCCCCTGGTTCTTTCCGGCCATGGTCTTTGTGTTTGGCGCCTGTGTCGGCAGCTTCCTCAATGTTTGCATCTACCGAATTCCCGCGGGCAAATCCATCGTCACCCCCGGGTCGCATTGCGCCTGCGGAGCACCGATCGCCTGGCACGACAATATCCCCATTCTGAGCTGGCTCATCCTCCGCGGCCGCGCCCGTTGCTGCGGTCGGCCGTTCAGCGTCCGTTATCCGTCGGTCGAACTTCTGACCGCGCTGTTGTTCACGGCTTGCTGGATTGCATTCCCGCCCGCAAAGGCGCTGTGCGGCATGCTGCTCTGCAGCGCCTTGATTGCAGCCACGTTTATCGATCTTGATCACATGATCATCCCGGATGCGTTTACGCTCGGACTCGGGGTCGTGGGCGTGGCGCTTTCCTGCGCATTGCCGGCTCTCCATGGAAGGCAGCATGAGCTGATGGTCATTGCGGGCGTGCGCTCCGGAATCGACAGCGTCACGGGCCTGCTCGTCGGTTCCGGCCTGGTCCTGTGGATTGCGCTCCTGGCAGAAACCGTTTTGAAAAAGGACGCGATGGGCTTCGGGGATGTGAAATTTGTCGGAGCGATCGGGGCCTTCGTGGGATGGAAAGGGGCCGTGTTTGCAGTGTTTGGCGGCGCCGTGATCGGCACCCTGTGGTTCGCACTGGCGCTTCTCTGGCACGGACTTTTCGGTGCGCGAGCCGGCGCCCAAGGCCCGGCGCCCACTCCCGCACCCGCAGAGGCGATTGCCCCGGTCGGGACGGAAGCGTCCGCCGAGCCCACCGCAGCAGGACCCGTTGGATTCGGAGTGCAGGTGCCGTTCGGGCCAATGCTGGCAGCCGCAGGTCTGCTCTATTTTCTTATCCTGCACCGTTGGGTGGACGCGTATTTTGCAAGCATAGCCGAGTTGCTGTAGCGCGCTTCCGGATAGGTATTACGATCACAATCCCCGCCATGCATTTCCACCCAATCTCCGCTGCTCATTCTCGCCGGCCTCTCGCCCTGGCCCTTCTTCTGGCCGTGTTCGTCAACGGCGTCACCGCTTTCGCCATGGAATTCTCTCTTCGCGACGGCCTTCTCAAGGCGGGGGACCAATCCGTGCTGCAAGGCGTTCCTGCCGACTTTGCCGCGGTGGCTGATAGCACAGGCGCCGGCGTTTTCCTGCAGTGGTCGGTCCCGAAACCCGGCTCGTTCATCCATGCTCCGCTTGGAACCATCAGCGGACTGCGACGGTTCACAAGCTGCCACCGATATGAGCCGTTCTGGATGCGGCCCGCCGCCGGCCAGACCTACGCCGAAGTGCAAACAGAAACCCAGTGGCTGCTCGCCGAAACCGAATCGGGAGAATGCGTGATGTTGGTTCCTTTGATCGACGGGGCCTTTCGCTTCGCACTCGGCGGAAGCCCGACGGGATTGACGCTGTCGGGTGAAACCGGGGATCCCTACACGGTTGGGACCGGCGGGGTTGCGCTTTTTGTCGCGACCGGTCGCGACCCTTACCAGTTGGCCGCTGCCGGAGCCCGCGCCGTGGCTGCCCGGCTCGGCACCACCCGACTCCGTCGCAACAAGCCGCTGCCGGATTTCACCGACCGCTTCGGTTGGTGCACCTGGAATGCGTTTTATCAGAAGGTCTCGCCCGAGAATGTGCGCGCCGGTCTTCAGTCGTTCGCAAAGGGGGGTGTGGAACCGCGGTTCATGATTCTCGACGACGGCTGGCAGTCGACCACGGTGGAGCCCACCGGCGAGGAACGCCTCACTTCGCTCGCGCCCAACGGGCGTTTTGGCGGCGACCTCGCCGCGACGGTGAGCCTTGCCAAGAAAGAGTTCAAAGTCCGCACGTTCCTCGTATGGCACGCGCTGAACGGCTACTGGGGAGGCGTCGACGGCGTTGAGTTGCCCGGCTATCAGGTCCAGGACGTTGCGCACTCGTACGGACCCGGCATCCTGCAATACGGACCCACGCTGAATGTGGAATATTGGGGACCGCTCGTCGGTCTTGTTCCAGCAGCGCAGATCGGCAGGTTCATGGATGACTACCACAGTCGTTTGCAGAGGCAGGGCGTGGATGGTGTCAAAGTGGACAACCAGGCGGCGATCGAGAGCCTGGGGTCCGGCCAGGGCGGGCGTGTGGCCCTCATCCGGGCCTACCGCAAAGCGCTGGAAACCTCGGTTGCGGCCCACTTCGCCGGTCGGCTGATCAACTGCATGTCGAGCAACATGGAGACCTATTACGGCTCGCCCATGTCAAATCTCATCCGGACTTCGACCGATTTCTGGCCCGCGCGTCCGGAGAGCCACGGCGCGCATCTCTATTGCAACGCGCAGGTGGGAGTTTGGTTTGGTGAATTCATGCAGCCCGACTGGGACATGTTCCAGTCCGATCATGTCATGGGATCCTTCCACGCCGCCGGCCGGGCTGTGTCGGGCGGGCCAGTCTACGTCTCGGACTCGGTCGAGGGTCACGACTTCGCACTGCTGCGCAAACTCGTTCTCTCCGATGGAAGCGTGCTTCGGGCGGACCAACCGGGGCGTCCGACGCGTGACTGCCTTTTCGCCGATGTCACCCGCGATCCGGTCCTGCTGAAGATCTTCAATTACAACAGTGATTGCGCCGTCATCGGCCTGTTCAACGCGAACTATCACGCCGCTGAGACGGCACGCATTGCCATCGCAGGAACAGTTTCGCCAACCGATGCCCCGGACCTTGCCGGCGACGAGTTCGCCGCGTTCGCACAGCAGGCCAATCGCGTCTGGCACTGCCGGCGCAGCGATCGCGAGCCGGTGCAATTGAAAGAAGGCGCATGGGAAATTGTTTCCTTTGCGCCGGTGGATCACGGAGTGGCGTTGCTTGGCCTGGCCGACAAACTCAACAGCACCGGGGCAATCATGGCGAAGGGCTGGCACGTGGATGGCACCTACGCCATCACGCTGCGCGATGGCGGCGACGTCATTGCCTGGACGGAGAAGGCGCCAAGCGCGGTGATGTCGAACGACGAAGCGATCGCCTTCCAGCATGACGCTGCCACCGGACGGCTGTCGTTCAAGCTGCCTGCCACGGGACCGAAGACCGTCCTGTTGCGCTGGTAAACGAATCCTATTCCTCCATGCGAATCATCCGTCACCTTTCCCCCACCGGCCCGGCGTACGCTGAACTCCTGCCGGACGGCACCGCCCGCGAAATCATCGGCGATATCTTCGGCGACTTCAGCGTCTCTGACCGCGTGGTGCAGCCGGGAAAACTGCTCGCACCGATCGTGCCGACAAACCTGCTGGCGATCGGG
>Ga0181528_10001931_pt1 | contig 12780 bp, 7 predicted proteins | sample PEATcosm2014_Bin_47_FD_119742 | JGI IMG/M metagenome (GOLD analysis project Ga0181528, IMG submission 119742) | Peatland microbial communities from MTU Mesocosm Facility, Houghton, MI, USA - PEATcosm2014_Bin10_10_metaG | ecosystem: Environmental > Terrestrial > Soil > Wetlands > Peat | place... | reverse complement strand
TTGCGGTGATTGAAGCGAAATTCTGTTTCTTTCAGATGGAGCGGAAAGGTGCTTTTGCTCACGCCGTGAAACTTCGTCAGGCGGTGCTTGGCAAAGCCCCAAAAGCTCTCGATGCCGTTGATGTGATTCGGTCCAACGGCAAATTCGTTCTCCCCGTGATGGACGCGAAAGTGTCGCGCATAGCCGAGATCAACCAGGCCGTCGTAACCGCTCCAGCCATCGGTGTGAATTGTCGAATCGAGTTCAGCATGACCGCGAATCACCGCTTGTAGCGCGGCTCTGGAGAGATTCGTCATGATCTGGGTATAGACATTGTCGTCCCGTTTGAGCAGGCCAAAGACTATAATCTTGCGGCCCGCTCCGCGCCCGCGACGGCCTCGCACACGATGCGGGCCGAAGTACGATTCATCGGCTTCGAGGTCGCCGCTGAAGGGCGATATCTTTTCACATTCTTGGGCAAGTTTTTCTCTTAGCCGCTGAAATATCGGGTTTACACTGCGAACCGAAATGCCAGTCATCTGGGCCGTCTGAGTGGCCGACAAATCGAGCGCAAAACAGCGCAACAGAGGACGAAATTTGGCCTCGGATATCTTCGCAAAACGAAAATAACGGTTAACCTGCTGCATGGCATCATGTTAACGCCACTCAACTATGCCTTTTCTTCCTAAGCCCCAATCTCTTATGCCGTGGCGCGCTGCTGTTCGCGTCCGCCCAGGCGCACGCTGACCACCTTGGATACGCCCGGCTCCTGCATGGTGACGCCGTAGATCATATCCGCTGTCTGCATCATGCGCTTGGAGTGCGTGACCAGCAGGAACTGCGTCTCGTTGCTGAGCGAGCGCAGTAGTTCGGCGAGCCGGCCCACGTTGGTCTCGTCCAGTGCCGCATCCACTTCGTCCAGCGCGCAGAAAGGGCTGGGCTGGAACTGGAAGATGGCCACCAAAAGCGCCAGCGCCGTCAATGACTTTTCTCCGCCTGACAGCAGCAGCACATTTTGCAGCTTCTTGCCCGGAGGCGAAGCCACGATTTCGAGGCCGCTCTCGGCCTGATTCTCCGCGTCGGTCAGCCGCAGGAAGGCCTGCCCGCCCTGGAAGAGCCGGGCAAAGACCACCGCGAAGTTTTCGTTGATCCGTGCAAAGGCCTCGTCGAATTTACTGCGCGAGATCTGATCGATCTCCTTGATCGTGTTCTGCGTGTTTTCGATCGACTCCATCAGATCCGCACGCTGCGTCTCCAGGAACCCGTGGCGCTCTGCGGTCTCCTTGTACTCGTCGAGAGCCATCATGTTTACCGGGCCCATCTGCTCGATGCGCTGGCGCAATCCCTGGCAGCTCTCTTCTTCGGCGCTCAGCTCCTCGCCAGCCAGACGCGCGATCTGCTCATCGGCGCGGAGCAATGCGGCTTCCATGTTGACTTCGGCCAGACAGCTTGCCTCCAGATGCTCCAGGTCGGCGCGCAGCTTGGCCACTTCGCTTGAACGGATGGCGCGGTTCTCGCGCAGCTCGTCAAGCGCGGCACGGCCGGTCTTGAGTTGCGTCTCCAACGTGGCCAATTGCTGGCGTAGTGTCTGCGCCTGAGCGGCCAGCGTCTGCGCCAGAGCCAGCGCCTCGGTGCGGGCCGTGGCCAGATCCTGCTCGCGCTGGACCAGCTCCGCGCTCTCGTTGACGCGCTGCTCGCATTCGGATGTAGCCGCGGTTCGCTGCTGCTCGATCGTCTGCACACGGCGCTCCAGATCGGCATGGAGACGTTCGATGCGTTGGAAGGCCGCTTCGGCGCCGCGCCGGCGCTCCTCCAGACCAGCCAGCTCCGCGGTCAACTGCGCCGCCTCCTGCTGCAAGCCCTCGCGCTTCTCGCGCAGCAGCGCCAGTTGCGTCTGCAACTCATCGAGAGCCGCCTCGGCCGTGCGATGCTCTTCCTCCAGCCGCCGCATCTCCTCGCGCTTCTCGCCGATCGCACCTCGCTTGGCTTCGCTCGCCTCGCGGTTGCGTCCGGCCTGCACTGTCCACTCCTGCAAGCGCCGTTCCACGCGCTGCGCCTCGGTCTCCATCTGCTTCAGCACCGCGCCCTGATCGGCGGTATCGCGCTCGGCCAGCCGCCTCTCCTCGCTCAATCTCTCCAGTTGCGCGGCCATTTCTTCGATCGCCTGCACCAGCGCCGCGGCCTGCGTTTCGGCCTCCGCAAGTTCCAACTCCAATTTGCCCAGCCGGCCCTCGGCCTCGCGCAACTCGCGCTTCAGCGCCAGCGGACCTTCGCTGGCCGGCTTGCCGCCGGTCACCGTTGCGTTGTGAAAGCACTCGCCCTCCGGGGTCAAAAAGTAGGCGTGCGGATGATCTCCCGCCAGCCGCACCGCCTCGCCGGGATCGTCCACCAGATAGCCGTTCCCCAGCTTGGGAAGAATCGTCTCCAGCGAGTGCCCAAATCCATTCAGCACGCGAATCGTATCCTTCAGCGGAGTCAGGCCGGGGCCGCTAATGCTCTCTTTGCTCTCCGCAAAGAGAGCGGCTTGCTCTGCCGAATGAATCAAAAAGGTGGCCCGGCCATCCACGCCGGATTTGAGCAGTTGCACGCCTTGCTCGGCCGCCACCCAGCTCTTCACCACCACATAATTCAGCTCTTCGCGCAGAAACTCGTCTACCACGCCTTCGTGTTCGCCGCTGACCTCCAGAAAATCCGCCAGTGTGCCCACCGGCGCCATGCCCTGCGCCAGCGCTCCCGGCTTCAGCAGGCGGCGCACCGTGTCGGTCGAGTAGCTGTGGTTGCGAATCAGCGATTGCAGCGAATCGCGCCGCCCGGCGACTTTGGCCTGTTCGCCGCGCAGTTGATTCACGCGCGCACGCAATGCGGATTCCTCGGCCCGGCGCGCTTGCAGGCTCTCGCGCAAGGCGGCAATCTCGCTCTCCAGACGCTTCAACGTCTCAGCGGCAGAGTCAAAGCGCAGCTTGGCCTCGCCGCTCTGCGCCCCCAGATTCTCCAGCTCATTCCGCGCCTGGCCCATCTCGGCGGCCAGCCGCTCAGCCTCGCGCTCCAGAGCCGCCAGGCTCTCCTCGCCCTGCGCCGTATGGTTGCGCGCATTGCCGGCCAATGTCAGCAACTGCATCACATGGCGGCGGCTGTTCTCCAACTGCCGCTCCGAGGTAAAGACCTCTTCCGCCGCGCTGCGCGCCTCCTGCTGGCGCGCTTCCACCTGCTGACGAAAGGCGCGAGCCTCGTCGGCCGCCGTCGCCATGAATGCGCCCTGCTGCGCGCGCTCCTCGGCGATTCCCGCCAATTGCGTCCGCGTCTGCTCCAACTCCGCGCCAGCCGCCGCGATGCGCGTCTCCAACTCCGCCACGCGCTCGGTATTCGCCCGTACCCGCGCAGCCGCGCGCTCCCGCTCAACGGCCGCGGTATTGGCTCGTGTCTGTGCCTCCTGACCCTCGCTGTCCAGTTGGTATCCGCGCTCGGTCAGGGAGTGCTGCTCGCCCTCCGATCTCTCGATCTCCACTGCCGACACATTGATCTGCCCGGTCAGCGCGGCAATCTCCGCCTCCAGCCGCGCCTGATCCGCATCCATCATCGCCATGCGGCTGGCCAGCACCACGCGCAGACGCCCGCGCAGTTCATCCCGCACCGCACTAAAGCGTTCGGCCTTGGCCGCCTGCCGCTTCAGGCTGTTCATCTGCCGTGTGACTTCCTCGAAAATATCGTCGACGCGCGCCAGATTCTGCTTCGCGCTCTCCAGGCGCAACTCCGCCAGCCGCTTCTTTGTCTTGAAGCGCGTAATTCCCGCAGCTTCTTCGATGATCGCCCGCCGGTCGTGCGGCTTGGAGCTGAGCAACTGGCCAATCCGCTCCTGCCCGATGATCGCGTAGCTCTCCGGTCCCAGGCCCGTGCCCATGAAAATCTCTTGGATATCGCGCAGCCGGCAGAGCTTGCCGTTCAGCAGATACTCGCTCTCGCCGGTGCGGAAGAGCCGCCGGGTAATGACGATCTCGCCCTTCTGCGGCGTCCGCTGGAATTTGCGGCGGCGAATCTTCAGCACCACCGCCTGCGGCCCCTCGCCGGTGCCCATCGATTGCGGTTCCTCCGGCCCATCCTCGTCAAGAACCTGCCCCGGCTGCTCCTGGGCGATAATCTCTTCGGCCTCGGCGGCTCGCTGGCGGCGTACTTCGGCCTCATCCCAATCGGCCGGCCCCTCGTGATCCACCACCACCTGAGGTTCCACGGGAATCGGACCCTCGTACGCCTCCGGATCGACCATCGTAATCGTGACTTCGGCCATCCCCAGTGCCTTGCGTTCGCGGGTTCCGGCAAAGATCACATCCTGCATATGTGTGCCGCGCAAGGTCTTCGCGCTCTGCTCGCCCAGCACCCAGGTAACCCCGTCCAGAATGTTGGACTTGCCGCAACCATTCGGTCCCACCACCACGGCAATCCCCGTACCGGCCACGGTCAACTCCGTGCGGTCACAAAAGCTCTTGAAGCCGAGAATGTGGATTTTCTTTAGTTTCAGCATCTTCTCTCCGGGTCGTTGGGGTCTGCTGCTAGCAACCGGGCAACCTGCCGCCAATCCTCTTTTCGACTGGCGGAATCTTGCCCTCCGATTACAAACTCTACGGACCCTGAAGGGCAGGGTCAACGGGCAGGAGAAGGTTTTTGTGGATAAGGAGGTGCGCAATTCCTGATCTTGGAAAATACTAAAAAAGCTGTGCAAAATTGGGATTTTTTAAGGAATTCCAGCGCCGTTATACACAGCCACACCTACTCCCTGCCCTTCTTGCGAATTTCGATATTGAGACGTTTGATCTTCTGGTTGAGCGTCGAGAGTGGAATGTGAAACTGCTCGGCGGCGTCGGTCTGGTTGCCGTTGCAGCGCTCCAGCTTTTCGACGATGATGCGCCGCTCGATGTCTTCGAGAATGTCAAAGAGCGAAGCGTTGGGACTGTGTTGCAGCAAGGCATCCTGGAAGCTGCGTCCGGTGATCTGGCTGGGCAGCAGTTCGGAGCCGATCATGGCTCCCGAAGAGAGAACGACTCCGCGTTCGATGGAGTTTTCCAGTTCGCGCACGTTACCCGGCCAATCGTAATCGACCAGGGCGCGCATGGCGTCGGCGGTGAGCTTGCGCGGCTCGAAGCCATTCTCATTGGCATAGAAGTCGAGAAAGTGGTTGGCGAGCAGGGGAATGTCTTCACGCCGGGCGCGCAGCGGCGGCAGATCGACGCTGATTACGTTGAGGCGGTAGAAAAGATCTTCGCGGAAGCGGCCCTCGCGCACCTCGTTGCGCAGATCGACGTTGGTGGCGGCCAGGATGCGCACATCCACCTGAATCTCCTGAACGCCGCCCAGGTGCATGAAGCGGCGATCCTGCAGGACGCGCAGAATCTTGGCCTGCGTGTCCATGCCCATGGTGGCGATCTCGTCCATGAAGAGCGTGCCGCCGTTAGCCACTTCAAAGAGGCCTTTTTTCGAAGAGACGGCCGAGGTGAAGGCGCCCTTGACGTGCCCAAAGAGTGTGGATTCGAGCAGCTCCGAGGGCATCGCGCCGGTGTTGATCGGAACAAAGGGCTTGTCGCGGCGCGGCGAGTTGGCATGGATGGCCTTGGCGATCAGTTCCTTGCCGGTTCCGCTCTCGCCCTGAATCAGCACCGTGGAGCGGCTGGGCGCGACCTGCGCCACCAGGTCGAAGACCTTCAGCATGATCTCGCTCTTGCCCACGATGTTCGAGAAGTTGTAGCGCTGCTTCAGGGTGCGCTTGAGTTGGAGGTTCTCTTCCTCGGCGCGATGCAGAGCGACGGCCGAGCGGATGTCGGCCAGCAGCTTCTCGTTGTCCCAGGGCTTCTGAACAAAGTTCTCCGCGCCGGAGCGGATCGCCTCGACGACGTTGTCGACCGATCCGTAGGCGGTAATCATGATCACCGGCATCTCCGGATAGCGCTCTTTGATCTGCGGCAGCAATTCGAGTCCGCTCTGACCGGGCAGATTCAGATCCAGCAGCAATAGATCGAAGCTCGCCTGATCGAGAGTCCGCAGCCCCTCCACGCCGTCTCCGGCCAGCGTAACCGTGTAGCCCTCCAGGTTCAACAGCACTTCAAGCGAGTCGCGGATGGCGGCCTCGTCGTCGATCACCAGCACGCTGCCCAGACTGGCGCTGCCGGCAGCAGTGGTGGTCTCTAGCGGATTGACGGGAACTTCAACCTCAGGCATGAACAGAATTCCTCAGCAATGGAAACTCAAGATGAAATGTGGTTCCGGTGCCCACCGCGCTCTCCACGTGAATCTTTCCCGCGTGCTCCTGAATGATGCCGTAGGAGACGGAAAGGCCCAGTCCCGTGCCCCGGCGGTCTCCGGGTTTAGGCATGGTCTTGGTGGTGAAAAACGGATCGTAGATGCGCTTCAGATGCTCCGGCGCAATGCCGGCTCCGGAGTCCGCAACCAGGGCGGCAACGTGGCTGTTGGCCAGCGTGGCCACACGCAGGTGGCCGCCCTCCGGCATGGCTTCCTTGGCATTGAGCAGCAGATTCAGAAAGACCTGCTGGAGCTTGCCGGGGTTGCCGTGAATCAGCGGAAGCGGCTCGGCCAGATCGAGATCCACGATGATCTGCGCGGTCTTGAACTGGTGTTCAAGCAGCGAGAGCGTGTCGCGGATGACCTGGTTGAGATCGGTTTCACGGAACTCCGTCGTCGAGGTGCGCGAAAAATTCAAGAGGCCGTTGGCGATCTCCGCGGCGCGGAAGCTCTGTTGTGTGATCTTGTCCAGCACCGGACCGAGCCGTTGATCGCCCTTGAGCTGCTTGCTCAGCATCTGCGCGTAACTGGAGATCACAGCCAACGGGGTGTTGATTTCATGCGCCACGCCTGCGGCCAGAAGGCCGATGGAGCTGAGCTTGTCGGATTGAGCCAGTTGATTTTCCAGCGAGACGCGCGCCGTGATGTCGTCCACCAGAATGATGCGTCCCACCGGGACAAAATCGCGCGAGAGCAGCGGTGCGATGGCGATGTTGGCGGTGCGCTGCTCGCCGGCGCGGGTGATGAGACGGAATTTGTAGAGATGATGAACGCCCTGCTCGCTGCGGAAGCTGTCAATCGCTTCGATAAACTCCAAAGGAAAGACGGCATGAAGTGGCTGGCCGATGGCCTCGGCGCGGCTGAGCGCATACATCGCCTCCATCTGCGCATTCCAGCTCTCGATGCGGTCGTTCAGATCGACGGCCAGGATGCCCACGTTGATCGACTCGACGATATTCTCGTTGAACTCCTTGAGCCGCTCAAACTCGCCGATCTTGGTTTGCAGGCGGGCATACAGGCTGGCGTTTTGCAGAGCGATGCCGATGTACGAGGCGAGGGATTCCAGCAACTCCATATCTTCGCTGGAGAGAAAATCGCCGCCGACGGTGCGGCCCAGGCCAATCACCGCGATGGTGCGCAGCGCCGCTCCATCCTTGATCTGCCCTTCGGGAATACGGCAGGGCAGATAGTAGTTCAAATCCAGTTGAGCGGCGGCGCGCTGCTGGCTGCCAGGCAAATGCAAGGCCGCTTGCGTGTTTTCCAGGAAGATGTGTGAGTGATCGGTGGCGTGGTCGAAGTCGAGAAAGCCCAGGTCCATGCGGTGTTGCGCGGCCAATGCCTCGGAGGTCAGGCCGTGCGAGGCGGCCAGGCGCAGCCCGCCCGGCTGCTGGGAGTCTTGAGCGAGAAAGACCGCCACGCGCTCCACCAGAAGGGTGTGTGGCAACTGCTCGACGATCGACTCCAGCAGCGCCTGAAGATTGGTCTCCGAGCTGAGACCGCGGCCAAACTCCACCAGCGCCTTGCGGTAGTCATAGCGTTGGCGATCGAAGATACGGTCCACCCAGCTTTGAATCCGGCGCTTCAGAGGATCGAAGGCCGCCGCCACCACCAGAATTGTGAGCACCAGGCTGGTCTCGCGCACCGTCTCCGGCACGGCATTGTGGACCAGCAGTCCGCTCAGCGCGATGATGCCGAAGTAGCCGCCCAGAATCAGGCTGGTGGCCAGCGTGTACGCCACGCCGCGCTTGAAGATCAGGTCGGTGTCCATCAGCCGGTAGCGCACGATCGCCCAACTGAAGGTGAGCGGCAGAATCACGATCGACAGTCCGGCCAGATTGGTAAAGAGGCTCGCCGGGTGCCAGTCCAATAGAAACGGAATCGCGAAAAACAGCGTGAACGGCCCCACCGCCAGCCATGCGCCGCGATAGAGCCACTTCAGTTGCTGGCGCTGCAGCGGGCTTTTGGCCAGCGAGTAGCTGCGCAGAAAGAGACTGGCGGCGAGAACGTAAAAGAGAGCCTCGTAGGCGGTGCCCACCTGCTCCAACCGATGCTTGAGCAGCGCCGTCGGCTGCCAGTAGGCGAAGGCGTAAAGCCACAGGCCAAGCAATGCCACACCGAAGGCGTAAACCAGCGGCAGCAGCCAGCGGCGGCGCAGCTTCTTGAAGCGCTCATCGGGAAAGCTCATGGCAAAGTGCAAAAAGAGCGCCGGTTGCAGCGACTCGGCCAGCACATTGGTCCAGAAGACAATCCAATCGAGCGTGTCGAAGACGCTGGTGTACTTCAGTGAGTAAAGTGCGAAGGAGACCAGGCAGAAGAGATAAAAGTGTGTGGCACGGGGAGCCGTCCAGCGGCGGAAGAGAACATAGATGCCGATCGCCAGATAGACCAGCCCGATCAGGCGTAGTCCCAGCGCCATATCCCGGTCCAGAGGTTCGGGAATTACCTCGACCGGCCTGCCCAGCGGCGTGCCGTGGCGCGTGATCTGGTAGTCGATCTGGAAGTAGCTGCCAGTCCGATAGAGGGCGCGAACCAAGTCTTCCGAGCGCACAACCGGGCTGTATTTGATCTGAGCGGGCAGCGCCAGCGACTCCTCGCCGTTGTGCGGGCCAGCGTCCTCCTGCAGTTCCTTGACATCCGCCAGCGGGTTACGCGGCTTGATCCCGCCCTGAAGTTCCGTTCCCACAGGCTCGATGGGCAGAACGCCCACCCCCACTCCAGTCAGCAGATCACCGGCCTGGATGCCGGCGCGCTCACCGGGAGAGTTGGGCAGCACCTTGTCTGCAATCAGGCCGCTGCCGTTGGGCGCCTCCCGCCACCAGATCCCATCATCCGGAGGCAACTGGGAGTGGCGCTCCTGCCAGAAGTTCATCCCCACCAGCACCATCAGAGCCGCAGTGGCAATCGCCAGCAGCGGAGCCTGTAAACGGCGGATGAAATTGATCTTCATGCGGGGGAACGTCCTGTTGCATCCTGTTCGCTGCACGCCGGTTGCCAAGCGGAATTCATTGGTTCAATCTCTGTATTCGGTAGTCAATCGATTGATATAACAGAAGATCATGGCGATTGATCCCAGAAAATCTCACCTGGATTGCGGACATACTGGAAAAGTCTACATGAAACAGAATACCTGATATAAAAATACGGATCAATATCCTGAAAAATATAGAAACCCGCTTCTTCCCTCATCCAGCCCTCTCATCAACAAGATGAGCGATGCAGCCTCTCTATTCGCCGATCACCCTGAGCCGCGCCGGCATATGATCCTGTGCCAGCTCGTGACCGCAGCGCGTGCAGAATTGATCGCTGGCGCGAACCGTGCGGAAGCAGTGGCCGCAACTGGCTGCAAGCTGGTAATCGCACTGCGGGCAGAAGTGGAAGTCGCTCTGCACGTGCGTCGAGCAGGCTGGGCAGCGTGAAACCTCCGGCTGGCGCAGCAGGAAGTAAAGCACCGCGCCGATGCCGCCCGGCATCACCAGGCAGATCGCGATCCAGAAGCGCGCGCTCATCGCCCGACGCGGAGCATCCTTGCTTACATAGCCCACCATCAGGAAGTAGAGCGCGGCCAGCAGACCCCAGGAAAGATTGCAGTAGGTGCGCAGGCCGAGCGGGGGCGGGTGATGCTGCGTCGCCGGTAAAACCCACCAGAAGTAGTACTCCACCAGCGCAAAGGCCGCAACGGCGGCCATGATCGACCACACCGGAATCAGGCGTGCGTCCTCGTTCACGGTAATGGATTCAGGATTTCGCATCGTCCATCCCATCCTCTGAGGGCATTGCAAGAGATTAAGCACAGCTTAACCCATTTCTGAATGGACGGGGATAGAAGTCAGGAAGTTGCGTACGATCGGTCGCAATCTTGAGCAATCATTCCTAGCGGTTGCGCCGCAGCCAGCCGGCCAGCACCACCGAGGCCAGCAGCGCCGCGCTGAGAAAGACGATCAGCAAACTCATCTGGCCCATCGGGCCGGCCAGATGCTCTTCTTCAAGCAAAATGTCGGCAATCCACCAGACCAGCGGTCCCAGCACCAGAACCACTACCAGAGCGGCGGCCAGAGCCACAGAGCGGCCGCGCCGCCTGCCAGCCTTCTGTTCCTGCATCACTCCCTGCGAGGCGATCACCACGCGGCGGGTGCGATAGGCGACCGCGCACTCCCGGTCAGCTTCTTTCCCAGCGCAGGCTGACAGTAATTCGCGGTCGGCATCGGCATCCGGCTTCATTCCACCACCAGCTCCGCATCGGGCATCGCCGAAGCTCCGTGCGCATCCGCAGCGAAGGCGCGGCCTGCCTCGCCGGCGGCAGCCAGCTTCGGCTTGATGGCGGCTAAACCACGATAAAGCCTGGATTTCACCGTCGAGAGAGGAGCGCGCGTCACTTTGGCGATCTCCTCAAGGGAGAGATCCTCATGAAAGCGCAGCACCAGCACCTCGCGGTAGAGCGTATCCATCTGGAGCAGCGCGGCGGCAATTCGTTCCCGGTCTTCGAGGCTGGCAAAGCGCTCGAAGGGAGTCGGTTCGCCATCGGCGGCCTCGAAGCTCATCGACCGCTCCTCTTCGCCGCCGCTCTCAAAGAGTTCGTCCAGGCTGGACATCGTCTTCTTGCGCCGCTGGTCGATCACCAGATTGCGGGCAATGGTAAAAAGCCAGGTGCCGAAGCGCGACTTGCCGTTGAATTGTGCCCCGCGCACCAGAACTCTCATCCACACCTCCTGAAAGGTGTCCTCAGCCATCTCCCGGTTGCCGGTCAAATAGAGCAGATAGCGCATCAGCCGGTGCTGATAGAGCACAATCAGTTCGTCCAGCAACCCCGCATCCTGACGTTTCAACCCAGCGGATACCGCCAGACTCTCCTCCCGCGCCGCATCGTCATCTGCGGCGGTGGAAGTGCGACCGAAAAAGGGACGAACCACTCCTGCTGCTCTCATCTCATTTTATTAGACGATAGATTTCATCCCAGGACCGAGGAAAAATGGTCGATCGACGAAAAAAGATCAGCGCGCACCCGTATCCTTGCCGCGCGCGCTGCCGCTCCGCAGGGTAAAGCGCTGACAGGCTTTACTTTGTCCGCTCGAAGGTAGTTCGACAGGCGCATCGGCGATGACGCACGCATTGACTTTCGTCTTCACGGTCCAATCCGGGATGAACTCGGATTGCTCTCTCACCGCCAACTACCAACTCCAGTTCACCGTGTAGAAATAGTCGGAACGCGTATTGGTGGTTGTCCAGTAATAAGTGAGGCCTTTGCTATCTGCGAACTCTCGTGCCATTCCCGCGAACTTTGCGCCGGAATCATTGTTGGGAGGGTATTCCATGACATTCACTCCATTCACTCCTTTCAATGGCTTGTCCTCCGGAAAGAGGATGGCGACCGACATATCTTCTGGATCGGTCTGCTCGTTCGCATAGGTGCTATATGCGCTGCCGTTAGGGCCAACGAATTGATTGTAGTAGGTTGCCTCGACGATTACCTCGAACTTGGTATTCACAGGAAGCGCGCTGACATCGACAATCACTGCCCAGGTGTCCGTTAAAACGCCATGCTCCGGTCCGATCGTTTCTTCATAGGTTGCCGGTTGTGAAAGGCATCGCACAACCAGGGCGCCGGTTGTGCTGTAATGCATGATCAGTTTGCGTTCGTCTTTGATCTTTTCCAGGATCATCACATTTCGAAGTATGGCGGGCTTGGTCTTAGCCGCTTCTTCTGAGCTTTCGAAAAGACGGAGGTGGGAGTACCACGGAGTCTGCTGCGAGCGGCGAAGATCGAGGACTGAGAGATCGCTGAAGAAACGAAAGGACGAGCCATTTTCCTCTGGAAGAGTTCCCATGACGCGCTGAGCGGTGATTGGCGGGGCAGTGATGTCGTTCGGTTTCTGAGCGAAGACCACGAAGACGGGGGAGGCTGTCATCAAGGCCCCAATCGCGACCGCAAGCAGCCAAGCCGGCCCCTTGAGTTCAATCTCTTTTCCCCCAAACCAGGGAATGGTGAAGTCCGATACGCCTGATGCGCCGGATCTGCCAGACCGCGCCAGGCCGAGCAGCCCATAGATCACGACAAATGCCCCAATGACCATCATCAGGGCCAGACACCCGATGAGAAGACCAGAGCCGACCGGCATAGTTCACCCCTTTCTCTTATGGACAACATCTTCTTACTTGATCGCGCGATCTTTGAAGAAAGTGTTATCGAACAGAGTAGTGACAGCAGATGCTTTTTACAATGAAAATGTACTCCCCGATCCACTGTGGCGCTCGTTATAACCGGGACAGTTATGGTCAACGGCTGGATGGCGGACCACAACGTGAAGAGATAGGTCGCAGCCAGATAGCTGCTGCAAAGGATAGGTTCCTTCAGAAATCGTGGTGATCGTCCCTCAAAGTCGCAATAGCCTTCGACCGATCATCGGCTGGCGTTCTAGGATTCGATTGCAGGTTGGCCGTCTCAGTCTGTGCGCGGAGTTTGGCCACTGTAAGCCAATTATCCTTGTGCGGCTGGTCAGCGATCCAGGGCGGCAGCGGCAT
>Ga0181528_10001930_pt1 | contig 12783 bp, 10 predicted proteins | sample PEATcosm2014_Bin_47_FD_119742 | JGI IMG/M metagenome (GOLD analysis project Ga0181528, IMG submission 119742) | Peatland microbial communities from MTU Mesocosm Facility, Houghton, MI, USA - PEATcosm2014_Bin10_10_metaG | ecosystem: Environmental > Terrestrial > Soil > Wetlands > Peat | place... | reverse complement strand
GCAAAGCGTGACATATATATAACGGGAGCTACCTCTTCGGCGGATTTCCCCATCACCTGCGCGGCGCTTCGGAGCACGAACGATCAAGCCGCCAGCGGCACAACGACCGGGTTTGTGACGAAGCTGTACTCATCGGGCGGGACCCTGGGGTATTCGACTTTTCTGGGCGGAAAAGGCATCAACGCCAGCAACACTGAGGTGGCCGAAGCGATTGCCGTGGACGCTTTGGGCAACGCCTATGTTACCGGATACACCTCATCCTCCTATTTTCCGGCGACGAAGGGAGCGTTTCAGACGAGCCTTGCCGGAGGCAGAAATGCATTTGTAGCCAAGGTCAATCCCCATGCCAGCGCGCTGGTCTATGCCACGTTTCTCGGAGGAGGCGGCGATGACTATGGAAATGCAATCGCCATTGACAATGCCGGCGATGCCTATATAACCGGGGCCACAACTTCGACAAATTTTCCGGTGACCAGCGGGGCCTTCCAAACATTGAGCAAAGGGACGAACGCATTTGTGACGGAGTTGAACCCGGCGGGAACGGACGAAGTCTATTCGACCTATCTGGGCGGCAGCGGCGGAGATTCCGCGCAAGCGATCGCGCTTGATAGCAACGGATATGCGTATATCGCCGGCAATACTGGTTCAAGCGACTTCCCTGTTACTTCGGGTGTCGTGGAGCCGGCCGGCGTCTTTAATTATGCGCCGGGAAGTTTTGTGACCAAACTGAACCCGGGTGGCTCTTCGCTTGCTTATTCGACATTTTTGGATGGGCAGGCAACGAGCGCGGGTGGGCTGGCCATTGACAGCGCGGGAAACGCGTACATCGCTGGAAACGCGCTGCCATCGAACGTAGGATATTACACCGGCTTTGTGGAGACGCCGGATGCGCTGCCGACACCTTCCTCTGGAGGCAATTCTGTGTTCCTGGTCAAACTTGATCCCCTGGCCTCTGTGCTGAATTACGCAACGCTGCTGGGGGGCGCCTCCAACGACAGCGCGAATGCCATTGCACTGGACGCGGCGGGAAATGTCTATTTGACCGGGTATGCCAATTCGATTGATTTTCTCACCACCGGAGAGGCTTATCAAAGCAAGAACAATGCGGCGGCGATTGGAAGCAGCAATGCCTTCGTCAGCAAATTCGCGCTGCAATCGGCAGCCAATCAGACCAGCTACCCGGTTATCCCCGCTGGTACGATTCCTGTCCCGATAACGCTCTCGTCGCCCGACTCGGATGTCGGCTGCGTACCAGGGGACGATCCGGAATGGTATATCGACATTGATGTCGCCTTAGAGTCTGGGTTCAATGGCCCTCCGCCCACGGGAACGTTGAGCTTCTCTTCCTCGGAAGACTACTTTGACCCTTCACCCTTCGGATTTTCTGGCCAATGGGGCGGAGCGGCTAGTACAGGCGTATCTTGGTGGGGGCCCGTCGTCCCCAGCTGCCCGGATGAAATTTTTTGGACCGGCACGTATAGCGGCGACTCGGTTTACCAGAGTGCGAGTGTTTCTGGCGATACGCCGTGTACTGAATTCCTTTGTTCGCCGAGTGGCTCAGAGGATGCCAAGCCTGCGAAGCAGAAGGACGCATTGCAAATCCAGAATCGCTCTCCAAAGGCGAAATGGTCGAGCCGCATGGAACTCGTATCGAGTCCGACGCCAGACGGTCGGACTCTAACCCTTTCTACTCCTCCGAGGCTAACCATCCAAGCGCCGAAGTTCATCCCGCTGCCGCCCGGCGCGCAATCCACTAATGGACAAGAGGCGCCGGCCTCAGTCAATGAAGCAGCACAAGCCTGTATCGAGCCTGTGGCGCCTCTGACCGTGATTGTGCTGCCTGTAACCGCATCGCGGCTCTATGGAGCGGCCAACCCCAGCTTTACAACTACTCTGACCGGCTTGCTCTATGGCGATACGGTGAATGTAACTCCAACAACCACGGCGACCCCCGCGTCTTCGGTTGGCTTCTATCCCGTGTCGGCTACGGTGAGCGGCGGGGAAACAGGAAAATACGCCGTCACGGTGGAAGATTCCACGCTGCAGGTGAAACCCGCCATGCTGACCCTTATTGCCAAAAGCGAAGCAATCACTTATGGACAGTCGCCAGCACTGCCCTTGCAGTATTTTTTCAACGGTCTTCTCAATGGGGACACGGCGAGCGTGGTCTCCGGCTCACCGGTGTTATCGACCACAGTAACTTCAACTACGCCGGTCGGCAACTATCTCATTAGCGCGCAGCCGGGTACGCTCACAGCAGAGAATTACAAGATAGGCACCATCGGCCCGCAAGCCGGCACCGGCGCTGTGCGCGTCTACAAAGCCCCGCTGACGGTAACTGCGAATTCGGTGACGATGACCGAAGGAGGAACGGTTCCAGCTTTGACGTACACGATTACCGGATTCGTGAATGGCGAAAATGCAAGCGTGGTGAGCGGCACGGCGTCGCTTTCGACCACGGTCACTTCAGGTACGCTGGTGGGCGAGTATCCGATCAGCGTCGATGTGGGGCCACTCTCGGCGGAGAATTACTATTTTGTGCCCGCCGTGCATGGAGGCGTGGTGATTGTTGTGAAGTAGCACGGACCATAACTTGCCTGATTGACCACTTTCAGGGTTTCTGGCTGAGTTCAAAGGTCAGGTGTTCTGGAGCGAGGGAGCGGAGGAAATCTGTTGCATCGAAGGCCTGGCCCGGTGCAAGAGCACCTCTGGCGCGGGTTCGCCCGTCCATAATCCGCTGGACGGCCTCGACGACGAGCGGCGCGGTGAAGGCATAGATGTCTTGTCCTCGCGCGGTTGCCCGGCGGGTGCTGCTTCCGTTGCGGAGAACTACGTCGACCAGGAAGGTCTGCGCCGAGCGTCCTCTTTCGTCTATCGCGGCTGGCGGAGGAGTGACGGAATCGCGGAGATCGCGAAGCGGCCTGTTGTTGAGATAGGTGCGAAGGCGCGTGGCGCGCAAGTGGTGGGCAATGAGCGGAACCTCAGAAAAGGGAAGCTCACTGACATCCTGGCGGCCAAATGGCTCAGGAAAATCCCAGAAAGATTGCGGCGCGGGTTGCGCCAGCGGGGCGAGTTTTCCCTCTTCGATGACCAGGCGACGGACTGTGTTGCGCTGGCCGGTAATCCGCGTACCTGGCGTGGGATGCCAGCTATCGAGCGCAATGCCGATGTGGATCTCAACGATCTCGTCTGGGGAATCCCAATCGCCCAGGGCGGCCGTGGCCAGGAGATCGGCAAAACCTCCGTAGAAGCCCATCGCCGGAAGGAAGACTACGCCGGCGTCGGCTGCGGCACTCCCGAATCTGTCGAATATGCCTTGCGCGCTCGGCTGCTCAGCTGAGACGTCGATGTAGTGGATGCTGGTACGCAAGGCCGCTGCCGCCACGGCCTCGGCCGTGTCCAGAAATGGGCCAGCGCAGTTGATGACCGCGGCAGCGTCGGCGAGAGAGCGGTCGAGGGAGGCAGGATCGTCGATGGAGGCGATTCTGACCAGAATGCCTCTTGCCTGAAACCCCGCCTCTGTCATCTTTGCGCTGTCACGGCCAATGGCTATCGGCGTAAAGCCGCTGTGCAGCAACTGGGTGACGATGAACCGTCCTGTGTGCCCGGAGGCGCCGAAGACGGCGATTGTTCGGCCATGCCCTGCGGTATCCGATAAAGTGCTCATTTTCTCTCCAGCGATTATCTGCCTTATGATACAGACCTGTCTGTTTCTTGTAGAATACAGACAGGTCTGTGCCGAGTCAAGATCGGATGCTGTGAAAATCTTCACAGGAGGTCTGAAAATGTCAGCGAATCCTAGAAGCGCCAGTGCAGGCGATGAAAACGGCAACGCAGACGAGGTGAGGGAGCGGATTCTGCGGACGGCGTCGACGCTCTTCTATTATCGGGGCGTACGGGCTGTCGGCGTTGACCTGGTGGTTGAAGAGGCCGGGGTAGCCAAGACAAGCCTTTATCGTTACTTCCGCACCAAGGACGACCTGATCGCCGCGTTTCTTGCGCGCGAAGACGAGGATTTCTGGAGTAGCTGGAACCGCTGTGCAGAGCTTCACAGGGCCGATGCCGCGGCTGAACTGGAGGCGCACTTCGATTGGATCGCCGAGCGGGTGGGGCGGCCAAATTATCGCGGGTGCCCGCAACTGAACGTCGCGGCGGAATTTCCGGACCTGGACCACCCGGCCCGTAGGGTAGCCACTGCTCACAAGCAGGAACTTCGGCGGCGGCTCAAGGGGATTGCCGAGCGGCTGCGCGCGGAACGCCCGGAGGAACTGGCGGCGCAGTTGTCGCTGCTGATCAACGGAGCATTCGTGAGTTCGCAGGTTCTTGCTCCCGGCGAGGCCGGTCCGCTTTTGCAGGCCGCTGCACGTGCTCTGGTTGCTGCCGGCCGCAAGCAATAGTTACTGAGAACCGGGACTGAGGGGTTGCAGGTTTCAGGAAAGGAACTGGGGTTGCAGGTTCAATGACTGCACAAGCATAGATCCGGGTAGCTGTCTTCAATCGGGGAGGCGCACTCCTCAATCCATCTCACCTCATCGGTGATGACCGGCCCGACGGATAAACTGGCCAATTGCCGAAAGACATCCTCGGGGAAGGCCTTCACCCGTTCTGTCAGATCCTTCAACAAATCCTCGATATACCCCTGATCGCGATCAGAAATTTGCTGCCTGAGAGCAGAGTGGGCGTACAGCTTGAGGCCCGCGCCGTCCTTGAGCGCGAGCAGGATGACGACTCCCTCCGTCGAATCGATCATCGCCCCCGGGCGCAGATATTTGACTGTGCAAAGCTGCACGTTCGAACCGGAGGTTGCCTCTTGCCAAATGCCGGTCATGGCTTCCCTCAGCGCCCAGATCTATATGCAGGATGAAATTAACAGCGCTTCTCAACAGAATAGGGTCTGAGATTCGGCTCGTAAAGGATTCAAAGCTCAAACGCCCGGCTTCAGTAACCCATTCCTCGGGCAAACCGCCCACAATTTTCGCGAGCTGCGCCAGATCCAGGGACTGAATTCTATTCACAATATCATCCGCATCGCGTGCGCTGGCAAGTGCGTAGATGCGGGGATCCAGATATCGGGAAGCAAGAAAGCTTGGGCAATCTACTCCATGCGCGCCACCAAAGAGATGGCCATGATCGATGAAATATGCGCCGAGCCGCATTGATTTCCGTTGCAGGAAAAGCGTCTGGCGGTTATCTGTGTGTCCACACAGCGCATCGATAACCCAGACGGTCCAAAAATCCCGGCGGTTGGAGATCCGGATAAAACTCCGCTGTGGCAGAAGTTCAAAAAGGCCGGAATTTCTCGTACAGAGAAACCGCGAGCCGAAACACCATCCAGCCTGCGGTTTGAGGCGCCCATCTTCCGTTTCCATCCAGCAGGAGGGGTTGCGCTCAATAAACTCCTCCGTGACATAGACAGGACGCCATTCCGGAGTCGGCAGGCCGGCAAGGGTGAACAGCGCCGTTCCAACCGCCTCGTTGAAGAGCACGTTGGGGCCTTGCAAGTTGTTGAGAAATTTGACGACGTAGAAAAATCCGTCGTTCGCGCGCACCAGGATCGGCTGTGATCCTCCGCGCAATTTTCGCATGTGGAGCAGAGCTTCAACATCTTTGCCCAGTTCCATCTCTCCCCCAAATATCTCAAGACATGTCGTAGACACACGTGCAGCGCTTGGATGCCAGGGGTGAAAAAACCAAGGTGATCATTACAGCATTCAAAAAAGGTTGCGGCCCCAACAGAAAGATCGTCGGATCCCGCGAATTCAAAGTTACGTTGTTCTTTTGTTGATTGGATTGTCTTAATTGAGAGGAAACATTGTCAACATAAATCGCTTATTTCAGGCAAGTGAATGTTGAAAATAGAGAAATAATCTGTGGAAAACCTTCTGGAACGACAATATGAACCACTTTATGGTCAAATTTGCCCATTGAAGTTTGTGAGCAGTGTGCAAAACTGCCAGAGGCGTTGTTGAAACCGGGAATTCATGGGGTTGCATCCTGGGGGTCATGCGCGCCCGCTGGTGCGATACCACTCGACGGTGCGACGGAGGCCTTCTCGGAAATCGACAAGCGGCTGGTAGCCGAGGAGTTCGTTGGCGAGGGCGATGTCGGCGAGAGAGTCGCGGATGTCGCCTTTGCGCTCATCAACATAAGTGGGATCGCCGCTGTAGCCGGTGAGTTCCCTGAGGATTGCGAAGGTCTCATTGAGGGTGATCCGCGTGCCGGTGGCGGTATTCATTACCCGGCCGGAGACTTTTTCTGCCGGGGCCGAGGCAGCCAGCAGATTGGCGTGGACGACGTTATCTATATAGGTGAAATCGCGGCTCTGTTCGCCGTCACCGTAGACTATCGGCGGCTGCGCGTCAGAAGAGTGCGGCGCGGCAAGCATCCTGCGGCAGAAGATGGCCAGTACGCCGGAGTAGTGCGAGGTGGGGTCCTGGTAAGGGCCGAAGACGTTGAAATAGCGCAGGACGACCGTCTCAAGGCCATAGACGCGTGCGAAGGCGCGCATGTAGTGCTCACCGGCGAGCTTGGCGACGGCGTAGGGCGATATAGGGTTGGGCAGCATCTGCTCGTGTTTGGGGAGGGTGGGTGTATCTCCGTAGGCCGAAGACGAGCCGGCGTAGACGACGCGGCGAACACCGGCGGCGCGCGCGGCTACGAGCAGGTTCAGCGTTGCATCGACACAGTTGACGTTGGTGGCGACGGGATCGGCGACGGAGCGGGGAACGGAGGCCAGTGCCGCTTCGTGGAAGACGATCTCTATTCCGTCACAAGCTCGTGTGCAGGCGGCCGGATCGGCCAGATCGCCTTCGATGAACTCCATTGCTTCGAGTCCAATGAGGTTGGCGCGCTTGCCGGTGATGAAGTTGTCAATGCCGCGCACACTCTCGCCACGCGCCAGCAATGCCGCGGCAATGGAGCGGCCAATGAATCCTGCAGCGCCGGTAACCAGATACTTTGCCAAGTCTTACTCCGTTCAGTGCATTCTGCTGGGTGCAACAACCCCATGGATTAGGATACTAGAGCGCTGTTCGTACGCCAGCGGGTGGTAGCGCAGGAGTATCAATTGAAGGGCGCGCGGTAACATCGCCACGAAATCGGTTTTCGGTTCTATTTCTGCTCCGGCGATTTATCGAAGACTATTCCGGAAATGCACGGAACCTATGGACGAACAGCATACCCGCCTTTGTCTGCTAGGCCAACATTGCCGACGATCCAATGTACCTTGCCGTCGATAGTGAAGAAAACCTGAACTCGCTTGTCTTTGATCTCGTTGTCAATCACACCATCAGGTTTCTCAAAGTAGTAAAAGAATTCATATCCAGTGCATGGGCGCCATGGCTCCATTGGGATATCTTCCTGCTCGAAATCTGGTAGACCAAATGCTTCAATGACATCCTTCTTCGAAGAACCCACCTCAACCTGGTCGTAATTGTTTTTCACTCGTCGAAGTCTTTCCTTTGGTGCAGCGTAGGGGAATTTTACTGTTTGAACCCACTGTTGATACGTCCTAAGCTCTTTGTCGTGTGGGCAAGCGGGATCTCCTTCTTGGTGCGACTTGACGGCATTATCGAATACAAATGTAAGCGATATTACGGATATGGTTGCAAAGGCGATAGCGATGATGGCGATAATTATTAAAAGACGCATTTGTATGGTCAATAACCCAAGATTCAACAGTACAGATAGACGCGTCCCGAACACACCGCGCTCGGGGAGACTGTATCGGAAGCGCTCCGAGGTGGGCAACTACGCTCCCTCCTCAGCTCGCTCGGAGTGAATATGAGTCCCTATAAACGCCTTTTTGGCTGCCTATATCCGTGAAGTCGACGGCCCGGAAACGGCACCACCACCCGCCAGCCGCAGGCACCGATTACACTGGAGCTGTGAAAGCCTCTGCCGACCTCGCCCAGCCCAGCCGCAAGGAGTTTCTCTCGCTTGCGAAGGAACACACGCTTGTTCCCGTTTGCCGCACATTGATTGCCGATCTGGAGACCCCGGTCTCGGCGTTTTTGCGCGCGGCCTGGCCGGAGCGCGAGTGTTTTCTGCTGGAGTCTGTAGAGAATGGCGAACAGGTGGGCCGGTACACCTTTATCGGCCTCGCTCCGTCGAAGCGGATTGTGGCTCGCGGACGGCAGATCGCCATTACTGAAGGCAAGAAGACGGTTCGCATGGAGGATGACATTTTTGATGTGCTGCGGCGCGCATTGAGCGGCCACAAGCCGGCGCGGCTAAAGGGGCTGCCGCCGTTTACCGCTGGAGCCGTGGGCTTTTTTGCTTACGATGCGGTGCGCCAGATTGAGCGGCTGCCGGAACTGGCGGCGGATGAACTGGGCGTTCCGGACGCGTGTTTGCTCTTCTTCGATGAAGTACTGGCCTTTGATCATGTGCGCAAGGAGATCTGGCTGGTGGTGACCGCGGATGTATCGCACGGCAAGCCGGCGGAGGCCTATGCGAAGGCGGTGCAGCGGCTGAACAAGCTGGAAAAGCGGCTGGCGCAGCCGCTGCCCAAGCTGCCCAGGCTCAAAGACAAAGGCAAGTTCAAGGTGACGCATCGCAGCACCAAGAAGCAATTCCTGGCGACGGTCGAACGCACGAAGCAGTACATTGCCGCCGGGGATATTTTCCAGGCGGTGCTGTCACAGCGCTTTGACATGGAACCGGGAGTCGATTCCTTCCAGGTCTATCGCGCATTGCGCACGGTGAATCCCAGCCCATATATGTTTTTTTTGCGCTTCACGCCGGAAGGCGCCCTTGGCGGACGGCCCAATGCTGCAAAGAGTTCAGCGAAAAAGAAAAAAGGGTCGGAGACCCCCCTTGAGCTGGCGGGGTCGTCGCCGGAGCTGCTTGTTCGTGTGCATCAGGGCAAGGTGGAGTACCGTCCTATCGCCGGGACGCGCCAGCGCGGGGCGACGGAGGCGGAAGACCAGCGGTTGGCCGATGAGATGATGTCCGACGAAAAGGAGCGCGCAGAGCACGTGATGTTGGTGGATCTGGGCCGGAACGACGTAGGCCGGGTGAGCGAGTTCGGCAGCGTCAAGGTGGACAAGCTGATGTTCGTCGAGCGCTACTCGCATGTAATGCATATTGTGAGCAGCATTGAGGGCAGGCTCAAGCCGGAACTCTCCGCGGTAGACGCGCTGCGGGCTTGCTTCCCGGCAGGAACGCTGAGCGGCGCGCCCAAGGTGCGGGCGATGGAGATTATTGAAGAGCTGGAACCGGCGCGGCGCGGCGCCTATGGCGGAGCGGTTCTGTATGCGGACTACTCGGGTAATCTCGACTCCTGTATTGCGATTCGCTCGATGCTGGCCTCAGGCGGCAAGGGCAGTGTGCAGGCAGGGGCGGGGATTGTGGCTGATTCGGTGCCCGAGCTGGAGCATCAGGAGTCCATCAATAAGGCCAGCGCGGTGATTCGCGCGATTGAGCGGGCGCGGGAGATGTAAATATCAAAGCCTGCTTGCCGACATTGATGCGGAGTTTGTTCGTTAATTTCCCCAGGCAGCACGCTTCCAAAACGGCTGACTGTTGGAAAGCTGCGCGGCGGCGATCAGGAAGACAATTCCGAAGACAAAGACTCCCGGCGCGACTGCCCAGCGCGCCTCGATCAGATCCATACAGGTGTCCAGCAACTGAATGAATCCTACGATTACCATTAGGTTGGCGAGCGCGCGTTTTGCATTCATGACCAGCAGCGTAACGAGCATGAACGCAAGAGCCAGATTGCGCGATGCCAGGTAACCCGCGTAGATATGCACCGCTCCGTTGATTTCATCGTGCGGCGATACCAGCATTGCGGGATGAACGATCGCTATGATCGCGCCCATTGCACACAGGAATGCACCGAAGAGGACTACGATCCGCAGCCACCAGGCGATTGAACCCGGCTGGCCGGGCGACTTGCTTTGAAGCGCTTGGGAAGAATGTTGAACGACGTTTTGAGCCACTGGAAGCTCCTCTCGCGCCATTGTGCTCAGGCGCATGTTGAGAGGTACGGCGCGATGAACGCCCAGGTTCCGCGAGCCAGGCTGTTTATTCCTATTCGGGGCTTGGTTAATAGAAAGACTTGATCTCATTTGTACTGGGCGCGCCGTAGAGCAATACTGCCACGCGATAGGTGGTGAAGGAGCCGTTCCCTCCTTGGGGCGCGCAACTGCCGACAGATGCCTGCTTGTACTCTCCGGAGGCCAACGTATTTACCAATTCCTGAGGCAGGTGGGCCAGATCCGCCTGTTGCCAGCGAAAGACAAAGCGCGGCTGGGGACCGGAGAGGGAACGGGGTAATCCGCGGTCCAGGGCGCAGGCGGCGCGCGCGCCCGTGGGATTATTCAGAATCGTCATCCCGTTGGCTTGCAGATTACGGGCGACGGCGGCTTCAATCTGCGCCTGCGTCAGCACGGCAACGGCGCGGGAGTAGTCGGCCACGGCATAGATTGTGTTGCGGCCAGCTACCAGAGCGATGCCGACGCGGTTTACCTCAGGGTTGAGCAGGTTGGCGCGGTGTCCAGGCGAGCTCATCCAGGCATCATGAATTGTGGCAGCATCCCAGGCACTGGCGACATTCTCCTCGACCAAACTGAAGTGCGCCCCAGCGGCTCCAGCGCGCTCGGTCAGGTCGGGCTCGCCCGTGTAGCGGTGGGAGATATTGCCCGCGGCGGCCATGCGCAGGCAATGTTTTTGTGCAGCCTCAGCCAGTGCAGCGTCCCACTCAAGCGGCCCAGCTCCAACTGCTGCACGGGCCTCGTTTGCCAGTCTGAGTAACAACTGCGCGTCGGGCTGGAGAGGTTTCTGTGGACGACTGCTCTGAGCGAAGCCGTAGGGCGCAAAAGCCAACAGCAGCCCCGCGAACGACAGCGCCGAACTCGCCCTAAAAATCCGCATATCTGATTCAACCCCAACCGGACAGGCTTGTCGCGGTATTCTTGCATTGCCGATGGGATTTTTCAATTCCAGTTTCATCCACAGTGCCGGGAAGGGAATGCGCAGTCAGCCGCTGGCCGTCGCCGGAGTGCTGCTGCTGGCTGGGTTTCTGCTGGCCGGGCTGACTGCACCGTGGCTTGCTCCGCAGAATCCTGCGGCCATTGATCTGATCCATCGGCTGCAGGCCCCCTCGATGGCGCATTGGGCGGGAACCGATGAGCTGGGCCGCGATATTCTCTCGCGCCTGCTGTGGGGCGCGCGGCTGTCGCTGGCAGTTTCAGTCAGCGTAGTGGCTGTTTCGCTGGCGCTGGGGCTGGCGATCGGGGGACTCGCAGGTTACCTGGGCGGCTGGATCGATATTGCTCTGACTACGTTTGCGATGAATACCTTTCTGGCGCTGCCGGGGATTCTGCTGGCCATTGCCTTCGCGGCTTTTCTTGGGCCGGGATTTACCAATTTGGTGCTAGCGCTGGCCGTCGGTGGCTGGGCGGGATATGCGCGGCTGGTGCGCGCGCAGGTTATGGTAGTCCGCGACCGGGAATATGTGGATGCGGCTCGAGCGCTGGGGGCCAGCGGGTTGCGCATCTTCTTCCGGCATATTTTGCCGAATATCCTGCAACCGATTCTGGTGCAGGCGGCGATTGGCATGGCGGGGGTAATTCTTGCCGAGGCGACGCTATCGTTTCTCGGGCTGGGTATTCCTGCTCCGGCGCCAAGTTGGGGCGGAATGCTCAACGACGCGCGCGCGCATCTCTTCGACTCGCCGCATCTGGTTCTTTTTCCCGCTTTGGCCGTGGCCGGAGCGGTGCTGGGTTTCAACTTTCTGGGCGATGCACTGCGTGACCAGCTTGACCCGCGGACCAGGCTGGAGATAGGAATCTAGGGTATATATTTCGTCGGCAACAAGGACTCGCTCGCAGGCAAAAAGGCCAGTTTGCAGAGTCAGGGTTTTCGAGTGCGCGCGCTACGAAGGCTGTAAAATATTGATGTAATGGCAATATGTTCCATGAACCTTCTCCGCCGTAGTTTGGCGTACATAACTGATAGTCGTAATGGCCAGGATGCTCGGGAATACGGTGAGATTCCGTCGCTGCCCTGCAACGGTGAGCGCACATGCCCCGCAGATCGTCAGATCAATCGAGGGCGGGATTTCAGCCAGAGTCTTACCTTCGTAAAGGAAAGCTCAATATGCTACTGGATGCCCGCAATGGGCGCTGGGAAGGCGGCTGAAGAAGGCGCAAGTCAGGAGACTGGTCTTAGAGCATTTTTCGGAATTCGCGCAGGCCTTTCCGTATCTGTGAAAGGTGGCTTTTTTTTGAAGAAAGGCCCCTTGAGCGTGTGCTTGCAGACTACAGCAGCTCCGAAAATGCTATAGGCGCTTCCAACCTGCTTGCGTTCCGTTGGGAACGAAGGAGCCAGTCATGTCTGTTTGTTTAACATTGCGCCGATCATCGGCATTCGCATCCGGTCGAGTTGGAATCTTCCGCAAACTCTTCTGCTCCCTCGCGTTTCTGACCATTATCTTCGCTTCCGGCATCACACGCGCGGCGTCAATTCGCGGCATCGTGACCGACCCTTCCGGCGCGCGCATTACGAGAGCCACTGTCAATCTTGTCTATAATGGCCAGGTCATTGCGACGGCAATCTCCACATCCGACGGCAGCTTTCAGCTCCTAACCGGCGTCGCAGGCCGCTTTTATCTTGTGATTTCAGCCAGCACATTTCGCCAGATCGAGACGCCGGGCTTTTATGCGGGCCAAGCGGATTCAATTGAGCGCAACCTGGTTCTGGAACCGGAGTGGACGCGCCAATCGATTGTTGTAACTGCGACTGGAGTGCCTACGCCCCAGGCGCAGACCAGCGAGG
>Ga0181528_10001929_pt1 | contig 12791 bp, 8 predicted proteins | sample PEATcosm2014_Bin_47_FD_119742 | JGI IMG/M metagenome (GOLD analysis project Ga0181528, IMG submission 119742) | Peatland microbial communities from MTU Mesocosm Facility, Houghton, MI, USA - PEATcosm2014_Bin10_10_metaG | ecosystem: Environmental > Terrestrial > Soil > Wetlands > Peat | place... | reverse complement strand
GGTTTTCCAGCCGATCTCGTTGTTGGTGAGCTTGTCGGAGGCGTAGGAGCGCGGAATCAGGTATTGGGCGACCCCGTCCGGCCCGGGCACGTGCGGCGAGTTGCCGTTCCCGTTGAAGCCTCCGGGCCGAAAGCCCTGCGAGTAGGTGTAGTACGCCATCACGTCCGGCATGATGTGCCAGGTGAGATTGGCGCGGCTCTTGAAACCCGACTCGGATCCACGCAGGCCCTGAGCATCGAGGTTGTAGGCGTACCCCGGGTAATTCACGCACCCGGAGGGGTTGTACCCCTGCTGAAAGCAGCCGAAGCTCGAGGAGACGCTGCCCACCAACGAGTTGTCGAAACGAAAATGGCGGGTGCCGACGGTGAGCGTCAGGACCTTGGGAATGAGATCGTAATCCCCGGAAATGAAGAAGGCGGTCTGTTTGGTCTCGCGCCGCGCATCCTGGAAGAAGGTGGTGTCATCGGTCTGCACGCCGGGGTACTGCACGGTCGTGCCCGGGAGGGTGCCCACGTCCGAGATGCAGCCGACATTGTCGGCGGCCGTGCAAGCCGGGAGGCTCTTGTAGTGCCAGCTGGTGACGTCGTATAGCTTGTTGTCCTCCCAGTAGGCACCCACGATGCCGCGCGCGCGCCAGTCGTCCGGCGTGCTCAAACGGAACTCGTGCTGCTGGTGCAGGTTTCGCTGCTGCTCGCGCCAGGAGGCGCTCGGCGAGAAGCACTGGGATGGCAGGGAGGTATTGCCGCCCGATCCCGGCCCGTAGCACTGGTAATAGTCTGCGTAGACGCCCCGCACGTAGTTGGTGTAATCGGAAGTCTGATTGACCTGCCGGTCGAGATAGCCGCCGGTGTACACCGCCTTCAAGGGGCCAAGCTTGCCGTCGACCGTCCAGGCGGTGTTCTCGAATTTATCCTTGTCATAGGCGGGGTTGAACAGTGTGACCTCGAGGGGCGGGAGCGGTGCACCGTTCGAGGAGTACGGCTGCTGGAAGAAAACACCCTCGGCATTCATGTTCTGATAGGACTGGCTGAGCAAGATGTCCCAGTCGTCATTGAATTTGTACAACAGCTCGACGCGTATGCCCTGATAGGTCACCGGGTTGATGGCCTTGCCGACGAGGTTGTTGTTATTGAGCGTCGGGCTGCCGGGCGGGACGCAATACCCGTTGTTCGGCTGGCCATCCGGACACTGACCGTTTACGGCCGGATAGTTGGCATAGTGAATGCCGATGTCGGTGTTCTTGCGGGCGAACGTGGCCGGCACGTTGTTGATGTAGCCGCCGCGCTGATCGTCGTAAATCACGCCGCGGATAGCCATGTGGTCCTCGATCAAAGGCAAATTGAGCACGGCCTGCACGTCGGTATTGGGGTCGCCGTGCGCGGTGACGCCGTAGCCTCCCTTGACGTAGCCCTCGGTCTTGTCGATCTTCGGTTCGTTGGTGATGTAGCGGATGGCGCCCGCCTCGGCGCCGGCGCCGAACAGCGTGCCCTGGGGCCCCTCGAGCACCTCGATTCGATTGAGGTCAGCCGCATAGATGTCGAGATTGCGGTTCGGCATCTGTCCGGACTGATTGTCGAGATAGATCGCCACATTGGGCAACACCGCCGTGAGCGCGCTCGCCTGGCTCGCCTGCGAGCCCGCCGACAGCCCGCGCATGAACACCTCATTCTGCCCGGGCCCATTGCTCGCGCTCGTCACGTTCGGCAAGAACTTGATGTAGTCGTCGAATGTCGCGATATTGAGCTGCTGCAGCGTCTGCGCAGTGAGTGCCTGCATGGAGATGGGCACGTCCTGGATGTTCTCGGTGCGCCTCTGCGCGGTCACCACCACCTCCTGCAAGGTATCGGTGCCGGTCGCGTTGCTCGAATCCGAGCTCGGGGTGGCCGCGCCGGCGACGGAGCCCGAGGTGCCCGCGAGAACGCACGTGATTGCATACGTCAGCTTGGATGACATGATCGACCCTCCCTCATATTTTCGTTCTGTCGCCGCGCCGGGACGCCGCGTCTACTCGCAAAACGACACGAGCCGATTGGCGACACGCGCCATGGGCGTCGGGTCATCCGTCGTGGTCGAGTCGGACGGTAGGTGCGCGATGCGAATGCCGGTGAGCCCGCCGGGATACAGCGCGACGGTGTTCGAGCCCCATCCCAACATCTGCGGAATGTAGAGTTTGCAGCCTTCGTTCGCGTCGTAGCGGATGTGCCAGAAGGCGTTGTAGTACCGCGTCTCGCCGAAGGGGCTGTGATCTCCGGATGGCAGCCCCCGGGTGGAGGTCCCCGCCTTCAATTCCTCGATCCTGGGTGCATACAGTATCTGGCTGCCATGCCACCGGCCGTGCGCATGGTAGAGGCGGGCGACTTTGACGAGCTCGCCGATCGTCGCGTAGACGCCGAACCCCATCAGCGGAATCCCTTCGCCAAGCGGCTCCATCGTTCGGCTGGTGGTGGCGTAATGAATCCCGATCGGCGCGTACACCTCGCGCTGGATCATGGACCACAGGCTCGCGTTTGGCCCTTCCCGCATTTTAATGAAGGCGTCCATGGCGACGCCCAAGATGTACATGTCCTGATCGCGGTAGCGCGCGACCTGACCCGGGCCCCAGGGATAGACGTGCGCCGTATGGAGCAATGCGGACAATTTGTCATCTTTTGATTCGGCGTCGTACCAATCGTTATAGGTGACATCCAGATATCCGTCCGAGATGTCGTTCGGCTCACGCCGGGTGCTGCCATTACCCAGACCGGTCGCCATGTTGATGCAGTCATCGAAGGTGACATTGGCCCAAGCGGGGTAGCTTCTGGCGGCCGGCACGTAATCGACGATCTTCGCCTTGAACACCTCCGGCCCGTACTTCTGTGCCAGGCGCAGAAGCGCGGTTTCGTTGATGAAGGACTTCGTAACCGACCAAACGCCGAACCGCGCCCGGTCGCACCAAGGCAACGGACCCCCGGCGCTCTCGCACCCATACAGGTAGAACGTGCCCCGGTAGTCGAGGCCGCTCAGCACGGTATCCTTCGCCGGCAGGCCGTCTGCGAATCCCGCGAGCGCCGCGCCGCCCACCTGCCGCTCGAGATCGGCCCACGGACGGATCGGGATCTCGTCGGCCTTCGCGGCCCGGTAGCGGCGCACCATGGCCGTCGGACCGGCCGGAGCTCCCGGCTCGGCATGCGCGGGCACTCGTCCAGCCGCGGTGAATATCGCCTCGACGTTGCCGGGCAATGTTTGCTGCACGACCTGAAAGCGCAGCGCGCTGACCTCGTTCCCCCGGTACAGGAAGATCGCGAGGCCGTTGTGCGTTTCCCCCTCCAAGGAATTGACGAGCGCGAAGGGGAACGCGGCGCGGGACCATCCGCCGTCGGCGGGTTCGGACCAGACACGGCCCGGTTGTACGATGAGGTCCCAATAGCTGCGTCCCCCCGGGGCGAAGCCCGAGCGGATGACATCCTGAGTGGTCGGAACGAGATCCCCGTCCACCGTGATGAAGGACAGCCGAGCTGCGGGAAAATATCGAGGATCCTTGCCATGCGCCGCGCGGAATTTCAGATCGACCGGCACGGTTTGCATGACGGCCTCGGACAGCACGAGATCGCCGTTGAAAGGCGCCCGCGCCGGTCGCACCGTGGTGCCAGGCACAAACGCTCGATTATCGATCACGGCGGAGGGCTCAATGCCCGAAAGCAACTCGTTGGCGTCGAGGTGCACGGGCTCGCTTGCGCCGGCGGCCAGGGAGACCTCATGCAGCACGAGCAGGATTGCAGTACCGAAAGCCGCTAGATTACGCATGAAGTCAGCGTACCGCTGCGCCGGTGAAGATTTTCTTCGGCAGCATCGCGTGCACGCCGACGTTGCCGTCGACGAGCTGCGTGATGTCAACGTCCACCGCGACGCTCGTGAGCATGTACGCCTCATCACGGCTCAGATGCTTTTGCTCCATGAGGAAATCGATCATGTCGCGCACGGCATGCTCGGTGGCCTCCTTCAAATCCTTGCTGAACCCCATGGAGATGTAATAGTCGGGCGTTTCGGCGCGCGGCCAGATGAGGCGGCGGTCCTTGTGCACGATGAAGCGAAAGGTGCCCGTCAAATAGGTCTCGAGCGCTTCGACGTCGACTTCGCCGTTGCCTTGACCGGCATGCCCATCGCCAGCCTCGAACAAGGCACCCTTCGCCGCCACCGGCACGTAGAGCGTCGTGCCCGCCACGAGCTCCTTGTTATCCAGGTTGCCGGCATGCGCGAACGGCGGTGCACTGTCGATCTTGCCGTCCGGGGGGGACACCCCCATGCTGCCGAAAAAGGGCTTCAGGGGCAGCTCTATCCCGGGAGCGAATGTGCCGATCATTCTCTTGCGATCGAGCGGGATGATCTTGCTGTGGGTATAGGGATACTCCATCGGCAGGAAACCGTAGCCGAGAAAGAACCCGTTGCAGGCAAAGTCCACGTCCATGTCGACCTTCAAGATCTGCACCTCGAGCACATCCCCGGGCTCCGCCTCGGCAATCGCGACGGGTCCCGTCAAAATGTGACCGCCGGCACCTACGTCCTTCGGCATCGCACCGTAGATCGTGTCGGTGTAGGGTGGGATTTGCTCCGGCTTCACGCCCAGCTTGGCCATGTCCTCGCGTGAGCCGCAGGTCGATATCGTCTGGATCCGTACGGTGTCGCCCGAGTGCACGGTGAGCACGGGCTTCGCCTCGCTGTTGTAGTAGCCCCATTCCACGGACTGGGGAGTCGCGAGCAGGGTGTAGTCCGCCGCCCGCAGCGCGGACGCCGTGCTCATGAACAGGCAGACGGTCAACAGCACTGGGCGCATCGGAATTCCTCGATCGATCGGTGAGGCAGGGCGCTTCGCGCAGCTTGCCGCAACGCAACGGCTTCGTAAACTTGTTGCGGGTGTTATGCCCGATCACCCGCACGGGCACCATCCTCCCGCGGGAGGAGGGGATACGCCGTCAGCGCCTCTCCGAGTGCCTGCTTGAGCGGCAACAACCAAGGCTCGAAATTGCGCCACTGGTCGAGTCCATCCCGAAAAATAGGCTGGCGCACCTGCTGGGAACTCGCGGTGCGGACCCCGCGGGAATTCTCGTGAAAGCGCAGGCAGTTCGATTCGAACGACAGACCGCAGTAATCGAGAATCGCACGCACCTCTGTTTCGGTGTCATCCACCAGCTGCTCGTAAATCACGCGGTGAACACGCCCGGGCGCCACCTGGTCGAAGTGCGCCATCAATGCCACGTAGTCTGCGTAATACCGGCCGATGTCCTCGAGGCTGTAGCTGAACTGCTGGCCCATTGCAAAATGCTGCTTGAAGCCGGAGAAGCAGCAGCCGAGCGGATGGCGCCGCGCGTCGATGATCTTCGCATTGGGCAGCGCCACCAGGATCAGCCCCAGATGCACGAAATTGTTGGGCATCTTGTCGATGAAGAACGGCGTGCCACGCTTGCGGTGGATGCGGGTACGCTCGAGATATTCTTCACCCAGGCCGCGCCACTGGTCCGCGCTGAGCGTGGTCAGCACGCCTGGATAGCCCGCACCGTCCGTGCCGCCCGCGCCGGCCGCCACGCGGCGCGCGATCGCCATGATGTCGGGTAGTTCCATCGTACCCTCCACCTGCGAGTGGCTGGCGAGGATTTGCTCGATGAGCGTCGAGCCCGAACGCGGCAGCCCGACGATGAAGATCGGGTCCGGTGCCGGGCAGCCTGCGCCGGCCCGCGCCTCCAGAAATTCCGCGGTGAAAAGCTCACGGGACCTCAGCAGCCTGGTGTGATGCTCGTCCGCGTCGTAGCGGATATCCAGGCGGCGCAGCCTGTTACCCTCTGCGTAATGCTGGAAGGACTCTGCAAACTGTCGATCATCCTCCAGCGCCTTGCCGAGGGCGAAGTGGAAGTGCTGCCGCTCGTGCGGGTCCAATCCCGGCGCACTCAAGGCGGCGCGCATCGCGCCAACATCCTGGGGCGTAAATCGGAAGGTCTTCAGGTTGGCAAGGCTCCAGTACGCCTCCCCCAGATCCGGCATGAGCTCGATGCTGCGGCGATAAGCCTCGATGCCCTCCGTTTCGTGCCCGGCGGTCTTCAAGGCGTGTCCGAAGCTCATCCAAACCTTCGCCTGCTCCGGGTACTCGTTCAACACTCCCCGATACAGTTTCAGCGCATTTTCGTACTCGCCGATCGTGCCGAGGATGGCCGCCTTGAGGTTGCGATGACTGACGTGACCCGGCTCGACCGTAAGGCAATGGTCGACCGCCGAAAGAGCCTCTGCCGGCTTGTCCTCGCGATGCAAAACCAACGCCAGATTGTGCCAGGCGGGCATGAAGCTCGGAGCCAGCTCCACGCAGTGACGCAGCAGCACTTCCGCATCTGCGTAGCGACGCAGGCGCGCAGCGACCTCGGCAAGCATCCGCAGCGCCGCAACGTCGGCAGGCTGTTCGCGTAGCTGCGCCCGCAACAACGATTCTGCCTCCGGCAGTCGATTATCGTAGAGCGCGGCACCGGCGGCGCGCATGCGCGGGTCGCGAGAGGCGCACTTGATGTGCTGCGCATAGGCGAGGTCCGCGTTATGCACATCGCCGATGTCCGTGTACATCTCGGCGAGGCCCAGCCATGCCGGGCCAAGGTCCGGCCGCAACGCCACGGCACGCTTCAGATAGGCGATGGCTTCGCCGCTGCGTCCGAGCCGCCGGAGCGTCAGGCCGGCCTCGCACTGCACGATGTCGAAGCCAGGCTGTCCCTCATCGAGGGATTGCAGCAGCGGCAGCGCCACATCGAGGGCGTCGAGTCTGAGCTTGGCCCGAACGAGCAGCTGCCTCGCCATCGGCTGGCCCGGCAGCACCCCGAGTATCTCCTCGGCCTGCTCGGCCGCCAGCAGCGGTCGGCTGTCGAGCAGCCGCGCTGCGTGCGCCAATGCCGTCTGGAGCGTACCGAGCGGATCTGGCCCCTGATTCATCGATTCACAGCCGCGTTCCGCATTCGACAGGCTCACTGCCCGGTGCGGAATTGGGTCCACAGGCGGGTCATCAAGCGCTTCACCTCCGGTGGTTGCATCGTTTCGATAGCCATCGTGGCGCGCGTCTTCGCGTCAGGATAGATCGCGGGGTCGCTCTTGATCGCCTCCTGCACGAACGGCAGCGAGGCTTTGTTTCCGTTGGGATATTTCAGGGCGTTGGTGATGTCGGCCATCACCCTCGGCCGCATCAAGTAGTTCAGCCATTTGTGGGCATTTTCGGGGTGCGGTGCATCCGCCGGTATCGCGAGCATGTCGAGGCCGGCGACGGCTCCCTCGCGCGGCACGAAGTAACGAATTTTGACCCCATTGCCCGCTTCGAGTGCGCGGTAGCGTGCCTGGGTGACCTCACCTCCCCACGTCAGGCCCAGACAGAGACTGCCGTTGGCCAGGTCCGCGATGATTCCCTCGGCCTCGATCGAGCGTACGTACGGTCGTATCCGCATCAGCACCTCGGCGGCCGCTGTCCAATCCGCGGGGTCGTGGCTGTTGGGGTTCTTTCCGAGGTAGATGAGCGCCGAGGGCAACACGTCCTCCGGGGAGTCAACGATCATGATTCCGCAATTCTCGAGCGCTGCCGCATTCTTGGGATCGAAGAGCAGCGACCAGCTGTCCGGCTCAGCCGAGCCCAGGCGCTCGCGGACCCTGTCGACGTTGTACCCCAAGCCTGCCTGTGTCCACAAATAGGGCACGGCGTACGAATTCCCGGGATCGTGCACAGCGAGTTTGCGAAGCAGGTCGGGATCCAGGTTGACGCTGTTCGGCAACGCCCCGCGATCGAGCTTACGCAGCGCGCCGGCGCGCAGCTCCCGCTCGAAGAAAGCGTCCGCGGAGGTCACCACATCGTAATTACTGTGTCCCGTCAGCAGCTTGGTTTCGCTTATCTCGTTCGATTCGTAGGTGCTGTAGTGAACCTCGATCCCCGTCTCGCGCTCGAAATTGGCGACCGTGTCGGGAGCGATGTAGTCCGCCCAGTTGTAGACATTGAGAGTATTGTCGGACCCCTTGGGGCCGGGATGACCCCCACAGGCCGCCAAGGAGGCGGCGCCACACCAGAGCACCGCGAGCACCTCGGTGCGCGCGCGGCATCTCGTCACCACATACCGCCGAGAGCGACAGTGACCGCCTCCCCGTTCACACCGCCGGCCGCCTCGCTGCACAGGAATGCGATCACCTGCGCGACTTCGCGCGGTTCCAGCACGCGCTTCTGCGGGTAGATCGCGGCGCGCTCCTCCCACACCTGTTCGACGGTGATGCCGCGTCGCCCGGCCTCCGTCCGTGCCGACCGCTCCGCCATGGCGGTACGCACCCAGCCCGGCAATACGGCGTTGGAGGTAACTCCGAAGGGCCCGGCATCCTGAGCGACCGCCCGTGCAAGTCCGATCACCCCGTGCTTCGAGGCGGTATAGGCACTCCCGGACCGTTCCGCTTTCTCGCCGGCAGTCGAGCTGGTGAATACCAGCCGCCCGAAGCCGCGCTTGCACATGCCCCCCACGGTGAGCCGCGCGAGCTCGAACGGACCATCGAGGTTGATGCGCATGGTTTCGCGCCAGACCTCGGGGTCCTGTTCCCACACCAGCCGCTCGTGAGCCGAGCCGATGCCATGATTCACGACGAGGAGGTCGATCGGCCCCAATCGCCGCTCGGTTTCGGCGACCGCCCGCCCGCAACCCTCAGCAGTGCCGAGATCTGCGACGACATACTCGAGCCCTGCGGTGGACAGCTCGTCCACGCTGCGCGATGCGATCATTACACGAGCCCCGGCGGCCGATAGCAGCAGCGCCGCCTCACGACCGATCCCCCGGCCACCTCCCGTCACCAGCGCCACACGCTCGCTCATGCCATCAGCTCCTGTAACCGCGGGATCGCGACCCGAGAGTAAATGAACGATTGATCAATGACAATAAACCCAATACGCTGGCACCAGACCCGCTTCAAAACGACTGGGCACGCCATGCATCCTGCGCGAAATGAGTAACAGTAGAGCGCATACGATTCACCGCCACCAGCAGCATGTGAGCTGGGACAACGCCCGGCTTCCGGCCGTCGCGATAGCGCCGGGGGATTCGGTGCAATTCCGGGATCTCGACGCCATGGGCGGCCAGATCACGGCGAACTCGACGGTCCTCGACCTCGCGACGCTCGATCCAGATCTGGTCAATCCGATCGCGGGACCCGTGTACGTCGATGGTGCGGCTCCTGGCGACGTACTGAAGGTCACGTTGCTCGGCTTTGAGACTTCCGGATGGGGTTGGACGGCAATTTTTCCGGACTTCGGGCTTCTGGCGGCCGATTTTCCGGACTTTTCGCTGCACATCTGGAGCTATGATCGGTCATTCGGCGTGCCGGCGGCGTTCGGGAAGTGGGCTCGTGTACCGTTGAAGCCGTTTTGCGGCACCGTGGGTGTCGCCCGCGCGGAGCCCGGCAGCTTTGGCACGCTCCCGCCGTACGAGACCGGCGGCAACCTGGATATTCGCGACCTGGGGGAGGGCGTCGAGTTGTATCTGCCCATCAAGGTGAAGGGCGCGCTGTTCTCCATCGGAGATCCTCACGCCGCACAGGGTGACGGTGAGGTTTGCGGGACCGCGATCGAATCGCCGATGAGCGTCACGGTGCAAATCGATCTCATCAAGGGCGGTAATCAACGGTTCCCTCGATTTCTCTCGTCCCGTCCCGGCAGCCGCCATCTCGATGAGAAGGGATATGACGTGACGATGGGGGTGGGCCCGGATCTCATGGAGGCGTCACGCAATTCCGTGCGGGAAATGATCGATCTGCTCGGGCGCACCCGAGGGGTCGATGCCGAGCATGCCTACATGCTTTGCAGCGTCTGCGGGGACCTGCGCATCAGCGAGATCGTGAACGCACCGAACTGGGTGGTGTCGTTCCATCTGCCCCGAGTGGTCTTCGAATGATCGGTCGGCTGGGTTTGCTTGGATTCTGCTGCTGCGTGGCGTTTGTCCAGCGCGTCCCGGCAGACACACCCGCGGCCGCCCCCGAACCCACGCGTCACGAGTTCATCATCCAGAATCTGAAGACGGAGAGCGGCGCCGTGCTCCCCGAGGCCCACATCGTCTATGGCACCTATGGCGAATTGAACGCCGCGGGCGACAATGCGATCCTGCTGCCGTCGCATTACATGGCGGACATGCACGGCTATGAGAGGCTCATCGGACCCGGCAAGTCGCTGGACCCGAAAAGATGGTTCCTGGTGGCCACCGAGCTGTTCGGCAACGGCCGATCTTCCTCGCCCAGCAATACCAGCGAGCCGTTCCACGGTCCCCGCTTCCCCGTCATGACCATCCGCGACAATGTCGAGGCCGTCCATCGGCTTCTGACCGAGCAATTGCACGTGCGTCATTTGCGTGCCGTGATCGGCTTTTCGATGGGTGCGCAACAGGCCTTCCAATGGGCCGTCAGCTACCCGGATTTCATGGATGACACCATCGCCACCTCAGGCACCGCAAAGACCTACGGACACGGCATCGTCCGGCTGGAGAGCGAGATCACCGCGCTCACCACCGACGAATCTTTTCATGACGGCGATTACACCGCCGAGCCCGAAAAGGGCATCGAAGCCTTCGCGATCGTGTGGACAGCATGGCTGTACTCCCAGGAATGGTGGCGTCGGGAATTGTGGCGCCAAGATGAGCCTCCCGGCACGACCCTTTCGCAGGTGATCGAGCAATATCGGAAGAACTTCATCCCCGGCGCCGATGCCAATGATCTGATTTTGCAAATGCGGACCTGGGAGAGCCAGGACGTCGGTGCGACCGCGGGCTTTCAGGGGGATGTCGAGAAGGCACTGCGCTCCATCAAATCCCGCGTGCTGTACATGCCCTCGCAGACGGATCTGTATTTTCCGGTAACTGATGCCCGCTATGAGGCCGCGTTCATTCCGCGCTGCACGCTGTCGATCATTCCGTCGCTGTGGGGGCATCCAGCCGGGATCGGGGCATCGCCCGCCGACGCCAAATTTCTGGACGAACACATTGCGAAGTTCTTGGGTATCCGGGCGGCCGAGCACTGAGCGGGCACGCCGGGTGGCGATCCGCCCCGAGATCTTGCGCGCACCATTACCGTGCCAGCGGCGCGCACCTGCGCACTAAAGTGCGGCAGATGTCTGGCTCCCTGTTAAACGACTGTGCAACAGCAGAAGTCGCGCTGTATGATCGTCCAAGCTCCATCCTGTACGCATTTACGAGGAGGATCGCCCACATGCAATGTCTGCAGACACCCGCGCAGGTTGAAGGGCGGAGCGCGGCGATCAGCCGCCGACGGACTGCGGTACCTGCGGCATGGGCGGTGGCGAGCGCTGAAATCGTCGAATGCATCGATGATCCGGTGCTGCCCGAAGTCCTCGGCCGGGCGATGAGCACTCTCATCGACTTCCAATACAGCGTCATGTTTATTTATCGCGGCAGGGGAGGCCCGATCCACATCCATGACACGTTCGATGGCCCACAGGCCCGGGTTGGAATCGCCAACTACGTCAAGAGTACGTATGTGCTGAACCCGCTTTACACCGCGTACCAATGCGGTCTGAAGACCGGCGTTTATCGATTGCGCGATTTGGCCTCCCAAGGCCGGGTCGACAGGGCGTTGCTCCGCAATTCCAAGGTCTGCATGACCCCAGCCGAGGAGATCGGCTACCTCACGGAAGGCTGGCCGGCGGGCCACGAGGAGCTCTGCATCGCGATGGAATTGCCCGGGGGCGAGTGCGCGGAGGTCACGCTGTCGCAAAAAGCATCCCACGGTGGCTTTGCGGACAAGGACATCGCGAGCTTGTCGCCCGTGATTCCGTTTCTCACGGCCGCGGTTCGGCGCCATTGGCGCCGGGCTCGATTGATGTATCTGTCGAACGGTCGGGAGACGGCCGCCGACGACATCCATCCGGCCTTCGGCCGACATGGCTTGAGCCCACGCGAGCGCGAACTCGCTCAACTGCTGTTAGGCGGCCACTCGAATGCCTCCGTCGGCCATAGACTCGGGATATCCACCACCACGGTCAAGACCCACCGCAAGAATCTGTACGCCAAGCTGGGTATAGGCACGCAGTGCGAATTCTTTTCGCTATTCAGGGACTCGCCCGGCCGAGGCGGTTCCACCTGATACTCCTCCTCCGGGAGGATGGTGACAATTGCGACGGTCGTGCATAACTGCACCAGGTGCAACTCGATAAGGGGCCCGCGGTGATCAATGTTTCCGATTGAGCGTGTACGCGATCAGTTCCCGGCTTTGAGCGCCCCATCGGTATTTCTCGACAATCCCGCCGGCACCCAGGTGCCCCGCCCGGTAATCGAGGCCGTGGCGGGCGCCATGGTAGCCGCCGCCAGCAACACGGGCGGTTACTTCCAAGCGTCTCTCGATGCCGAGGCCATCTACACCCGGGCGCATGAGGCCATGGCCAAGCTGCTCGGGGGCGCCTCGGCCCGCGAAATCGTCATTGGCCAGTCGATGACCATGCTGACCTTTCAGATGGCCCGCTCGCTCGGCCGCAGCTGGCCGCCCGGCGATGAGATCATCGTTACCCGCATGGATCACGAAGGCAACGTGTCTCCGTGGGTCCGGATGGCCGAGGATCGTGGGTTGACGGTTCGCTGGCTGCCTTTCAATCGCGACTCCTGGCGCATCGAACCGGAGGACTTGCAGCCTTTGCTCTCGGGCAAGACACGCCTGCTGGCCCTCAATTACGCCAGCAACCTGACCGGTTCCATCAATCCCGTCGGCGAACTGACCAGGCTCGCGAAGCAAGCCGGCGCCTTGGTGTATGTGGATGCCGTGCAGTACGTGCC
>Ga0181528_10001926_pt1 | contig 12799 bp, 13 predicted proteins | sample PEATcosm2014_Bin_47_FD_119742 | JGI IMG/M metagenome (GOLD analysis project Ga0181528, IMG submission 119742) | Peatland microbial communities from MTU Mesocosm Facility, Houghton, MI, USA - PEATcosm2014_Bin10_10_metaG | ecosystem: Environmental > Terrestrial > Soil > Wetlands > Peat | place... | reverse complement strand
GCTGCCCACTTCCCGGTCCAAGCGCAACGCCGCGGCGAAAAACCGCTCCGCCACCATCACCAGCTCGCGCAAGCTCACCGCCGAAGCCGCCTCGTCGCGTCCCTCGCCGCGCAGCACGCGGCCCGTCTCGGTCAATGCCAGGCAGGCCATGTCGAACAGCCGCGCCGCCGCCTCCGCTCGCCGCGTCAGCCAATCGGGCCGCGCCAGCCGATCGCACCACGCCCACCCCCGCTCCTCGCTCACCCCGGCCAGCTCCGCCGCCCGCGTCGGATCACCCACCGCCCCCAACGCCAGAAAGAAGCACGCCAGCTCGGCATCGAAACCCTCCTCGCCGCGCCCTTCATCCATGGCCGTCACCTGCCGTTTCTTGCACCGCCAACGCCCGCCGCGGACCCGACACATCGCCACATGCTCGCAACAATTGCGGCGCGAGGCCGCTTGATGAGCGGACTCATGAGTGTGAACAAATGTTTGCACAAGAGGGCCTACCCGACAGGCGACGGGCTTGGCCTTATGCTGTCAGTGGAGCGCTGCGAGATGACTCTGGGCGAGCTGAAGCGGACCGGTTACCGTCGGGAGACGGTGAAAGACGAGATGCGCCGCAACCTGCGGCGCAAGCTGGCGGCTGGCGAGACGCTGTTTCCGGGCATCGTGGGGTACGACGAGACGGTCATTCCGCAGATCGTCAACGCCATCCTGGCGCGCCACGATCTGATCCTCCTCGGCCTTCGCGGCCAGGCCAAGACGCGCCTGCTGCGCGCCTTGGTGAACCTCCTCGACGACACCGTGCCGGTGGTGGCCGGCAGCCCCCTCAACGACGATCCGCTACACCCCGTGAGCGCCTACGCGCGCCGCGTGCTGGCCGAGGAGGGCGACGACACGCGCCTCGATCTGATGCCGCGCGAGCGCAGGTACAACGAGAAACTGGCCACGCCCGACGTGTCCATCGCCGATCTCATCGGCGACATCGACCCCATCAAGGCCAGCCGCGAGCAGCGCGACTTCAGCGATGAGGAAGTCATCCATTACGGCATCATCCCGCGCACCAACCGCGGCATTTTCGCCATCAACGAGCTGCCCGATCTACAGCCGCGCATCCAGGTCGGCCTGCTCAACATCATGGAGGAAAAGGACGTCCAGATCCGCGGCTTCCCCATCCGCCTGTCCCTCGACATCGTCATGGTCTACACCGCCAACCCCGAGGACTACACGAATCGCGGCGCCATCATCACGCCGCTCAAGGACCGCATCGACAGCCAGATCATCACCCATTATCCCGAGGATCTGGAGCAGGCCGTAGCCATCACGGATCAAGAGGCGTGGGTGGATCGGGGCGCCGACATCCGCGTGCCGCCGCTGTTCAAGTCCATCATCGAGCACATCGCCTTCGCGGCACGCGACAGCGCCTTTGTCGACCAGAGCTCGGGCGTCAGCGCGCGCCTCAGCATCGCGGCGCGCGAGAGCCTCGTCAGCAACCTGGAGAAACGCGCCCTGTTGAAAGGCGAATCACCGGTCAATCCGCGCATCTGCGACCTCTACGCCCTGCTGCCGGCCATGACCGGCAAGCTGGAACTGGTCTACGAAGGCGAGCGGGAAGGCACCACGGCGGTGGCCCTTCAGCTCATCGGCGAGGGCGTCAAACGCGCCTTCCGCGCCGAATTCCCCGAGGTCTTCCGCCTCGCCACGGACAAGCAGCCGGTGGCCGACGAGCGCTCCCGCCTCTACCGCGCGGTGAGCGACTACTTCAAGAGCGACCAGTCGGTGGAGATTGCCGACGACATGGCGTACGGCGAGTACGTGGCGCGCCTGGACGCGGTGACGGGCCTGCGCGAGGTGGTCGCCGCCAAGTACCCCGAGGCCGACGCCGGCGAAATCGCCACGCTCATGGAATTCGCGCTGGAGGGGCTGCACCAGCATTCGATTCTGGCCAAGGCGAGCCTGACGCGGGCGGTCAAGTACCAGGATGTGCTGGCGACGATGTTCCGCGAGTTCGAGTAGACCCGGTGCCGCGCGCTCCCGATTTGCGTATTTCGTGCATTGCGCGTATTTCGACTACGTGGCATGATGAGGGGAAAGGACAGGGGAGTCGAGACTCGAGAGGAGCGCAGCATGGCCACGCGACACAACCAGCCTTTCCAGCCGTATTCGCTGCCGGCTGACGAAGCGCAGGACGCTCGCGCGTCCAGCGCCACCCTCGCGGAGTTCGTCCACGGCGATGAGCAGCACGTCACGGTGCGCCTGGAGGATCGGCGCACCGGTCAGCAGGTCGAAGCGCCCGTGGCGGCGGCGGCCCTGCGCCTGCTGACCCAGGCCTTGGCCCAGATGGCCGACGGGCATGCCGTCACGCTCCTGCCGCTGGATGCCGAACTCAGCACCCAGCAGGCCGCCGACCTGATGGGCGTGTCGCGGCCCTACTTCGTCAAGTTGCTGGAGGAAGGCCGCATCCCGTTCCGCAAGGTCGGCTCCCAGCGCCGCGTGCGCTCCGAGGCCTTGCGCCGCTACCTGACCGAGTACCAACGAGCGGCAACCCAAGCGCTGGCGGAGATGACCGCCGAGGCGCAGCGTCTCGGCCTCTACGAATGACCGCGGCCGTACTCGACGCGTGCGTCCTCTACGCGGCGCCGGTGCGGGACTTGTTCCTGCACCTGACCGTCGGGTTCGTGCTCCAGCCCAAGTGGACGGAGCGGATCCATACTGAGTGGGTGGAGAGCGTCCTGGCCAATCGGCCAGACATCCCGCGGGCCGCGCTGGAGCGCACGCGCGACCTGATGAACCAGTGGGCGCGGGACTGGCGGCCACCTGAGCATGAAGCGCTCATTCCCACCCTGTCTCTGCCGGACCCCGACGACCGCCACGTGCTGGCGGCGGCGATCGCGGCCGGGGTGTCCGTCATCGTCACCTTCAATCTCGCCGACTTCCCAGTCGAGGCCCTTGCAGCTTACGGGGTGCGCGCTCAACACCCCGACGAGTTCGCCTGCGAGCTACTGGACGAGGCGCCGGCCGCCTTTCTGCTGGCGGTGCGGACCCATCGCGCCGCGCTGCAGAATCCGCCCAAGTCAGTGCCGGAGTATCTGGCGACGCTCACAGCCTGCGGGCTGCGCCAGACGGCGCTTCGGCTCGCAGCCTTCCTGACCTGATCTGAACCGGACCAAGACCCTTGTCAGATCGGGACGAACGGACACCCAGCACCCCCGCCGGCCCGCCGATCCGCTGTTCGGGGCATGCCGTTATACGTTATCGACGACGCACTCGGGCGACACCATGTCTATTCTCCATCCGGTGCCGCATTCCGCCCCGATCTCTTCACGCCCCCGCCCCGCCGCTCAACACCCGCTCCGCCCCCTCCTTGCCCACCGCGAACACTTCGATCCCGCCGCCGTCGAAATAGCGGTAGCGGGTGATGACCTGCATCGTCCCGTCGCCGGTAAGGTCCAGCACACCGGCGATCTCGTCGGTGTAGGGCGTCCCCAACCCGCCCTTGGTGGTGTAGACGTGCCCTGCGAGCACGATGGTCTTCGCCACGCCGCCGTCGCTCTTGCGCAGCAACAACACCAGGGAGTAGTCGCCGTCCTTGGCTTGCTTCGGCGGTTTGGCGGCGTCCATGCTGCCGGCCGTCAGCAGCACATCCTCGGTGCCGGTGTTGCCCAAGTCCACCTTGAGCGCCTGCTGAATGTGAATGGCCGCCGCGGTGAGGCCCTTGGCGGCGAGCTGCTCGCTGACGATCTGCTGGTATTCGGCCGGAATGGGCGTCACGGGGCGCGCCAGGCGCGGCTGCGCGTTCCATGGTCCGCCGAAGGCCAGCAGGCCCGTGGCGGCGCCGGCGGGGCGGCGCAAGGCGACGCGCAGCCAGTCGCCGGGCGTCTGCTTGGCGGGCTTGCCGCCCTCCGCCACGCCGTCCGCCGCGCCGCCCAGGCCGTAGAGCCAGTAGCGCTCACCGCCCACCAGCCGGGCCGACATCACGTCGGCCGGCGCCCATTGATTGGCGATGCGCCCGCCGACCAGCATTTCGCGGTCGCCGACGAGGGCGTAGAACGGGGCCAGGATGGGCAGAAAAGCCTGTTGGTCGCCGAAGGCCAGCACCAGTCCGCGCGGCGCCGCCTGCCAGGTGAGCTTGACGCCGAGGGCCTCCAGGACCGGCCGCACCGGCACGTAGAACGCCCCGTGGGCCTCGAACGGCGCCGGATCGAGGCTCAGCTTGGCGCCGTTCACCAGGGCCGTGGGCGAACCCACCGTGAGGTGCATGGCGATGCGCTCGGCGCCCCCGTGGAGCACCACGTGCAGCGTCTGGTCGGCGTCGGTGAACGAGGTGGCGGCGTGCAGCCAGGACAGCAGCGGCCGCATGGGCGCCACGCCCGTGGCGCCGAACTGGAAGGCCGGCCACGGCGAGTCGATGGCCGTCGGCTCCGCCGCCGCCGCGCTCACCATGACAGCGCTGGTCGCCGCCCACAGCACCATCGCCGCCCAACCGTGGCCCGTCTTGAGTGCGCGCATGGCCGTCTCCCGACTCCCGCCATTCGCCGCCAACGGCCTGCTTCCCTTCGTCTCGGATTTGTAGCATCTTTTTTCGCGCCGGGAGTTGACCAACGGTGCCCCGGCGGCGTCCTAACCAGATAAGCAGGTCAACCGCACACCGCGGGTGCGGAGGAGGACGGCGATGAGACGGCTGTGGTGCTGGCTTCTGATCCTCGGCTTGTGGGTGGCGGCGGCTTGGCCGGCGCTGGCCGAGGGTGTCGACATCGTCAAGGGCGGGTGACCGGAGCCGGACCGTCACGGCTCGAGAAATCCGAGTGTGCGCGATGAATGGACACGATTGGCTTGCAGCCCAAAAGGAGACCCGCGACCTTTGGCCGCGCCGTTTCCTCGGCGCGCTCAGAGCCGGACTGGCCGACGGCGAGGCCGAGGTCTGGCTGCCCGAGTTCACGCGCCGCTTCCGCAACCGCGTCCCCGATTTCGCGGGCGCCGGCCTGTTCGCCACCCTGGCGCGCGTCGAAGGCATGGAGACGCGCGAGCTGGCCGACTACATCATCGGCCACGTCTACCTCGCCCTGCGCCGCAACCAGCCGCGCGAGGAAGCCGCGTTCGTCGATTACGTGCGGCGCTGCGTGCGCTCCGTGGCCGTCACCATGCGCCGCCAGAGCCTCGACAGCGTGCATCGCGCCGCGGCCCGCGACGGCGAGTTGCAGATCCTCAGCCTCGACGAGCATCCCGCCCTGCTGGAAGCCCTCGCCGGCCACGACCCGGATGCCGCCGCCCAACTCTCGGGCCAGCGCGTCGTCGTTTATCTCCTGGCCCAGGCGGAGCGTGACGGCCAGCGCGAGAACGTCGAGATCGTGCTCCGCACCACCCTCGACGACATGGCCCTGGCCGACATCGCCCGCGAGCGCGGCGTGTCCCGCCAGGCCATTGCCAAGCGCTACCAGCGCGGCATGGCCTACCTGCAGGCGCACCGCGAGGCGGCCTTCGGAGGCAGCACGCAGTGAGCGACGACCACGAGGTGCGCGGTCTCAACCTGGTGCGCCCCGGCGCCGAGTCCAATCCGCGCGTGGCGCGCATCCGCGAGCAACTGCGCGCCAACGACGCCTGGAACAAGAACGAGCCGGACGCCGCCGAGCCGCCCACCGTCAGCGCCGTGCGCCGCCGCGCCGAGCAGCTCCTGGCCCAACGCCTCTACGAGGACGCCGAGGACACTTTCCTCGAAGCGATCGAAGTGGGCCTGCGGGAGAACCACTTCTGCTGGCAGGCGGCCCTCAACATCGTCAATTGCCGCCTCTTCCTGCGCCGCCTCGATGAAGCGGACCGCGGCGCCGCCGGCCTGCTTCAGATGTTCGAGACGCGGCCCGACCATCCCGTGCATTACCTGGCCGCCACCCAACGCGGCGCCATCGCCGCCGAGCGCTGGGGGATGGATCACGACCCCGAGAACGCCCAGGCCGCCCTCGGCTGGGCCCAACGCGCCTACGACTGGCAGCGCACCTATCGCGCCTATGCCGACGGCCTGCGCGCCTACAACGTGATCGTGGCCTTGCTGCGCCTGGATCGCCGCGCCGAGGCGTTGGAAACCTACCGCCGTCACGACGGCGACGACGACTTCCAGACGTGGTGCCGCCAGGGCGAGCACGCCGCCGACATCGCCCAACTCACCGCCGAGTAGAAGCTAAGCAGGCACGGCCACGTCGGCCGCCAGCAATCCTCGCACGATGGCGGCATTCGCCTCCACCATGTCGTCGCGATCCCCGCGGTGCATACCGACGTTGACCACGTCGCCCGGCTTGATGTGGTCGAAGGCGAACTCGAAGCCCATGGCGGCGTCGATGCGGCCCGCGCCGAGGATCTTGTAGCCGATGCACGGCTTGGCGATGCGCTGGATGCACTCCACGGCAGCCAGGGCATCGACCAGACGGAAGCGCTCGCCGCGCCCGTCGTGCAGGCTGCCGCAGTTGAAGAAGCACACCGTGTGGAAGTCCACCAGGTCGAGGGAATCCACCCAGAGGTGGGCGTCCGGCGAATGACCGGCCACGCCGACGGGCACACCCAGCGACTGGCCGTAGCGCACGGCGCGGCGCAAGGTGGCGGCGTCCCGTTCCGAATACCAATGGTCCGTCAGTCCGCCGTGCAGGTAGAGGGCGCGGCAGCCGATCTCCACGGCGCGGTCCAGGGCTGCCTCCATGCTGGGAAAGCTGGTGGGGCTGACCTGCGCGATCCACTGCAGCGGGCCGCCATCGGCCCGATATTCCTCCACGGTGCGGATGACGTGGGGCGTCTCGTTGTTGGTGATCATGGTGTTGATACCAGCATCCACGGCCCGCGCCCACGTCTCGCGAATGCGATCCGGGGTGCTCCAGGAGCGCATCTCGGTATCACGCGCGGGATTCTGATGGCTGAACCCGCCGAAGGGATTGGCGCCCAGCAGCAGTCGCGTCACCGTCAGCCCGCAGAAATCGACGGTCGGCAGCATCTTCTCTCCTCCTCAACCTCGTCTCACCAGTATACTGTCATCGACCCGCTCGGAGCAGGAATTGAGCGATTCGTCGTCCGGCAACGGCGCCGTTCACGGCGCGCGGCCCGGCACCTACACCTTCGGCGACAGCAGCGCCCCGCGGCGGCGCGAGGGCTACGGCCTCGGCCTCGACGCCGGCGGCACCTACACCGACGCCGCCCTCCTCGACCTCGCCACGCACACCGTGGTAGCCAAGGCCAAGGCCCCCACCACGCCGCGCGATCTGGCCGTCGGCGTGGCGCAGGCCGTCGGCGCCCTGGATGCCGCGCTGCTGGCCCGCGTCAGCCTCGTCAGCCTGTCCACCACGCTGGCCACCAACGCCCTGGTGGAGGACCGCGGGGCGCGCGTCGGCCTGTTGCTCATGCCCGTCACCGACGCCGCCCTGGCGCAGATCGCCACCAGCCCGGTGCGCGTCGTGCCCGGCAAACTCAGCGTGGACGGCCGCGAGATCGAGCCCATCGACCCCGACGCCGTGCGAGAAGCCGCCGCCGAGCTGCTGGCCGAAGGCGTCGACGCCTTCGCCGTGAGCGGTTATGGCGGCGCCAACAACCCCGTCCACGAGCAGGCCGTCAAGGCCGTTCTGGCCGAAATCACGGTGCTGCCCGTGGTCTGCGGCCACGAGTTGACGGGCCGCCTCGACTTCGTGCGCCGCGCCCACACGGCCGTGCTCAATGCCCGCCTCATGCCGGTGGTGAGTGCCCTGCTGGACGCCGTGCAGGCCGCCCTCACCAGCCGCGGCGTGCACGCTCCGCTCTATGTTGTGCGCGGCGACGGATCCCTGGTGAGGGTCGACGTGGCGCGGCGCCGGCCCATCGAGACCATCCTGAGCGGACCCGCCGCCAGCGTGGTCGGGGCGCGCTTCCTGACCGGCGAGCCGGATCTGGTGGTGGTCGACATCGGCGGCACCACCACCGACGTGGCCGTGGTGGAGGCGGGCCGCGTGCGCATCGGCGACGACGGCGCCACGGTCGGCACATGGCGCACCAGCGTCACGGCCGCCGACCTCATCACCACCGGCCTGGGCGGCGACAGCCACGTGCATCTCACCGAGGGCGGATCGAAGCTGACCCTCGGCCCCGGCCGCGTGCAGCCGCTGTCGTTCACCGCCTTGGAGCATCCCGCCATCCTCGACGAACTGGCGGCCATCGCCGACGAGGCCCAACGCGAGCCGATGGCCCCTATCCACCTCGAGTTCTTCACCCTCGCCGGTCCGCGTCCCCGCACGCCGCTCACGGTGCGCGAGGAGCGGCTCCTGGCGGCCCTCGAAAGCGGACCGCGCTCGCGGCGCGGCCTGGCCGTCGACCTCGGCGCGCTGGCGGTCGAGCTGCTGCCCAGCCAACGCCTGGAGAGCCTCGGCGTGATCCGCCGCTGCGCCTTCACGCCGAGCGACGCGCTGCACGTCCTGGACCGCTTCAATGCCTACGACGGCGAAGCGGCCCGCCTCGGCGCCACCGTCCTGGCAGCCTTCGCGCGGCGCGGCGTCGAGGAGCTGTGCGCCTGGACGGTGGATGAATTCGCCCGCCGCGTGGCCCACACGGTGGTGCGGCGCGAGCTGTCTCTGACCATCGGCGACCCCGACGGCGAGGACGGCGTCGTGCTGCATGGCCTGCTGGATGTCATCCTCGGCGCCCGGACTCCCGGGGCATTCGGCGTGGCGTTCACGGCCCGGCGCCCGCTGGTGGGGCTCGGCGCGCCGGCCCACGCCTTCCTGCCGGCGGCGGCCGCCCTCCTCGGGGCACGCGCCATCGTCCCACCGCACGCCGAGGTGGCCAACGCCGTGGGCGCCATCACGGGCCGCGTCACGCTTCGAGAGCGCGTGCGCATCCAGCCCGAATCGGCTGGCGGCTACGTCCTCGTCGGCCCCATCGCCCGCGCCGAATTCGGCACCCTGGGCGAGGCTCAGGACGGCGCGGCGGCCATGTTGGTGGACCATCTGCGGCGTCGCGCGCGGCACTTCGGCACAGGCGCCGAGGCCGTGACCATCCAGGTGGCGGAACGGCGCGGATTGATGGCCGATGGCGGGAGTCAGTTTCTGGAGCTGGTGGTGGAGGGGGTGTTGGAGGGGGAGGCGGAGGGGTGAGGCGGCGGCCACAGCCCATTAGCGCGCTTGACCGCAGTAGCACGGATGGCATAATGTACGCTAGGTGCGAGTCGTACATCTCGGAAGGACAACCACGATGAGGCATCCGTCGACGACTGAGGCTCGTGATAACTTGGCTGAGCTCATCAACCGCGTGGCCTACGGCCACGAGCGCGTCGTGTTGGAGCGGCGCGGTAAGAAGGTCGCTGCGCTCGTGTCCGTGGAGGACCTGACTCGCCTGGAGGCCCTCGACGACGCGGACGACGTGGCGGCGGCGCGCGAAGCCCTCGCGGAGCCCGGCGAGACGCCCTACGAGGTTGTCCGCCAACGGCTCGGACTGGCAGGGATGACGGAATCACCTCAGCCGCCAAGGCCCACATAGAGCGGCGCGGCAGATCTCTCTCAATTACCCACGATTTTTGCCGACATCCTCTTGACAAGCCTCCGATTTCCTGCTAGACTGATGGAGATGGGAGCAGAGGATATGGAAGACGAGATCACAGGGGTCGCCGGGGGGCTAGAGCGGAGCGCAGACGAATACAGGTGCTGGATCGGCGAGGCGATCAAGCGCCGTGACCCGCGGGCGGTCGCGCACTTCCCGCTGTCGGCGCGACTTGACCAAGTCGTGGAAGAGATCTGTGCGCTCCTCGGTGAACGCGCTGAGTCCGTTCGAGCGGCTGACCGCGAAGGGGCACCGGCGCCAAGCGGTGGACGCGTCGAAGGACGCACAAGCGAGTCTCCCAGCCATCCGTATCCTCGGTTCTATAAGGACGGAGATTGCCTTCTGAAGGTCGGCTGGGGTGAGAAGACGCGCGCGACATACAGACAGCGCGTGCCTTGGGCGTCTGTCGACGCCGTGATCGACCTCCTCGAGCGCCACCTTAAGATGCCAATCCCGGTTCGTGCGATGAAGCCGCTGCATGTTGGGGAGCAGGACCAGCCCGGATACCACGTCGACGTCGCCATGGAGTGGTTCCGGACGCGCAAGTGGGCCGTCAGCCACGGCCATCGCGGCTACACGGTAGTCCCGGAAATCCGGGCGGAATGCCAACGCGCCAAGGAGGAGCTCCGCGACGCGGCTGACAGCTATGAGGATTCGGAAACAGCCTGATGTGTGAACGGTGGCCTTCCACGAGGCAAAGGCGCCACGAAGAGCGCCAGGGTTAGGAAGTCGGGGTGACGCATGGCGCACAACTTGATCATCAAGCCGCGGGCAGAGAGAGACCTGGAAGGCCTGCCGCGCGACCTCGCCGCAACAGTGGACGCCGCAGTCGTGGCGCTCGCGGATGAGCCACGGCCAAGAGGCGCGAAGAAGTTGGCCGGCGCGGAAGATCTTTGGCGAGTTCGCGTGGGCGATTACAGAATTCTCTACAGTATCGACCACGCCCAGGCCGTCGTAACGGTGGCCCGCATCCGACACCGCCGCGAAGCATACCGCTGACCCTCAGGAACCACGACGCGCGTCGTGCACCTCGCCCATGCGGCTGCGCACCGCCTGGACCTGTTCCGCCGTCACCGGGAACTCCCGCGTGATGGCCTCGTCGTCGAGCTCCTCCTCGATCAACGCTTCCACCGCGCGCACCGTGACGCGCGTCCCGGCCAGGCACAAGCGGCCTCCCATCACCGCCGGATCCTGCGCGAAGAACTCGGTCATGACCGTCTCCACTGCCCTTATTGTACTCCGCCACGCACGCCGAGGCGCATTCCGCGAATGTCTCGATAACTTCACACGCGGGGCCTTTTGAATTGGCCGCAATTGGGGAATGATAAGTGGCGAGGCGGCGCGGGGTGCGCCCGAGGAGACAAGGGATGCCTGGCACTTCGCGGTGCATGAGACTGTCCGCGCTGGCGGCGCTGCTTCTGCCGTTCGCCGGTTGTGGTGGCGGCAGCGGATCGAGCACGACCGGCACCGACCGCGATTGGACGGCCACCACGCCGGTCCACGTCAATCAGACACGGTCCACCGTTCCCGTCGGCTACACCCCGGCTCAGCTTCGCCATGCCTACGGCTTCGACAAGCTCACGGGCACCGGCGTGGGCCAGACCATCGCCCTGGTCGAGGTGGCCGGCAGCCCCACCTTGCAGAGCGATCTGAACGCCTTCTCCACCAAGTTCAGCCTGCCACAGACCACCGTGACCGTCGCCACGCCCCTCGGAGCGGCCGCCAAGGACGCCGGCTGGGCCTTGGAGACCTCCCTCGACGTGGAGTGGGCCCATGCCATCGCGCCGGGCGCCAAGCTGCTGGTGGTGGTATCGCCCTCGGCCAGCCTGTCGGCTCTGCTGTCGTGCGTGGATTACGCCGCGGCTCATGCCACGGCGGTGTCCATGAGTTGGGGCGGCAGTGAGTTCAACGGCGAGACGTCCTACGACAGCCACTTCAACAAGGCCGGCGTGACCTTCACCGCTGCTTCCGGCGACGATGGCGGCGGCACGGAATGGCCCGCCGCGTCGCCCTACGTCATCGGCGTGGGCGGGACCACCCTGCACCTCGACGCCAGCGGCAACCGCACCGCGGCGGAGACGGCCTGGAAGGACAGCGCCGGCGGCGACAGCGTGTACGAAGCGCGGCCCACCTGGCAGGCCAAGGTGCAGACCTCCAGCAAGCGCGCCGTACCCGACGTGGCCTACGACGCTGATCCGACCACCGGCGTGACGGTGTACGACACGACGCCCTACAGCGGCGCCAGCGGCTGGTTCGAGGTCGGCGGCACCAGTGCCGGGACGCCGCAATGGGCGGCCCTGGTGGCCGTCGCCAACGGCATTCACGGCGGCGCCTTGAGCAATGTGGTGGCCGCTCTTTACGGCCTGCCCTACGCAGCCGATTTCACGGACATCACCTCCGGCGCCAATTCCCATAACAAAGCCGCGACGGGCTACGACCTGGTGACGGGATTGGGCACGCCGCTGGCAGCGACGTTGGCGCCGGGGCTCTGAGCGCCGGTGCCCGGCGTCTTCATCAGAACGCCCAGACATTGAGCACGGCGCGCAGGCCCACCAGCCACAGCGCGCCGAGCACCGCCAGGCTGACGGCCCAGCGCCGGGCGCCGGGCCGTTCCGCCGCCGCGGCCGCCACGGCGCACGCCACCGGCGTCAGGAACAGATAGATACGAGACGTCTCGCCGCGGGTCCGCCCGCTGACGTCCATGGCGAGCAGCGTGAGGACCAGCGCGGCGGCGATGGCGGTGCCGACCGGCCACGCTTGGCCACGGCGGAGCGCCGCCGCTCCGCCCGGCGGCAGGCCGGCAGCGATGAGGGCCACCAGCAACGGCGGGCCGGACATCAGCGCCGGCTCGCTCAGATTGAGCCACAAGTAGACGCGGTACGGCCGGCCCCAACTGGCGATGTGCACCTGCATGCGCAGGTAGTCCTCGACGCGCGTCACGGCCAGCAGGTCATAACCGGCGGCCACCTTGAGCACGGCGTATCCGATCAGCGGGCCCAGCACGAGCACCGCCAGCCGCGGCGCGAGGACGCGGAGGCCGCCGGGACGCGGGGCGTGCAACAGCCCGAGCACGAGCAGCGGCGCACCCAGAGCCAACAGACCGAACGACCCGATCACGCCGAGCGTCAGCATCAGCGAGGCCAACGCTGCCCACGCCAGCCCCTGCCCTCGCGCCTCCGGCGCGGCCCGCGCGGCCCGCAGCCAAGCCAGCAGGATGACGGCGGCGATGGAGGCGTAGACCTGGTCGACGCAACAGGTGTAGATCGTCAGGCCAGGCGTG
>Ga0181528_10001924_pt1 | contig 12801 bp, 12 predicted proteins | sample PEATcosm2014_Bin_47_FD_119742 | JGI IMG/M metagenome (GOLD analysis project Ga0181528, IMG submission 119742) | Peatland microbial communities from MTU Mesocosm Facility, Houghton, MI, USA - PEATcosm2014_Bin10_10_metaG | ecosystem: Environmental > Terrestrial > Soil > Wetlands > Peat | place... | reverse complement strand
GGAGCGTTATCACGTCTATCCTGTCAGCCAGTATGAAGGTACACCAGTCAACCGCGGCTTTGTGGGGACGTGCGACAACGGGCGCATGGAGGACATGCGTCTGGTGGCCGAAGTTCTCAAGGGCCGCAAGGTGCATCCCGATGTAATCTTCAACATCACCCCGGCCACGGTAGATATCTTCAGGCAGTGTGTGAAAGAGGGATTGATGGAGATATTCCTGGATTCGGAAGCGGCCGTGCATCATCCGAATTGCGGGCAATGTTTTGGTGCGAACACGCCTTTAGGGTCTGGGGATGTGTGTGTGGCCTCCAGCACATGCAACTATCCGGGGCGCATGGGCAGCAAGGAGGCCGAGATTTATTTGGCAAATCCAGCGACTGTGGCGGCGGCGTGCATTGAGGCAAAGATTACTGATCCCCGGAAATACTTCTAGAGGAGAAGGAAATGGCGACGAAGATGAGAGGGCGGGCGTGGTTGTTTGGAGACATTCTCGACGTAGATTATGACATCTGTGCAGTCGATGTTGCGCGCACTTTGCGCGAGAAAGGACTTCCCCTTACCGCGGAGAACTTGGGGCAGTTCTGCATGACGATGGTGGATCCCGATTTTCCGAAGAAGGTGAAGAAAGGCGATTTTATCGTTGCGGGAGAAAACATGGGTTATGGACACGACCACGATCAGGCATGTCTCGCAATCAAGGGGGTAGGAGTGGCGGCGGTGCTGTGCGATTCGACAAACTCGAACTTTTTCCGCAACTCCGTGGATCATGGCTTGCCGGTAGTTGAATATCCCGGAATACACGCGGCGACCGAACAGGGAGATGAACTGGAAGTTGACTTGTCGGCAGGTCGAATTCGAAATTTGACGAAGCAAAAAGATTTTGAGTTCACACCTTATCCAGCACCGATGTTGGAAATCATTGAGTCTGGTGGAGTGTATCCACGGCTGAAGCAACAATATGCGAAGGGGACAGTCTAGCAATTTCGGCCACGTCTCTAAGTCCATTGAATCTTGTGCGTGGGGGGTATCGCATGCTGCTGATAATCTCACCGATTTTGTCAGACGACTTTCAGTAGCTGTTCACGACCGATAAGAAGGTAGGCATGAGCAAAGCGCGTGTGTACGTTACAAGGATGATTCCTGAGGAGAGTCTTAGCGAACTGCGGAAGCACTTCGACGTTGACGTCAACCTCGAGGATCGGGCACTGACCAAGGTTGAACTAATGGGCAAAGCCAAAGGTTGCGATGCTCTGATCACGTTGATAACCGATACCGTCGATGGCGAATTACTGGATGCCATCGGAGCGCAGTGCAAGGTCGTGGCGAACTATGCCGTGGGCTTCAACAACTTCGACGTTGTGGCGGCTACCGAGCGTGGCGTGATTCTCACCAACACTCCCGGCGTGTTGGATGATGCTACCGCAACCCTCGCCTTTACCCTGTTACTGGCAACGGCCCGGCGGATCGTCGAAGCGGATAAGTACGTCCGTGATGGCAAGTGGAAAGGCTGGGCGCCCATGTTCTTCATCGGCATGGACGTTGACCGGAGAACGCTTGGGATCGCGGGTATGGGAAGGATCGGTTCCAATGTTGCCCGCAAGGCCAAGAGCTTCGACATGAAGATTATCTACGCCGATGCCCGGAGGAATATGCAGGTGGAAAAGGAGCTTGGCGTAGCCTACGTGGACAAGGAGACCCTGCTGAAAGAGTCGGATTTCCTCACCCTCCACGTGCCGCTCATGCCCGAGACTTTTCACTACATCGGCGAAAAAGAGCTGCAGATGATGAAGAAGTCCGCAGTGCTCATCAATGCCTCCCGTGGCCCCGTTGTGGACGAGAAGGCGCTTTTGAAGGCTCTACAGGAGAAACAAATCTGGGGAGCCGGGCTGGATGTATTCGAAAACGAACCTGAAATAGTCTCTGGCCTGACGGCGCTGGGTAACGTTATCGTGGTGCCCCATATCGCCTCCGCCACCGCGGATACTCGAATCAACATGGGCAAAATCGCAGTTAACAACATCGTCAAAGTTCTGAATGGTCAGAGTCCGGAGACAAGCGTGAATCCAGAGGTGTTAAAGAAATAGCGGGCATTCCGGACCACAGCAAGGAACCCCTTGTAGCGCGCTTCCAAAGTAAATGCACACTGGGCAAAGAAAGAACCCCACCGTGTGTCTCTCTCAATTCCGAACATGTTATGAAACAGCTTCTAGCTTGATTTCGTGCGAGGAGACTTAAGGCGCAGCGCGGCTTCGGTCGCGAGGGCAACGAAGTTGGCAGCGATCGGAGAGATCTCACCCTGTCGTACGACTATGAGAAGTTGACTTTTCCGGGCTGAGGGACGCCACGGACGGTAGGTCACAGCACTGGGACGTAGGCCCGTCAGGGTGGCGGGCACGATAGTAAGCCCGAAGCCCGCCGCTACCAAGTTGATAGCCATCACATACCCCGGCGTTTCCTGGACGATGCGCGGTGCTTTGCCATGAGCTGTAAATTCTGCGTTCATGTCGGCCCGCAGCCCCCCGCGAGCCCTAGGCATGATCAGACCTTCATCAATCAGGTCCGAGGGTTGAACCGAATGTTTTAACGCGAGCGGGTGAAGTTTGGGCATTGCGACGAACAGACCTTCGGTCAGGAAAGGGTGCCATTCAAGTGACGCATTCTCTGGCATGGGCGTCCGGGCGAACGCGACATCTATCTGCCGTTCGATGAGAGCGGTGAAGAGATCCCCGCTTCGGGCCTGAACAAGAGCGAACTCGGCCTTAGGCCAACGCTCGCGCGCGAGCTTCAGAACGGCGGTGACAGGGGGAGCGAAGGAGGCGGTTTCAGTGAGGCCTATCGAAAGGCGCCCTGCGAGTCCGCGGGCGGTCTCCCTGGCGATCAAGGTGGCAGTGTGAACCTGGTCGAGAATAGCCTTTGCCTCCCCCCAGAATACGACGCCTGCTTGGGTTAGCTGAATCCCCCTGCCGACGCGGCGCAGCAGAGGTGTCTGTAGTTCCTCCTCAAGTGCCTTTATTTGTTGCGTCAATGCTGGTTGTGCAAGTCGGAGCCGCTCGGCAGCACGCGTGACGTGCATATCCTCAGCAACAGCACAAAAGTAACGAAGATGGCGAAGCTCCATACCGATAAGAATAGATTATCAGTCTAGATCAATCAAGAGCCGAAACCGTAGAATGCCGCATGTTACCAAGTGGTAGGACTAGAAAGTTTTGTCGTGCAAGAGCGAGTGAGCGAACTAGTGCTCGGGGTCGGCTCCTTTGCCACTCGCACCGGATTTCATCGATCCACTCATCAGAACCCTACTCGCGCCGTTTGGTTGGCAATCGATGTTTCTACGGATAAATGCGCCTTCTTCGCGTCCATGCCGGAAGTGCCTGCGACCGGGAATGAGCACAGATGCCAGCCCCGTCTCATGCTTCCACTCCAGGAGTTCTCCCGCCTGCGACTCTGACGTCACGTAGAGTTTTGCTGAAGAACGATATACATGAACAATCAATTGAACACATATTTTGTATTGGATAAGCACCTCAGTATCGGCGATTCTTGTCTCTCTGAGCTCTTACGCTGCCATTAGTTCTTGGGACCAGGCTCTCGCAGTCGAGGCGGGTAGCTGTGTCTCACTGAAAGAGCGGTCAAATGACGCCCACTACACTGTCCCCCATGCGTGCAATGGAATGGCAAGCCGACAACTCCACAAGTACCAGAGGGACGTAGTGTTCATAGCGACAAACAACTGGCCAAGAGATCGGAAACTGGTTGCTTGCAAAGCTGCCTTGCCCACCGGTATTCACTCAAGGCAATCTCGATGGGACGTTGAATGAGTATGGCCACGAGCATCTTGCAGAATGAGAAAGCCGGGCAGGTTGAGTGGAAACCTTCGGCGAGCCCGTGGATGATCACGGTATCGGTGATGATCGCGACCTTCATGGTCGTGCTCGACTCTTCTGTTGCAAACGTTGCCTTACCGCATATCGCTGGTACCCTCTCGGCTACCACGGATGAATCAACGTGGGTTCTCACTAGCTATTTGGTTTCCAATGCAATCATGCTTCCCGCAACTGGGTGGATTGCTCGGCGCTTGGGACGCAAGCGTCTGCTGATGCTTTCGATCGCTGTGTTTACTGGCGCCTCCCTGCTCTGCGGAGTAGCCATCACCATGCCGATGTTGATCGTCGCTCGAATTATGCAGGGAGTGGGCGGCGGTGGAATGCAGCCTCTAGCACAGTCGATCTTGCTGGAAAGCTTTCCGCCCGAACAACATGGCACGGCAATGGCCGCGTATGGCATCGGAATCATAGTAGCCCCGGTGATCGGACCAACATTGGGCGGATGGATTACGGACAGCTACTCTTGGCGATGGATCTTTTACATCAATCTTCCAGTGGGTTTCTTGGCGCTCTTCATGGTGAACATATTTGTCGAAGATCCTCCATACATTCGAGATGCTTTTCGAGGCGCAATCGACTACCTCGGGTTTGGCTTGATGGCCATTTGGCTGGGCACATTGCAGCTACTGCTGGACAAGGGGCAGGAGGCGGACTGGTTTAAGGCAGATTGGATACGATGGCTCGCTGGTGCTTCCGTGGTCGCCCTGATCGCCTTTATCATCAGGGAACTCAGGCATCAAGCGCCAATCGTGCAACTGCGCATTCTCCAGAACCGCAATTTCAGCGTAGGAACGCTGATCACCGGTCTCTACGGTTTTGTTATCTATGGTTCCACAGCCCTGTTGCCGCTATTCCTGCAGACCTTGATGGGATACCCGGCGAAGGACAGCGGCTTGGCGGTCAGCCCGCGCGGCATTGGCGCCATGCTCTCCATGGTTGTGGTGGGTGTACTGGTCAAGTATGTCGATGGTCGAATGTTATTGGCATGTGGCTTTGGTCTCCTCGGCTACTCGACCTTGTTGTTGAGTAACGTCAACCTCGGTATTTCCATGGCCTCCGTTGCGCTGCCGAATTTGCTGAACGGATTTGCCAGCGGGTTTATCTTTGTTCCGCTCACCACTATAACCATGAGCAGGCTGCATAAGGAAGAAGTCGGCAATGCGGCGGGTATCTTTAACCTGATGCGAAACATTGGGGGCAGCATCGGTATCGCAACGGTTACCACTTTCCTGGTGCGTAGCTCTCAAGTGCATCAAAATTATCTTGTGACAAACATCGCGGCCAAGAGTCCGGTTATGAATAGAATGCTGCAGGGATTACAGGCAAAGCTATCTATCGAAGGATTCGACGGCTACACCGCTCATCGAAAGGCTCTGGCAATGCTTTATGGAGCTATCCAGCAACAGGCAGCTCTCCTCTCGTACGCCGACAATTTTCGCATGTTAGGGTTTCTCTCGCTGCTGTGCATGCCGCTCGCCATATTCTTCCATCGCGTGAAGAAGCATTCGAGCGACCACCCTGACGTGATTGGTGAATGAGATGTTTGAAATTGTTGCCAGTTGCTGAAAAGTAACAAGTGAACTCAAAGCTGGGGAATGGAACCCTTGCTCTTAGCACGTGCTCTGCTCTAGCCTGATAAGGAGTTACTGAAATCCTATGTGTCGACGCCTGTTCTGTTTTAATTTGTTGCTTGTGCTGACTACCGCCACCTTTGCGCAGATGGGGCAAATGGGTTCGCGTCCGGGAATGACGACCGATGTGCCAATGCCGCCCGATACCAAGAACTCCATCGATTTGAGTTCAAAACAGCGGATACTTCTGTCTAACTACTGCCGACTGGATTATGAAGGTGCGCGTCTGCGCCCAGATGGCTGGAAACGTTTCAGACCGTACACATCCACGTCTGCCAATCCGGACTACCGCACCCTAGTCATAGTGACGCGCTTCAGTGTCGAAACCCCAGCGCAGTTGGCCGAGCTGGTCTATGTGAACTACCAGGATGTGGGCTACTATGATGAACGCCGGGGCTACGTTGCCTCTGCAACGAGTGAACGGGTCGAGTTTCAAGTGGAAGAAAATAACAATGAAGTGCTGGTGGTAAAAGCCTCAACAGAGATGCCTCATGTATCGCCACGCGCCGCAATTGCATGGATGAATCAGCGGCTGGCCAATCCCAAGACTAGTGATATGGATCGATCACATTTGAGAGATGCTGTGGAGCAGTTGAATAAGCTCCTCTTGCAACCTCTCCTAACAGCGCCAGCTCAGGGAAAGTAAGTACCGAGAAGGTCTCGTTGACATCCGCCAGGAAGGTAGCGCCTGCCGTGGCGGACAAGGTGAGTAGAGCATGGCGGTTGGTTGACCCAGAGGAGAGAGCCAGCGATGCCGCGCTTGTTGCCTTGATCGTGTTCGCCTCCATGCGCCCGGGTGAGGTTCTAGCCTTGCGGTGGAAGAACATTCTGCCTGATCGCATCGTCGTGGAGGAACGCGTCTACGACGATGAATTCGATGACGTGAAGACAGATGCCGGTAAGCGCGAGGTGCCATTTGATCGGCGCGGAGCGATTCTTGCTGCCGTACAGCGGATGTGGACGAAGAACACCAAGTTCCGGAAGCCTGACGATCTCGTGTTTGCCAACAAAGTCGGCAAGCCGTTGGATCGGCACAACCTGCTTCATCGACATGTGAAGAAAACTGCCGAGAAGCTCAAGGTGTCGAGCAGCGTTGACTTTCGCAGCTTCCGTACGATGCATGCGAGCTTGATGCGGCGCTTTGGTGCGCGTCTGGAAGTGGCCCGGGACAACATGGGGCACGCGGGCAGTACTGGCAGCATCACGCTCGACGTGTATTCGAAGACTTGGTGGGTTGAACGCGTGGATGCGGTGACAAGGGTAGTGGACGCCGTACTTGCGGCACAGCCGGAGGAGACGGAATCATCGTCCGCGCCGGTGCAGGCACGGGAAGTGGAAGCGGGCATGAAAAACAGCACGCCCGCCGTTGAATGGGTGCCCTTTTGGGTGCCCCAGCAGGAGGAAGAAATTGTAAGTGTAAGAAAAGATTGGTCGGGGAGAGAGGATTTGAACCTCCGACCCCCTGGTCCCGAATTAGACTAGATCAATAGAATCAACCACTTAACAGACTGGAAGGTGGCGCCTCAACCGTGTAACTCCTTCCTATTCTTACACTTCGCTCCCATTCAGATTCTTTTGGGTGCCCCTCTGTGGGTGCCCCACTGCCATCTAAAGCTGCCATCCTGTCCCGCCAGCCGCACTAGGGGGTCAATGCCAATTGACCAAGGGGTCAGTGACGGGCAACCGTGTTTTATGCGGGTCTCAGAGACCTAGCCACCAGGTCATTGAGCAATTATGGGAGCCCTCAGCGCATTTCGAGGCCGAAAAGCGCCGCTTTTTGTCGAATTACTCACTGCCCCCCTTCATATTAGGTACGAACATGCCCTCCAGTTCATTAATTGCAGTGCATCTTCTGATGCCTTTGGCATCGGGAGTCAAGCGGGAGTCATAAGACCGAATCACCGCCTCCCGTCATCGCAGCCGTGCGCGCCTAAAGCAGCTCAGGGTGACTCTTCTTGAGCCAGGCAGTGACGTCATTCTGCAATTGTTGGGCGACCTTGATCACCAACTCCAATTCCTGGCTGGAAACATTTCCTGCCGAATCGTAGCTGGTCGCATTTCTCTTGTTCGAAAACGTCCTCATCTTGCTGATCAGCTTAGAATCGGCGCCAATGGTGAACTCCAGGCACTCAACGGTTTTCAGGTGGTGGCCAGCCTGAGTTTTCGTCCTGTAGCCGCAGGCGCGAAGCGCGACGGTCGCTGCCGTAAGCGCGGCACTGAAAGCGGCGATAAACCGGAGATCCGCTGAAATTGCGTCAACTTTGGAGTCAGCGATTCCCCTGGAGACGATTGCCAGCAGGCTTTTGACCTCGGCGGGACTTGTCGCTTGCGCTGTGATCCAGCCGTTCTGTGCGAAACTCTCCAAGCTCATCTTCACCTCCGATCAGGAACACCTTGTCTCCGCTCACCACAGAATTCAAGAAATGATTTCCACTTGCGAGCTTTGAGCTGAACTCTGCTGTGCCATAGAGGGTCGTGTTGACTGGTCGGCCGAGCGTTTTCTCTACCGGCGACAGTCGATCGAGAACCTCTTCCAGTTTCACTTCTCCAATGACCATCAGATCGATATCGCTTTCAGCTTTATCCTCCTGACGTGCCATAGAGCCGTAGACAAAAGCCAGCAGAATACGATCAGCCATTGGAGCAAGCGCAGAGTTCAATTCCTGGAACGCTCCAACAGTCTTTGCCACCAAGGCACGCAGCTCAGAAAAAACTGGGTGGCTGCGATTCGCTTGATAGAAGATCTGATTACCAATCGCCGAACGAGTAACCAGTTCCAGTTGCGAAAGAGTTTCGAGCTCGCGCTGAATCGTTCCGACGCTGATACCACCGAGTTCTCGAGTAAGTTGGCGATAGTAGAACGAGCGGTCGGGATGACCATAGAGAAGACCTAAGATGGCGCCCCGCCCTTTACCGAAGAGTACGTCCGCGAGTGTCGGCTTTGCTCTCATAATGCATACAAGTGTATCCTTTTTGAGAGCGACGTCAATCTCCTTGCGACCACGGACAACCGCGTATCCAATACAACCTTCATTCGCAGATCAGGGAGGAACGCGTGTTGAAGCCAACCTTATCCAAGGAGTCGTTGAAAACTCTCACCGCCGCGTATCCCATCGAATATCGGATCCGAGTTCAAGAACAAGACCCAATGGGAACGCTCGTCACATGCCCGATTGAGCCACATGATGCACTCTTCGACTTGATGGAGACCGGGATGAATGAGCGCGACGAAGTACGATGGCACGTATTCGTGGCCTGGGGCGGACAGCGGGCTTTCAATCGCTCTCCGGGCCTCTTCCGGTCTTCCTAAGGGAGCGCAAGCGTAAGCCCAGAATCCCCGGTGTACTTTGTTGTCGTTGGAAAGCCGACGCGCTTCTTCATAATGATGCAACGCATCCTTATGGCGGCCAACCATTAGCAGTGAGCGCGCCAAGCACGCACGCGCGATACAAAAATCAGGGTCTGCCTGGATTGCCTTCATCCCAGCTTCTTCGGCATCGTCAAAACGTCGTGAAAGATAAAGCGAATGGCACAACAAAGCATTGAGCGGACTTTCCGCTTTATGGTTCTGCGTTGTTGGTTTTCACCAACTCACAGCGTAACCCACGGCAGCGCATCGGAGCCGGTCGCTCCATGATGACTAGGACTTCGGGCCAATCCTGGGCTCACATGTGAACATTTCATTGGTTGCTGAAGCCGGGGTGATCGTCCGCGCGTTTTTGCACACTGCGAAAGAACATGGCAAGCGGTACACATAGCAGCGAAAGAAGCCCCAGCAAGCGGAAATTATCAACATAGGCGAGCAGGGATGCCTGATGCTGGAGGATTGCATAGATCATCGCCAGGGCCTTTTGATGCGCGGTAACGGCATCGAAGCCTCCGACGCATAGTTTTGTCTGTAGACCGTGGAGAATTCCGGCCATAACGGGATTTCTAGCGGTGATGTTTGCCACGAGGTGGCTCTGATGGACTTGGGAGCCGCGCACCAGAAAAGTAGTGACCGTCGCGATGCCTACGCTGCCTCCAATGTTGCGCATCAGGTTATAAATCCCGGCCGCATTGCCAATCTCCTGCTTGCGCAGCCTGCCCAGGGTCATCATGGTGAGAGGAACAAAGATGAAGCCGCTGCCGAAGCCATTGAGTAAACTTGGCACAGCGATGGAAACCATGGAAATACCAAGATTCACATGACTCAGCAGCAATGTTGAGTAGCCGAGAATGCCAAAACCGCACGCCAACAGCAATCGGCTGTCAAAGTACTTTACTAATTTTCCAACCAACATTGTTGAGAGCACAGCGCCAATACCGCGTGGACTGACCGCCAAGCCGCTGTCCAGCGCTGGATACCCCAGCAAGGTCTGCAGGAACAGCGGCAACATGGCCGTCGAGCCGTAGAGGACAAAACCGTATAAGCATGTGATCACTGTCCCGACGCTGAAGTTTCGGTCGCCTAGAATGCGCAACTGCACGATCGGCTCTCTATGTGAGAATTCGCGGAAGATGAAACCTATTAGCGCGATCAGAGAAACATCGGCGATCAATCGTATCCAACTCGCTTCAAACCAGTCAGCTTCCTGGCCCTTGTCCAATAGAAGTTGCAATGTGCCCAACCAAATCGCCATCAAGCCAAATCCTAGATAATCGATTGCCCCTCGGAAAGCCTCCCGGATGTACGGAGGATCCTCGACGAACATCCGCACCATGAACAGGGCCAGCAAACCCACTGGAAGATTGACGTAGAAGATCCAGCGCCAGGAATAGCTGTCAGTGATCCATCCTCCCAACGTAGGACCGATTACCGGGGCCACCACGATTCCCATTCCATAGGCGGCCATCGCCATGCCGTGTTCCTCGGGCGGAAAGCTCTCCAGTAGGATGGATTGAGCTAGTGGCTGCATGCCGCCTCCGCCCACGCCTTGCAAAATTCTGGCAATGATTAACATCGCCATGTTGATGGCAACCCCGCATAGAAGAGATGCGCCGGTAAATACGGCGATCGAAGTCATCAACAGACGCTTGCGTCCCATTCGCCGTGCAATCCATCCAGTCGCGGGAAGCATGATTGCATTGGAAACCAAATAGCTCGTGAGAACCCAGGTTGATTCGTCCGTAGTCGCCGAGAGATTTCCCGCGATATGTGGCAAAGCGACATTCGCAACGGAGGTGTCAAGCACGACCATGAAGGTGGCGAGCATCACTGAGATCGTAATCATCCACGGGTTGGCTAAAGGTCTCCACCCAATCTGATCAGCCGTCGTATTGTGAGGCGAACTACTCATCCGGTTCTCCGGCGAGATTTTCCACAGCGGGCAGAGATGGCGATCATGACGAGCACACTATCCTGAAGTTGCGAAGCTCGATCGCTGAGTCTACAGACGTTATTGGTCTATTGTGTCAGAGTTTTGCGCTTGTCCGTCAGCATAACGTTCGTCGTTCGCGTTTTTTGAAGAGCCTCCAACTGTCGCGAAATAATCCGTCCACAATTTTGTTGACGTGAACTTTGTAGTTATGGTAACTTCGCGATCCTGAAATATATTTCGCCAAGGCGTAATTGTAAATTAGAGTCAAGGAGTGAAACTCGTGACTGCAGAAGTTCAGGCTGGCACCGTGACAATTGCAGAGCTGTCGCGGTTCGTTCCCGTCAAGCAAGAGCCCTTCATGGGCGGGAAGCCCGGATTCATCCAGTCTTTGGTGCTGTGCTGCTCTGTGGTCTATCCGAATCCCGTGCATCGTGGCTTGGCCGCACTGCAGATGAATGCAGATACGCGGTTCAGCCAGACCGCTCTGGGCTATCGGCTAGGCCGTTTCTTTCTTAGATACTGTGCGGATCCCGACCAATTTGAAAAAGGAGATACCAGTCAATGACTAAGAGGTTTGTAATTACCTTCATTCTCGCCGCTCTTGCGTTGTGTGCCGCTGCACAGGCACAGAATGCGCCGGCAGATGCAAACGCAGCTCTGATGCAGCGTTTGACCCAACTGGAGCAGTTGGTACAGAAGCAGCAGGCACAATTGGATCAGCAGGCAGAAATGTTGAAGACACAAACCGCGGTACCGGCCACCGTCGCGCCCGCTGCCACGCCCTTACAAGCGGTGGCACCGGCAGACGTAAACGCGCCTACTCAAACCATCCGAGTTTGTAAATCGAGGTTCTTCAGTCCCTTCTGCATGCAACCCATAGTGAACGGTCCCGCGTTCGCTCAAAAGGACCCCGCCGATGGTCCAAGATTGGATTTTCCTGCCCCGCGCAACATCTGGCAGCCGGTCCCTGCAGTAAAATTGGGAGTCTACGGTCTGTTCGACCCAGGTGTCACATATGCAAGCAATGTGGGCGGCAAGAGCCTTACGGAGTTTCAAGAGAATGTTCAGCAGCCGAATCGCTTAGGGTTCACAGCCAGCTTGGCCTTTAACTCCGACGTGAGCGCTGTCGGGCGGCTCGAGATGTTTCCTCTTCTCGGGACTGGTGGTACCCCCGGAAGCCTTCTGTTTGGCCGCGCATCCTATGGTGGATTATCAAGCAAGAAACTTGGCACCGTGACGGTCGGGCGCCATAATTCTTTTGCGTGGGACTTTGATGGCAGGGTAAACCTCGCGGGTGTCATCGGGTCATTTGCGTTCGATCCAGGCGATTACGACCTCCAATCGGCAGATGTGCGTCTTAGCAATTCAGTCAAGTACTACAGCCCCATCTACAAAGGCTTCCAATTTGGGGCTATGTATGTGTTTGGCGATGGTGCTCAGAACGCGGCTTTGGTACCAACCGGTAATTTCAAGAAGAACAGTGGCGACGAGTTTGAAGCCAGTTACATTAAAGGCTCGACTAAAGTCATAGCGGTATACAGCAGACTCAACAACAATCTCGGAGCTGCCTTTACCCCCGGAAGCGGCCTGGGAGTGCAGAAATTCTGGGGTCTGCCTGCGACCGTTGTCTCCGGCGGCGTCATATCATACCCGGCCATTGCCTTGAGCTATCTGCAGAACCTGGAAATCGGCGTCGATTACAACTTTGAGAAGACCGCAGGTCTTCCGCTGTTGCTGAAAAAGTTCGAACTCCAGGGCAACGCAGTCCGGACGCAGTTCAGGGCTCCCGGCAAAGCGGCTGATCTGAATCTGACCCAGATCAACGGCATCTATCACTTCACTCCCGATCTCCTGTTCGCTGTCGGGTTCATGAAGTCAACCTTGGCGAGTTCCCAATCTCAGTGGACCAGATTCCCAATGGTGCTCGATTACCACGTCAACCGGTGGATGGATTCGTATGTCTTCGGGTCGATCGAAAGCGCGACT
>Ga0181528_10001922_pt1 | contig 12803 bp, 9 predicted proteins | sample PEATcosm2014_Bin_47_FD_119742 | JGI IMG/M metagenome (GOLD analysis project Ga0181528, IMG submission 119742) | Peatland microbial communities from MTU Mesocosm Facility, Houghton, MI, USA - PEATcosm2014_Bin10_10_metaG | ecosystem: Environmental > Terrestrial > Soil > Wetlands > Peat | place... | reverse complement strand
GAGGAAGTCTCCAGCGCGTCGTAGAAAGTCTTGTCGGAGACGTGCGAGATGTCCACCATCATCCCCAGGCGATTCATTTCGCGCACCACCTGTTTACCGAAATCGGTGAGCCCGTTATGTTCCGGCGGCTTGGCGGAACTGTCCGCCCAGGGTGTGTTGTTGGTGTGGGTCAGCGTCATGTAGCGGACGCCCAGGGCGAAATAGGTCCGCAGAATGGCTAGGTCGGAGTCGATCGCCTGCCCGCCCTCCAATCCCATCAGGATGGCGATCCGGCCGCGTTTTTGAGCCGCCACGATCTCATCGGCGGTGGCCGCGGAAGTCAGGTCCATGGGATGGCGCGCCACCTCGCGGCGCACGGCGTCGATCTGCTCAAGCGCCCGGCGGATGGATTCGGTGGGAGTGTAGCGGTCGGGGTCGGTCCAGATCGAGAAGAATACGCCGCTCACATGGCCGGCTCGCATGCGGGGGATGTCGACCTGCCCGAAGTCATGTTTTTCGGCGAGGTTGTACCCTTCGTCGAGAATCATCTGGGTGGTGTCGTCGTGCAAGTCGACAATCACAGCGCGCTGCAGCAGTCGCGTGACGCGTGCCGGTTCGATCGTAGTCTGCGCCAGGGCGGCGAATGCCACCACCATCGGGAGAACGAACTTGAGCATGATGCCAGGATAGCCCATGGCTCCCTTCCGGTTGGCCGTCCGTCATGGAGTTCGGCCTTTTCGCGGGACATGCTTAGCTTGTCAGGCGGGCCGAGCTCGCCCTCCACGCCGGCCAACAACAAGCCGAAAACTCGCTACAAACCGATGAGGTCTCCATGACTGGGCAAAATTCAGCGGCGGGCAAAGCTAGCGCCCGCGAACTCAGGAGTTCGGAGACTCGCTCGACCGGGGGTGTTGAATTTATCCACATTTCCCAGTGTCGACCGCGACATTTCAACCTAACCGCCTGAAATAAAGTGACCTTGGCGCAATATTCGACAAATACGGCATAGCCAGCCGATATGTAAGCTGTAATGACTGATCGCATCTCCGATTCGGTGACGAACCGGCGCTCTGTATGCTCTGGTTCGCCGGCCGCCACGATTCTGGCGGTTCTCGCGGTGTGTCTCGTCGGTTGTTCCGGCCAGCCTTCGAGGACATCGGTCCTGACGACCATTGCGGATATCCGCCGATTGACCCCCGAGCAGGCCGATAGGCGTTACCCAGTCCGGATCCAAGCGGCGACGATTTACCATGACCCCTATCTCAAGATCCTGATTGTGCAGGACTCTACCGGCGGAAGCCGTATCGAGTTGTTGGATCAACGCCGCGACTATAGTCTTGGCGACGAACTGATCATCACTGGCGTTACCGGCCGCGGCGAGACCTTGCCGGTTGTCCGCAACGCCGTGGTGAAGAGTGTGAAGCGTGCACCGGCGCCGGCGGCGGTTCGCGTATTGCCATCCGACCTCGATTCCACACTCCAGCAGTATCGTTATGCGGAAGTTCGCGGGGTAGTGGTGGGTTGGAATGAACGCAACGATGGGCGCATGCTGGTTCGATTCCGCTCAGCGGGCGTTCCTTTCGATGCCATCGTCCTCCACCGGAGCATCGTCGATCCGACAAATTTGATTGGCAATTCGGCTACCGTCCGGGGCGCGATACACGCCGAGTATAGCGTCACCGGAAAACTGCTCGGACGCCAGATACTGGTGGGAGGAATGAACGACCTGATCGTGGATGACCGCCGGGAAGCCCCATCGGGTGTGGAAGCCGGTCTAAACGATTCGCAGCCGGTGACCTCGGCCGCGGCGCTGCGTGAAATGTCTGCGGGAGACCGGACACGGAAAACGCCGGTGGTGCTGGACGGGGTGGTCACGTTCTACGATGCCGATTGGCACCTGCTTTTCGTGCAGGACCGAACGGCCGGAGTGTTTGTCTTAAGCCCGGGGCAGCATAAGGTGAAGGCCGGGGATCACGTGCTGCTCAAGGGAGTCGCCAACCTGGAGGCGTTTGCGCCCATGGTCAGCGACGGAGTTTTCCGCGTCCTGGGCAAGAGTCCGTTTCCCCCGCCGGTGCATCTTTCGCTGGAACAACTGTTCACCGGTTCCTACGACAGCCAGTGGATCGAGGCGGAAGGAGTAGTGCAATCGGTCGGGCGCGTGTACAGCCATATCATGCTCGGAATGGCCGCGGGGCTTTACCGCTACACGGTGCATGTTCCCTATCCCGAGGATCGGCCGCTGCCATCCGATCTTCTCAATGCGCGGGTGCGAGTCAAGGCCGCTGCCGGAAGTGTATTCAACGAACGCCACCAACTCATCGGCATCGGACTGTATTCGCCCGGTCTGGAGGACTTGGAGGTCCTGGGCCGCGGCGGTGCGCCAGACTCGCTTCCGGTTCGCCCCATTGCCAGCCTGCTGCGCTTCTCGCGCCGCGAAGACTGGGAGCGCCAGGTTCGCGTGCAGGGCGCCGTGGAGTATCAGCACCTCCCGTCTCACGAGTTGTACATCACCGACGGCGACGCCGGTTTGCTGGTTCAGACGGAGCAGGAAGAGAAATTCCGTCCCGGAGATCGCGTGAACGCGGTGGGTTTCGCCGCGCCCGGCGAGATTAGTCCGATGCTGGGGGACGCCATCGTCTCCAAACTCTCGGACGGCCCCCCCACCAAGCCGGCGTCGATCGATGCGCATGAGGCTCTCAGCGGGAACTACAACGGCCAGTTGGTTTCGATAGATGCCTACCTCCTGAACCGCGTTATACAGTCCTCGGAACAGGTCATGACGTTCCAGGCCGGGGACCTGCTCTTCACCGCATCGGTCGAGAATAACGGGGCGGACGACCCCCTGAGCGCCATCCGTGACGGCTCGCTGCTGCGTTTGACCGGTGTATGCCTGGTCCACGCTGCGGATCGCGACCATCTACCGCGATCCTTCCAGATTTTGCTCGGCTCGCCGGGGGACATTGCCGTCCTGCACGACGCTTCCTGGTGGACCCGCGAGCGGGTCATCGCCGTAGCCGCGTGGTTTGGCGCGCTCATCCTTTTTTCGGCAATCTGGATCTCGGTCTTGACAGGCCGCGTGCGGCGGCAGACGGCGATTATCGAAGGAAAGCTGGTAAACGAAGCCAGCCTGAAGCGGGCAGCCGAGGCCGCCAATCAAGCCAAGAGCGATTTTCTGGCCAACATGAGCCACGAGATCCGCACTCCCATGAACGGGGTGATCGGAATGACCGGTCTGCTGCTGGATACCGGTCTCACGCCTCAGCAGCGGGACTACGCCGAGACCGTACGAGGGTCGGGTGAGGCCTTGCTCAGCATTATTAACGACATCCTGGACTTCTCCAAGATTGAGGCCGGCAAGCTCGCCATCGAGTCGCTCGCGTTCGATCTCCGCCTCGTCATGGAAGAAGTAAACGAAATGCTGGCGCCTAAGGCGGAGGAGAAAAGGCTCGACCTGATTCTGGAGTATGCGTCCGGGCTGCCGCGCTACTTCGTTGGGGATGCCGGAAGAATCCGCCAGGTGGTGACCAACCTGGTGGGGAACGCCGTGAAGTTTGCCGCCAGCGGATCGGTGGTAATCACGGTGGGCTGCGAATCGCGGGACGAACCGGGGGCGCTTCTGAGGATCTCCGTAAGAGACAGTGGGCCCGGCGTTCCACCGGAGAAGGTCGGTTCGCTCTTCCAGAAGTTCAGTCAGGCCGACGCCTCCACTACCAGGCGGTACGGAGGAACCGGGCTCGGGTTGGCGATCTCGAAACAACTGGTGGAACTGATGGGCGGGAAAATCGGCGTCGACAACCTGCCTGGTGAAGGCGCCACGTTCTGGTTCACGCTGCCGCTCAAGATCGATGCCCGTCCGCCGGCGCCCCAACCCGCCGTCGACCTGCGGGATTTGCGCGTGTTGATTGTGGACGACAACGAATTGAGCCGCCGCGTCATTCACGAGCAGATTACCAGTTGGGGCATGCGCAACGGAGACTTCGGCTCCGCCCAAGGGCTGATGGAGGCTCTTCGCGCGGCCAGGAAGCTGGGCGATCCGTACCACTTCGCGATCCTTGACTACCGTGTCTCCGGCATCGAGGGTGTCAACCTGGCGGCGGCCATCAAGAACGATCCCGAGGTCCGTGACACGGTGGTGATTTTACTGGCATCAATTGGGCATTGGAGCGCAATCCAGCAACTGCAGAACTCCCCGCTTGACGCTTCCCTCATCAAGCCGGTGCGCCAGTCGCAACTCATGAACAGTCTGGTGACCGCATGGTCCCGGAAATTGGGGAGGCCGTTCCTGGGTAGTCCGCCCGGCAGCCACCAAGCGAACGGAGACGCTTCCCTAATCGACAGGTTCGCCGGCCGGCCGCTACGCGTGCTCGTGGCCGAAGACAATGTCGTCAATCAAAAAGTAGCCGGGCTGATGCTGCGGCGGTTGGGACTGCGGCCGGACTTCGCGGCCAACGGCCATGAAGCCGTGGAGATGTTTAGCATGGCGCCCTACGACCTGATCTTCATGGACTGTCAGATGCCGCAAATGGACGGCTACGAAGCCGCCCGTGAAATTCGCAGCCGCCAAGTGCCGGGGCGGCGCGTAGCCATCATCGCTCTTACTGCCGAAGCCATGGCGGGCTCGCGCGAAAGCTGCATTGCCGCGGGCATGGACGACTATATCTCTAAGCCGGTGAAACCGGGCGACCTGCTCGCAAAGCTGGAGAAATGGGCGCCAGCGCTCGAGCACGAGACCCGTCGCCCCGAATAGCCCTCGCAATCATTGGGCGGGTCCGTCATGGACAAGCTGAGTGAAGCAGATCGCAAGTGCCGCTTCTCACTTGCCCAGGCGAATGAACCGCCCCCGAGCCCTTACGCGTTCTGCCTCAGCCATTCATGCATGGCATCGCGGTACATCACGATACCGCGGCGCGAGTATTGCAAATAGCCCATGCGGCGGAACTGGTTCATATAGTGGGTCACGATCTCGCGTGACGTCCCCACATATTGCGAAAGCAGCTCGTGCGTGAAGGCGGACATGCGCACCGATCCGTCGGTCTCCACGGTTCCCAGCCTTTCGGAGAAGCGGATCAGCGAGCGCGCCAGCCGGCGGGCAATGTTGTCGGCCGAGAAACTCTCAATGCGCTGTGTCATGTCGAGCGTGCGTTGCACCTGAATCTGCAGCAGCGCCACCGCCAGCCGGGGACGCTTCATGATGATGTCTTCGATCTCCTGCGTGCCCCATGCCATCAGTTTGGCATCCTCCAGCGCCGTGGCCTGTTCGGAACGGTGCGGCAGGCTGAGGAAGGCGGATTCCCCGAAGAATTCGTCCGGCTGGTAGAGGTCCACGACCACCTGGTGACCGTCATCCGCCAGGCGGACGACTTTCACCTTGCCGTCAATCACCAGATAAAGATTGGTGGAAGGCTGATCTTGGTTGTAAATGGTCTGGCCCTTGCGGTACTCCACGATGGTTGAGCAAGGCAGATGAGCCAGGGGATCTTCAAGCGATTTGTGCGGCGCGTACGCCGTAGGACTAGACGCCATTGTCTCCTCCAAAGACTGAACACCCGGAGTTTACCGGGCTGCGCAGGTTTCGCTGATCGTCTTGATTTCGCGAACCTTGAATGTGGAACCCGAATCGTCCGAACTGGCAGTCCCTCGGACGTTCACTTTGTGTCCCATGTATTTGGCGAAGCCTTCCGTGGGGAAGCCATCCGCCGCCAGCTTTGCGATGACCGCCATTGTCTGGTTGTTGACCAGTACCCATTTCCCGTCCTGTTCGTCCACACACCCCGTCAGTGTGGCCGCCTGTCCGTTTGGATCGGCTTTTTCCTTTGACTCTGTTTTTGGCGGTTGATCCTGTGATCGAGTCGGGGCGGAGTTCGACAGGGCAAAAGCCAGGTTAATCCCTGCCGAAACAACCAGTACCGCGATGCTTGCCCCTCGAATCATCACTTCCGCGTAATTGATAGCACTTGGTGTTCCACAATGTACCGCCCGCCACCGAAACCTGGAAATAAGCCCCTAACCTGCGGACCTCACTCGGGATATACTTGCGATCCGTTCGATTCCATACAGAGTAACCCACCATTGTGGGTAATCTCTCGGTGCATTAATGTACCTCCCGCCGGGCAAAGATTACCCATCAACCTTGGTTTATCAACCTTGGTCTATCATGGAGAGGTGCCGGCCTCCTGGCGCCATCTCCTGGCGCTGCTCACGTTTACCAACATTCTCGCGGGCCAGAGCTTCTCCGCGCCGGCTGGCATTCGCCCCGCAGTGCGCAGAATTGGCAGCTCCATTTTGCCTGGCGGGCGCGTGATTTCTCCCCTCGGCGAACAGCACGTCACGGGAGCTGGCCCGTTCGGGCTACTGATCGGACCGTCCGGCCGCATGGTAGTGACCGCCAACGGGGGCCCGGGTCCCAATTCCTTCACGGTGCTCGACCACGAGCGCAACGGCCAATGGAGCGCGCAGACCTTTGTGGCCAACTCCTACGATGCGGAGCAGGAATTCGGCCGCGAATGGCGCGGTATTTTCATGGGTTTAGCCTATGGGAACGACCATTCCGTGTGGGCTTCCGAAGGGAATTCCGGCAAAGTCAGCCTCTTCGACTGGTCGGCCGCCCGGCGGCGTTCGATCGACCTCAATCTGGGCGAGTTCAAGGACAGCTACACCGGCGATCTGGCCCTCGATGCGGAACGTAATCTGCTCTACGTCGTGGACCAGGCCAACTTTCGTATTGCCGTCGCCGATCTGAAAACGCGTGCCGTCATCGCTTCCGTGCGCGTGGGGCGTCTGCCGTTCGCCCTCGCGCTGTCTCCAGATCGTCAGAAGCTCTACGTCACCAACCTGGGAATGTTCCAATACAAGATGATTCCGCTAGCCGACCCGGCAGGCCCAAGGAAATGGGTTTGCGCTTTCCGGCCTTCGGATTTCCCAGCGCGGAGGCGGCCGCGGGCGCCCGGCGGGAAACCGGGCAAGGCGCGGTCGATGTCCCTGGCCTGGGAGATCCCAATGTAAGAGAGTCGAATTCGTTGTGCGTGGTGGATGTGTCGAATCCCGCCGCCCCTAAGGTCGAGACCTTTATCCGCACCGGCACTCCCTTCGGCCAGAACAGCGATGGCGGCAGCAGTCCCGCGGGAGTGACGGTCACGGCGGACCGGGTATTCGTGTCCAACTCCGGCAACGACAGCATCACCGTGATCGATCCCAGGAGCAATGCCGTGACGGCGGAAATCCCCATCCGCATTCCGGGTCTGGAAAGCTTGCGCGGCGTGCTGCCCGTCGGCATGGCTTACCACGAGAAGAACGGTTGGCTGCTGGTGGCCGAAGCGGGAATCAACGCCGTGGGCGTGATCGATGTGCGCGACGGCCGCGTGCTGGGGCACCTGCCGGCGGGCTGGTTTCCGACTCGCGTGGGCCTCGACGGCGACACGGTTTTCGTGGCCAATGCCAAGGGCAACGGCTCCGGCCCCAACGGCCACATCAGCACCCAGGGCACCGTCTATATGAGCCGGCCGCGGGAAGGATCGCTGTCCATCTTCCCCCTTTCATCCGCCGCCGATCTGGCGGGCAACACGGCTTTCGTGATGGAGGCCAATGGATTTACCCCGCGTCCCCCGCCGCCGCCGCTGCCCGCGGCGATTCGCCACGTGATTCTGATTGTGAAAGAGAATCGCACCTACGACGAAGTGATGGGCGACGAGAACCAACCTTCGGCAGCTCACCCTATAGGCGCGCCGCTGCTGGCGCGCTTCGGCACCCGCGGATACGTGGACGGACACAGGCGGCGGCTCAGCCTGAAAGATGTCGAGGTCACGCCGAATCATCACGCCATCGCCGAGACGTGGAGCTTCAGCGACAACTTCTACGCCGATTCCGACGTCAGCGTCGACGGCCACCATTGGCTGGTAGGCGTGTACCCGAACGTCTGGACAGAGACATCGTTGATGGCAACCTATAGCGACCAGAAGAAGGACTTTCGCCCGGTGGCGGCGGCTGGGCGCCTCGAGTTCCCCGGCTCCGACTCTTCTGTCCATCCCGAAGACCAGGAGGAAGGCGGCACCATCTGGCGCCATTTCGTGCGCCATGGCGTGAGCTTCTTGAACTTCGGCGAAGGATTCGAATTGGCGGGCGTGGACGAAGAGAAAGGTCTGGAGCCTTCCGGCGCACGCTATCTCACAAACATGCCCATGCCCGAGCCGCTGTACAGCCACACTTCGCGCGAGTATCCCGGCTTCAACATGAATATCCCGGACCAGTACCGCGCCACGCAGTTCATCCACGAAATCGACGAGAAGTTCGTGAAGACCGGCGCGGACCTGCCGCAATTCATCTTTATTCACCTTCCCAACGACCACATGGCCGACGAGCGTCCCGAAGACGGCTACCCCTACCAGGAATCGTTCGTGGTGGATAACGATTACGCGTTAGGGCGCATCGTGGAGTATCTTTCGGGAACGAAATGGTGGCACGAGACGGCCATTTTCATCACCGAGGACGATCCGCAGGGAGGCGTGGATCATATCGATTCCCACCGGACCTTGTTGCTCACCGCCGGCCCGTGGTTCAAAAAGGAGTACGTGTCGCACGTCAACACCAGTTTCCCGGGACTGTTGAAGACGATTTTCGGCCTGCTGAAACTGCCGCCGCTCAATTTGTTCGACGCGTCGGCTGCCTCGTTGACCGACTGTTTCACCTCCCGGCCCGACCCCGCACCGTACCAGCTGGTGGATGTCGACCGGCGCATTTTCAATCCCGATAAAGCGCGGCAGTCGACCAACGGGAAGCCATCGCCCAAGATGGACGATCCCAGAGAAGTCAAGAGGTAGGGCTCTCGCGGCATGGCGCCGCTTGCGGCACGCCGCGAGAGCTCAATCACTATCCGGGAATTGACGCCTGGATATATGACGTCTGGATTACTGCACGCGCCCGGGAACAGCGACGCCCCAGCTTTGGAAGAGCCACGCGCAAACCTGCTTGACCGCACACGCAGCGACTCTCCGCTTTCCAGCGTCGTCACCTGCCCGGCCGGCGCCATACCGAATCGGCCGAGCGGCAAGAACACGGCCCGGACGGCGACGTCGGGCTCGGCAGCCTTCGCCAAGCCCACCCGCCGGGCACCAGATCACGGACGGAGGCTTCCCCCGATATTTGCTTTAACACTCGCACGGGTCGACGGCGCAGGGCTGCCAAAGGAGATCCAACGGCTGCTGGCACATATCCCTAACGTTTGTTTTTCCGGCCCACCCCCGATAGCTGCAAATCAACCGGCAAGCGATTGTTTACGGCGGGCGAGACGGCGGGAGCGTCAATGATTCCGGTGCGGGACTGGCCGGCAAGCGGAAGATTTCGGGCCTCCGACATGGCTCGGCTGGGCTCTTACTGACCTCCACGCGCGGCAACTTGAGCGGCCTGAATCATCGCAAGATGGTCCGCGACTCCAAATTCATCGGGAGTCAAACTGGTTATCGTGGCGACGAGAACCGCCTTGGCGTCGTCACCGGCCTGGAGAGAAACGCGCAATAGATCTGGCGTGATCTTCACACAGAAGGCTTGGGTCGATACCGCAAAGAAATCGCCCTTTTTAATATCGGTGCCCGGCATGCCGCCCCACGCTACGCGAATATCGAATGGTCGATTGTAGGACCGATGCCCAACGGGAATGATATGTGTCCCTTCCAGCAGACGCTCGCCGATTCCCGTCTCTTCCGTGGCTTCACGCAGTGCAGCAGTTACCGCGTTTTCAGCAACGGCCGCCCCGCGACTTCCCCGAACAGGGTCCATAAACCCACCAGGCAACGCCTTGAGGCCGGCGCCGGGGCTGTGCTTGCGTGTCACGAGAACGACATGTCCGAAATCGTCCAAAAGAACGGCATCCGCCGCATGCCTGAGATGTACAGCGACCTCCCGGCCGTCCGGCGTCTTCACAGTGCCGAGAGAATGAACAGCCTGATTGGGGTTGTCTCCAAAATTCCCCTCGAGGGCTCTTCTGACGATTTCCTTCTGCATGGAAGGATCGATCAGCATATTGTGTTCGATAAAACTGCTTGATGTCATCGCTTGTTTTTCGCCTCTCAGCTCGGTTTCTGGGCCCCGGTTTCTTTGGGTGCCGCGTTAAACCGCGCCTGCAGTGCCATGCCGACCAGTGTTGCGATCAGGATCGCGGGGTACAGTTGCCCGATGAGCGCTTCCGCCGTCGTCAGCGATCGCGCCATGCGGTGGACCGGATACGCGTCCCCGTAGGATACGGTCGTAAGGGTTTCAAAGCTGAAATAGATCAAGCGGCCCGGTTCGCCTGTGGCAACTTCGGCGGCCAGCGGCGTTTGGAAATGGATGGCGCCCGGAATCATTGCCAGGAGCAGTTTGTAACCGAACGCCCAGGTCACGCCGATCAGCAAGTAGGCGGCAATGCCGCCCATGACGCGGTGCACGGAAACCGCACCGGGAAGAAAGAATGTCTGCTTCAGCGTCATAACCACGAGAATGGCCATGCACAACACCTTGAGGGCAGTGTCCCAGCCCCGGGGGCTGAAGGACGGGTTGAATTCGACGATCAGGTCCGCCGTGAATTCCAGGATGGTAAGCGCGATGATAAGAGACATCAGGAGCCGCTTCTCGACCGTCGCGATAGCGCCCGAGAAGAGCATGAGCGCGAAAGTAAGGTCTATTGCGATTCGCCCCGGACGCGACTCGCCAACCATCGGAACGAAAATAGTCATGAGCACCAGAAAGGCGAGGAAGAAGCTTAGATGCCGATCCTCGCGCCAGAAACCGGACAACCGTATATCAGCCATGTCAATGTCTCCTTAGCAATCAGAAGCAATACTGGCGGCCAACTATTCTCAGCTTCAGTACCGGAAACTTTACAGGCTTCTCCTCGCCGGGAGCGGATTTGCGGAGCTAGCCCGTGGAATCCCCAAAGCGGTTAAACACCCACCGGCGAGTTCCTACGGCACAATCACATACGTGACGATTCGGCGGTCCGCCGCGTTTCCGATGAAATAACCTGCCACCGGCAGACCCACGCCGAGGGTTCCAAATCCAGCCGCGGCGCCCGTGTTGGAGCTCTTGGCTAAGTTGATCGCGGCCCGCAGAGCCACGTATCCGATGCCGCCACCCATCGCCGTGCATATAATCCGCCAATGTTTGGTGGACGGCTGCACTACGTCCACCGCCCGCAGGGTAGCCCGCGACGCCAGAAATCGGCCTTTCGGATAAGCCTTCCGGTTGGACGTTTTCGCCACCTCGATGGCCAGCGCATCCACCTCCAACCCGGTAGCCTTGCCCTCGAGGCGCGTCCCATCCGGCATCAACACCCGCACCCGCTGGCCCACCACCACCGATAGCCCCGCCCAGTTGGTCTGCCGTTCATCGACTGCGCCTGCCGCCGTGCGCGGCGCACCCCACGCCAGCACCGCCAGCATCGCCATTCCGATCGCGCTTTGTTTCCGCATCCTCCACCTCCCCGTTGTTCTACGGCGCGATCACGTACGTGACCGTACGCCGGTCGGCGCGCCGCCCTAACAGATATCCACCCACCGGCACGGCCACCGCCCCCGCGATCAGCGCCGCCTCTATCGGATGTCGTGTGTGAAACCCGCGGAGGTCGACCGCCAGAACTGCCAGCACCGCGCCCACTCCGCCGCCCACCGCCAGCCCGAGCAGTCTCCAGTGCCCTGTCGGCCGCTCCATGTCCACGGTCTTCAAAGTGGCTCGCGGCACCAGAAACTTACCCTTGTGGTAAGCCGTCTTGTTGGAGGTCTTCTGAATCTCCATCGCCAGCGCGTCCACTTCCACACCCGTAACTGTTCCCTCGATGCGCGCGCCATCCGGCATCACGATCTTCACCGTGTGCCCTACCACGACGCTCAATCCCTCCCACGTTGTCTGGCGCTGTTCCCGGCCTTCCGCCGCCAGGCGCGGCGCTCCGCAAGCGAGCACCAGCAGCAATCCCATCGCAACGCAACTCTTGTCCGCCATCACTTCGCTCCTCCCGATTCCAAATCGGCCGCCCGCCGTGTCTCCCAAATCCGCACCGTCCCCTCCTTTGAAACGGAATTGAGGCGCGTCCCGTCCGGACTAAACGACACCGACACGATTGCCTCGTCGCGGTCCCCCATTACCAGCAGCGGATCGTAAGTCGCCGCATCCCAGACCCGCAGCGTCTTATCCGCGGCGCCGGAAACGATGCGGCTTCCATCCGGGCTGAACGCCAGTGCGCTCACCGCCGCCGAGTGCCCTTTGAGCACCGCCAGGCACTGTCGCGAGACTGCATCCCAGACGGCGATCTCTCCGGAAGCCTGTCCTCCCGCGATGCGCTTGCCGTCGGGACTATAAGCCGCCGAGATCGGCGCAGCCGGTGCACCGGCGAGACTCAGTTTCAGAGGCATGGCGCCCACCGTCAGCCGCCCGCCATCCGCTGTAAATCCCAGCCACGATGACGCCGCAACGAATTTGCCTGTATCGCCGGCAGGCTGCCCTGTAGCTGCGTTCCAGATGCGCACCGTGCCATCCGGCCAGCCCGCCGCCAGCCGGCTGCCATCCGGGCTGAATGCCAGAGCCGCCGGCGCATTGCCTTCATGCCAATTCCAGGCCAGCTTCTCGTGCGTGTCCCAAACCTCGATCGATTGCGTCTTCGTCCGGTACAGCGCCAGCCGCTCCCCATTGGGGCTGACAGCCGTGCGGCCCACGTCGCCCGAAGCGCGCCTCAGAATGCCGCCACCATAAGTCAGGGCATTCCACACCTTCACCTCGCCCGCCGCCCCCACCGCCGCCACCAGCGCGCCATCGGGACTGAAGGCGATCGCCGCGATCGCCGCCCGCCATTCGCCCGGCAATGT
>Ga0181528_10001918_pt1 | contig 12810 bp, 12 predicted proteins | sample PEATcosm2014_Bin_47_FD_119742 | JGI IMG/M metagenome (GOLD analysis project Ga0181528, IMG submission 119742) | Peatland microbial communities from MTU Mesocosm Facility, Houghton, MI, USA - PEATcosm2014_Bin10_10_metaG | ecosystem: Environmental > Terrestrial > Soil > Wetlands > Peat | place... | reverse complement strand
GTGATGTCGAGGATCTCGATCCGGTTCAGGCGGACGCCCCACTTGAGCGTGGCCTCGGCCATGTGGTCCTGCATCTTGGCGTTGATGGTCTCGCGCTCGGACAGCGACTCGTCGAGGGTCAGCTCGCCGAAGACCGCGCGCAGGGCGGTCCGGGCCATCTGGTCGATGGCGAGGCCGAAGTCGTTCACCTCGAACAGGGCGAGCTTCACGTCGGTCACCTGGCAGAAGATGGTGGCGCTGACCCACAGCGACACGTTGTCCTTGGTGATGACCGCCTGCTGGTCGCCGGTCCGTGGGAACTCGCGGACGTCGACCTTGTCCATCCGGTCGGCCAGGGGCATCAGCACGTGCAGCCCCGGCTGCTTGATGGTCTTGAACTCCCCGAAGCGCTTGACGACGCCGACGCAGCCCTGCTGGACCACCTTCAGGCTCGACTTCAGGAACACCACGATGAGGGCGAAGATGAAGAACGCCACCACCGCCACTCCGATGGCCAGTCCCACGGATCCGATGATCATGGTCACCACCTCCTGACGACACCTTAGGCACCCGCCGTCCCGCGTACTGCGCGTGACGCAACACCGGGTTCGCCCGACCCGGGGACCCGGACCCGGCACACCCCTGTGTCAGGGGCCGACGGCCGGGTAGGCGCTGTCGGCCGGGTAGCAGACGAGGAGGCCGCGCTCGACGTCGGCCACCACCACTTCGGTGCCCGGGGCGATCCGGGTCCCGGGGAACATGGCCCGGGCGAACCACTCCTCCCCCCGGGCCAGCACCGATCCGGGCTGATGCGGCCCGGCCAGCTCCTTGGTGACCACCGCCGTCTCGCCCACCATGCCCGAGACACCGTTCAACATCACCGACTCCTGTGTCCTGCGTCCAGAGTGCTGCAGGCCCCGTCGATCCGTGCCCGTGCACGGCACGGCGGGTCCCGTCCACCAGCACTATACGGGACGGTCCCGTACCGGCCCGTCGGGATACCGTGGGCCATGCCCGACCAGCCCTCCCCCGTCAGCGCCATCACCGCCCGCAAGACGTGGCGGACGCTCGAGCCGTTGCACGGCATGGTGTACTTCGCCCCCGAGGCCGAGGCCTCCTACGCACGACTGGGCATCGGTGGCCGGGCCGGCTACTTCGCCTCGCGGTCCGCGCCGATGGGGGCGGTCGGAGCCGGCACGGTGGTGGCGGCCTTCTTCAACTTCGAGCCCTCGCTCGTGCACCGGTCGATGGACGGGGTGTGGGACCGCACCACGCCGGCCGCCGTGCTCGAGGCCCGCACCGAGGTGGCGGGCGCCGCCCTGCGCCGGATGATCGGGCCGGCCGCCGACACCGACGATGTGCGCACGGCCGCCGACCTGGCCCGCAGGGCGGCGCTCCGGGCCTGTGAACGCACCGAGGGACGTCCGCTCTTCGGCGGGCACGCCGACCTCCCCTGGCCGGATGCCCCGCTCGAGACCCTCTGGCACGCCCAGACGCTCCTGCGCGAGTTCCGTGGCGACGGCCACATCGCCCTGCTCGTCGAGCACGGGATCAGCGGCATCGAGGCCCTCGTGCTGCACGAGGCCACGGCGCAGCTCCCGACGACGCTGTTGAAGGACACGCGGGGGTGGACCGATGACGAGTGGGACGCCGCCGCGGTGGCGCTGCGCGAACGGGGCTGGCTGGCGCCGGGGGCCTCCGCCGACCACCTCGCACTCACCGACGAGGGCTCCAGGGTCCGCAACGCCGTCGAGGAGGCCACCGACCGGCTGGCCGTCCGCGCCTACGAGGCCATCGGCGAGGACGGGTGCGGGACCCTGCGGGGCCTGGCCCGGCCCCTGTCGCGCACCGTGGTGGCCGCCTCCGGGCTGGGCTGAGCGCCGACGCCCCGGGGCGACCTCGGGAGCGCAACAGGGGGTGCGGGCGGGACCCCTTGCGCTCGTCCCGCCTCCTACCCATAGTGGGGACATGCCCTCGGCCCCCCAGGGGAGCCAACCTCCCCCCGATCTCGACGACGAGCGCGCCCGCGAGGTGGCCCAGTCCTTCGGCACCGATGCGGAGCGGTACGACCGGGCCCGTCCCCGCTACCCCGACGTCATGGTCCAGCACATCATGGACGTCAGCCCCGGCCCGGACGTCCTCGACGTCGGGATCGGCACCGGCATCCTGGCGCGACAGTTCGCGGCCCACGGCGGCCGCGTGTCGGGCGTCGATCCGGACGAACGGATGGCCGGGGTCGCCCGGCGCCACGGATTCGAGGTCGAGATCGCCCGCTTCGAGGAGTGGGACCCCGCCGGGCGGCGGTTCGACGCCGTGGTGGCCGGCCAGGCGTGGCACTGGGTCGACGCCGCGGCCGGCGCGTCGAAGGCCGCCGAGGTGTTGCGGCCCGACGGGCGGCTCGCCGTGTTCTGGAACACCTTCGAGCCCCCACCCGCGCTCGGACGGGCCTTCACCGAGGTCTACGAGCGCGTGCTGCCGGGCTCACCGTTCGCCCGGGCGGCGGCCCCCGGCCTCGACGCCTACGACGCGCTGGGCGACCGGGCGGTCGAGGGCATGCGCGAGGCCGGTGGGTTCGGCGAGCCCGAGCGCTGGCACTTCGAGTGGGAGCACACCTACACCCGGGAGAGCTGGCTCGACCAGGTCCCCACCAACGGCGGCATGCACCAGCTCCCGGCCGGGACCCTGGCCGAACTCCTCGACGGTCTCGGTCTCGCCATCGACGCGGTCGGCGGCCGGTTCATGATGCACTACGCCACCAAGGTGGTCATCGCCGAGCTGGAGGGGTACGGCGAGACCGCACCGCCGGCCCCCTGAACCGCCGGACCCTCAGGGCCGCGAGGCTCCCTCCACCGGTCCGTCCCACGTCCAGTGCGGGATCGCCAGGCCCGCCGGGACGTCGTCGGCCGAGTCGGGGAACCGTCCCATCGTGGAGGTCGTCGTCCACGCGAAGTAGTCGTGCAGGGCCCCGTGGAGGGGCGTGCCCGGCAGGATCCCGACGTCGACGAGGGCCTCGTCGAAGCACGCCACCGCCCGTCGGTCCATGTCGTCGTGGGGCCCTTTGCCACTGTGGGCCCGCACCACCTCACTCTCGTCACCACAGGACGCGGTGAACTCGGCCGGCCCGCCGAGCGCCTCGCCCCAGTAGGCGGCCAGGCGGGCCGTGTGGTCGGGGTGGAACCCGTGGCTGAAGGCGTGGCTCACCACCTCGTCGGCCAGCACCCGTTCGTGCCACGCGGCGGCCAGGGCCAGCATCCCCTCCGCCCCGCCCGCGGCGTCGTAGATCGTCACCATGCCGCCAGGATGCCATTCCGGCGGACCTCCTGCAGGGGCCCGCCCGGCCCGGGCTCAGGCGTCGCGTCGGACCAGGAGCACGGTGGCCACGGCCACGGCGACGGCCGCGTACGCCACCAGCAGGCCGACCGCCGGCCAGGGGGGCAGGAGCACCCCGGCGAAGTCGGTCTTGCGGGTCGTGACCAGGGTCATGGCGAGCCCCAGGTTGGAGGGCAGGTACTTCTCGAACGCCCCGGAGATGCTCGAGGGGAGGACGTCGAGGATCAGGGGCAGCACCAGCAGGATCCCGACGAAGGTGGCGATGGCCCCCGCCGTGTGACGCACCAGGAAGCCGATGGCACAGGCCAGGAGGGCGAGCAGCAGCAGGTAGATCCCGCTCAGGAAGACCGCCCGCAGGGCCCCGCCGTCGGACAGGCTCACGTAGGGGATGGTGGGACTGGTGACCTGGGTGACGATGCTGCTCCCGGGCGGCAGGGCCTTCGCCCCGTGGGCCAGGAGGATGGCCTGGCTGGTGAAGAACGAGGCGAACGCGGTGACCTCGGCGACCACGAGGACCACGAGGCCGACGACGATGAGCTTGGCGGTCAGCACCGTGGTCCGCCGGGACGTGGCCGACAGGGTGGTCCGGATGGAGCCGGTGGCATACTCGGAGGTCACGACCAGGGCCCCGAGCACCCCGACCACGAACTGGGAGAGGAAGGACCCGGTCTGGCTGAACCGCACCGGGTCGAAGGTGGCCCGGTCGGCCAGGCCGAGCGTGCCCCACCGCCCGGCCTCGACGTTGGTGACGAGGGCCGAGAGCCCGATCCCGGCGACGACCACGATGGCCAGGCACACCCAGGTGGAGCGGACCGAGCGCAGCTTCGTCCATTCGGAGCGGACCTGGCCCGACAGTCCGGCGCGCCCGCGGTCGATGGCGGGAAGCGCCACCGGCTCGGCGACCGTCGTCACGTCCCGACCTCCGCCGGCGTGTGCCCGTGGTAGTCGACCATGTCGGACGTGAGCTCCATGAAGACCTGCTCGAGACTGACCTGCACCGGGCTCAGCTCGTGCACGGCCACTCCGGCGGCGAGGGCCACGTCACCCACCCGGGCGGCGTCGGCGCCCGTCACCAGGAGGCCGCCGTCGTCCGCGACGGAGACGCACGCACCGGCCGACACCAGTGCCTCCGTGAGCTCCGCCGGCGACGGCGAGCGGACCAGCACGGTCGCCTCGGTGTTCGAGGCGATGAAGTCGTCGACCGTGGTGTCGGCGATCAGCCGTCCCCGGCCGATGACCACGAGGTCGGTGGCGGTCAGCGCCATCTCACTCATGAGGTGGCTCGACACGAACACCGTGCGCCCCTCGGCGGCCAGCGACTGCAGGAGGGTGCGGACCCAGAGGATGCCCTCGGGGTCGAGGCCGTTGACCGGCTCGTCGAAGAGCAGTACACCGGGGTCCCCCAACAGGGCGGTGGCGATGCCGAGCCGCTGGCTCATCCCGAGGGAGAACTTGCCGGCCCGGCGCCGCGACACGCCTTCGAGCCCCACCATGCCGAGGACCTCGTCGACGCGCCCCCGGGGGATCGAGTTCGTGTGGGCGATGGCCAGCAGGTGGTCGTACGCGGTGCGGCCCGGGTGGATGGCCTTCGCCTCCAGGAGGGCTCCCACCTCCCGCAGTGGCCACCGGAGATCGTGGAAGCCCCTGCCGCCGATGGTCACGGTACCGGCGTCGGGGTGGTCGAGCCCGACCACCATCCGCATCGTCGTCGACTTGCCCGAGCCGTTGGGGCCGAGGAACCCGGTCACCACGCCGGGACGGACCTCGAAGGTGAGGCCGTCGACCGCCCGGGTGGAGCCGTACGACTTGGTCAGGCCTTCCGCCGAGATCACGGGCGGTCACAACGGCGCATCATGGGCCGACGGTACCAGGACCGTCTCCCGGCTCAGGTTCGCTCGACGACGTCGGCCAGCGCGGCCTCGTCCCCCGGCAGGGTCATCAGCCGGTACCCCTCGCGGACGGTCAGCCACTCACGGTTCCGCCGGTGGATCTCGTGGCCGTGGTCGAAGTGGTTGAGTACCACGACGACCGGCGTGTCCCCGATCGACCCGAGCGCGTCCATGGTGAGCCGGACGCTGTTGATGGTACCCAGACCGGCGTCGGCGACGAGCACCACCACATCGGGCCGGAGCGCCACGGCCAGGTCGCAGGCGTCGCCGTCGTCGGCCTGCGGCGAGCGGACACCACCCGCCGTCTCGACCACCCCGACGTCGACCCGCTCGGTCGGCCAGTCCAGCTCCCCCACCAGGTCGGCCACGGTGAAGGGCGGCAGCCCGAGGGCCTGGGCGGCGATCGGCGGGGCCATGGCCCGGTGGTACGACCGGAACGAGTGGCAGACGTCGCCGGGGTGCTCGCCCGAAGCGTTCCCCAGCACCTCGGCGTCGGTCGCCCCCCCGAGGCGGTCGCCGTTCCGGTCGAGGTCGAACGACTGGGCCGGCTTGCGGGCGGACACGGACCGTCCCCGGGCGCGGAGCTCGCGCAGGACCCGGCCGGCCACCCACGTCTTGCCCACCTCGGTCCCGGTCCCGCACACGAGGACGACGCGCTCAGGCCGCACTGCCGACCTCCCGATCGCCCGCCGCCACATCCGGACCGACGAGTCCCAGGTCGCCGAGGGCCGTCACGAGGCGGTCCACCTGATCGTCGGTGTGCGTGGCCGACAGCGTGACCCGCAGGCGTGACGTGCCCGGGGCCACGGTGGGCGGCCGGATGGCCGGGACCCACAGGCCCCGGTCGAGGAGGGCGGCCGAGGCGGCCACGGCCTCGTCCTCGGCCCCGATGACCACGGGGACGATGGGTGAGCCGTGCCCCTCCAGTCCGGTGGCCCCCGCGACCCGGTCGACGTGCCGGCGCAGCGTGGCCCGCAGGGCGTCGCCCTCGGCCGAGCGCACGACCCCCACGGCGGCCAGCGCGGCGGCGCTGTCGGCCGGGGTGGGGGCGGTCGTGAAGATGTACGGACGGGACCGGTTCACCAGGAGCTCGATGAAACGGGCCGGGCCGGCCACGAACCCACCCAGCGCGCCCAGCGTCTTCGACAGGGTGCCGACCCGGAGGACGTCCGCCCCGGCCGCCGCGTCGAGGTCGGGGCCGAGGACGGCATGGGCCTCGTCGAGCACCAGCAGGGCGCCGTGGCGGGCCGTGACGTCCCGCAGCGCCCCGAGGTCGGCGGCGTCGCCGTCCATCGAGAAGACCGTGTCGGAGACGACCAGCGAACGGCCCGGCACCGAGGCCAGGGACGCGTCCAGGGCGTCGAGATCGAGGTGGGGCACGATCCGGACGTCGGCGCGGGCCAGGCGGCACCCGTCGATGATGGAGGCGTGGTTGAGCTCGTCGGAGTGCACGACCACACCCCCCGAGCCGAACACCGACAGCACCGACAGGTTGGCGGCGAACCCGGTGGGCAGCACCACCGCCGCCTCCGCCCCCTTCCACGCCGCCAGGGCCGCCTCGAGCTCGTGGTGGACCGGCCGGGAGCCGGTCACCAGGCGGGAGGCGCCGGATCCGGCCCCCCACCGGTCGAGGGCCCCGTGGGCGGCGGCCACCACCCCCGGATGGGTGGTGAGTCCGAGGTAGTCGTTGGAGGCGAAGGAGACGACCGGTCGGGACCCGGCGGATCCACCGACCCCGAGCACCCCGTCGTGACCGCGGGCATCGAACGAACGCGGCGCCCGCCACCGGCCGGCCGCCTCCACCCGGTCACAGGCCTCGTCGACCCACCGGGACCACAGGGTGCCGTCCGGCCCCCCACCCTCCGTCGCGGCGTCCGCACCGGCCGACGTCCCCCGGGAATCGCTCACGCGGCGTCCTCGGCGACGACCTCGTCGATGCACGCGGCCAGCACGGCGACCACCCGGTCGAGCTCGTCGGCCGTGCTGGTGAGCGGCGGCATGATCACCACCACGTCGCCGAGCGGGCGCAGCAGCACCCCCCGCCGGACGGCGGCGGCACACACCCGGCGGCCCCACCGCACGGCCCCCTCGGGTGGGGCCAGCTCGACGCCGACCATCAGGCCGCGGCGGCGCACCTCGGCCACCCCGGGACGACCCACCACGAGGGCGTCGAGGCGGTCGCCGAGGTGGTCGGCCACCTCGGCCACGTGGTCCAGCACCCGCCACTCCTCGAACAGCTGGAGGTGACGGAGCGCCACGGCGCAGGCCAGCGCGTTCCCCCCGTAGGAGTGGCCGTGGTAGAAGGTCTCGGTCCCGAGGTCGGGGCCGGCGAACGCCTCGAAGACGGTGCCGCTGACCACCGTGGCCGACAGCGGCAGGTACCCGCCGCTGATCCCCTTGCCCAGGCAGACGATGTCGGGCCGGAAGTCCGGTCCGGCCCACTCCGAGGCGAACAGCCGACCCGTGCGGCCGAAACCGGTGGCCACCTCGTCGCAGACGAGCAGGACGCCGAGGTCGCGACAGGCCCGGCCCACCGCGGCGAGGTCGTCGGGGTCGGCGACGAGGATGCCCGACGCCCCCTGCACGAGGGGTTCGACGACGAGGGCGGCCAGCGTGTCGCCATGGGTCTCGAGCGCCGCCACCGCTTTGGTCGCCCAGTCGGCCGAGGCGTAGCCCGGCGTCCGGAGCACGGGGAATCGCAGGGGATCGAAGACGGTGGTGCCGAACCCACCGTCACCCAGCGACAGGGCCCCCACGGTGTCACCGTGGTACGCGTCCCCGAGGGCCAGGAACCGGTTGCGCTCCGGACGGCCCCGGTTGACCCAGGACTGGAACGCGATCTTGAGGGCCTGCTCGACGGCCACGGCCCCGTCCGAGGCGAAGATCGTGTGGGCGTCGTCCACCGGCACGACCGCGGCCAGGGCCTCGGCGAACTCGATCACGACCCGGCTCCCGTTGCCCAGCAGCGTGGCGTGCGCCACCTTGCCCAGCTGCTCGAGGACGGCGGCGTCGAGCTCGGGCACCCGGTGGCCGAGGGTCGTCACCCACAACGACGAGATGGCGTCGAAGTAGCGGTTCCCGTCGACGTCGACGAGCTCCCGACCCTCGGCCCGCTCCACGGTGACGGGGGTGTTGGTCGGGTACGCGGCCATCTGGGTGAAGCCGTGCCAGACCACGGCGACGTCCCGGTCCACCCAGGGGTCGCCCGGGGCCACGGGCTGGTGCTCGGCGGTCATGGCCCACGAGTCTTGCCCACCGCGGCACACCGGTCGAACCCGTGGGGCCCCGGCGTCCGGCGACCCGACCCGGCGGTCGACGGTGGGCCCCGGACCCCGCCCCGGCGGGCCGCTCCCGACAGGGGCGCCGGTAGAGTGGGCCGATGGACCGCATCGGCGTCGTCGACACCATGTTCGCCCGCTACGACATGGGGGCGGAGGCCCTCGACGAGCTGGCCTCGTGCCCCGGATTAGGCACCACGTTCGAGGTCGTGCGGCGCACCGTGCCCGGGTTCAAGGACCTCGGCGTGGCCTGCAAGCGCCTGATCGAGCAGGAGGACTGCCGGATCGTCGTGGCCCTCGGCATGCCCGGCAAGGCCGCCATCGACCAGGTCTGCGCCCACGAGGCGTCGCAGGGGATCATGCTCGCCCAGCTGCTCACTTCCACCCACATCCTGGAGGTCTTCGTGCACGAGAACGAGGAGGAGGACCCCTCGGCGCTGGCCAAGGTGTGCGTCAACCGGGCCCGCAAGCACGCCCGGAACGCCTACTGGATGCTCTACGAGCCCGAGCAGCTGACCCGCAACGCCGGCCGGGGCGTGCGCCAGGGCTACGAGGACGCCGGACCGCTCGTCGACTGACACGCCGCCGGCCGGGGCGTCGCGTCCCTCAGACCGCAGGATCGTGGGGCAGCCCGAGCGTCCGCTCGGCGATGATGTTCCGCTGCACCTCCGAGGTGCCACCGCCGATCGTCAGGGCCGGTGCGAACGAGAAGCCGTAGTCGTAGATGGCGTCGGGCCACGACCCGGCGTCGGGCGCACCGGGGGTGGGCCCCGCCGACGCCAGCATCCCCGCAGTGCCGGCCAGGTCCCGGGCGAGGCCCATCAGGTGCTGCCCGTGGTCGTCGGCCAGCGCCTTGCGGATCGAGGCCTCCGGGCCCGGAGGCGCGCCGGCCACCGCGGCGGCCACCGTCCGCATCCGCAGGAGGCGGAGGATCTCCCCCTCGCCCCACACCCGGGCCAGGCGCTGGCGCAGGAGCGGGTCCGTGATCCCGCCGGCGGACCGCACGGCGGCGACCAGGTCGTCGGCGGTCGGGCCCATCCCCCACAGCGCGCCGGCCCCCGACAGCGACACCCGCTCGTTGGCCAACGTCACCTTCCCGAGCGCCCAGCCCTGGCCGCGCTCACCCACCAGGTTCTCCTGCGGAAGGCGCACCTCGTCGAGGAAGACCTCGTTGAAGGTGTGCGTCCCGGTCATGTCGACCAGGGGGCGCACGGTCACGCCCGGAGCGTCCATCGGGCACACGAAGTAGGAGATCCCCTGGTGCTTCGGGGCGTCGGGCTCGGTCCGGGCCAGCAGGATCCCGAATCGGGCCTGATGGGCGTAGCTGGTCCACACCTTCTGCCCCCGGACCACCCACTCGTCGCCGTCGAGGTCCGCCCGGGTGGTCAACGAGGCCAGGTCCGAACCGGCGCCGGGCTCGCTGAACAGCTGACACCAGATCTCCTCGCCGGCCAGGAGGGGGACGAGGTACCGCTCCTTCTGCCCGTCGGTACCGGCGTGGACGAGGGTGGGCCCGGCCCAACCGATCCCGATCGTGTTGTCGGGGCGCCGGACACCGGCCCGCCGCAGCTCCTCGTCGACCACCAGCTGCAGCGCCGGGTCGGCGGCCAGGCCCCACGGCGCCGGCCAGTGCGGGGCGACCAGGCCCCGCTCGGCCAGCTGGCGCCCGGAAGGAGTCGGGTGCGCGTCGAGCCAGTCACGGATCCCGGCCCGCATCGGGTGGTCGCCGGCGGCCGGCGGTGCGCTGTCCACGACGCCAAGCGTAGGCTGCTCCGGTCGCCGTGGTCGCCACGAGGTCGGGCCCACGACGGCGATCGGACACGGCCGGGTCCCGGGCCGGCCCGGTCCGGGGGAGCGAGGAGGCCGACGTGAGCAAGTGGAATTTCGCCGACGTATGGGAGGCGGTGGCCGACGGCCTGCCCGAGGCGCCCGCCCTCGTGCACGGGAACCGGACCGTCTCGTGGCGTGAGTTCGACCAGCGGGCCGACGACGTGGGGCGGTGGCTGCTGGCGGCCGGGGTGACCGAGCAGGACAAGCTGGCCCTCTACCTCTACAACTGCCCCGAGTACCTCGAGTCCACCTTCGCCGCCTACAAGATCGGCCTGGTCCCGATCAACACCAACTACCGCTACGCCGACGACGAGCTCGTGTACCTGTGGGAGAACGCCGACGCCGTGGCCGTGGTCTTCCACGGGGTGTTCGCCGAGCGCATCGAGGGGATCCGCCACCGGGTGACCGGCGTGCGGAGCTGGCTATGGGTGGACGACGGCACGGTCCCCTGCCCGGCGTGGGCCACCCCCTACGAGGAGGCGGCCGGGACCAGTGGACCGCCCGGTGCCGACGGGCCGCGCGTGCGGGCCCCGTGGGGACGCGGCCCCGACGACCTGCACATGCTCTACACCGGCGGGACCACCGGCATGCCCAAGGGCGTGATGTGGCGCCAGGACGACCTCTTCGCCCGGCTCAACGGCAGCGGGTTCCGGCGGTACCCGCTCGAGGGCGGCATCGACGACGTGCGCGCCGAGGTGGCCAGGAACGGCCCGGGCATGACGCTGCTGCCGGCCTGCCCGCTGATGCACGGCACCGGCGCGTTCACGGCCATGGAGTGCCTGAGCGAGGGGGGTCACGTGGTCACCCTCACGTCCCGCCGCTTCGACGCCGTGGAGTTGCTCGACACCGTCGAGCGCGAGCGGGTCAACGGCCTGATCATCGTGGGCGACGCCTTCGCCAAACCGATCCTGGCCACCCTCGACGAGCACCGCGGGCGGTGGGACCTGTCCAGCCTGGTCGCCATCATCTCCTCGGGGGTGATGTGGTCCGAGGAGTCCAAGCAGCGGCTGCTCGGGCACCACGCGGGCATGCTCCTGATCGACGTCTTCTCGTCGTCGGAGGCGCTCGGCATGGGCAACTCGGTGTCGTCCGCCCAGTCCGCCGCCGAGACGGCGCAGTTCCGGCTGGGGCGCGATGTCCGCGTCATCGACGCCGACGGGCACGACGTGGTGCCCGGGTCGGGCGACGTCGGGGTGCTGGCCCTCGGGGGGCGCAATCCCGTCGGCTACTACAAGGACGAGGTCAAGACGGCCGCCACCTTCCGGGTCATCGACGGGGTCCGCTACTCCGTGCCCGGCGACTACGCCGAGATCCGCGCCGACGGCTCCATCCACCTGCTCGGCCGGGGTTCGGTGTGCATCAACACCGGCGGCGAGAAGGTCTATCCCGAAGAGGTGGAGGAGGTCGTCAAGACGGTCGACGGCGTCCTCGACGCCATCGTCGTCGGCATCCCGAACGAGCGCTTCGGCGAGGAGATCGTCGCCGTCGTCCAGCTCGCCCCCGGGGTCGACGACCGATCGGTCGGGCCCGACGCCGTCATCGGTCACGTGAAGGAGCGATTGGCGGGCTACAAGGCGCCGCGGAACGTCCGCTTCGTCGAGACCATCGGACGGTCGCCGTCGGGCAAGCTCGACTACGGACGCCACCGGAGGGAGACCGCCGAATGGCTCGGGGTGCCGTTGGAGTGAGACGCCCCCGCGGACGACCGGGCGGCGGGCGGCGGAGGACCGGGCGGCGGAGGACCGGGCGGCGGCGGCGGGCAACCGTTCGGCGGGCACCGCCGGGCCCGCGTCGGGCGGTCAGCCCTTGTTCGCCCCGTGGCGGCGGACGAAGTCGTTGACGGTGTAGTAAGCGTCGATCGACTCGCCGGCGTCGCCCCAGAACCCGTCCAGTACGTCGTAGGCCATCGTGCCCTGGCTGATGTAGTGGTTGTTCACGTCGGTGATCTCGAGCTCACCACGGCCCGAGGGCTCGAGCGTCGGGATCACGTCGAACACGTCGGCGTCGTAGCAGTAGATACCGGTCACGCCGAACTTGGACGCCGGGTGCTCCGGCTTCTCGACGATGCCGACGATCGCGTCGCGCTCGTCGAAGGTCGGCACACCCAGGTGCCGGAGGTGCTCGTCCTCCTCGACGGGCGTCAGCAGGATGCGCGCCCCGTGCGGGTTCCCCCGGAAGGCGTCGACCATCGGGCGGATCGACCGCTCGACGATGTTGTCGGCCAGCATGACGAGGACCGGGTCCCCGTCCACGAAACGGGCGGCCAGTCCGAGGGCCTCGGCGATCCCGCCCGGCCGCTCCTGGTACCCGTAGCTGAGGCGGTCGATCCCGAACTCGTGGCCGTTGCCCAGCAGGCGCAGGAACTCGCCGGCGTGGGTGCCCCCGGTGACCAGCATGATCTCGGTGATGCCGGCGTTCACCAGCGCCTCGATCCCCCAGTTGATCATCGGCCGGTCGTAGATCGGCAGCAGGTGCTTGTTGGTGATCCGGGTCAGCGGATGGAG
>Ga0181528_10001917_pt1 | contig 12811 bp, 16 predicted proteins | sample PEATcosm2014_Bin_47_FD_119742 | JGI IMG/M metagenome (GOLD analysis project Ga0181528, IMG submission 119742) | Peatland microbial communities from MTU Mesocosm Facility, Houghton, MI, USA - PEATcosm2014_Bin10_10_metaG | ecosystem: Environmental > Terrestrial > Soil > Wetlands > Peat | place... | reverse complement strand
GGAGTGGGAAAAGCTTCGGGCGATCTGGTACGAATGTGCGGCCATGTGGCCCTGGAACACGTTCTCTGAGCGCCATACGCTCGAGCGTTACTGCAACCTGAAGTTCAAAGAGGACGAAGGGAAGCTCAACAACACAGAGAAGCGTCTGATCCAGTCACTCTGCGTTGAGTTGGGGGGTACCGGCGGCGGCCGCGCCAAGCTCGGCGGAGTACTCGCGCCCAACGGACCACTCAAGGGCAAGGATTCGCGCTCCCAGCTCCTGGCCAGGAAGTATGGATGACCTAAGCGATGTCCCGAGCCCGCTCCGTCGCCGAGAAGTACATCGCCGACGTGTTGCGAGACCGCATTCCGACCTCCAAGCTCGTGCGCCTGCAGATCGAGCGTCATGTCCGCGATCTCAAGAACGGCAGACAGCGCGGCCTGTTCTTCGATCGCAAGGCGGCGCAGCATGTCATCGACTATTTTCCCGATGTTCTGGTCGGCGTCGATGGCGAATTCGACGGCCTTCCGCTGGAACTGCCGCCCTGCTGGCAGGCATGTCTCTGGATTCTCTATGGCTGGAAGCGCAAGGACGACAAGGGCAAGCGCCGGCGCTTCAAATTTGCCTATAACGAATGGGGCCGCGGCAATCTCAAGTCGCTCGTAGCCTCCGGGCTCTGTCTGTATGAGCTGCATGCCTTCGGCGAGGCTGGCGCCCAGGTTTACGCGGCGGCCACCGACCGCAAAACCGCCCGTCTGGTGTTCGACACCGCGTCGCTGATGGCGCAGAAGTCCGATTACCTGCGCGATCGGCTGATTATTTCCAAGGAGAACCTCTGCGTACCGGGGACTGCCTCCAAGTTCGAGCCGTGTGCCGCGGAAGACCAGAACCTGATGGGTCTCCGGCCGTCCTTTGTCTGTATCGACGAGCTGCACGTTCACCGCAGCTCCGGCGTGTGGGATGTTTTCTATTCGGCCATGGGCAAGCGGCGACAGCCGCTCATGTTCGCCATCACCAATAGTGGTTTCGACCGAAATTCGGTTTGCTATAGGCAGCGGGAGTACTCGGAAAAGGTCCTGCAGGGCATCGTGCCCGATGACACCTGGTTTGCCTGGATCTGTGGCATCGACGACGAGGGCCAGGGCGATTTCAACTGGGAAGACGAGAGCAACTGGATCAAGGCCAACCCTTGCTTGGGCGGCGCCGTCCAGCTTGACGATCTGCGCCAGGCCGCTAAGAAAGCCAAGGAGGATCCAAGCTCTCTTAATGCTTTTCTGCGTTTCCGCCTGTGCGTCTGGACTACAAACTTCTCGCATTGGATGCCCATGGATAAGTGGGACCTGTGTAAACTGCGCCTGACCTACGATCAACTCCGCGGCCGCCGCTGTTTTGGCGCGCTTGACCTGTCCACGACCACCGATATCGCGGCCTTCGTTCTGCTCTTCGAGCCTACTGACGAAGATCCGCTCTGGTATGTGCTCCCCTTCTTTTTCCTGCCCAAGGACAACATTGCGTTTCGCTGCCGGCGCGATCGCGTTCCTTATGACGTGTGGGAGCGCCATAACCTCTTTGAACTCACCGAAGGCAACATCATCGACTACCGGTTCATTCGGGTCCGCGTCAACGCGCTGCGCGAGGACTTCGACATCGCGCAAATCGGCTTCGATCGCTGGAACTCCACTGAAATCGTTACACAGCTCGGCGAGGAAGACGGCTTCGAGATGCTGAAGGTCGGCCAGGGAATGGGCAGCCTCTTTGCTCCCACCAAGCGGCTGCTCGAGCTTGTGCTTACCCAGGATATTGCCCACGGCGGCAATGAGATTCTGCGCTGGATGGCGTCGAACGTGATCGTGCAGATGGATCCGGCCGGCAACATCAAGCCCGACAAGAAGCGTTCGCGGGAAAAGATCGACGGCATCGTTGCGCTCATCATGGCTCTGTTCTGTGCCATGGCCGCGGGCGGCATGCAGTACACAGATCCAGAGGTTTCAGCAGCATGAACGATCGACCGCAGCCGCCCCGCAGCAAGCTTCTTACCTTCGCGCTCGACGCTGGAGTACTCGCCGGCGCGGCGCTCTTCGTTTTCGGGCTCTACCTGGTCTGGCATCCGCTGGCGCCGCTTGTTGGCGGCCTGCTGCTCGCCGCCGCTTGTGGTCTCGCTGGTTATGACCGGCTCCGCCGTGGAGAACGCTGATGGCTCTCATCGAAAGCATCTCCCGCGGAGCCCTTGGACTCCGCGCCGATGTCAGTGGCACGCCCGCACCCTGGGATGACTACTGGTATAACCCGCTTGGTTCCGCGTCGGCCACAGGCATGCGCATCACCGAGGCGTCCGCCAAAAGGGTGGCCACCGTGCTCGCGTGTGTCGGTGTCATTGGCCGCAACATCGGCACTATGCCCATCAAGATTTACACGGAGGCGCCCGATGGGTCCAAGCGCCTGGTCACCAGCCACCCCATCTACCGTGTCCTCTATGAGCGGCCCAATGACCAGCAGACTGCCTTCGAATTCAAGCAGCAGATGCAGGGTCATCTCGAGCTTCGCGGCAACGCCTACGCGGAAATCAAGCCCGGGTCGCGTGGCGCCGTAGACCAGCTCGTTCCCATGCATCCAGACCGCGTGCACGTTGAGCGCGCAAAACCTTCCGGGCGCCTGCTCTACAAGTACAACGATCCGCTTTCAGACAACACCCGCACCCTGGTGCAGGAAGAAGTCTTCCATCTGCGCAACTTTTCTGATGATGGCGCGGTCGGCCAGTCCACCATCGGCATGGCCTGTGACACCTTCGGCGTCGCCCTGGCCCAGCAGGATTACACGGCGCGGTTCTTGAAGAACGACGGCCGTCCCCCGTTCGTCTTTGAAGGCACCAACTTCAAGACCAAGGAAGATCGCGAAAAGTTTGTTCGCAACTGGCAGGAACAGCAGACCGGCGGCAACCGCGGCAAGGCCGGCGTTCTTCCGATCGGCGTCACGATCAAGGAGCTGGGCGTCAAGCCCATCGACCAGCAGCTGCTGGATGCGCGCAAGTTTTCCCGCATCGAAATCTGTTCGATCTTCGGCGTTCCTCCGCACCTCATCGGCGAAACCGAAAAGACCGCCACCTACGCCAGCGTCGAGCAGTTCAATATCATGTACGCGGTCCACTGCATCCTGGCCCGGTGCGTGCTGTGGGAACAGGCCATCCAGCGCGATCTGATCACCTCGGACAAATATTTTGCCAAGTTCTCCATGGCTGCCCTGCTGCGCGGAGATACCGCCAGCCGCTATGCCGCATATCACACGGCGATCGGGGACGGCTGGCTGTGCCAGGACGAGGCGCGCGCTCTGGAGGATATGAATCCGATTCCCGGCGGCATCGGGCGCCGCTACTGGCGTCCCGTCAACTGGGCGCCCCTAGACCAGGTGGCCGTTCCTGCTGGCGTGCCAAAGGAAACGGCGGATACCACAGCCGATGATCCCAACGCCGGCGAGGAGGGCACTGATACGGGCGACGATACGGGTGCGACTGCGAATCCTGAAATTGTGCGCATGCAGCTGCAGCTCCTGGCCGCCGCGGTGGCCGATCGTTGCGTCCGCAAGGAAGTGGCCGCGCTGCGCAAAATGGTGGAGCGCGAGGCCGGCGACTACGAAGTGGAGGAGTTCTACGCGGCTCAGACGCAGTTTGTCGCGCAGGCTTTTAACCTCGACGCGCGAAAACTCGTGCCGGTGCAGCAGGCCACCTTTGAACGCGCCGGCGCCGTCTGTCAGTTGCTCGCCGCGGGCGACCGCGGCGCTGCCTACGACTACATTGACCGCCTCGCGGCAACCGAGCCGCTGAAACTCGCAGCCTTGATCACCGGAGGTTCCAAGTGAAGATTCAGGAAATTCGCCGCGCGCTTAGCGGTAAGATGTGGTTTATTCACGAGCCCAAGTTCAACGAGCTGCTCGCGTTCGCGGAACTGGCCTGCGAGGGCGGCGCCGCGTTCGAGCGCTTCCGCGCGCATGCCGTCGAGCAGCTCGCCGCGCAGGCTGCCCGCGCTCGCACTGTCGCCTCCGGCGGTTTCGGAGCGGTGGCCGTGGTCCCGCTCTACGGCATGCTGGCGCATCGAGGCTCGTTCTGGTCCATGTACTTTGGGGGAGCCACCGTGGAGAGCCTCACGGACCAGCTCCGCCAGGCGGTCAACGATCCCCTGGTTTCGGCAATCGTGCTTGACGTGGATTCACCCGGCGGCGATGTCGAGGGTATCGATGAGCTGGCCAGCGAAATCTACCAGGCGCGCAAACAGAAGCCCGTCACCGCTGTTTCCAACTCGCTCTGCGCTTCGGCCGCCTACTATCTTGCCAGCCAGGCGTCGGAGATCCTGGTGAGCCCCAGCTCGCTCACCGGGTCCATCGGCGTTTACTGCGCGCACGAGGACGACTCCAAATACCTTGACAACCTGGGCATCAAGATCACCCTCGTCAAGTACGGCGAGAATAAGGCGGAGGGCAATCCTTACGAGCCTCTCACGGATCCGGCGCGCGACCACATGCAGCAGATGGTGGATACCTTCGGCCAGATGTTCGATAAGGCCGTTGCGCGCGGCCGCGGTATGAAGGCCGAGGACGTGCACTCCAAGTTCGGCCAGGGCAGAGTCTTCGACGCCAAGAAGGCCGTGCAGCTGGGCATGGCAGACAAGGTCGGCACCTTCGACGATGCGCTGTTGAAGCATGGCGTCACCCGAACGCCCGGCGCCCGCGGCGCTTCCGCCATCTGCGAGCATGTCTTCATCGGCGAACTGATCTCTGCCGGCGTTGATGCGAGCGGTAATTACGTGCAGGTCTTCGCGGCCGAAAAGAAGACCAAGCGGGTCGACGGCGAGGACCTGGAGAAGTCGGCTTTCGCCTACCGGCCCACGGACGAGCTCGACGATTGGCACCTACCCATCGAATTCAGCGACGAGGAAAAAACCAAATCGCATATCCGCGACGCCATCGCCCGCTGGTCCTCGACGGACATGCCGGACAAGGACGAGAAGGAAAAGGCGCGCGGGCGAATCAAGGCTGCCGCCAAGAAGCACGGCATCGAACTGGCCGATGGAGATCTGCAGGGCGCAGCGAAAAAGAAGAAGGCCGACGGCACCGACGATGACGAGTACGCCGACGTCGATGATCCCGATCCGGACTCGGACGGTGACGGTGATTGCGCTTGCGCCTGCGGTCAGTGCAAGGCCGGCAACTGTGAGATATGCAGCTGCGAGAACTGCGCCTGTGACGGCTGCGCCTGCGACGCCGCCACCAAGGCGCGCGAGAAAAAAGCCAGGAATGCCATCGAACGGCGCCGCCTGGAGATGGAAGCGGTTTAGAGGTTTGAGGCACTGGGATGGTGACGGAGGAGAGCTCCGTACGGCGCTTGCCAAGGTCCGCCCCTGAAACAAAGGTGCCTCAAAGCACGGAAGCAGTCGTCAGTTTTCAGTCATCGGTTTGCCGGAGTGCAGATAATGGGATACGTTCCGCCAGCTTCGCCGCCGCGGCTTACGCGTCAAGGTATCGTGTCTTCGCTGGCTGTGGCAGGCCTTCCGTCCTGGGTCGAACGGACCCTCGTTTGCCTTCTCGTGGCGACGGGGCTTCTTGCCAGCGTTGGCGTCGGCCTCTTCGGCTATTTCTACATGCTCTATCGCTACGGCAGGTAGGGTACTTTCGGGTCCGTAGGCTCAACGGTAAACCGGCGGTCTCCAAAGCCGCTTTTGTTGGTTCGAATCCAGCCGGTCCCGCCACATTTCGATTTTAGAAAGCTCCGCCGCCGCGGAGCTTTTTTGTTGCCCGTAAGTTCTGGGAGCCAAAGCTCCTCGCCTCCGCGCTCAAACGCCGCCCAATGGCGGACTGCCGCAGCGCTCGATTTCAACCCGCGATTAGCGGCCGGGGCAGGTCCCCGGTCCTTAGTCCCACCCTGTTTTTCGACAAAGGAGAAAAACAATGATCGATATCAAAGCTCTGCGGCAGCAGAAAGCGGACCTGGTAAAGAAGAATTCCGGCCTGCTGGAAACTGCCGAGAACGCCAACCGCGACCTGACCGCCGCGGAGAGTCAAGAGTTCGAGGCAAACAAGGCCTCGATCGCCTCGCTCAACGCCCGCATCAAGCGCGCGGAAGAGCAGATGGACGAAGAGCGCAACACACCTGGCGCCAGCCGCATTGAAGTGGGTGCGAACCTTGCTACGCAGAAGCCCTGGCGCAGCCTGGGCGAGCAGCTCATCACCCACGCCAAGGCGCAGATCGCCATCACCAACGGCCGCGGCCACGCCATCGATCCGCGCGTGCAGGCGGCTCTGGGCACCTCGGAGACCGTTCCGTCCGACGGCGGCTTCCTGGTCGAGCCGGAGTACAACCAGAACCTGCTGGAGCGGATCTACAATACCGGCGAAGTTGCCAAGCGCGTCAAGAAGCTGCCCATGAAGTCGGCGCGTATGGTGATCAACGCGGTGGATGAAGACAGCCGCGCGGACGGCTCGCGGTGGGGCGGCATCCTGTCCTACTGGCTGGCTGAAGCTGCCAGCTACACGGGCACCAAGCCGAAGTTTCGCGAGGTGCAGTTGGTCGCAAACAAGCTGATCGCGCTCATCTACGCCACCGAGGAACTGCTGGAAGACACGGACATGCTCGAGGCAATGGTGAACGAGATCGTTCCCCAGGAAATCTCGTTCCAGCTGGACGCGGCCATCATCAACGGCAGCGGCGCCGGGCAGCCCTTCGGCGTTCTCAATGCGCCCTCCACCATCACCCAGTCGTACAACACCGGTGAGGGCAGCGCCGGGACTCCGCCCTCGGCGACCGACATTCTCAACATGTACTCGCGGCTCTTTGCGCCCTACCGCAAGCGGGCCTGCTGGTTTATCAACCAGTCCATCGAGCCTGGACTTTATCCCTTGACGGTTGGCGCCCCGTCGCTGGGCCAATACCTCATGTACACGCCGCCGGGCGTCAACGGCAACAACAATCCGTACGGGCTGCTGCTCGGTTTGCCCTGCATCCCGATCGAGCAAACCGCAGCGGTCGGCACCGCCGGCGACATCATCCTGTTCGGGCCCGACGGGTACCTGCTGGCCGAGCGCAACGAGCTCCGTGCGGATTCGTCCATCCATGTCGCCTTCCTCACCGGTGAGAAGGCCTTCCGTTTCATGTACCGCGCGGACGGCCAGCCCTGGTGGAAGAAGCCGCTCACCCCGTACCAGGCAGTCGGCGGCTCGGTTCCCACCCTGTCCTCGACCGTCCTCCTGCAGACCCGGTAAACCCAACCCAGCTTTCAGCCGCCAGTTGTCAGTTTTCGCGCTGGGCCTTACCTGCCGCTGCGGAACTGACAACTGGTCTCTGATCCCTGACAACACTTTTTCTACGAAGGAGAAAAAGCCATGAGTGCAAAAGGATTCTGGGTGGGGCAGGACGGGCATTATGCCCTGATCATCCCTCCGAAAAGCTCTTCCGCTGCCGTTGCCGGCACCCGCTTCAGCCTGGCGCAGTACAACCACGCTTCGGTGATCCTGCTGCTGGGCGCTGCCGGCGGCCCTATCGGCGCTATCACCGTCAATGTCTACGCGGCGGAATCGGGCGGTAGCGGTGTCGCCATTCCTTACCGGCTCATCAAGTTTGAGAACGGCAGCGCGCCCTACGACGTCGCCAGTCTCAACTCGGCCACCAACAACAGCATCTTCCCGGAGACGGTATCCGGCTACACGCCTGGCTCGCAGATCGCCGACTCGGCTTACATTCTCGAGATCGAGTCGATGGATGTGCTGGCGGCGGCCAATGGAACCTACGTCGAGGTTGATATCGCCGTCGGCTCGATGGGGACCACCGCGCAGTTGCTCGCGGGTCTCGCCGTGCTCAGCGGCGGCCGCAACACCTCCGACCTGTCGCCCACCGTCCAGCAGTAACTCCAAAGGGCCTTCACAGAGCTTTCCGGGCTTCGCTTTGAGGCCCGGAAGCCTCCAACCTGTCCCCACTGGAAAGGAAATCGATGGCCAATCAAGTTCTCACGCCAAACCTCAGCCTCGCGGTGCCGGGCGACGACTCGCACAACGCGCCCTGGGGGCCGAACGATGCGCTCTTTGCTGCGGCTCTGCAGCAGCTCGATGTGCTGATCGTCACGGTCGCGCAGTCCAATGCGTTCTCCTTCGCACTCGACACGGGAACGGCCAATGCATACGCCGCGGCCTTTACCCCTGCACCTCCGGCGGTTGTAGGCGCCCGGGTCTACGTCAAGTGCCTCCATGCCAACACGGGCGCTTCCACTCTGGCCATTACCGGCTTCCTCTCAGGCGCGGCCAAGGCCATCACGAAAAACGGCACCACGGCGCTGTCCGGTGCCGAGATCTCCGCCAATCAGATCATCCAGCTCGTCTGGGACGGCACTGAGTGGCAAATGATCAGCCAGTAACTACAGTTGGGACCGGCGCCATCCTGGGCCGGTCCTTACTGAAGGCTGAAAGCTAGGAGCTGCCTTTATGTTCATCAAGCTGCTTGACGGCATTGACGCCGGGAAAATCCGCGACATTCAGAATGAAGCCGCCGTGGAACTGCTGAAACAACACCGCGCCGTGCAGCCTTTCGCCGACGAGGGTAACACGGAGCCGCGCGCGCGCATCGCGACAAAGCTGGCGCAGGCCAAGAACGTGCCGCGCTCAAGAAACACGGTGATCTTCAATGACCTCGGAAGAATTTGAAGCCTTGCAGTGCGGCGACAGCGTCCGCGAAGACGCGACGGGCGACGTGTATCTCATCAACCAGGTGCGCCAGCCCGGCTTCTATGCCGCGGTGCTCTGGGACGCGGCGAAGATGGAGCGCGTCAATAATCGTCTCCATGCGCTGCATTCCGGTGACGGTCTGAGCCTGGTCGCCAAAAAGCCGTTGCGATAAAAGGGGCCCTGTTTTACGGAGTAAAACGATGCCACTCTCTGGAATGGTTCAACCTGCCGGCAACGGCGCGCTCGGTTTCGATAGCGACACGGTTATCACGCCGGCGAAAGCGCAGGCCTTCAAAGCGCTGGGCTACATTTTCTGCGCGCGCTATCTTTCTCTTGGGCCGCGGCAGGATCCTGGCGATCTCACTGCTGCGGAAGCCGCCGGCATCCTGGCCGGGGGGCTTGCGCTCATAGCCGTCCAGCATGTGCGCAGGCCTGGCTGGTCGCCTGGCGCTCAGCTCGGCGCAACTGATGGCGCCAACGCCGCCGCGAACGCCAAGGCTGTGGGATTTCCCGCCGGCGTCAATGTCTGGCTCGATCTCGAGGGCGTGGGTATCACCGTATCCAGCCAGGATGTGATCGACCATTGCAATGCATGGCACGATGCTGTGGCCGCCGCGGGCTTCGTGCCCGGGCTCTATGTGGGAGCCAACTCGGTGCTCGACGGCGAGCAGCTCTACGACGAGCTGTCCTTCGAGCATTACTGGAAATCGGAGAGCAAGGTGCCGGAGCTACCCCAGCGCGGCTACCAGATCGTGCAATCTCCGGTGCTCGGCCTGGTCAATGGCATCTCCATCGACGAAGACCTGGCCAAGGCGGACAGTGAGGGCGGGTGTGCGTTGTGGCTCATCGGTGCCTGAGGCCCGAGCTGTGAATACAGGATCTTGATTTCCCTGGAGGTAAACCATGAGAATGCAGTCGATTTGCGGAGCACTTCTCGCGCTTGGCATGTTCTGCCGCGCGCAACCGTGTCCTACGATTCCCGTGCCGGCCGTTGCCGGTACGGAGAAGATCTGTCACGCGGCCTATGTATCGTTTTTCGATGCGCAACTGAAGGTTCCGCGCCTGGTGGCCTATGAGCTGACGGGGCCGCACACGTTGGGCTGTGTGCCGCGTACCAGCGGCTTCCATGCGGAGGCGGATTCCGCGAAGCCCTCTGCTTACGATGGCACCGGCTACGATCTCGGCCACATGGACCCCGCTCAGGACAACGCCTGGGACGAGGACGTCAGCAAGGACAGCTTTTCCATGGTAAATGTCGCGCCGCAGCTTCCGGGGCTGAATCGCGAGCAGTGGGAGCGCCTGGAAGAGGACGTGCGCGCCTGGGCTCTCGATCGTGGCAAGTTGCTCGTCTACGTCGGGCCGGTTCTCCACGCGAAAGATAAGACCGTCAATGGTGTCGACGTGCCGACGGCTTTCTTCAAGATCGTCGAAGATGCGAGGAGCGGCGACGTGCTGGCTTTCGAGATGCCGCAGAAGGCGATCGCCAAGGGTGACGTTGAGCCGTGGCGGGTGACCGTAAGCCAGATCCGCGCCGAAACCGGCATCAACTTCCGCATTACGCAAAATGTCTCCGCGCCGCTGTGGCCGGCTGACCTGGCTGCCTGGCATAAAGCGCACAAAGCCGCCTGCGGAAAGTAAAAAGCGCGAAACGGGAATGGAGGCCGGCGATGGCGCAGAGAGCGCGGCGTGCGGAGGGCGGCATTGTGACCTTCTGGTGTCCGGGTTGTGATGAAGCCCATGGCGTCGGAGTGAGTGGCGAGGGATCGCACTGGAGCTGGAATGGCTCGCTTGACTTGCCGACGTTTTCTCCCTCGGTTCTGGTCACGAGCGGCCACTTCGTTGCCGGATGGGATGGAAGGGCCTGCTGGTGCACGTATAACGCTGAACATCCGGAGGCGCCCAGCGGCTTCAAGTGTCACCGGTGCCATTCGTTTGTGAGGGACGGCAGGATTCAGTTCCTTGTTGACTCAACACACGCGCTTGCCGGCAAGACTGTGGATCTGCCGGATGATTGGAGCGGGGATGCCTTACAAATGCTTCCTCATTGAGCCAACAGACACGGTTCTCCTCGAGGCCTCCGTCTCCTGGCCCGGCTGCGCGAAGTCGCCGTGGGGCGACGCCACGCATAGAGCTTCGCGTGAAGTGCTACGCGGGACGCGGGCGGAAGTGGACTCGGTTCCGTTGTCGGAATCCTGGGAGCCTTTCTCGGCGGTTTGCGAATGGTGCGGCGCGGCCACCGGGCTGCTGCGGCCCCAGAGCACCAGCTCTGGCAGTTTCTGGAGGCGCGTGGATACAGGTGAGGTGAAGCGGCGCATCGCCGACTTCGGCATCGGGGCTATGTGGTTCGCGACGTGGTACGAGCGCGGGGACACGCCGCCCGGCCAGGTCGTGCAGTATGGCTGGGATTGGGACAACCAATACGAGCCGCCGCTGATGGTGGCCACGCCCGGTGGCGATTGGAATATCGATTCGCGCGCGAGTAACTGCACGCTCAAGGACGACCGTTTGCACCGTTGCTGGGTCCGGCACGGTACGCCGCCCAATATCACCGTCGGCAAGGCTGGATTCACGTGCGCCGCCGGCGCGGGCTCGATTCAGTCGGGGACCTATCACGGATTTCTGCGCGACGGCCAGTTTACCTAGCGGCCGGCCACCGTTCCTTGATCTCCATTTGTCGCTTTCTGGAAAGGAGTCCGATGAACCCGATCGCTGAACATATCGCCGCGCACTGGGTCGTTTACAGCACCGCCGCCGTCGCCCTGGGGGCGTCCACCATCAGCTGCATGCCGGAGAGGTTTCCGCGCACCCTCGACGAGTGGTGGTCCTGGTTTCGGAACTCGCTGCAAACCTCTTTGCCTGCCCGCCACGGCCAGCCTTCGCCCGCAGCGCCGCAGGCGCCCTCGAACCCTACTTTGCCCGGCTAGCTTCCGGGTCAACCGAAACCACAATAACCGGCGTGGACACGCCAGAAACACTCGAGGAATCAAAAATGGCAAATGTTCTCGTGAGCATCGAAAAAGGCGTCGAGGTCGGCGCATCCGACCTGCTGAAGTTCATCACCGGCGCAAACAAGCAGCTGGGCGCCGCGCCCCAGGTCGTGGCGGCGCTGGCGACCGTGCTGGGAGCCGTTTCAACCGCGGTAACGGCCGGCGAAAGTGCGGTGGCGTCGAGCGGGCTGAACATTGCTCTGGACCAGGCGGAGCTGGCCGCGATAAAGGCCGTCTGGCCGGATGTCGTCGCGTTCCTGGGCACGCTCGGAATCAAGCTGTAGCTGGGACGCCCCATGACCAAAGCTCTTCATCTCGTCCTGCTCCTCAGCGCCATAGCTGCTCTTTGTCTGGGCATCTATGGCGCGTGGGGACTCAATCGTCATCTGATTGTGGCGCTGGACAAGTGGGGCGACGGCGGCCAGGCGGAGTTTATCGAGCTGCACCGGACCCTGCAGGAGCTCAATGCCCCCTGCGTTGGCTTTCACGGCAGCGTCAGTTGCGGTCCGCTGGCGCAGCTCAGCCAGACCGAGAAGGACATCGGCATTGTCGCCGCGCAGAGCGCGCTTCAGGTGAAGCAGACAGGCGCATTGGTGACGGCCGCGGCACAAAGTGTGCAACGCGCGAGTGCGGACATTCACTCTTTGACCGTGAGCGCCTCAGGAACCATGAACGAGGCTACAACCACGCTGGGTACAGCCAACGAGAGCCTCCGCGAGCTGCAGCCCCTGGAGACCAATCTGGCGGCCACCGCAGCCGCATCCACGGTAACCATCAATGGCCTGAACGGCCGCATCGGCGATCCGCGCGTGGACGCGTTGCTCACCGATTTCCGCAAGATGGCGGACAGCGGCGCGGACATCGCGGCCGATGGCAAAACCGTGGCCGATTACGGGACCAAGCAGATTACCGGCAAGAAGAGCTTCCTGCAGCGCGTGGAAGGCTACTCCGGCGATCTGTTTGACATCACGGCATATCTGGCGAGGCATTACAGATGATCGGGAAGACAACGGTAATCGGCTTCGGCTACAAGGCGCGCCGCGGCAAGGATACGGCCGTTGCGGCCATCTGCGCCGCATTCGGGCCGCTGGTGCGGTGCTACGCCTTTGGCGACGCCCTCAAGAACGAGCTGGAGTGGGCCGCCTGG
>Ga0181528_10001915_pt1 | contig 12820 bp, 12 predicted proteins | sample PEATcosm2014_Bin_47_FD_119742 | JGI IMG/M metagenome (GOLD analysis project Ga0181528, IMG submission 119742) | Peatland microbial communities from MTU Mesocosm Facility, Houghton, MI, USA - PEATcosm2014_Bin10_10_metaG | ecosystem: Environmental > Terrestrial > Soil > Wetlands > Peat | place... | reverse complement strand
GTGCCCTTGATATTGAGGTTGATGACACGGTCGAGGTCGGCCTCGGTATAATCGAGGATGGTCTTGCGGATGTTCAGCCCCGGCGTCGTGACGGCGATATCGAGGCGCGGAAACTTCAGCATCACCGTTGTCGCAAGTGCTGCGATATCGGCGGCATCCGCCGCGTCGCAGGTCGCGGCTTCCGCCTGGCCGCCGTTGTCGCGAATGCCGGCGGCGGTAGCTTGGGCGCCTTCAGCTGCCAGATCGGCGCAGATCACCTCAGCGCCAAGCGATGCCAGCGCCTCGGCGGAGGATTTCCCGATGCCCGAGGCCGCGCCCAAGACCAAAGCGGTCTTGCCGGTGAGATCGAAAAGCTTGCGATAGTCCGTCACCACAGCGGGCTCCTCCGTGAAGCAATAATACCCCCTGCCGCAGGCGCATCGCGACGGCGCGGGTGCTGATTTCCGATTTAGCGCCCCTGGAAATCCAGCCATAGCAGCGAGATTAAAGCGCAGTTCAGCCACGATTTCGGTTGCCAATCTTGCATTGTATACTAATATATTACTTGAGTTTGCGAGCAAGCATGCCAAGACGCATAACAGACAAGACAGAACGTCGACCGGCATTGACCGCTCAGCGGCGCATCGGCCGGCCGCGCGGTGCGACGGCCTCGTCGATGGTCTATTCCGACCTGCGCGCCCAGCTGCTGTCGTTGGAAAGGCGGCCCGGCGAGGCGATCTCGGAGGCCGAAATCGCGCTTTCCTACGGGGTGAGCCGCACGCCGGTGCGCGAGGCCATCCTGAAATTATCCGACGAAGGTCTGCTGGAGATATTTCCCCAATCCGGCATCATCGTCTCGCGCATTCCGGTGGCGGCGCTGCCGGAAGCGATCATCATCCGCAAGGCTTTGGAGGAAACCACGGCGCGGTTAGCGGCCGAACGCGCCACGTCCAGCCAGATTCTGGCCCTGCGCACGATCCTGCAGCGGCAGCGCGAAGCCGAAACAGCGAGGGATAGCGAAGGCTTCCATCAGGCCGATGAGGCGTTTCACGCCACCATCGCCGCAATCGCCGGGCATCCCGGTATCTGGAAATTGATTCAGCAGGTGAAGGTCCATGTCGACCGCTACCGCCGGCTGACACTGCCGCAAAGGGGACGGATCGCACAGGTGATATCAGAACACGAAGTCGTCCTGACCGCGATCGAGGCGCATGATGCAATCCGCGCAGGCGGCGCGATGAGCCGACACCTCGAGCGACTGCTCGACAACATCACTGCCACGCAAAGCATCAATCCGGAGTTTTTCGACGAGCGAGGCTGAGAAAAGCGGGCTAAACCAGCCAAAAGACGCAGCCGTCAAAAGAAGCTGCGCGGGAACGCGCACCGCGAGGTGCAAGGGAGGTTAGGTATGTACGGCGTTATGGATTGTTCGCTCTCGGCTGGATCGCCGACCGATGCGCACTAGCGCGATGGAGATCGTGCCAGCCAGTGCGGCAGAGCCGCGCGCGCCGTTTCGCGCCGACACCGCCGTCGGCCGTGAAGTCACGGCGCTGCGGTTTATCGACCTTGCTGCCGAAAGCCTGATCGTTGCCGCCCTGCTCGGCGAACTCGTGCTGGTGCTGGCCAATGTCGCCGCGCGTGTCTATTTCCAGCGCTCTTTCCTGTGGACCGACGAAGTCGCGCGGCTGGCGCTGTCGATCCTGGCCTTCATCGGCGGCGCGGTGGCTTACCGGCGGCGCGATCATGCCTTTGTACGTGTGATCCTGAGCCGCCTACCCTCGCGCGGAGAACGCGGATGCCTGGCGCTCGCCGATATTGTCGTGCTGTTCGTCGCCGGGATCACCGGTTTCGTTTCGATTGAATTCCTCGGCTCCAGCTGGGGCGAACTGACGCCGATCTTCCAGATGCCGGCGGCCCTGATCGCGCTGCCGCTCCCGATCGGAATGGCGCTGTTGATGCTCTACGCCTCCGTCAACCTCAAGCGCGATCACGGCGCCATGGCGCTCGGCGTTGGCGCGGCCTTCGCCGCCACCGTGACGATTGCGGCGCTGACCCGGGACACCTGGCTGCCACTGCTGGGCGACGACGCCGCGATCATCGCCGCGCTCGCTTTGTTTTTCATCGCCATTCTCGCCGGCGTTCCCGTCGGCTTCGTGTTGCTGCTGTCGACCGCCACCTATCTGTGGGGCACGGGAACCGCTTCGCTGGTGGTGTTGCCGCAGACCATGGTCAACGGTACCGGCAATTTCATTCTCCTCGCAGTGCCCTTCTTCATCCTCGCCGGTCTCGTGATGGAGCGCGGTGGCATCAGCATCCGGCTGGTGCGCTTCATCTACGCCCTTGTCGGACACATGAAGGGCGGCCTGCTGCAGGTCACCGTTGCCAGCATGTATGTCGTTTCCGGATTGTCCGGTTCGAAGCCGGCCGACGTGGCGGCGGTCGGCACCGTCATGCGCGACGAACTCGGCGAACGTCACGGCGCGGCGGAAGGCGCGGCCGTGCTCGCCGCATCCGCCGTGATGGGCGAAACCGTGCCTCCCAGCATCGCGATGCTGATCGTCGGCTCGATCACCAGCGTATCCGTCGGCGGCATGTTCATCGGCGGGCTGATCCCCGCCGCCGTGATGGCCATATGCCTGATGATCCTGATTTATGTCCGCGCCCGGGCCAGCGGCACGCCGGGCGCCCCGCGCGCTGGCGCTGGCGTTATTGCCCGCGCGGGTCTCGGCGCGATATTGCCGTTGCTGATGCCGGGCACGCTGCTCGCAGGCATCCTGCTCGGCGTTGCGACCCCGACCGAGATCGCTGCCCTCGCCGTCGTCTACGGCCTGCTGTTGTCGGGCCTGATCTATCGCGAAATGAGCCTGAACGGATTTATCCGGATCGCCCTCGACACCGCCGCCCTCACCGGCGTTTTGCTGTTCATCTTCGCCGCCGCCTCGAGCTTCTCCTGGACCCTGACGGTCGCTTTTCTTCCGCAGCGGCTGGTAGCGCTGCTGCAGTCGGTCGGCGACAGCCAGGCGATCTTCATGATCTGCTCGATCATCCTGCTCATTCTGGTCGGCGTGCTGCTCGAGGGCCTGCCCTCGCTCAACGTGCTTGCACCGCTGCTGATTCCAATTGCGAGCAAGCTCGGCCTCAGCGAGCTGCACTATGCGCTGGTGCTGATCATCGCGATGGGAATCGGAGGCTTCATGCCGTTCGCCGGTGTCGGATTCTATGTCTGCTGCGCCGTCATGCGTTGCGACATCGAGACCGCGTCCCGCGCGATGCTTCCCTATCTCATCATGCTCATTGCAGGACTACTGATCGTGGCCTTCGTGCCATGGTTCACGCTCGCTCTGCCGCACTATTTCGGCTTTCGCGGATAAGGCCCGTGCCAATACGGGCAACAACAACGGGAGGACACCATATGGACCGCAGAGATTTCCTGAAGACCAGCGCCGGCGTTGCCGGCCTGACGATCGCCGCGCCCTACATCGCCCGCGCCGCAACCGTCACCATGCGCTTTGCGCATTTCGCGGAGGAAGGACACCCGGCGAACATCGCCGCCAAGCAATTCGCAAGCCAGATCGAGAAGCGTACCGACGGCGCGATCAAGATCGCGATCTTCCCGAACAACCAGCTCGGCGGGCCGCCGGAACAGGCGCAGCAGATCAAGCTCGGCACCATCGACATGGGCCTGCCGACCCAGGGCCAGCTCGACAAATATGACAAGGCGTTCGCGACCATCGAGCTGCCCTTCATCTTCAACGGCCCGCAGGACGCGTTCCCGATTCTCGATGGCCCGGCGATGGATTGGCTGGCGCCGCTTGCGGAAAAGCAGGGGTTTGTGCTGCTGCGGAACTGGGAATACGGTTTTCGAAATGTCACCAACAGCGTGCGCCCGATCAATACGCCCGATGACATGAAAGGCTTGAAGATACGCACGCCGCCGGAGTTGCAGATTCAGGCCTCGATGGAAGCACTCGGCGCGGTCGTCACCGCGATCGCATTCCCCGAGCTCTATCTTGCGCTGTCGCAAAAGGTGGTTGACGGCGAGGAAAATCCGATCGCGGTGATCTACTTCAACAAGATCGCGGAGGTGCAAAAGCATCTGGCGCTGACCCGGCACGTCTACAACAACATGATTCATACCGTCGGCGTCAACAGCTGGAAGCGGCTGACGCCGGAGCAGCAGGCAATCTTCCGGGAAGAGAGCAAAAATTCCGGCGAACTGATGCGCAAGCTGATCGCTGATGCCGAAACAGACCAGATCGACAAGCTCGAAAAAGCCGGCATGCAGGTCACGCGTCCCGATCTGGCACCGTTCCGCGCCAGGATGGATCCCGCCTACAAGCGCATCGCGGAATATGCCGGTGAGGACAACGTCAAGAAATTCCGCGAAATCGTCGACAAATATCATAAGGGATAATCTGGCAGCCCGCGCCCAGACCAACGACAGGAATGGCACTCTCGGGGAGCCGACCGATGAAACGACGTGATTTTATAAAGGTGAGCTTTGGCCTCGGGGCGGGCCTGGCGTCAGGCGCTGCTTTGCCAGCTTCGGCGCAAGCAAAAGCTGTGTTCAAGGCATCCGACGTTCAGCCGCCCGGCTACCCCACCGTCGTGGCGACCGAGAACCTCGGCAACAAGCTTGAGACGGCAACCAACGGACGTCTCTCTGTCCGGATGTATCCGTCCATGCAGCTGGGCGGGGAGAAAGAGACCATCGAACAGACCCAGATCGGCGCCATCCAGCTTCTGCGCGTCAGCGCAGGGGCCTTGGGGCCGATTGTCGACGATATCAACGTGGTCAACATGCCGTTCCTGTTCCGGAACATGGCGCATGCCGAACAGATGATGGACGGACCGATCGGACAGGAATTGCTCGACAAGATCACGGCCAATGCCAACGCCGGACTGGTCGCATTATGCTGGATGAATGCCGGCGCGCGCAGCCTCTACAATAGCAAGAGACCGATCAAATCGATCGAAGACGTCAAGGGACTGAAATTCCGGGTGATCGGCAATCCGATTTTCATCGACATGATGAATGCGCTCGGCGGCAACGGCGTCGCAATGGGCTATGATCAGGTCTTCAGCGCGCTGCAGACCGGCGTGATCGACGGCGCCGAAAACAATTCGCCGAGCTACGTCTTCAGCAACCACTATACGGCCGCGAAATATTTCTCTCTCACCGAGCACCTTGTTATTCCTGAAGTGCTGGTGTTTTCCAGGAAGGTTTGGGCAACGCTTTCGGCCGACGACCAGGCCTTGATCAAGAACTTCGCCCGTGAAGCCCAGCTGGAAGAACGGGTACTCTGGAACAAGTACGAGCAGGAGGCGATGGCCAAGGCAAAAGCCGCCGGATGCCAGGTCACCGAAATCGCCGACAAAGGGCCATTCCAGCGCGCGGTCAACCCGGTGTGGAAAAAATATGGCCCGAAGCATCAGGACATGATCAACCGTATCCTCGCCATCACATAGCTAGCCAGGAGCCCCGGGAATGGCCGGATTATTTCGACGGGCGATGGATTGCCTTTATCTGCTCTGCGTCGTCGTCGGCTGCGCCGCGCTGGTGTTGATTTCGGCAATAATCCCCTGGGCCGTGTTCACACGTTACGTCCTGAACAGCGCGGCATCATGGCCGGAACCGATGGCGGTGCTGTTGACCATCGTGCTGACCTTCATAGGCGCTGCCGCGGGATATCGTTTCAACCTGCACATGAATGTCTCGTTCTTTGCCGACAAGCTGCCCGGCAGATTTCGAATCGCGCTCGATCTTGTCGTCCAATTGCTGATGGCGCTGATCGCCGCCTTCATGATCGTATGGGGCGCCAGACTCGTCGAAGTGACCTGGCACAACACCATTGCCGACTTTCCATTCCTGTCGGTCGGCGTCACCTACCTGCCGATTCCCGTCGGCGGGGGTTTTCTGCTGCTTTTCATCATCGAGCGTATCTTCCTCGGACTCCCGCCAGAAGCGACGCCTCAGGAGCTGGAAGTCGCACCGTTCGACTGACCCGGGAAGCGCTTGATGGATATCTTTGTTCTGCTCGCGACCATGCTGGTGTGCTTCCTGATCGGCATGCCCATCGCCTACGCGCTGGCGCTCGCGGCCATTGCCGGCGCGTGGTGGATCGGCATCCCGCTGGAAGCCGTCATGCTGAAGATTTCCGACGGCGTCAGCAAGGTCGCGATGCTGACCATCCCGTTCTTCGTGCTGGCAGGCGCGATCATGGCCGAAGGCGGCATGGCGCGCCGGCTGGTGGCGTTCGCGGACGTTCTGGTCGGGCTTACCCGGCTGCGCGGCGGCCTTTCCATCGTCAACGTGCTGGCGACGACCTTCCTGAGCGGCATCTCCGGCTCCGCCGTCGCCGACACCTCCGCGATCGGCTCGGTCATGATCCCGCAAATGGAAAAAGCCGGATATCCGCGCGTGTTCGCCACCAACCTTACCATCACGTCCTCGGTCCAGGCGCTGCTGGTTCCCCCCAGCCACAACGCGGTGCTGTATTCGCTGGCCACCGGCGGCACGATTTCGATCAGTGCGCTGTTCATGGCCGGCGTGTTTCCCGGCCTGCTGCTCGGCTGCTCGCTGATCGTTCTCTGCCTCGTGATTGCCTATCGCGACAAACATCCGCACGGCCAGACGATACCACTGAAGGAGGCGCTTGGGATCACGATCGATGCCGCCTGGGGACTGGTGACGCTGGTCATCATTCTCGGCGGCATCCTCGGCGGCATATTCACGGCGATCGAGGCCGGCGCGGTCGCCTGCGTCTGGGCCTTCTTCGTAACGATGTTCGTCTATCGCGACTATCGCTGGCGCGACCTGCCGGTGCTGCTGCATCGGACCCTGCGCACCGTGGCGATGGTGCTGACTCTGATCGCATGTGCCTCGAGTGTCGGCTATATCATGGCGCTGACGCAGATGCCGGCGAAAATGACCGCCTTCTTCCTGTCGATTTCCAGCAACAAATACGTCATCCTGCTCCTGATCAATATCCTGCTGCTGGTGCTTGGCACGCTCGTCGACATGGCGCCCTCGATCTTGATCGCCACGCCGATCCTGCTGCCGGTCATGCAGAATTTCGGCATCAATCCGGTTCACTTCGGCATGATCATGCTGCTCAACCTCGGTATCGGGTTGTGCCACCCGCCGGTCGGATCGATCCTTTTTGTCGGCTGCGCCGTCGGCAAGGTCAGCATTGAACAGGTGATGCGGAAAATATGGCCGTTCTACACGGTGATGTTTCTGGTCCTGATGCTTGTCACCTATGTGCCGGAGATTTCGCTCTGGCTGCCGCGGCAAGTGTTGCGATAAACGTCGTCCTCCCGAAGCGGCGGTCGCCTTGCAGAAAAGCAGGAAAGACGCCAGCATGGCTGCCCCGCAATTCATCGGGGCTTTCGTACCTAAAAGGTGCCAATTGTGAAGATCGTCGATCTCAGCCGAGAACTCTACCACCGCACCCCAAGCTATCCGGGCCATCCCCCGACCATCCACGGCGTCTGGAAAGACCACGAAGATTCGCTCGCGGAGTCAGGACACGTGCACGGTCTCTCCTCGATGTTCATCTCCATGGTGGACCACGCCGGCACCCACATCGATGCGCCCAGGCATTTCGGCAAGAGCGGCATCCCGATCGATCAATACCCGCTGGAAAAGTGCATCGTGCCGGGTATCTGCATCGATCTGCGCCATGTCGCGCCGCGCGCCGAAATCACCGCTGCCGATCTTGACACCGCTGTCAAGAAGGCCGGCGTACCGGTGCCCAAGGGCGGCACCGTGCTGCTCTGCACCGGGCATCACGCGCGCACCTTCCCGCGCAAGGAATATGCAACCGATAATTCCGGCGTCAATGTCGAGGCCACCGAATGGCTCGCCCACCAGGGCGTCGTGCATTTCGGCATCGACTCGATGCGGCCGGGGCCCGACGGCAAGGTGAACTTGCTGGTTCACAAGGCGTGTCTTGACCTCGATATCACCCACATCGAAAGCCTGTGCAACCTGGAAGCGCTGCTCGGCATGGGCCAATTCACCTTCATTGGCCTGCCGATGAAATGGCGCGACGGCACCGCCTCGCCGATCCGGGCGGTCGCCGTGTTCGATCTATAGAAGCCCCCAACACCCGAGACAAAAAATCGAGAGTAACGGAGACGACGCCATGGCGCGAAAGCTGATCGACATTTCCGTACCGCTGGAGAACGACGTCCCCGCCGATCCGCCTGGCATTCATCCCGTCATTCAATACAACGATCACCAGCAAAGCCTGCCGCGGATGCTGGGCTTCTTCGAAGGATTGAAAGCCGAGGATCTGCCGGACGGCCAGGGGTGGGCGATGGAGACCGTGCAGCTTTCAACTCACAACGGCACTCATCTCGATGCGCCCTATCACTATCACCCGACCATGAATCGCGGGGAGCGGTCGTGGACCATCGACGAGGTGCCGCTGGAATGGTGCCTGCAGCCCGCGGTAAAGCTGGATTTTCGTCACCTGGCCGACGGTTACGTTGCTACCGCGAAAGACGTCGAGACTGAGCTGAAGCGTATCGGCCACACGCTCTCGCCGCTGGAGATTGTCGTGGTCAACACCAGCGCCGGCGCCAAATACGGCCGACAGGACTATGTCAATTCCGGCTGCGGCATGGGTTATGAAGCGACCATGTACCTGCTCGAGCGTGGCGTTCGTCTTACCGGGATCGACGGCTGGAGCTGGGACGCGCCGTTTGTCTACACTTCGAAAAAATTCGCCGAGACCGGGGATGCCAGCTTGATCTGGGAGGGCCACAAGGCCGGACGCCACATCGGTTATTGCCATATCGAAAAGCTGCACAATCTGGAGCAGCTGCCGTCGACGGGCTTTATGGTGTCGTGCTTTCCCGTGAAGATCGCGCGCGCATCCGCGGGCTGGACCCGCGCGGTGGCCATCATCGACGAATGAAGTCACGACAAGGGTGCCTCTGAATTAACCGGCAATCTTCGCCGACCGCGGCAGCCGATCAGGCGAAACTGCCGAACACCATGTCAATAGGCTTTGACGGTTCGGATTTGCATCGCCGGTTGCGTTGGAACGACGTCAGGCAAATTCATTCCAACAAATTCGGCCTGCGCGGCCTCCGATATCCAGCCGGGCGCCGCGGGCTGAATGATCGCCAACGCGACCAGCGCGACCACGATAAGGACCGGCAGCGCAAACAGAGCGACGTTCCAGTCGCGGTCGGTACGGTTGCGGTTTTCCTGAAATCGACCGAACGAGCCATGCATGAAACATCTCCACGGTGAAAAACTCCACTCCATGGTCGATTAGCCCATGACGGCCCGAACAAATGTAACGTGCCTCACATTTACGGCGATAAAACATCCGGGAAAACCTGGCCGTGCGGACCGCGAAGCGTCTCGGCGTGTTACGCGCCTTCGCTATCCGCGCCTGCTTCGGCCAACGCCTGAAGCGGCGCGGCATCAAGAACAACGATAGCGCCATGTTCGAGGCGAACCCAGCTGCGCCCAGCCCAAACCCGCAACTGCTTGTTGATGCTTTCCCGGGTCATGCCGACCATTTCGCTAATCTCCTGCTGCGTAATGGCAATCGTCCGCCCGCCAGACACGTGCTTGTCCTTTTCAGTCAGACGAATCAGCGCGCCGGCGAGCCGGCCCGGCAGATTTTGCAGGATCACCTGTTCAACCTGGTCGCTGGTCCGCCGCACCCGCATGCACAACAGCTCGATGAATTTCATCGCCAGTTCAGGCTGATTGCGCATGAAGGGCAGAAATTCGCGGCGATCGATCGCGAAGATTTCGCAACCGGTATTTGCCGTTGCGTCGGTCGATCTTGCCTGCCCATCGAGAACCGACATCTCGCCGAAGATCTCACCGGCGCCGATCAAGTTCAGGATCGCATTGCGGCCATCCACGGAAGAGATGCTGATCTTGACCGTGCCGCTGATCACCGCAAACAGACTATTGCCGGGATCGCCCTTGGAAAAAATCGTGGCTCCCCGTTTCAAGGTGGAATGCTTGGCGTAACGGCAGAGCTGGTCGAGCGCCTCGGGAGCGAGATCGCAAAAAAACGGGTGATTGCGCAGGACCGACAGCGTACTGCGCGCCGCGGAGCGGGGCGTTGAACTTTTATCCTGGGGCGCGCCGGTCACGACCATCTGATGATTTGCGTTGTCCGACATCCGAGGGATCACGCTGAATGGCTGAGGATTGTCAATCGGCCGCGGGCGTTATACGCCGGCGCGGTCCGCACGGCAAGAAATGGCTATCATAGTTGGCGTATCATAAGCGCGGTCGGTAAAATTTTCGACCTTCGGTTGGCCTCCTGTTAATCACTAAACTCTGGGGGGCGGCAATTGCCGTCGATGCGAAACCCGAATGACCTGCCGCTACTACGGCCCGGTCAGTTCATTCACTCGATGGCGATGCCCATTTCCTTGATCACGCGCGCATATTTGGCGAGCTGCGCGCGCGTCAGGGTGCCCAATTCCTCCGGGGAACTGCCGCGGACGGCAAAACCCAATTCCTCGAGTTTTTGACGGACCTGGGAATCTGCGAGCGCCTTCAGGACCTCCACATTAAGCCGCGCAACGATCTCCTTGGGCGTGCCAGCCGGCGCCAGGATCGCAAACCAGGAGTTGAAGAAGAAGCCGGGGAGACCGGATTCCGAGACGGTCGGAACATCAGGAAATGACGGCAACCTCTTCTCTGTAGTGACGCCAAGCAACTTGACCTGGCCACCGCGCACCAACGCGGCAACCGTCCCCAATCCCTGAAAAGCGACCGGAATCTGCCCGCCGGCAACATCGGTCGCCGCCTGTGTTGCGCCCTTGTAGGGCACATGGGTCAACGATATCCCGGCCTCCGAGGCGAACATGGCCATCGCCAAATGCTGCGGGCTGCCGGGGCCTCCTGACCCGTAATTGATCCTGCCCGGCGCCGCCTTGGCCGCGGCGATCAGGTCTGCCGCGCTCTTGTAACCGGTCTGGTTGTTGGCGATCAGCCCCCACTCCACGGTCGCGACAAGCGAGACCGGCTCGAAATCCTTCAGGATGTCCCAGCGCATGTTGGAATGCAGGTTCGGGACCATGGTCATGACGCTGTCGTTGAACCCGCCGATCGTATAACCGTCCGGTGCGGCTCGTGCGACCTGCTCGGCGCCGATCAGTCCGGAGGCGCCTGGCTGATTGATGATAACGATCTGCTGGCCCATGTTGTCGGCCATCTTCTGCGTCACGATCCGCGCGGCGACATCGACCGCGCTGGCCGCCGCGAGCGGAACGATCATCCGGATAGGCCGATCGGGATAGGCGGGCTGCGCCATCGCGCCGGAGCTGACAAACAGCGCGAGCGCCGGAACGAACCAATTCAGCAAACGCATAGCGAGTTTCTCTCTGCCAGGGACGGACTACCTTTACGGGAGACCTGCCGCAATACCTATCAAGTAGGATTGCTCTATCGCTCGCGCCTTGGCAATCTGCTCAGACAAGAATTGAAACGCAGGCCGGCGCTTCGACCAGCCGCGGGGGAGAAAACCAATGACCACCCGCAGAACTTTTCTGAAGGGCGCAGCTGCGACCGGCATCGGCTTCTGCAGCTGTGGCATGCTGGAGGCCGCCCGCGCCCAGCCGGGCGCGCCACGCCTGCCGGTCAAGGTCGGCGGCAAGCATGTCAGGACGGTCGACGTTCACGCCCACTGCTATTTCCACGAAGCGATCAGCCTGATGGGCGGTGAGGCCGCAAAGGTGCTGCCGCCGGTCAAAGGAGTGCCTGAGCATTTCATTGTCGTCGAGCAGCGTCTCAAGGAGATGGATGCGATGGCCATCGATATGGAAGTGCTGTCAATCAACCCTTTCTGGTACGGCAAAGACCGCGACACGGCGGCCGCGATCGTCAAGCTCCAGAACGAAAAGCTGGCCGAGTTATGCGCTTCTCGGCCGGACCGATTCGGCGCCTTTGCTTCGCTCGCCCTTCAATTTCCGGATCTCGCCGTGCAGCAGCTGGAAACCGCCATTAAAAAACAGGGGCTGCGCGGCGCCGCCATCGGCGGCAGCGTGCTGGGGACGGATTTTTCCGACGAGAAATTCCACCCGGTGTGGGCGAAGGCCGAGGAGCTGGGCGCGGTCCTCTTCATCCATCCGCAGAGCACGCCGCAGCTGGCGCAGCGCTTCAAGGGTAACGGCTGGCTGTCGAACACGATCGGAAATCCGCTCGACACCACCATCGCCCTGCAACATCTGATCTTCGAGGGAACGCTGGATCGTTTTCCGGACCTCAAGATCGTCGCCGCCCATGGCGGCGGCTATCTCGGCTCCTATGCCGCTCGCGACGACCACGCCTGCTTTGTATCACCGCAGAATTGCAATCCGGACATCAAGCTGAAGAGGAAACCTTCGGAATATCTGGACCAGCTCTATTTCGACGCCATGGTGTTCACGCCGGAAGGACTGCGGCATCTGGTGGCACAGGTTGGCGCCAGCCAGGTCGTGCTCGGCACCGACCATCCGATCCCGTGGGAGCAACATCCCGTCGACCACGTCTTCGCCACCACAACCCTCTCCGACAAGCAGAAGGCGGCCATTCTCGGTGGCAACGCGGCCCGGCTGTTTGGGTTGAAGGAAGCCTGAGGCGCGGTCGCAGCCTGCTTACAACAGCTTGCCGTCGGGCCCGAAGAACGGATGCGGACCGTCGAACACGCCGATCGGAATCTGATGCGTCACCACGCTGCCGAATCCTTCGCCCGGAAACCAGCTGTGGAGATGAAACGCCGGCGGTTCGACCTTGAATGACGGCGCCCGCAACTGTTCCAGATCGAGATCAACCGCGTGATTGGGAGCCGGACAGATCGTCGCCGGCACG
>Ga0181528_10001914_pt1 | contig 12824 bp, 11 predicted proteins | sample PEATcosm2014_Bin_47_FD_119742 | JGI IMG/M metagenome (GOLD analysis project Ga0181528, IMG submission 119742) | Peatland microbial communities from MTU Mesocosm Facility, Houghton, MI, USA - PEATcosm2014_Bin10_10_metaG | ecosystem: Environmental > Terrestrial > Soil > Wetlands > Peat | place... | reverse complement strand
GCCTTCTTCCAGGCGCGACACCTCCACCTGCGCGAGTCCGCGGCAGGCGATCCCGGCCATGCGCACTCGATGCTCGTAGGGGGTGGGGGTGACGGCCGTCTTGTGGGGCGGATTGGCCGCCGGCACCAGTAGAACGCGATCCAGGCGGCAGGTATCGGCGGCCTCGCGGGCGATTGCCAGGTGGGCCTGATGAATGGGATCGAAAGTGCCGCCGAAGATCGCCAGTCTCAAAGTGCGTGAGCTAGGTCCGCTCGATCTTGACCGAGTTGATCTTGACTTCCTTTACCGGCCGGTCCTGCGATCCGCGCGGAACTTCGGAGATTTTGTGAACCACGTCGTAACCTTCCACCACTTCGCCGAAGATGCTGTGCTTCTTATCGAGCCATGGCGTGGCGGCAACCGTGACGAAAAACTGGCTGCCGTTGGTGTTCGGGCCGGCGTTGGCCATCGACAGAAGGCCCTTTTTGGAATGTTTAAGATCGGGATGAAATTCGTCGGCGAAGCGATATCCCGGTCCGCCGCGCCCGGTCCCTTCGGGATCCCCGCCCTGAATCATGAAATCGGGAATCACGCGATGAAAAATAGTGCCGTCGTAAAACGGTTTGCCGGTTTTGGTGCCGTCCGCCAGGGTCACGAAGTTCTCCACTGTGGCAGGAACTTTGTCGGCGAACAGCTTCGCCTTGAACTTGCCTTCCGTGGTATCGAAGAGAGCGAAAATCTCGTTGGCCATCTCTGCGATTGTAGCAGTTGCCGGCGACAGCCCGGCGCGATGTTCTTGACTGCAGGACCCGCAATCGGCCCTTCGGTATAATAATTCCAGCAACCCCATGAAGTGCGTTTTGACTCTTTTGGCCGCGAGCGGACTGCTGTTCGCAGGGTCCGACACTCCGGCGATCCCGAATTTCCATCCAGTAGATGAGCATCTGCTCCGCGGCGCCCATTGAGTTTCAGGACCTCGCGCGCATGGGTATGGGCATTAGAACCGCGCTCGATCTGTGCGAGGAAGGCCACGCCTGCGCCGAGGAGAAACTCGTTGAGGCCGCCGGAATGCGATACATCAGCCTGCTCTGCCTCCCTCCGATGGGCAGATTTCACGCACGCTGGCCGTCCTCGAAGACTCCGCCAATGTCCGGTCTTGCTGCACTGCCGGCGGGGCGACCGGCAGCGTCATCGCGTGCTATAGGATCGCGCACGATAGCTGGCAGAACTGGCAGGCGCTGGACGAAGCGCGCACCTTCGGCATGAGCTGGCGGGAGCGCGCGATGCGCAGCTACGTGCACTACCACGCAGCGGCCGCTCCCATTCCCCAGCCTTGGCGCTCGTTTGGCGCGTACTACACTAGTACGAGCTACATTCATGCCCAAAAAGGTACTGCACGCCAAATCCGCGGCCGCCGCGGCCGGTACAGGTCCATCGACGGCCGCGGCGGCGGCAGGCATCGACTTGAAGGACAGCTCGCTCTATCTGAACCGCGAGCTCAGTCTATTGTCCTTCCAGCGCCGCGTGCTCGAAGAGGCCGAGGATGAAGCCAATCCGCTGCTGGAACGCGTGAAATTCCTGGCGATTCTGGGATCGAACCTGGACGAGTTTTTCATGGTGCGCGTCGCCGGCCTGGCCGCCCAGATGGACGGCGGCCTGGTGGAAGCGGGGCCCGACGGCATGAGCCCGCGCGCGCAGCTGGTGGCCATCCGGCGCGAGTACAAGCGGCTGGTCAACGAAGGCCACCGCTGCTTCGATAAACTGCTGCCGCGCCTCGAAAAGGAGGGCATTTACGTCCACGATTATGCCGAACTGAATGTGGCGCAACTCAGGGACGCGGCGAAATATTTCCACGAGACGGTGTTTCCGGTGCTGACGCCGCTGGCGCTCGACCCCGGCCGCCCGTTTCCGCACATTTCCAACCTCAGCCTAAATCTGGCGGTGTTGATTCGCGACCATTCCGGCGAGGAGCGGTTCGCGCGCGTGAAGGTGCCGGATTCCCTCCCGCAACTCGTGACCCTGAACGGTGCGGCCAAAGCCAATCCGAAGAAGCCCCGCAAGCGCGTCGATCTGGTGTGGCTCGAACAGGTAATCGCCGCCAACCTGTCCGCTCTGTTTCCCGGGATGGAGATTCTGGAAGCGCACCCCTTCCACATCACGCGCGACGCGGACGTGGCCATCAAGGAATTGGAAGCGGAAGATTTGCTCGAATCGGTGGAAGAGGGCGTACGGCAGCGGCGTTTCGGCAGGGCCATCCGGCTTATAGTCACCCCCGACATGCCGGCGCCCATCCTCAATATTCTGATCCAGAATCTGGAAATCACGCCGCGCGAGGTGTACCGCATGGCCCGGCCGCTCTCTTTTAAGCGGCTGATGGGCCTTTACAGCCTGGAGCGGCCGGAACTCAAGGACGCCTCTTTCCTGGCGGCCGTGCCTCCCGCGCTCACCGCTGCGGGCGAAGAGGAGGACATCTTCAGCCGCATCCGCAAGCAGGATATCCTGCTGCACCATCCATTCGATTCGTTTCAGCCGGTGATCGAATTCCTGCGCAAGGCGGCGCATGACCCGGCGGTGCTGGCCATCAAGATCTGCCTGTATCGCGTGGGGCGGAATTCGCCGGTGGTCGAGACGCTGCTGGAAGCGCAGGAAGAGGACAAGCAGGTGGCGGCGCTGGTGGAGTTGAAGGCGCGCTTCGACGAGGAAAGCAATATCGAGTGGGCGCGGGCGCTGGAACGGTCGGGCGTGCACGTGGTGTACGGACTGGTGGGACTGAAGGCGCACGGGAAGGTGGCGCTGGTGGTGCGGCGCGAGCAGGACCGCATCGCGCGTTATGTGCACATCTCCACCGGCAATTATAATGCGGTCACCGCCCACTTATATACCGATATCGGGATATTTACCGCCAATGAAGATATAGCCGACGACGTGAGCAACCTGTTCAACTATCTCACGGGCTATTCCTATAAGTCGGATTATAAGCAGTTGCTGGTGGCGCCAGTCAACCTGCGGGCCCGGTTTGAAGCATTGATCGAGCGCGAGATCAAACACGCCAAAGCTGGACGCAAGGCCAGCCTCATCTTCAAAGTGAACTCCCTGTGCGATCCGCCGATTATTCGGGCCCTGTATAAAGCTTCGCGCGAGGGCGTGCGGATTCAATTGTTAGTGCGCGGCATCTGCTGCCTCCGCCCGGGACTGGCGGGCGTGAGCGAGAATATCGAAGTTACCAGCGTAGTGGGGCGATTCCTGGAACATAGCCGCATTTATTACTTCCATAACGGCGGCAACGACGAGGTGTATATCGGCAGCGCCGACCTCATGCCGCGCAATATCGACCATCGCGTGGAAATTCTGGTTCCGATTCTCGATCGCGGGCTGGTGCGCACCTTGCGCGAAGAGGTGCTGGCGACTTACCTGGCGGATAACGTGAAGGCGCGCCAGATGCAGCCGAACGGAACTTACACCCGAAGAAAAGGTGGCGTAGGCCGCCCCAAGGTGAACAGCCAGGAGTATTTGCTGCGCAAGCGGCCGGGCCAAAAGCACCAGAAGGCGCGGATTAAGCTGCGGCCGTGAACGCGGAAAACGAATTTCTCACAGAGGCACAGAGCACAGGAAGAACCAAAACCTTTTCTCTGCGGCCTCTGCGTCTCCGTGAGATTCTCGTTTTTCCCAGTTGAGGCGCATGAGCCCGCAAACCGAATCCCGCACGGCCGCGGCCCGGTAAGACGGCGTTACTCACCGCGCGCGTAGGCAAGCTGCGCGAAGATGGAGGGATGGCGACACAATCGTCTCCTCCCGCATTTTTATTCGACCTCGACGGCACTCTCATCGATAGCGTCTACCAGCACGTGCTGGCGTGGCGAGAGGCGCTGGAGGAGACCGGCATGGAGCTTTCCGTCTGGCGGATTCACCGCCGGATCGGGATGAGCGGGGGGCTGTTCGTGAATGCGCTGCTGCGCGAAGTGGGTGGCGATCTCTCGACGGTGGATTCCGAACGGCTGCAGACCGTCCATGGAGAGGCATACAAGCGGCTGGTCTCGCAGGTCCGGCCGCTGCCTGGAGCGCGCGAGTTGTTGGACACCCTCGCGGAGGAAAAGGTGCCGCACGCCATCGCCACCAGCGGCCGGCTCGACACCGCACGCCTCTCGCTCGAAATGCTGGGAGTGAGCGCGGGCCTTCCGGTGGTGACGCGCGATCAGGTGCGCTACGCCAAGCCCGACCCCGACCTGTTTCTGGCGGCGGCGGAACGGCTGAACGTGCCGATCGAACGCTGCGTGGTGGTGGGTGACAGCATTTGGGACCTGCTGGCCGCGCAGCGCGCCCGCGCTCTCGGCGTGGGCTTGCTCTCGGGCGGCTATGGCAAGGAAGAGCTGGAACGGGCGGGGGCCTATCGGGTGTACGAAGACCCTCGCGATCTGCTGGTCCATCTGGACGAAGTCGGCGTCCGGCGGCAGGCCGGTTCGCTATGAAATTTGCGCCGGAATTACTGAAGGAGGCCTACGCCGCGTTCAACCGGCGCGATATCGATGGTGTTCTCGCGTCCATGATCGCTGATGTGGACTGGCCCAATGGTGTGGAGGGCGGCCGTGTGCAGGGACGCGAGGAAGTGCGTGCGTATTGGACGCGGCAATGGGCGGTTGTGGATCCACGAGTGGAGCCGGCGCGCATGGTTGAGGAGTACTCGGGCGAACACGCCGAGGAGGTTCACCAGGTGGTGCGCGATCTCGCCGGGACGATTCTGGAGGATCGGATGGTGGTGCACGTCTACCGTATCCGGGAGGGCCTTATCGAGCGCCTGGATATTCGCGATCCGGCCGCGGACGCCGGCACAGTATAATTGTGCGGAATGAAACTGCTTGGGATTATGTTGTTCGCCGGTTTGGCGGCCGCGCAAAATCGCTTCACGCCGGGGACGGCGCCGTTCGTCACCGTGAATGCGCCGGTGGTAGCGTTGCAGCACGTGCGGGTGATTGACGGCAGCGGGGCGGCGCCGCGCGAAGACCAGACCGTGATCGTCGACCATGGCAAGATCGCGGCGGTGGGTCCGGTGGCGTCAACTGCCGTGCCGGCGGGCGCGCAGGCGATGGATCTCACCGGCAACACCGTGATTCCCGGAATCGTGGGAATGCACGAGCACCTGTTTTATATTTCGGGCGACAGCATTCCCACTTACAACGAGCAGGCTTTCAGTTTTCCGCGGCTCTATCTGGCGTGCGGCGTGACGACGGCGCGCACCGCCGGGAGCCTGGAGCCTTACACCGACCTGAGCGTGAAGAAACTCATCGATAGCGGGCGCATGCCAGGTCCGAAATTGTGGATCACGGGCCCGTATCTGGAGGGCAAGGGCACGTTCGCGGCGCAAATGCACGAGCTCACCGGCCCGGAGGACGCGGTGCGCACGGTGGAATATTGGATCGCCGAAGGCGTGACGTCGTTCAAGGCGTACATGAACATTTCGCACGCCGAGCTGAAGGCCGCGGTGGACGCGGCGCACAAGCACGGCATCAAGGTGACCGGCCACCTGTGCTCCATCGGCTTCCGCGAAGCGGCGGGGATTGGGATCGACAACCTGGAACATGGACTGCTGGTGGACACCGAATTTCACGCTGGTAAGCAGGCGGACGTGTGTCCCAGCGCCACGCGCGCCGAGATCGCGCACCTCGACCTGAATAGCGGTCCGGTACTCGATATGATCGCCGACCTGGTGGCGCATAACGTGGCGATCACCTCCACGCTGGCGGTATTCGAGGCCTTCGACGGCAGCCGTCCGCCACTGGAGAAGCGCTTCCTCGACGCGGTGTCGCCGGAGGCGGCGCTCAGCTATCTGGAAGCGCGCGCCAACGCGCGGGGCGGACCGAATGCGCCGGCATTCGAGGAGCTCAAAAAGGAAATGGACTTCGAGTACGCCTTCGTGAAGGCCGGCGGTCTGTTGATGGCCGGCGCCGACCCAACGGGCAACGGCGGCGCGCTCGCCGGCTTCGCCGACCAGCGGAATATCGAGCTGCTGGTGGAGGCCGGGTTCTCGCCGGTGCAGGCGATCCAGATCGCGACTTACAACGGCGCCAAATACCTGGGCGAGCTCGATCGCATCGGCACCATCGCGACGGGGAAGCAGGCGGACCTGGTGGTGATCGACGGCAATCCGGCGGCGAATATCGCGGCGATTCGCAAGGTAAAGCTGGTTTTCAAGGATGGCGCGGGGTACGATCCGGGGAAGCTGCTCGATTCGGTGAAGGGTGCGGCGGGGATGCACTGAGGAGCTTGCCATTGCCGCAGCCAAAGAATTTTCACCGCAGAGACGCTGAGACGCTGAGCGGAAAAAAACAAAGTCAAAACCGGAGGGTGCTGAGGGGGCGGAGAACGCTGAGGAATACGTCTCCCGGCCTTTCGGTCTGGATTTTCTGGAGATGTTTTGCGAATGAAACTGTTAATGAACGTGCTGGTCCTGGCGGGTGCGTGTTGCGCGCAGGATCTCGTGAATTATGAAATCGAAGAGGGATTCATCGATGCTCATGGCGTGCTGATTTATTACGCCGAGATCGGGCGAGGCGCGCCTCTGATGATCTTGCATGGTGGGCCGGGCGCGTCGCACGATTACTTCCTGCCGTATCTGTTGCCGCTGGCGCGGCACAATAAGTTGATCTTTATCGACGAACGGGGTTCGGGGAAATCGGAAAAGCTGGAGGATCCCAGCGGCTACACCGTGGAGAACATGGTGGAAGATGTGGAAGCGGTGCGGCAAGGTTTGAAGCTCGGCAAGATGAGTCTGTTGGGCCATTCCTATGACGGCGTGCTGGCTCAGGCCTACGCGCTGAAGTATCAGAAGAATCTCAGTCACCTGATTCTGTGCAGCACCTTCTACAGCACTTCCGAGATGAATCGGGTGTTTCAGAAAGAGCTGGCGTCGATGGATCCGCAGGCGCGCCAGAAGATCGCGGCGCTGGAGAAGGACGGGCTGTACGGCAAGGGCAAGCCGTGGCAAAAGGGGCGGTATCCTGCCGATTACATGGTGGCGGCATGGGGCGATGGTTATTTTCCGTACCTGTATCAGAAGCGGCCCGATGCGAATTACGATCCGGTAGCGAACGGCGTGATCTCGTGGGACCTGTATCGCGAGATGTGGGGTTCAAATGGCGAGTTCGTAATCGACGGCAATCTGAAGTCGGTCGAATATGGCGATAGGTTGCAGACTATCACTGTACCGACCCTGATCACCGCCGGCGACCACGATGAATGCGACCCGGTGCAATCGAAAGAGATGCAGCAGAAAATCGCGGGGGCGAAGCTGGTGATCCTGCCGCAGAGCGGGCATATGACATTTGTCGACCAGCCGGCGATGTACCTGAAGGCGGTCGGGGACTTCTTGAAATAAGAGTTATAACTTCAGATCCCACACCTGCTGCACCAGGTCGACGCCGAAGGCGTGGTGCTTGCCCTCTTCGACGAGTTGGAATCCGGCGCGTTGGTAAATGCGGCGGGCGGCGTGCAGATTATTTTGTGTCCACAGAGTGAGCTTGCGATATCCAGCCGCGCGGGCGAAGGCAATGCAAGCGTCCACCAGCTTTGTGCCGATGGAGTGGCCGCGCGCCGAAGGCTCGACCAGCAGCAGGCGGAGTTTGGCCACTGTCGCCGTGTGCTTCACCAGGAAAACGCAGCCGGCGCGTTGCCCAGCGAGCTCGGTGATCCAGCAGCGCTCGCGCCGGGGGTCGAAATGTGTCAGGAATTTGCCGGCGATTTCCGCTACGAGGCCCTCGAACGTGTTGTCCCAGCCGTATTCCGCGGTGTAGATTTCGCCATGCCGCGCGACAACCCATCCGATATCGCCGGCGCGGTGCGTGCGGAGAGTGACGGCGGGCTCGGCCTTCGCTGCAGGCTCGAGCAGTTCCTGGATCGCCGCCATGGCATCGGTGAGACGCTGCTGCTCGGCGCGTTTCAGGCTGGCCAGCAGTTCGGCGGACTGCTCGTGGGAGAGGGCGTCGAGGCGGGCGAAGGCGGCGCGGCCCTTGGCGGAGAGGCGGAGGTGATTCACACGGCGATCGTCGTGGGATTGCTGGCGGACTACCAGCTTGCGGCGCTCGAAGCTGGCCAGCAGGCGGCTCAGATAGGCGGGATCGAGCCCCAGCTCGGCGGCGAGATTGGCCGAGCGCGTTCCCGGCTGGTGGGCGATTTCGAAGAGCACGCGCGCCTGGGTGAGAGAGAAAGGTGTGTCGAGCAACCCTTCGCGAAGCAGGCCGATGCGGCGGGTGTAGAAGCGGTTGAAGCGCCGCACGCGTTGAATCTTTTCTTCCGGGACCGGCATAGCGCCATCGTTGCAAATATTTGACTGCGTCAACTATTTAGCGGCCGGCTTCAGGCCGAGCAGTCCCCAGTCCGCCAGGCTGGTCTTGCGGCCATCGAGGCTCTTGATTTCGAATTTCACCGCGCTGCCGTCTACGGTGACTACGGTGTATCCGAAGAACCAGCCGTCCTCATATTTTCCCGAGACGCGCAGGTGACCGCCGGCGCTGGGGGCGCTGAAGTAGGTGACGCCATCGAATGTTACGTGCAGAATCTGGTGGACGTGTCCGGCGACGACATACTGCACGCCGTATTTGCGCGCCAACTGGTGCAGATCGAAATTGGGATTCTGCAGGGCGGCATTCACCAGCCAAGACGGCCTGTGGGAGACGATGAACTTCACCGGTTGGGCCTGGTGGCCCGCGAGATCGGACTCGAGAAAGGCCATTTCCTCGGAGGATAGTTCGTCGGAGCGGCTGTTATCCAGCACGGTGAAATGCGCGCCGCCGAAATCGAAGCTGAAGTGGGGAGGATGGCCGGAGTACTTCTCGAAGAGCTTTTCGGAAGCCGGCGACCAGATGTCGTGATTACCGGGCGCGAGATAGAGCGGGATCGCGGCGTAGGGCGCGAGCGTGCGCTTGGCCTCGCGCCACTCGGATTCCGCGGAGGCATCGTCGCCGCCTTGGATGGTATCGCCGACGCCGAGGACGAACGCCGGCTTCTCGGCGGCGGCCTGTTTCCAGACCTGCTCCCAAACGCCCGCTTGGGCTTCGCCGGTGCGATCGCCGAGCAGGGCGAAGTGGAAACGTGTGGGCGCGGCGCTCTGCGCCAGTGCGCCTAACATCGCGGCGGCAAAGAGGATGACGAGCCAGAGCCGGCGCATGGTGGTATTTTCTCAGACTTAGCGGATATTGGCCGATGAGTCACGTATGGACATTCTCGGGATCGCGCAGCAAGGCCTTCAACAGGCCGAGACCCAGTTCAATCGGAGCGCGCAGCAAATCGCGCAGACCAGCCTAAATAGCGGACCGTCACAGCCGCCGGACGATTCGGTAACTCTCAGCGACAGCGCCGTCTCCTTGATGAGCGCCACGAATCAATACGAGACGGTAGTGGGCGTGGCCCACACGGCTGCTGAGATGCAACAGGCAACGCTGAGTTTGCTGGCGTAGCCGTTACAGTTGTAACTGTGGGCCGATTGGGAACGTTTCGCGGGCGGTATCGTATAACTGACATGCCCCTATTGCTCGCCGATCTCCGTCTCGCCCTGCGCTCGCTGGCCAGAAGCCGTGGCCTCACCGCCGTCATGGTGCTTTCCCTCGCGCTCGGCATCGGCGCGAACACCGCGATTTTCAGCGTCGCCAACGCGCTTTTCCTCAAACCACTGCCCTATCCCGATGCCGACCGCCTCACCGTGCTGTGGCTCCGCTCGCCCGGTATCGGCATTCCCCAGGATTGGCCGTCGCCCGGCCAGTATATCGATATCGTCACGCAGAACCACTCCTTTTCAGAGGTCGCGATTTCGCAGGGACGGAATCTGACCGTGGCGGGCCTTGAGAATCCCGAGCGCGTCGACGGCCTCGCGACGAGCTCCAACCTGTTCCACATGCTGGGCGCCAAGCCGCTTTACGGCCGCCTGCTGCTGCCGGAAGACGATGTGCCCGGCAAGCCGCAGGTGGCGATTCTGAGCTACGGAATCTGGCAGCGCCTCTTCCATTCCGATCCCAACATTGTCGGCCGCGGTGTCACCCTCAGAACCAAACCGTATACCATCGCCGGCGTGCTGCGGCCGGAATTCCGCCTCAATCACGAAATAATGCAGACCGTCAGCAGCACCGATCGGTGCGATATCTACCTACCGCTGCCGCTCGGCGCCGACGCGGTGAATCGCCGCGGCGACGAGAACTACAACCTCACGGCGCGATTGAAGCCCGGAGTCACGATCGAGCAGGCGCAGGCCGACATCTCGGTGATCGCCGGGCGCATTCGCGTCAAGGACAAGCGCGACCGCACGTTCACCATCAGCGTGGTCTCGGTGGTCGACCAGGTAGTTGGCAATTTGCGCCGCATTCTGCTGGTGCTGTTCGGATCGGTGGGCCTGGTGCTGCTGATCGCCTGCGCCAATGTGGCGAACCTGCTGCTCTCGCGCGCTACCGGGCGCGAAAAGGAGATCGCGGTCCGCACGGCGCTGGGCGCGGGCCGCTGGCGGCTGGTGCGGCAACTCCTCACGGAATCGGTGGTGCTCGGGCTGGCGGGAGGAACGGGCGGCGTGGCCATAGCGCTGGCGAGCCTGCAGGTGGTCCGCACCATCAATCCGGGAAATATTCCGCGCCTGGAAGACATCGCCATCGACGGCGGAGTTTTGGCCTTCACGTTCGCGGTGTCGCTCGCGACGGGCGTTCTTTTCGGTCTCGCGCCCGCTCTACGCGCGGCACGGCTGGATCTCAACTCATCGTTGAAATCGGGCGGCCGCGCTTCCCAGGGCTCGGGCGGTTTCAACGCCGCGCGCCATCGCTTGCGCAGTCTGCTGGTGGTTTCCGAGGTAGCTGTGTCGCTCATTCTGCTTACCGGCGCGGGATTGCTGGTGCGCAGTTTCATTCGCCTGGCCGCCGTTCCACCGGGATTTCAGCCCGACCATGTGCTCTCCATGCGGGTAGCGGCCATCGGCGCGCGTTACAAAGAAGACCCGCCGGTGGTGCAGTTCTACCAGGAGGTGGGCGAGCGGATTCTACATCTGCCGGGGGCGAAATCGGTGGGCACGGTGTCGGCGCTGCCGTTGACGCCGGCGGTGGGATGGGGCGGCATCAACGTGGAGGGCTTCACGCCTGCGCCGGGGCAGGAATTGCAGGCGGATTTCCGAACGGCCAGCGCGGATTATTTTCAGACCATGCAGATTCCGCTGATCCAGGGGCGCTTCTTCACGACGCACGACACGCGCGATAGCCAGGCGGTGGCGATTATCGATCAGAACTTCGCGCAGCGGTTTTGGCCGCACGGCGATGCTATCGGCAAGCACATCTGGTTCGACCCGAAGAAGCCGTTTACGGTCGCGGGCGTGGTCGGCACGGTCAAGGAGTACGGACTCGATGCCGAAGGGAAGATCGTGACGTATTTTCCGGTGACGCAAAACGCCGACAACATTACGTATCTGGTAGCGCGCACGACATCCGACCCGGCGGCGATGGCCGCGGCGGTGGTGCGCGAGATTCACGCCGTCGATCCAGGGGTCGCCGTGTTCGATGTGCGGACGATGGATGGCCGCGTCTACGACTCGCTGGCGCGCCAGCGCTTCGCCACCACTATGCTGGCCGCGTTTGCTGCATTTGCGCTCATTCTGGCCGCGGTCGGCGTGTATGGCGTGATGTCGTTCCAGGTGACGCAGAGCGCCCACGATATCGGCGTGCGGATTGCGTTAGGCGCGGGCAGCGGCAATATTTTGAATCTCGTGGTGCGGCAGGGTATGACGCTGGCGGCTGCGGGGGTGGCGGCGGGACTCGCGGGCGCCGCGCTGCTCACACGCGCGATGGCCGGGATGCTTTTCGGCGTGGGCACCCACGACGTGGCGACGTTTGCCGCGGTCACTGGCTTTTTATTAGCGACAGCCCTGTTTGCAAGCTACATTCCGGCGCGGCGCGCCACGAGGCTCGATCCCCTGGTGGTGTTGCGGGAAGAGTGATGCACGTCGAAAACCCGAACCTTTTCGTGATCTCCGGCGGACCGGGAGCCGGCAAGACCACCCTCCTCGACGAATTGGCCAAGCTCGGCTTTCGCTACGCGCCGGAAGTGGCGCGGCAGATTATTCAAGAGCAGGTACGCACGGGAGGCACCGCGCTCCCATGGGCGGACCGCGCCGCCTACATCGGCCTGATGTTGCAGCGCTCCATCGAGTCGTTCGAGGAACACACACCGGCACCGGGGCCATTATTCGCCGACCGTGGGATACCCGACACGCTCGCCTACGCGCGGGTGATCGGCTTGGCGAATACGCGGGCAATCGAGGACGCCTGCCGTCGTTACCGGTACGCTTCGGTCGTTTTTCTGGCCCCGCCCTGGCGTGAAATCTATCGGACGGACAGCGAACGGAAGCAGGACTTCGCCGAAGGCGAACGGACGTATGGCGGTTTGTGGGAAACCTATGAGGAGTGCGGGTATCGGTTGATTGAGCTGCCGAAGTTAGAGCCAATTGCCCGCGCGCGTTTCGTCTGCGAACACCTGGAACTGGCCCCACCCAACGCGGCGCGGCACGAAGCTCAATCCTGACGTGTTGCGGGAAGAGTGACGGCCTCCGATCAAAAAGCATTAATTGGCCACGGATGGACACGGATTCACACGGATCAGAAATAACTTGGCCTTTTATCTGTGTGCATCTGTGCCGATCCGTGGCTAAATCTGTTTTCGCGAAGCAGCGTTCGGTCATCCCGCTGAGTGATGGTCCGAAGAGTCCTGGCGCACTACGAGGAGCAGACTGAGGACGATGCCCTTGTGGAGGATGAGGCTGGCGCCGCGCTATCCGGAACGAAGCGGCAATCTCAGGCCACCACCGAACTGGCCCCGGCGCCCCGCGAGCGCCG
>Ga0181528_10001913_pt1 | contig 12826 bp, 9 predicted proteins | sample PEATcosm2014_Bin_47_FD_119742 | JGI IMG/M metagenome (GOLD analysis project Ga0181528, IMG submission 119742) | Peatland microbial communities from MTU Mesocosm Facility, Houghton, MI, USA - PEATcosm2014_Bin10_10_metaG | ecosystem: Environmental > Terrestrial > Soil > Wetlands > Peat | place... | reverse complement strand
GTGTTTGGATCGCGGCTGAGCTTGGCGGGGTCAATCAGCCGCTCGTCTTTGCCTGCCCAGCCATGGCGAACGTAGATGGAATACTGCTGCTCGCCTGCGAGGCGCTTGCCAAAGAAATAGCTATCCTGGCGTTGGCTCGGCACGCCGACGACCGATACATTTTCAAGCGCATCCAGGTCGTCCTGCGCCTGGGCGCGGATGCTCACCTGCTTCAAATAGCGGGCGGTGTAGGCGTTCTGGGCGTCGATGAACGCGCGCGTTTCCGGGCTTTGGGCGTCTTCAAGCCAGCGATAGTCGTCGGTGACTTTTGTTCCGAAGTAGTCGTCTGTCACGGGGACAGACTCGGCCGCAGGCGGTGCGGGAAGCGTGATGCCGTCGCCGCCATGAATTGCCTGAGCCATCGCATAAGGCCCGACTGCAATCAGGAAAACCAGTTTCCACCCCAAAGTCCGCTGCATGCAATGCCCCTCTTCGGGGGACAGAATACACGGGCCGAGGGGCTGCCCGCATTGGGAATTCGAGGAATTTCTGGTGCTTGGAGCAGGTACTGGAAAGGAGCGCCCGCGTACAATCGGCATTTTGGTTGAGCACCGCCCCGATAGAATTGGCAGTAGTGTCTGGTTTGCCGCCAACCCAATCTTCGCCGCCGCCGCCACGGTCTCGCTGGTCGCGCGCAGTGGGAATGCTGCGGCCATCGCACACGCACAGCGCCTATACCGCTTCCATCCTGCTGGCGGCGTCTTCGTTCCTGTCCAGCTTCATCGGCCTTGCCCGAGGCAAATTCATTGCATGGCGCTTCGGAGCCGGTCCGCAGACCGATGCCTATGTTGCCGCTTTCCGCTTGCCCGATCTGATGAACAACTTTCTGGTTGGCGGAGCCGTAGCCATCACTTTCGTCACCATCCTCAATCACTTTCGTGAGCGCGGAGAAGAGGCCGAAGGTGAGCGACTGCTCTTCACTGTCCTGAACCTGATGGTTCTGGTGCTTACCGCGGCCAGTGTCGTCCTCATGTTCCTGGCCGGTCCCTTCATCCGCTTCACCAACAAGGGCTTCACGCCTGATCAGGTGGCCCTTTGTGTGCACATGACGAGGATTTTGTTACCGGCGCAGATATTTCTCTTCGCCGGCAGTGTCATAGGAGCCACGCTTCTGGTGCGCAAGCAGTTCCTGTACCAGGCATTACAGCCGATCATCTATAACCTCTGCATAATCGCAGGCGGGGTGTTTCTCGGCTATATGGGCGTCTCCGGCCTGGCCGTTGGCGCGACAGGGGGATTCCTGCTGGGCTCATTTGCGCTGAATTCCTGGGGCGCTGCACGCGCAGGTGTGCGTTACAGACCGGTCATCGATTTGCATCATCCCGGCCTGCGCTTATGGCTGCGCATGACCGTGCCCCTGATGTTCGGTTTTGGATTACCATTTCTCGATCAGTACTTCGCCGGCTATTACGCTTCCGGGACTCTCGGCGCCATCACCCGGCTCAACAACGCCAAGCAGCTATTCGCCGCTCCCATGAGCATGCTGGCCCAGGCAGCAGGCGTGGCCTCACTCCCCTTCTTCTCGCAGCTCTGGGCCAAAGGGAAAAAATACGAGTTTGCCGTCGGGGTAGCAGACTCTGTTTCGCGCGTAGTCGCCCTTGGTTTGCTCGCGAGCTCAGCAATGATCGCCTTGGCAGAACCAATTGTGGGCATCGTCTTTGGTGGAGGACGCTTCTCACCCAGCGACGTGCAACTGACCGCGCTCTTCTTTGCCCTTTACACGTTCTCGCTCTTTCTCTGGTCGGCGCAGGCCATCTATGCGCGCTCCTTCTACGCAGCCGGAATCACCTGGTTACCCATGCTGGCCAGCACCATCATCATCTTCGTCGCCTTTCCTTTTTATCGGCTCGGAAATGCGTGGTTTGGAACCGCCGGACTGGCTATCGCCTCGGATCTGGGCATTGCACTCCAGGCCATAACTCTCGCACTCCTGCTACACCAGCGCCGTATGGTCTCGCTCGCCAGCCTGGACTTCACAGAGATAGGCCGATGTTTATTGGCCGCTGTGTCCGGGGGCGGGGTTGTTTGGACCGCCATCTGGGGACTGGATCAAGTCTCAGCCCGCTTCCTGCACACGCAAATGGCCACACAGAGCCGCCTGGCCGACCTCATTTTGCTCCTCGTGGGCACAGCGCTGTGGGTGGTGGTGGCGAGGTGGGTGCTGGAGAGGACCGGATCGGCGCTGCCCAAGGTGGCCATTCGTCGGCTGGGGCTGGGATAGGGCCAGAAGCTCAGATCAGCCGCCAAGCGCACAAACGCCCCTGCCAACGGCAGAGGCGCTCGTGTTGGGACAGACGCGAGTTCGCGGCTAGACTGTTTTTGTTGTTTCTGCAGCGGCCGGAGCCGATCCCGCCGGACCACCGCCCTTGGTTTCAGGCTTGCGGATGTCGATGCCGCCCTTGAAGAACGCACCGTCTTCAATGCTGATGCGGGCAGCAGCAACATCGCCACTCAACGACCCTTCAGCACGGATGTCGACGCGGTCAGTGGCCGATACGTTGCCGCGGACTTTGCCGAGGACAACGATTTCGCGGGCGCTGATGTTGGCCGCCACCTGGCCGTTGCGGCCCACGGTGACGCGATTGCCGGGCAGGGTGATGCTGCCTTCGACCTTGCCGTCAATAAAGAGCGATTCCGAACCGGTAATCTCGCCCTTGATATACAACCCCTTGCCGATGGTGGCCTGTTCGCCTGAGATGGCTGGGACAGGGTTGCGGCTGGGGGCCTCAAAAACCGGCGGCGGTGGCGCGGGCCGCGAAGGCTCAGGGGTGGGGGTAGGGCTCATCGAGGTGGGCTGATTAGGTTTCCACATTGCGCTCAAGGTATTTCCTTTTCTGTCCTGACGGGACGGGGCTGCCAAGGCAGGGGCCACTGCCACGGGCCCAAAAGATCTTAGAATGCAGGAATCGCCATCGGATACGCCTTCGGTGACCCTGTCAGCGGCCGACGATAGGAAGCTGATCCTCCGCGGTACGCCAAAACGGTGTTATTCCGCTATTTTAAGACCGCACCCCTCAAATCGACGAATTCGGACCGCGCCAAGCTGCGACGGTAGCCAACAGTGACAACAGTTTCGGCGCATTTTCCCCGTTTTCATCCGACGGCATTTTGGGACGGAAACACCCCAGTCCTCCCGCTTATGGAACTTTTCCGCGAGTTCTGCGTAAATACGTATGGGAAGAGAATCAGTTGACGCTGCCCGATGCCATCCGCAATTTTTCCGCGCTACCCGCGCAACGCATGAGGCTTATCGACCGAGGCGTCCTGAAGCAGGGTATGTGGGCCGATGGGTTCGTATTTGACCCCGCCACCATCCGCGACAAAGCCACCTTTGAAAACCCCAACCAGTTTTCTGAAGGAATGGAGTATGTGCTGGTCAACGGCGTGCCCGTAATCGCGGGCGGCAAAATGACCGGCGCTCTTCCCGGCAAAGTGCCCCGCGGACCCGGATACGAACCAGAGCGAGTGCCCTAGAACTACGTGTCCTGGAACGATGTGTCCAGGAGCACCGCAGGCAAACCCCGAAAGGCCCAGAATTCATTCGCATAACCCGTGCTATACGATTGAGGCCACTCAATCCCCCTCAGTCAAGGAGAAGAGAAAGTCATGGATTCAACAGCTGTTGATCCGGTCATCAAATACGGATGGGTACTGATACTCATCCTGGTCGTCATCCTGCACAAGGCGATTCTGCGCATGTTCTTCGGCACGGTCATCGTCTCCAAGGACGAAATCGGCATCGTCAACAAGAAGTGGGTGCTGTTCGGCAAAAACCGCACCCTGCCCGACGGCGCCATTGTCGCGCTCAACGGCGAAGCCGGCCTGCAGGCAGACACCCTCGCCCCCGGCATTCACTTCGGCTTGTGGGCGTGGCAGTACGCAGTCACCAAGGTCCCCTTCACCACCATCGACAAGGGCCACATCGGCATCGTTGAAGCACGCGACGGGCATCCGCTCTCTGGCGGCCGTGTGCTGGCGCGCACCGTGGAGTGCAACTCGTTCCAGGATGCGCGCGGCTTTCTCACCCGCGGCGGCGAACGCGGCCCGCAAATCTCCATCATTCCTCCGGGAACGTATCGCATCAATACGTCTCTGTTTCAGGTGGTAGCGGTAGACGTGCTTGAGATTCCCGACAACATGGTCGGCGTGGTCACCACCAAGGACGGCAAGCCCCTCGCCACCGGCGAAATCGCCGGCAAGGAAGTCCAGGGCCACAACATGTACCAAGACGCCGAGGCATTCATCACGAACGGTGGCCACAAGGGCTTGCAGGAGCAGGTGATTCTCGCCGGCCGCTACTTCATCAATCCGCGCTTTGCCACGGTGGAAACCAAGCCCATGACCGATGTGCCCATCGCTAACGTCGGCGTGGTCATCGCCTATGTGGGCGAAGAGGGCAAAGACGTTACTGGCGACACCTTCAAGCACGGCAACCTCGTCAGCCGAGGGCAAAAGGGCGTCTGGTGCGATCCGCTCGATCCGGGCAAGTACCCCATCAACCCCTTCACCCACAAGGTTGAGATTGTGCCCACCGCCAACATCGTGCTCAACTGGGCCACCGGCAAAAGCGAGGCCCATAAGCTCGACGAGAAGCTCTCCACCATCACCGTGCGCTCGTCCGATGGTTTTACATTCAACCTTGACGTCAGCCAGATCATCCACGTTCCGCGCAACGACGCCCCCAAGGTGATCGCCCGCTTCGGCACCATGGCCAACCTGGTGACGCAGGTGCTGGAGCCGACCATCGGCAACTACTTCCGCAACGCGGCGCAGACCTCGGACGTAATCGAGTTCCTGAAGAAGCGCAGCGAACGCCAGGCGGAAGCGAAGATCTCCATCGCGGCAGCGCTTGGCGAGTACAACGTGAACGCGATTGATACGCTGATCGGCGACATCACGCCGCCTGAAGCGCTGATGAAGACGCTCACCGACCGCAAAATCGCCGAGCAGGAGCAGGTCACCTACAAGACCCAGCAGCTCGCCGAAGAGACTCGCAAGGACCTGCAGCAGGCCCGTGCAATGGCCGACACGCAGGCCCGCGTTGTGGACTCCGAACGCAGCGTAACCATTGCCAAGTTCGGCGCGGAAGCGGCAATTGAAGGCGCCAGGGGCCAGGCCCAGTCGAAGAAGATCAACGCGGAAGCCGACGCCAACGTGATTACGATCGTCGGCAATGCGGAAGCCTCGAAAACGCTGGCTGTGGGTACGGCGGAAGCGGATGTCATCAAGCTGAAGATCGACTCCATGGAATCCGGCAACTACGCGCTGGTGCAGGTGGTCCAGGCGCTTGCCTCCAACAAGGTCCAGCTGGTCCCGCAGATCGTAGCCGGAGGCGGCGGCAGCCAGGGTGGCACGCTGGTAGATGTGCTGCTGGCCAACCTCCTCCGCGACAACATCAAGCCCGTCGGCGCCGCTCCAAACCCACCTTCTGCTCAATAACCGACTCCGAGTGCCCCACCCTAGCCACATAGTTGTTTTTGTGGCTAGGGTGGGAGCGGCGGGCAGCAAAGTGGAGGGATCGAGAAATTGAGGAAAACCGGAAAGGCCCGAACCACTGTGCTAGGGCCTCCCGTCTCGGAAGACTTACGCCTTTCGGCTATCGCGCGCAGCCTTCACATAATCATGCGAAGCCTGGACGTGCGCATACTGTGAGTCGAGCATTTCCTTGATTGGCAGCGGCAATCTGTTTTCAAGCGCAACTTGATACGCCTTCTTTGCCGCGTCTTCACCAGCTTCGGCTGTTTCCAGCAGGGAGTGGTCTTCTGCGCCGAGTTGAGCCTTGATATCGACCCAGGTGCGCTCGACAGTCCCCACAACGGTGCCCTTTTCCTTCACGTCGTGCACACCTTCCTGATGCAGAACCTCTTCGATGTCGCCGCGGAACTCCGCACGCTTCAGGGATTCGGCTGCGAAGTAGCGCCGTAGAGTTTCGTCCTTCAAGTGCTCGCTGATTTTCAGGAAACCCTTTTGCCCGTCAATGAGAGCCTCGATGACGGACCGCAGGGTATCTTCAACTTCCTTGTTGCTCAAATTGTGGATCGCTGTTTCAGTAGCCATGGAGTCTCTCCGATTGCGGTTAAGTGTGGGGGAGTTTAGAGGCAGGGTCCGGGCGATGCCAGTGCGATTCTCCTTCTCGCCCGGTGAGCCAGAGAAATCGCGAAAATCCAGCGCCCCCGCCCATCTGTGAACCGCACTCCAAAGACACATAGCCTCTGGAGCAAGCTCCTAGCTATAGAGGCCGAGATCCAGTTCTTAGTTGCCTGGCCGCTTTTACACCCCCGAAGCAAGCTTTCATTTCAAAAACTTAGGGGCGGTGCGCAGTCATGGCAAATCTAGGCCCGGGTGCTCCATCCTTGGCACAGTTCCATCGCGCCATGGGTGGGCCTCCCCAAAACCCTCCCGGAGGGATTGAATGAATTTGGCCTCGTGTGCAACCCGTGGGCAGACGTCGAAAACCAACCTGGCGTCTTGGAGGGACGCCTTGAAACCCAACTTCAACCCGCCTCAAAGTCCCTTCTACCACCGCCCCACAACCCAATCAACGTCGGGCCTTTGCCCCCGCGCCACTCCCCCGGAATCGTATCTGTCACCAACCGAGGATGCTCCCAAATCGTTACTGACGGATTGGCGACAACACATCCAGAACGACGCTGTTAAGGTGAGCAGATAGAATGATCCGCATGATGCATCCTCATGCCTTGAATCGGCTGTACTATCCCGCTTCTGTCGTCCTTGCAGTCATCGTGCTCTGCTCAGGGATCGCGGCACGCGGAAAGTCTCCTAAAGACCCCCGGGACCTGATGGCAACAGCCGCAAAGACCAACGGCCTAAATGGCTTGAATGTACAACCGTGGGATTTGAAGGTCAGCTTTAAAGCGCTCGGCGGGGAAGGATTTTTGCTGGATCAGGGAACGTATGAGGAGACGTGGATCAGTCCCTTCAAGTTCAAACGGACCCTCAGCGGAGCAACTCACACTCTGAGTGAGTTTGGCACAGCTCAGGGTACCCTCAGGTCGGGCGATAAGTGGAAATCCTCAGTGGCGCTCAATGATATGCACTTGGCAATGCTGAATCCGTTGCCAGCCGACCTTTTTATCAAGTTGAGCGAAGCCCGGGGGGAATCACGCAATGAGGCGGGCGTCCAGTGCCGTTGCGTCGATCTGTATCAGCATCCATCTCCCGGAGTCACCGAGACAAAGCCGGGGTACAGCTACTGCTTTGACGCGAAGGGGATTCTGCTCCATGCCACCATGGCAGCGTGGGACGACACCCAATACGTGCTGAAGAACAGCATTCAGTTTCAAGGACGTTGGGTTCCCAGCGATATCGAAATATGGAATCAGGGCGTCCTTGTCCTTACCGCTCATCTGGAGAGCATCGATACCTTGAAGGAAGCGGACAAGGTGGAATTCAAAATACCGAACGACGCTGCCTTCCAGTCTAAGACGATCAATTCCTCGCCGGGCAAGTTTCATTACGGAGTCAGTATTAAGAAAGTAGCGCCCTTCTATCCTCGCAGCGCGTATGAATCGGGCATCGAAGGCACCGTTGTTCTTCAGGGGGTGATTAGCAAGGAGGGAAGGATCAAAGACCTAATTGCGGTCAGCGGTCCACAAATCCTGCAACAGGCTGCGATCGACGCCGTTAAACAATGGGAGTATGAACCTTGGATTCTAGACGGCGCTCCAATTGAAGTGGAAACAACGCTTAAAATCCCCTTCACGCTCAGCGGGAACCGTTAGGATCGCGTGGTTTCTTGGTAGTGCAATCGCGTGGTCACTCCAACACGTTGCTCTTTCGATGTATTTTCATTCCGGTTGGATTACCGGCTAACCGTCAATAACTAGTTGATCAACATCCCACATGACTTGGGCTTATGTGGGTCAGTTGTCCCTCTCTATCTCGCTGCCTGCCAGCACGACCTTAAATCCCGCCTCGCCCTATCTTCCTGCTGGCTGCCAGATCTGGCTTTATCTGGCAACCATCCACCCCAAAAACTTTCTTTCCCGGATTTGCAGTTTAATTCGCTGAAAAGCGCACAATTAAATCATGACCGGGATTCCATTAGACAAAGCCAACCATTCAATCTCTCAGGCATGTGCCCGGTACGTATTTGAGAGTGCTGTACCCTGCCACCCCCACCGCTTTCGCCGCAACCCAATCAAACGAAAAGGATTAGGCCAAAAAAACCCGTTTCGACCTACCGAAATAAAGGACTTACGGGCAACCCAAAAACGCCCGAAACGTCCCGTTTTTCACGAGTTCTGCGCAGTTTTGTGCACACCGAGTTCGCTTCCGCAAAAGTCATAACCAGCTTCTCCGCATCCCGCGCTGTTCATGGCCTATGCTTGACTCATGGACGACCGCGAACTCCTTCGCCGCATTGCGCGCTCAACCGGGCAGAAAGCCGGCTACAAGCAACTGGTCCGTGAGCTATCGCTCGGCGGCGGAATGCAGCGCCGTCTGCTGCTCGAGCAGCTTGCGCGACTGACCGCGCGCGGTGTACTGGTCAAGCTCGACAAGGAGCATTGGAGCATCCCGCGCACCGTCTCCGCCGCAGCCGGCACCCGCGACAACCTCGCCGCCGGCCGCCTCGACCTTCATCGCGACGGCTACGGCTTCGTCCGTCCCAACGCCCGGCAGGCAACTGGCCAGGAAGACATCTTCATTCCCCCGCCAGAAATCAACGGTGCCATGCAGGGCGACCAGGTGCTGGTCGAGGTGGAACCACCCAAAGCCGACGGCCGCCGCATTGGCCGCATCGTCCGCATCCTCGAGCGGCGCAATCCGACCATCGTCGGCATCTTTCACTACGCGCGTTCCGATCGCGAGCAGGGCCACAACGTCGCTCCCTTTGACGAGCGCATGACGCAGCAGATTCTCATTCCCTTTGGGCAGGAGATTCCCGAAGTGAAGGAATCGGCAACGCCGCACCGTGTGCTGGGCGCGGAAGCCGCCGCAGTGTCGATTCACGACAATCTGGAAGGCCTGGTTGTCGATGTAGAGATTACGAGTTGGCCCACGCCAACGCGGCCGCCGATTGGGCGCGTTATCGAAGTGCTCGGCGATCCCGACGAATTCGGGGTGGACGTGGAAATGATGATCCGCAAGCACCAGTTGCCGCGGATGTTTCCGGAGAAGGTGCTGGCCGAAGCGCGCAGCGTTGCTCATCTCGACCTGGAGGAAGTCGCGGCTCGTCGAGATTTCCGCGACTTGCCAATCGTCACCATCGACGGCGAAACAGCGCGCGACTTCGACGATGCGGTATTAGTCACAGACCGCGCCGACGGCGGCTACGTGCTGCAGGTGCACATCGCAGATGTAGCGGAATATGTCGGTGCAGGCACCGATCTCGACCTGGAAGCGCGGCTGCGGGGAACCAGCGTCTACTTCCCGGATCGGGCGATTCCGATGCTTCCGCAGGAGTTATCGACCGACATATGTAGCCTGCGGCCGGGCGAGGACCGACTGGTGCTGAGCTGCCTGATGCAGCTTGATCGCCAAGGCCGCATCGAAAGCTACGAGATTGTCGAAGGCGTTATCCGCTCCGCCGCGCGCATGACCTATACGGAAGTACACAACATCCTCGAAGGCGACGCGGAAACTCGCGAGCGATACGCAACGCTGGTACCGAACTTCGAGCGGATGCGCCGGCTGGCGGGCCTGATGAACAAGCGCAGGTCGGACCGCGGCAGTATCGACTTCGATCTGCCTGAGCCAGTGATCGAGTTCGACGAAAACGGCCAGATGCGCGGCGTTACCAAGTCAGAGCGGACGTGGGCCAACCGGCTGATTGAGGAGTTCATGCTGGCGGCGAACGAATGTGTGGCCACATGGCTTGAAGACCTGGGCGTGCCCTCGATCTACCGCATCCACGAGAAGCCCGAAGCGCGGCGTGTGGTGCAGTTTGAGGAACTTGCGGCTGCGTTTGGATACTCCCTTGGTCTGGGCGCGCTGCCGGTGAAGCGCATTCAGACGCGGGGCGATAGGCGCGATGCGCAGCGCAGCGGGCGCAATGTGCGGACCTACGAAGTGCCGGAAGACATCGCTGTGACGCCACGAATGTATCAGAAGCTCGCTGCGCGGATTGAGGGCAAGCCGGAGGAGCGCATCCTCAGCTACCTGATGCTGCGGTCGCTGCGGCAGGCGCGCTACTCGGAGATCAATGAAGGCCATTTTGCGCTGGCCGCGCCGAGCTATACACACTTCACGTCGCCAATTCGGCGCTATCCCGATCTCATCGTGCATCGCATCACCAAGGCTCTACTGCGGGAGGGCGTGCACGGCGCGGGCGCGGTCGAGGAGGGGCGGCACAGCTCACCGTGGACACACCCGCATGAGGGGCTTACAGGTTTGCACATCACGCAACCGCGTAAGGCCAAGACGGCATTTGCGGGTGAGCCGCCGATTCCGGAGGCGGAGTTGGCGCAGATTGCCGAAGAGACCAGCCTGACAGAGCGTCGAGCCGCGGAGGCCGAGCGCGAGCTGGTGGAGTGGAAGAAGGTTCGCTTCATGCAGGACCGGGTGGGTGAGGAATTTGCCGCGCTGGTGCTGAATCCGACGAAGTATGGGCTGTTTGTGGAGCTGACGGACATGTTTGTCGAGGGGCTGGTGCCGATCGATACGCTGCGCGACGACCGCTACACCTGGCGCGAGAATACGCACGAGATCATTGGTGAGCGTTCGGGTCGGCGGTTCCGGGCAGGCGACCGGTGCCAGGTAATTCTGGACCGCATCCTGGCGCAGGAGCGGAGGCTGCAATTCTCGATTGTGGAAGAAGGAATTCCGCTGACGGGAAAGAAGCCGCCTACTTCGCCAAGACCGAAGAAAGATAAGCGCAAGGACGTACGAACGCCAGCTTCCCCGGGAAAGAATCAGGCTTACAAACCCAAGAAACACCCTGGTAGAAAGGGCAAGAGGCGCTGAGGGCTATTCAGCCTGCAGCGCCGGCTTGACGGTTATCCGGTTGGTTAGACTCCTGCCTGCTTGGCTGCGAAGGGGCCAAGGACGGGGATGTTGAAGCGCTTGCCCTGGAAGGCCTGGATCATGACGATGAGCCACAGGATAAAGAACCCGATTCCGACAACAGGGAACAGGATGATGTCGAGGAAATTGACGAACGGGATCATTCCCACGATGACGAGGGCTACCCAGACGATGAACCAGGCGACAGCCAGGAAGATCGACTGCCAGGCGTGGAACTTCACCTTGGGATTGGTGTTGTAGGGTGCAACCACCAGGAAGATGATGGCTGGGATGAAGGTCAGGTAAGCGATGCCGCAGGCGGCATCCTCGCTCAGTCCATTCTGCGGAGTTTCGTCGGGCATGAGAGCTCCTTTTGAGATTTGTAGATGACTGCGGTGCCGGGCAACATGGCTTTACAACAGGGTGAGCAAAGGCGATTAACGCAAGACGCGAATTCTTATGAACGAGCGTGAAGTTGAGACAAGATAAGAAAAGCCCGGAAGGTATGGTTTGTCAAGCGGGAATTCCGAAAGATTGCGAGACGTGCCGGCTGCAGATGGAGCAGCGGCTGGGCGAGTGGGATGACAGAAGAGCGGAACGGTCTTGAGGCCAGGACCGTTCTCGAACGGGCAGGATCGCGTTGCCGGTTACTTGGCTGCCTGGCTCTCGGCAAGGGCGCCAATGACCGGAATCATGAACTTTTGACCGTTCACAGCTTTCAAAACCACCACGAGCCAGAGGATGAAGATCCCAAGGTCTGCCACCAGCATGATTGGAAAGATCAGGAGTCCCAGGAACGGGATTCTGACCAGGATGGCAAGCACGATGAACAGGCACACGCAGGCAACGTTGAAGAAAATGGATTGCCAGGCGTGAAAGCGCACGTAGACGCTCTTGCTGTAGGGCGGCATTGCCAGGAAGATGATCGCCGGGATGAAGGTGAAGTACGCGAGGGCTCCGACACCGTTGTCCGAGAGGCCAGATTGAGCCGATTCGGTCATAGAGTTTCCTTTCTTGACGGAAGCAACGAAAGCGAACTAATCCGGTCCAGACTCGAAATCCTGACGCGTAGCCACGCAAAAACAGGCGGTTGCAGAAGATTCCCGGCTGGATACCCTCAAGGAAAGCCGTGAATAGCTGGCTTGTCAAGGAATATTCAGGTCTTGGGGGTGCAATTCGTAACCGTTTGAGAGCTGAGAGGCCTTCATCTGGTCTGAAACAGGGGGCCCAGGTCGGATTGCGGTTCTTCCAGAAGCTGCGGATCGTTGTTGCGCACGTTGCCGACGCGGTCGCTCACCGGCCAGGCGCGCATTTCCTCGGCAGGGAAGGGGCGGAGGAGGTCGACGGGCGGGCGGGCTGGGTCGCCGGGGTCTAGCCAGCGGTCGTAGTCGCGTGGCTCGAGGATGACGGGCATGCGGTTGTGGACGGGCTCCATGAGCTGGTTGGGGTCGGTGGTGAGGATCGTGAAGGTCTCCAGAGTTTCGGTTGGCGAGCCTTCTTTGGATTGCCAGCGCTCCCAGAGGCCGGCCATGGCATAGGGTTTGCCGGACTTCAGGGCGAAGGCGAAGGGGTGTTTGGTCTTCTTGTCGATTCTTTGCCACTCGTAGAAGGCGTCGGCGGGGATGAGGCAGCGGCGTTTCTTCAAAGCTTCGCGATAGGCCGGCTTGGAGGCAACTTCTTCCGCACGGGCGTTGATGGTGGAGTAGCCGAATTTTGGATCCCTGGCCCAGAAGGGCACCAGTCCCCAACGCAACTGCGCAAACTCGCGGTTGCCTGAGTCGCGGTTGAGGAGTACAACCGGCTGCACGCTCTGCGGCGCGGC
>Ga0181528_10001912_pt1 | contig 12835 bp, 11 predicted proteins | sample PEATcosm2014_Bin_47_FD_119742 | JGI IMG/M metagenome (GOLD analysis project Ga0181528, IMG submission 119742) | Peatland microbial communities from MTU Mesocosm Facility, Houghton, MI, USA - PEATcosm2014_Bin10_10_metaG | ecosystem: Environmental > Terrestrial > Soil > Wetlands > Peat | place... | reverse complement strand
TGAGCCGGTCGGCCAGCAGATCGAGACCCTTGAGGATGGGCAAGCCGGCGCGGATCAGGGTGACGAATTGCTGGTTGAAAATCAGGAACTTCTCGACGTTGATCTTCTTGCGGCGCTGGAATACGCCGCCGGCGGCCGAGCGCGGCTTGATGGAATAAATCAGGAAGCCCTGCGAGGAATAGCGGTCGCGCAGTTCTTTTTCCGATGTCGCCGCCGCTACCTGCTGGTGAACCTGGCCGCGCCCGTCGGCATATTTCAGGACATACTCCGCCATGGCTAGTTCTTTTCGGCCTCCACCACTTCCGCTCCGCCCGGGACCTGGAAATGGAACAGTTTGTCGTCGAACCTGGGGTTCAACTTCTCCTGGTCGAAGCTGTAGACCATGATGGAGTTGTCCAACCGCGTCACTTTCACGTTGCGAATCCGGCCGTCCGCTGTCACCAGGAACTCCACCGCGGAATACGGCAGGTTGTCGGACTTGGGTTCGGCTGCGATCAACGTATCGGTCCCCTCCGGCCGACCCGTTATATTTCGGAACTCCTTCTCAAAGTGTAGTTTACCGAGAAGGAAGGCGATCGGGGCCTCGGCCTCGTCGGTCTCTTTCAAAGGACTCTTGTCGACGCGGTTTTCCGAAGGGGTGTACATCCAGAGGTTCTTGCCGTCACAGACCACCAGTTTGCCTTTAGGATCGGAATATTCCCAGCGCATGCGTCCCGGCTTGCGCAGTTCGAGTGTTCCGCTCTCCGCGCGGGGCGCATGGCCCCCTCTCGTATACTCCTCACGAAAAAGGACTTGTAAGCTGTCGGTGCGGTTGTACCGCTGCTCGATGGTCTTCAGCAGGCCAGCGGTTTGGACATCGGCGGCGAACGCCGACACCGCGAGCAGGCACCCGAAAGCACAAAACCGCTTCACAATACCTCTGACGTGCCAGAGGGGTGAAACGTGGAGGATAATGCCTGGGCCACGTCCCGATCGTGCGCTACGTCCCACGTTGGGTAAGCTCTATTAACTTGCCCGCCGGCCCCCTGGCCGGGCCTTTTCCCACGGTGAGAGCCTCTTCTGCGACAGAAAAGCGGCACGACGGCGTGCCTCGCAGACCAGGGTTTGCCCCACCGCCTCTGCGGAATTCCAGTTCGGCGAAGACTATGCGGCATATGCCTTTACGTCGTCCGCTCGGCGGCAGCCCCGCCGTTGCCTATCCGTTCCAACTTGCCTTCGAGCAGCGCACGCCCTTCGTCCTCGGCGGCGCTGGAATCGATCGTCAGAGCCGCGAAGGCCTCGCATGCCTGCGAGTGCTGGCCGTTCTCTCCCTTCTAGTGCGGCGTTACGCTAGACTGCATAGCAGATGACTGACGCCGAGTTGGAGATCCTGGTGGCCGATCTGGAGTCTGACCGGGTCGAGCGAAAATCCTCCGCCTCTGACCACGAGAAGATTCGCGAGACGGTTTGCGCGTTTGCGAACGACCTGCCCAACCATCAGCTGCCTGGGATAATCTTTGTCGGCGTAAAGGACGACGGATCGTGCGCCGGGCTGAATGTCACCGACGAACTAATCACGGCTCTGACTCACATTCGAGATGAAGGCAAGACTCTTCCATTCCCTTCCCTAATTGTCCAAAAGAGGATGCTTCGAGGCTGCGACGTGGCAGTAATCATCGTTGAGCCTTCGGACGCTCCACCAGTCCGGTATCGCGGACGCACTTGGATACGAGTTGGTCCTCGCCGCGCCGTGGCGACGGTCGAAGAAGAGCGGCGCTTGACCGAAAAACGCCGGCCGAAGGATCTGCCTTTCGATATCCGCCCTTGGAGCGCTGCCACCATCGATGATCTCGACTTGGATCTGTTCCGGCGTACCTATCTTCCGGCGAGTGTTGCGCCGGAGGTTCTTGCAGAGAACCAGAGGACCGAGGGACAGCAATTGGCCTCCCTGCGGTTAACGTCGAGTGGCGTGCCTACGGTCGTGGGAGTCCTCGTGCTGGCTAAGGATCCTCGTGCGTTCCTTCCCGGCGCCTATGTGCAGTTCCTACGACTGGACGGAACCAAACTGGCCGATCCGGTGCGCGATGCCGCCACTATCTCCGGGCCCCTGTCAGAACTCCTGCGCACGCTGGAGGAGAAACTTGTCGCTCACATCGAGACTACGCGGGATTTCACTTCCACCCTAACGGATATTGCGCGCCCCGATTATCCATTAGTCGCACTTCAGCAATTGGCGCGGAACGCAGTCTTACACCGTACCTACGAGGGCACCAACGCCCCAGTGCGAATCAGCTGGTTTTCCGACCGGATTGAAATACACAGTCCCGGCGGCCCATATGGGCAGGTGACCAAGGCGAATTTCGGCCAGCCGGACGCGACGGACTATCGCAACCCGTACCTAGCGGAGGCGATGCGAAATCTCGGGTACGTGCAGAAGTTTGGCGTGGGCATTGCCTTGGCGCGCAAAGAAATGGAGAAGAACGGCAATCCCCCGTTGGAATATCGAGTGGAAGACTCAGCTGTGCTGGCGATCCTCAGGAGAGGCGCGTGAGCGTGCCGATTATCGCCTTTTTCAGTGCTAAGAGTGGCGTGGGTACCACCTCGATCGTCTATCATCTAGCCTGGACATTCGCCGATATGGGAGTGAAGGTGCTGGCGGTCGATTTAGACCCTCAGGCCGGCCTTACAACGGCATTTCTGGGACCCGGTACCCGAGTTGCGTTCCGCGACCTTATCGCCGACGTTGACAAGTCATTAGGGCAGGTGGTCGACGCCAATCTGGTGCTGTTGCCAATTGATTTGATGTTGGCAACCCTCGAGGACGAATTCGCCACACAGTGGCAATGTGCTCTGAACGGCGACGAGAACGCATTTTGCGTTCTTTCCGCGCCGTGGCGCCGCATGTCCCACCTGGCGCCGATTCACGAAGCACAGTTGATTTTGGTGGATCTCGGGCCCAACTTGACCTCGATCAACCGTGCTGGTCTGATAGCGGCGGACTACGTTGTGGTTCCTCTGGCGCCCGACTTGCTTTCTGTTCTGGCCCTCGAGATCCTTGGTTGGACGCTGCGCAAGTGGCGAGGAGATTGGAAGGAGCGCTTAGCTCACCGTCCATCAATGGACTTGCCGGCTGGAGAGATCAGGCCGCTCGGCTATGTGGTTCCGCAAACCGGCACTGCGATGGGCGCCTCCGAAGATTGGGCCAACTGGATACCGATTTACTACCGAAAACACATCCTTGATAGCCCTCCAGACGGCACCCTTTCCATCCTGAACGATCCCAATAAGCTGGCCATTCTGAGGCCGTACCCATCACTGCGGGCCATGGCACGAGAGGCCCGCAAGCCCATGTTCCATCTGAAACCCGCGGATGGCGCCATAGGAGCCTATTTGCAATCCGCCGAAGACGCTCGCAAGGACTTCGAGGCGCTCGCGAGAGCCATCGTATCCAAGGCCAACCTGCCGATCAGTTTCTCTAGCTAATCTGCTCCAACTCGCCTTCGAGCAGCGCAACATGTTCGTCTTCCTCGGCGGCCAGCTCGCCGCAAAGCTCTTTTTCGAGCCCTGGAGGAAGGCCGGAAGCCAGCTCGCGGAAGTGATCGCGCGTGCGGCGCTCCATCTCGAGGGCCGCCTGGTACAGATCGCGAACGCCGCTGTCGCCGCTGACGTGGATGTCGCGGAAGAGCCAGTTGGAAAGCAGCCGTTGCTCGTCCTGCGACAGCTCTACCACCTTGCGATCCAGATGCGCGTGGTATTTCTCTTCGAGCTCGTGGAGGTGATCCAGTTCCGCCTCATACAGGCGTTCGAGCACCGCGCGCTGGTCGGGAGTTTTCGCCTTGCCGCGCGCCAATTTATAGAAATGGAAGGAGTTTAGTTCAAATTGCACAGCGTCGCGGATGGCCTGGAAGCGCATGGTGTCGCCCAACTCGCGGTTCTCTATGGTTTCCAGGTCGCCGCCGCACATGAAGCATTTCCCATAGGGGATGGCGAACCCGCTGGTTAGCTTGAAGCAGCTTTTGCAGCGCCACGTATAACGCACTTGGGCGCAACAGATCTCGTCTTCTTCCAGAATGCGGCGGCACTTGGGACAGGAGGATGGCATACGGTTAGCTCCCAACTTTTGCGAGTTGCGGCGAGGCGTCTGGATACAGGATTCCCATGTATTCCAGCATGCCCTTGGCGGCGCGTTTGCCGGCGCCCATGGCTAGAATCACGGTCGCCGCGCCGGTGACGATATCGCCGCCGGCAAACACCCCGGGGAACGACGTCATCCCTGTCTTTTCATCGATTTCGATGTATCCCCAACGGTTCACCTTCAGCCCCGGGGTGGTCTGCGCGATGATCGGGTTGGCGGTGGTGCCGAGCGCGTAAATGACGGTGTCGACATCGAGTTGGAAGTCCGACCCCGGCGTAGGCACGGGACGCCGGCGGCCAGACGCGTCCGGCTCGCCGAGCTCCATTTTCTGGCAACGCATGCCGGTGACCCAGCCGGAGGAGTCGCCCAGGATCTCGACGGGCGCAGTAAGCCACATGAAATTGACGCCCTCTTCGATGGCGTGCTCGAGTTCCTCGGCGCGCGCCGGCGATTCGCGCCGCGAACGGCGGTAGACGCAGGTCACCGACTCCGCGCCCATGCGCAGCGCCACGCGGCAGGCATCCATGGCGGTATTGCCGGCACCCACCACGGCAACCCGTTTACCCATGCCGACCGGCGTGTCGTAAATCGGCTGGCGATAGCCGCGCATCAGGTTCACGCGCGTCAGGAATTCATTGGCGCTGAAGACTCCGTTGAACGCCTCGCCGGGGATTTCGGCGAACTTGGGTGATCCGGCGCCGGTGCCGACGAAAGCCGTGTCGAATCCCTTATCGGTGAGCAATTGCGGGATGGTGAAGAGCTTGCCGACGATGCTGTCGAGGCGGATCTCCACACCCATTTTCTTCAGATTTTCGATTTCCGCGTCGATGATGATGTCGGGCAGGCGGAACTCGGGAATGCCGTATTTTAGGACGCCGCCAGCCACGTGCAACGCTTCGTAAACCGTTACTTTCACGCCGTTGCGCGCCAGTTCTCCGGCGCAGGCGAGGCCCGACGGTCCGGACCCGATGATGGCGGCCGTTTTCTGCACCGTGGAGGGCGGCTCCGGGATCTCGTCCCAGCCGCGGCCCATGGCGATATCGGCCACGAAACGTTCCAACCGCCCGATGGCGACGGGTTTCAGCTTGGTTCCCACCACGCAGGTGCATTCGCACTGGGTTTCCTGCGGGCAGACGCGGCCGCAGACCGCCGGCAGGGCGTTGGTCGACTTGAGAATCTGGTAGGAGCGCTTGAAATCGCGGTCCTGGATGGCGGCGATGAAGCCGGGGATATCGATTCCCACCGGGCAGCGCGGCACGCAGCGCGGCTTTTTGCAGCGCAGGCAGCGTTCGGCCTCGTGAAGTGCGCCTTCGAGATCCAGGCCGAGCGCCACTTCCTGGAAATTGTGGCGGCGCTCTTCGGCCGGCTGATGCGGCATGGGAACGCGCTCCGGCGGAATGCTCTTGAGGTTTTTGGGGAGGCGCGGGCCGGGCGCGACGCTCAAAGGCGCCGGCAGTTCGCAAGTGGAACGTGGCTGCGCGCCGTCCGTCTCCGCGGCTTTCAGGTTGGCCAGGTTGGTGGATTCGTCGCGGTAGCGGTCGAGCGCGGCTTTTTCTTCGCGCTGGAAGCGTTTCTGGCGAAGCGAGAGCTCGTCGAAATTCACCAGGTGGCCGTCGAAATCGGCGCCGTCCACGCAGGCGAATTTCATCTTGCCGCCGACCGTAACACGGCACGAACCGCACATGCCAGTGCCGTCCACCATGATGGAATTGAGGCTGACGACGGTGGGAACGGCGAACGGCCGCGTGGTCTCGCAGCAGGCCTTCATCATGGGCAGCGGGCCGATGGCCACTACTTCGCGGACATCCTTCTCAGTGGCCAGGACATCTGCCAGAGCTTGCGAAACGAACCCTTTTCTGCCGTAGCTGCCGTCGTCGGTGGTGACGATGAGCTGGTCGCTATAGGCGCGGAATTCGTCTTCCCAGAACATCAGATCGCGATTGCGGAATCCGACGATGGAGATGGTGCGATTGCCTTGCAGCTTGTATTCGCGCAATTGGGGATAGATGGGCGCGACGCCCAATCCGCCGCCCACCAGGACGACGGTGCCTTCGAGTTTGCGAATATGGCTCGGCAGTCCCAGTGGTCCGATGAAATCGAGCAGAGTATCGCCCTCACGCAACGTCATCATTTCAAACGTGGTTTTGCCCACGGCCTGGATCACGACGGTGACCGTGCCGCGGTCCGCGCTAAAGTCCGCGACGGTGAGAGGGATGCGTTCACCATGCTCATCGATGCGGGCCATGATGAAGTGGCCGGGACGCGCCGCTCGCGCCACGTCGGGCGCCTTTACGTCCCAGAGGAAGGTCGTGGGACCAAATTGCTTTCTACGAGTGATGAAAAACACCACACCCCCTGGAAGCAACATGGTATCAGAAATTATGAAAAAATACTCTTTTTATCTTGTTTGAGCCTAGCACGCGCGCCTCCGCACGGGTCGCGAAAGCGGTTGACGGTCGCGTGACCTGGAGCGTCTCTGGTGGCGGAAACCAAGTTCTTTATCGGGACGGTAAAGGCAGTTTGCGTTTCCGAGCGGCGCGCGTGAACATGCGGATTCGCAGACGGCGAGGTTTCTCGAGAGTCCCGACCCAGCGCGCACGCTATCGCTGCGGACTGCGGATCGCCTCGCAGTCGGCGGCCACCATTTCCTTGACGAGGGCGTGGAACTTGATGGTCGGCGACCAACCGAGTTTCTTCTGCGCCTTGGAGTAGTCGCCTTGCAGAATGTTAACTTCGGCCGGCCGGTAAAGGCGCTGATCGTCGGTGACGTAGCCGCGGTAATCGAGCCCGACTTCGGCGAAGGCGGCTTGCGCGAATTCGCCCACACTATGGGTTTCGCCCGTGGCGATGACGTAATCGTCGGGGGTGGGCTGCTGGAGCATCAGCCACATGGCGCGGACGTACTCGCGCGCGTGGCCCCAATCGCGCTTGGCCTCCAGGTTGCCGAGGGGCAGTTGCCTGGCGCGGCCGGAGAGAATGCGGGCCACCCCGGAGGTGATTTTGCGCGTCACGAACTCGTACCCGCGGCGCGGCGATTCGTGGTTGAAGAGAATGCCGCTGGAAGCGTGCATACCGTACGCCTCGCGGTAATTGCGGGTGAGGTGAAAGCCGGCCACCTTGCTGATGCCGTAGGAGGAGCGGGGCTGAAAGCGGGTGAGTTCGTTCTGCGGGACCTGGTCGACGTGGCCGAACATTTCGCTGGTGCCGGCGAAATAGAACCGGCACTCGGGCGCCAGGCGGCGGAGCGCGGCGAGCACGAAATGGGTGCCGTTGATGTTGGCGTTGAGCGTCGAGAACTCGTCGTCGAACGAGTAGCTGACGAAGCTCTGCGCGGCCAGATGGTAGCATTCGTCGGGCTTCACGCCGGCGATGCCTTCGTGCACGCTGTCGTAGCTGTCGACCGAGCCGGACTGAAGATGGATGCGGTGCAGGACGGGCAAAAGACGGGAAAGGCGATGTTCGGGGTCCTCCAGGGCAACGCGCCGGACGAGGCCGTAGACCTCGTAGCCCTTATCTAAAAGGAGCTCCGTCAGGTAGGATCCGTCCTGGCCGGTGATGCCGGTGATCAGAGCGCGTTTATTTGCCATGATTACTCTCCGATATCTTCGTTCCAGAGTTGCGGATTGGCGCGGATGAAAGCGGCCATGAGCTGGATGCACTCTTCGTCCTGGACGACTTCCACCTGAATGCCATTGGCGCGCATGTATTCTTCGGCGCCAACGAACGTGCGGTTCTCGCCGACTACGACGCGCGGGATTTTATAAAGAACGATGGCGCCGCTGCACATGGGGCAGGGCGACAGCGTGGAATAGATGGTGCATTCGCGATAGACGCTGGCGGGAAGGCGTCCGGCGTTGCGCAGGCAGTTCATCTCTCCGTGGTCGATAGGACTGCCGGTCTGCACGCGGCAATTATGGCCGCGGCCGATGATGCGGCCGTGGTGCACCAGCACCGAGCCGATGGGAATTCCGCCTTCCGCGAGACTCTTGCGAGCCTGTTCGATAGCGGCTTGTAAGAACGGATCCTGAGTCATATTCGTGCGGCGATCACGCGCGGGATGCCGGCGAGGTCAGGTTCCACGCGCACGTCCGTCCAACCGGCGAGCATGGCGGAGATGCGATCCGCGGTGCCGAAACCCAGTTCCATGATGAGCCATCCGCCGGGCCGCAGCACGCGAACCGCATCGGCGGCGATCCGCGCATAGAGTTCGACACCGCTTTCGCCAGCGAATAGCGCCACGTGCGGCTCCCAGTCACGGACCTCGCGTTGCAGACCTTCTCTAGCGCCGAGGGGAACGTAGGGCGGGTTCGACACGATCAGGTCCATCGATTGATCGGTGATGGCGGAGAGCAAATCGCACACTACGAAGACCACGCGGGCGCCGAGGCGGACGGCGTTCCCGGCAGCCACCCCAACCGCGGCGGGCGAGATATCGGTGGCGAACGCTCCAGCTCCCGTTTCCAATTGCAGCGTCACCGCCAGGGCGCCCGAACCGGTGCCCACATCGAGAATTCGTCCGGCATCGCGCGCCACGTTCAGTGCGACCTCGACCACGTGCTCGGTCTCCGGGCGCGGAATCAGCACATCGGGAGTGACGCGGAAGTCGCGGCCGTAGAATTCCTGGCGCTTGACGATATATTGCGTGGGCTTGCCCTGCATGCGTTCGTGCAGATAGCGGCCGAAGCGGATCCATTCCACTTCGCGCAATTCCTGCTCGGGATGGGCGTAAAGATACACGCGCTCGCACTGCAGCGCATGCGAGAGAAGCACCTCGGCGGTGAGCCGGGGAACCGCGACGGAGGCCTCTTCGAGCAGTTGCGTGCCCTGAATCAGCGCCGTCCGCAGGGTCATGACGCTTGCTGATTGCGGTAATAGTTGATAAGCGCGTCGATGATCGGCTCGAGCTTGCCGTCCATCACGAAATCGAGCTGGTGGAGGGTGAAATTGATGCGGTGGTCGGTGACGCGATTCTGCGGAAAATTGTAAGTGCGGATCTTTTCGCTGCGGTCGCCGGTGCCCACCATGCTGCGCCGCTCGGCGCCGAGCTCCGCCTGCTGCTTCTCGAGCTCCATTTCGTAGAGGCGCGAGCGCAGCACTTTCTCCGCCTTGGCGCGGTTCTTGATCTGCGATTTTTCGTCCTGGCAGGAGACCACCAGGCCTGTCGGCAGATGCGTAATGCGCACGGCCGAATAGGTGGTGTTCACGGACTGTCCGCCTGGCCCCGAGGAACAGAATGTGTCGATGCGGATGTCTTTGGGGTCTATCTTGACTTCCACTTCGTCGGCTTCCGGCAGCACCGCCACCGTGATGGCCGAAGTGTGGACGCGGCCCTGCTGCTCGGTCACCGGTACGCGCTGCACGCGATGGCCGCCGCTCTCGTAGCGCAGCTTGCTATAAACCCGGTTGCCGTTCACCAGCGCGATGACTTCTTTCAGGCCGCCCACCGCCGATTCGCTGGTGGACATTACTTCGATCTTCCACTTCTGCGATTCAGCAAAGCGCGAATACATGCGGAAGACCTCGGCGGCAAAGAGCGTAGCTTCATCCCCGCCCGTTCCGGCGCGGATTTCGAGCACCACATTCTTTTCGTCCTTGGGATCTTTGGGGAGCAGCAGGATCTTGATTTCTTCTTCGATCCTGGCCAATTCCGGCTCGAGGCGCGTCACTTCCTCCTGGGCCATGGCGCGCAGCTCAGGATCGGCCTCCTGGAGCATAGGGCGCGCCTGCGAGAGAGAGTCTTCGATGCTCTTCCACTCGCGGTACTTGCCCACGATCTCGGAGAGTTCGGCCTGTTCCTTGGTGACTTTGCGATACTTGTCGGCGTCACCGATTACGGCCGGATCGGCCATCTGTTGGGTCAGCTCGTCGAAGCGCTTTTCGAGCTGCGAGAGCTTCTGCGCGAATTGCATGGATCTTTCTTAGGCGATGACGAGCTCGCCGCCTTGGGATTTTTCGAGCGCCATGGCGCCATCGAGGGCGCGGATGGCGATCGCCGCCATCTCGTCCGTTGGCGGTTGGGTGGTAATACGCTGCAACCAGAGGCCCGGCGCGGCAATGGTGGCCAGGAAGGAGCCGCGGCGCCTGGCCGCGAACTTGATGAGCTCGTAGCTCACCCCCACGATCAACGGCAGCAGCACGATGCGGCAAACGAACTTGGCTACGAAATCGTCGAAGGGAATCAGTGCGTAGACCGGCATCGCGAGGAGCATCATCACGAACAGGAAGCTGGTGCCGCAGCGCGGATGGAAAGTAGAAAACTTCTGGGCATTTTGCACGTTCACGTCCTGGCCCGATTCGAAGTTAAAGACCACCTTATGTTCGGCGCCATGATACTGAAACATGCGGCGGATATCCTTCATGCGCGAAAGGACATAGAGGAACGTAAGGAAAATGGCGATGCGGATGGCGCCGTCGGTCAGGTTGAACAGGAGCCGGCCGGAAAGCACGGGGTAAACCTTGGCCAACCGGGTGACCAGCAGCAGCGGCATGAACTTGTAAAGGAAAAGGAACGAAGCCAATGAAAATAGCAGCGGCCCGGCGAGCGCCCACGTGGGAATCTCATTAATGCGTTTATCTTCAGGCACATCGGGATTATCGAGGGCGGCGTTGGTGGAGAACTTTAGCGCCTTGATGCCCAGGCTCATGGCCTGGAACAGGGTCCCCACGCCGCGAAATACCGGCAACTTGAAGATCTTGTGGGTGTCGGAGATTCGTGCGAGGGGCATTTCCTCGGTTACGACTTCGCCGGTCGGCTTGCGCACCGCCACGCAATAACTGTGCGGCGCCCGCATCATCACGCCCTCCATGACGGCTTGCCCGCCGACAAGGGTTTCCTCGCCATTCTCCATCACGGGAAGTAATTGAATCTGGGTGAAAAGACGAATAAACGTGCGTGGCGACACTAGGGACTCTCCGGTACTCAAACCATTATACGCCATGCCTGACGTGGGACATGCTTTAGCTTGCCCGCTCTCACCCCAGGCCCGGTTGGACAGGCTGAAGCATGTCCTACGATGCTTTTAAGGCATCCGTCAGCGCGGACGCGAGTTCCGGGAATCGGAAGGTAAATCCTGCCGATTGAGCGGCTTGGGGAGTCACACGCTGGCTGGCAAGCAGCATGCCGCTCATTTCGCCGAAGAGCAGGTGCAACGCGAATGGGGGGACCGGAAAGATGGCCGGGCGGTGCACGGCGGCCGCCAAGGCCTTGGTGAAATCGGCGTTGGTGACCGCATTAGGCGCCACTCCGTTAACCGGCCCGCTGATCGGATTGACGAGCGCGTATTGGAATAGCGCGGCCAGGTCGTCGAGATGAATCCACGACATCCAGTGTTTGCCGCTGCCCAATTTTCCGCCCACGCCCATCTTGAACGGCGGCAGCATCTTGGGCAGAGCGCCGCCGCGGGCGTCAAGAACGATGCCGGTGCGCACGCGCACCACGCGGATTCCGGCCGCTTCGGCGGCGCGGGCTTCGTTCTCCCATGCGACGCAGACTTCGGATAGGAAATCACTGCCGGGAGCCGCTGCCTCGGACAGCAGTTCATCGCCGCGGGAACCGTAATAACCCGTGGCGGACGAGCAGATCAGCACCGGCGGCTTGCGCGGAAGTTTGGCCAGCCCCTGCACCAGATTGCGCGTGCCGGCGACCCGGCTTTCGCGGATTTCGTTCTTCACCCGGTCGTTCCAGCGTTGCGCCACCGGCACGCCGGCCAGGTGGATCACCGCGTCGGCGTCGCGGATGCCGTCGACCGGCGGCTCGCCCATGGCGGCGTCCCAAACGGAGAGGCGCACGCCCGGGGGAAGATTGGTGCCGGCGTGGCGGCTGAGCGCGGTGAGCGAGTGGCCATCCTTCGCCAGGAGTTTCAAGAGACGGCGTCCGATCAATCCGGAAGCGCCGGAGATAGTGATGTTCACGCAGTATCAATCATCTCACGCCAGCTACAATGAGATGAAATGAGGGCCTGGAATCGCGCCAAACTGCTGTGGGCGTATCTCGCCCGAAGGCCCCACGTGGCGGCCCTGCCGGTGGAATACATCGTGGAGACCACGGCGAAATGCAATCTGTACTGCCCCATGTGCCCGCGCGAGACCCATAAACAGCCGAAAGCCGACATGTCCGGCGAGGTCTTCGAGCGCCTGGTGAGCCAGGCCGGCCGGACCGCCGAGCACATGATGCTGATCGGCCTGGGCGAGCCTTTCATGGACCCGCACATTTACGAGCGCATCGAGTTTTGCCACCACCATAGCATTTCGGCGCTGCTTTCGACCAACGGCACCTTCCTCGACGAGCGCTGCGCCGGGCGCATTCTGGATTCGCCGCTCGACCAGATCACGCTCAGTTTCGACGGCGCCAAAAAAGAGACGTTCGAGTTCTACCGCAAGGGCGCCAACTTCGAAAAGGTGCGCGACAATTTCGTGCGCTTCGCGCGCATCAAACACGAGCGGCGATCGAAGCTGCAAGTGGTGGTGCAAATGGTGGCTATGGCCGGTAACGCCGGCGAGATTGGCGATTTCATGGCCTTCTGGAGCGCCATTCCGGGCGTCGACCAGGTGCGCATCAAGCAGGACGAGACCAACGTGATCGGTCCGGCCGGCCACGCGGCGGAAGATTGGAAGCACCCTTGCCACTACCTGTGGCGCGGGCCAGTCTACGTCAAGCAGAATGGCGACGTGTACCCGTGCTGCCAGAGCTATATGCTGGACGGCGCGCCGCTGGCCAACATA
>Ga0181528_10001906_pt1 | contig 12854 bp, 7 predicted proteins | sample PEATcosm2014_Bin_47_FD_119742 | JGI IMG/M metagenome (GOLD analysis project Ga0181528, IMG submission 119742) | Peatland microbial communities from MTU Mesocosm Facility, Houghton, MI, USA - PEATcosm2014_Bin10_10_metaG | ecosystem: Environmental > Terrestrial > Soil > Wetlands > Peat | place... | reverse complement strand
GAAGGTGGCGCGCCAGCGGCAGCAGGACGAGCGCCAGAAGGAACAGCGCAAACTGCACCCACCGTTGCAAGACCTGCTGACGGCCGCCGAGACGCAAATCGCGCTTCGCGGGACCAAGGAACAGCGTGAGGCGCTCTACAACGAGATGGATTTCACCAAGCGCCAGCAGGTAGCCTGGGCGCTCCAGCCGTCGGCGCTGGCCGATTTTCCGGAAATGCGCCGCATGGGCGTGATCGCGCGCAACCCGCGCCAGATAGTCCTCCAGGACTTGCGCGACGCCCGCGTGTATCGCGCGCTCTATTCCAACCGGCAATTGGAAGAAGTGCTGGCCGACTTCTGGTTCAACCACTTCAACGTCTTCGAGAGTAAAGGCGAGCCCGAGCAGCTCACCCTCGCCAGCTATGAGAACGAAGCCATCCGCCCGCATGTCCTGGCACACTTCAAGGACCTCCTGCTGGCCACCGCGCGTCACCCGGCCATGCTCTATTACCTCGACAACTGGAGTTCCATGGCGGGCGATGTGTTTAACGTGGGACCGTTCGCCCAGGGTCCGCAAGGGAACAACAATATCCTCGCGCGCCAGGCGCACGGCCTGAACGAGAACTACGGCCGCGAGCTGATGGAGCTCCACACTCTGGGCGTGAATGGCGGCTACACGCAAGACGACGTGATCAATGTGGCGCGCTGCTTCACCGGCTGGACCATCAAGGCGCCCAATGCCAAGCCGGAATTCGTCTTTGCCGCCTTCATGCACGACAACGGCGAGAAGACGGTGCTCGGGCACAAGATCGCGGCCAACGGCGGTGAGCAGGACGGCCTGCAGGTGATCGACATTCTGGCGCATCACCCATCGACGGCGCAATTTATTTCGAAGAAGCTGGCGCTACGCTTCGTGGCCGACGATCCGCCGCAAGCCTTGGTGGACCGGATGGCGAAGACTTTCCTCAAGACCGATGGCGATATCCGCGCCGTGCTGGAGACCATGTTCAGTTCGCGCGAATTCTTCTCAGAAGGCGCGTGGGAATCGAAAATCAAATCGCCGCTCGAGATGGTGGTGAGCGCGGTGCGCGCCACCGGCGCCGACACGTCCGATACCTTCACCCTGGCGCAGAAGATCACCGATATGGGCGAGCCGTTATACGGCAAGATCGAGCCCACCGGTTTCAAAGATGGCAGCGAGACGTGGTTGAGCACCGCGAACCTCATGGCGCGAATTAATTTCGCCAATGCACTGGCGGCCGGTCAGGTGGCGGGCGTGAAAGTGGACACCGCGCGCTTCGCCGGCAAGGATCCCGCGGCCATCGCGCACGACTTGCTCAACCGCGACCCGTCGCCCGAAACACTGGCGGCAATCGAAAAAGGATTCGGCGACAAACCGGCGAGCCCCGCGAAAACAGTCGGCTGGGTGATCAGCTCGCCCGACTTCCAGAGGAGGTAACCATGTTGACGCGACGATTTTTTGTGAGGGGCTCGGCACTGGTAATGGCCGGAGCAGGCGCGGTGCCTTCCTGGCTGGGGCGCGCCGCGGCCACCACGCAAGGGAAAAAGAAAACTCTGGTGGCGATCTTCCAGCGCGGAGCGGCCGACGGTCTGAGCATCGTCGCGCCCTTCGGAGACAAGCGCTACGCCGAGTTGCGTCCCGTCATAGGCGTTTCCGCGCCCGGCAATCCGCAGCGCCAGCCCAACGGCATCGACCTCGATGGCTTTTTCGCCCTCCATCCGCAACTCGACGGCTTGAAGCCGCTCTGGGACAAGCAGCAACTGGCCATCGTGGAAGCCACCGGATCGCCCGACCCCTCGCGCTCGCACTTCGACGCGCAGGACTTCATGGAGTCCGGCACGCCCGGAGCGAAGGGCAATGGATGGCTCAATCGCGCCCTCACGCCCCCCACTCCGGAAAGTTCGCCGCTGCGCGCCGTTGCCATGGGCGCGCAATTGCCGCGCACTTTGTGGGGCGACCGCTCCGCCATCGCGGTGGCCGACATGCAGCAATACAAGATGGGCGAAGAGACGGCTTCCGTCGTCGAAAGCATGTACGCCAGTTCCGGCGATAAGCCGCTCGAGACCGCCGGCAAAGACGCCTTCGCTGCCATGAAGATGATCCAGTCGCTCACCAGCGGCAATTACACGCCCGACAATCGCGCGCAGTACGGCGGCAGCGAATTGGGCCGCAGTCTGCAGCAGGTGGCGCGCCTGATCAAGGCCGATGCCGGCGTGGAAGCGGCCTTCGCCGAAATCGGGGGGTGGGACCATCATCAGAATGAGCAGCAGCAAATGCCCAATCTGCTGCGCCAGTTCGGCCAGGCCCTTTCCGGGTTCGCGCAGGATATGGGCGACCGCATGGAAGACGTCGTGCTCGTCACCATGTCGGAATTCGGCCGGACCGCGCAGGAGAACGGCGATAACGGCACCGACCATGGCCACGGCAGCCTTATGATGGTGCTCGGCGGCCCGGTGCGCGGAGGCAAGGTCTACGGCCGATGGCCGGGCCTCGAAAAAGAGCAGCTCTACGAAGGCCGCGATCTCGATGTGACCACCGATTTCCGCGCGGTGTTGGGCGAGCTAGTGGGCGGCCACTTAGGCCAGAAAGATATCGCACAGGTATTCCCGGGATTCAAACCGGGCGAGCAGTTGGGCCTGCTCCGCGCCTAGCATGCGGGCCATCGAGTTTCGCCAGTTCGGAGATCCTTCGCAGCTTCACCTCGTCGCGCGGCCCGATCCGCACGCCAGCGACTCCACCGCCATCATCCGCGTCACGGCGGCGTCCGTCAATCCGAGCGACGTGAAGAATGTGGCCGGCGCGATGAAGCAGACCACGCCGCCGCGCATTCCCGGCCGCGATTATTCCGGCGTGGTGATCGAAGGCCCGGCCGACTGGATCGGCGCCGCGGTATGGGGCACAGGCGGCGACGTGGGATTCACCCGCGACGGCACTCACGCCGAATTGCTCGACGTGCCGTGCGCCAGCCTGGTGCGCAAGCCTGAAAAGCTCACCCATGAAGAGGCGGCGTCCGCCGGCGTCACTTTCCTGACGGCATGGATCGGCGTCATCGAATATGCCATAGTCTCCGCGGGCGAGACGCTGGCGGCGATCGGAGTGGGTGGGGTTGGCGGTGCGGCGATCCAATTGGCCCGGTACCGCGGAGCCCAGGCCATCGCTATCGATCGCGGGACCGACACAAGCGAAATCAAAGCCGACGTCGTCCTGAACACGGTCGGCGGCGAGATGTTCGAGACGGCACTGAAGCTGGCAAAGCACCGCGGGCGCGTAATCGTCATCAGTCCCGGAAAACAACCGCGAGTGAGCTTCGAGCTCGTCGCTTTCTACCGCAAGGAGCTGCAATTATTCGGAGTCGACTCCCTCCATCGCGACCTGACCGCATCCGCTGAAACGCTGCGAGAGTTGACCGCCGCATTCGACGCGGGAGCATTACTCCCCCCGCCAGTCGGCAAAATATTCCCGCTCGAACAAGCCCAGGACGCCTACCGCCTGGTATCCGCCGGCTCCTCCGGCCGCGTGGTCCTGAAACCGTAGGACATGCTTTATTAGCTTGTCCAAATGCCGCGCTGCTGCCAGGCGGCAAGCGCATCTTTGACCCCATTGGCGCTCAGTAGGTTAGGAGGCGTTCACGATTCGGGCGAGCGCAAGCCGCAAGGTTGGGGAAGGGAAGGATAGGGATTGCAAGGGGAAGGAACCGAAGGCGTCCTTTCCCTTGCACTGCGGCTGATCGATTCGCAGGAAGCATCGTGTCTCGATGCCGCTCGCGTTTCGACCCGGCGCTTCAGCATTCATGCCACCAGCGATGTCGGGGTCATACACTCGTACAAACCGGCTTGCCGGCGGCCCTGCTGAAGCATGCCCCGCAAGACTCCGCGTCCTCAGCCACCTCAGTGCTCTCCAATCTTGCCTTCTCCGTGTCTCTGTGTCTCCGTGGTGAACAATCACTCCACCCGAATCCCCCGAGCTTCGATCGTCCCCGCCGTCGCGCGATCGAGATTCGCGATCGCCTCCCCCGCATCGGCGCGCGCCCGCACCTCGCGACTCCGCGCCGCAATGAAGTCCGTCTGCCGCTGCAACACCAGAAACACCGTCGAAGTCCCCGCCTGGAATTGCCGCTGCTCGCTCAAATACTGCTCCTCAGCCGACCGGCTCGCCACCGCCGCCGCCGAGAGCCTGGACTGCGTCGCGATCACAGCCTGCACCGCATTCCGCACATCCGCCTCCACCGCCATCCCCACCTGATCCTGCACCGTTTTCAACCGCCGGCCCTCCGCTTCCGAGATCGCTTCCTGCGCTCTCGCCGTACGATTGCGCAGCGGCAGCGAAACATTCACGCCCACCTGCGCCGAAGGAAACACGCCCGACGCCAGGGTGCTCAGCGATTGCCCGTAATTCCCCATCAGCAGCGTCGGCACGAATTGCGTCCCCGGCGGAAAGAACGCCGCCAGTGGATTGGCGCCGATCGCCGTCGGAATGCCAGAGAGTCCCGATTCCGACAAGTTCGCGTAAAGGTCGACGCGCGGCTTCGTGAGCTCATGGCTCAGCTTGGTATCGAACTGATTGACCGCGATCGCCAGCGCGCTCGACGCCAGTTCCGGCCGCGATTTTAGCGCCCGCGCAACCGCCTCCTCCAGGCTCGGCGGCTTCGTCTCCGCGCTCAGCGGCGAGTCCACCACCAGCGCCAAGCTCCACATCAGGTCGGTGCGATTGGGTAGCATCATGGTCTTCAAATTGTTCTCCGCCTGCGTGAGCAACTGCTGCGCCGCGAAGAGCGACTGCTCGAACGTGGCCACCTGCGTCTGCGCCGCCACCACGTCCACCGGCGCGAGCACGCCCTGGTCCGCCAATCGCTGATTGCTCTGATACGACCGCTCCGCCAGCCGCACCGCCTCCGTCTGCACGTCGAGGTTGTGCGCCGCGTAATCCAGTTCCCAATACGCGCCCACCGCCTGCGTCACCACTTCGATGATGCGCTGCCGTAGTTGCTCCTGGCTGAGCTGCGAATTCTTGCGCGCCACCTGCAGGCGATAGCGGCCCTCGTCGAACATCAGCCCCCGCCACAACGGCTGCGTCACGTTGAGCGTCACCGACGTCGGATATTGCGGATTCAGCGTGTTGAACGAGCTGTCATTCTGCTGTCGCGAGTTGGTAAATTGGATCGAGTAAGTGGCGCCCGTTGACGTGAGGCCGCTGAACGTCGGCCCGCCCGACCATTGCGTCTCCGTCAGTTTTCCCGTAAAGCTGCCACCCAGGATGGATGTCACCGGCACCACCGCGCGCGTGCGCGATCCGCCGAAGCCCAGAACGGGATCGTACGCCCCTTGCGCCGCCCGCACCGAGAAACCCGCTTCGTCGCGCTGAATGCGCGAGATCCGAAGGTCGGGATCGTTGGCCAGCGTCCGCTCGATGACTTCCGAAAGCGTGATCTTCGTCTGCCCCGAGATCCCCGGCCGCGCCGGAATCCGCACTTCCTCCAGGGGTTCGACTTTCACCGCCGCATGCTGCCCGAAAAGCGAAGTCACGGAGATCATCGTAGACACCGTCACCGCCGCGGCTTTCTTACCGCGCAATCGCAACGCCTCCAGAACCCGCGCGATCTGCCCCGACGAGAACGATTGCCCCAGATCTTCGAACAGCGAATAGAACACCGGCACCACCAGCAGCGTCAGCACCAGGCACAACGATTGCCCGCCCACCACCAGCACGCCGATGGAGCGATTGGTCGCCGCGCCCGTGCCGTTGGCGATCACCAGCGGCGCCATGCCCGCCACCAACGCGATGGTGGTCATCAGGATCGGCCGGAGGCGATCGCGATTGGCCAGAATAATCGCTTCGTACCGCTCCATGCCGCTCTCACGCAGGCCATTGGTGTGATCGATCTGCAGAATCGCGTTCTTCTTCACGATCCCGAAGAGCAGCAGCAGACCCAGGCCGGACATAATATTCACCGTCTGGCCGGCGATCAGCAGCGACAGGATGCCGAACGGCACGGCCAGCGGCAGCGTCAGCAGAATCGTCACCGGATGAATGAAGCTCTCGAACTGCGCCGCCAGCACGATGTACATGAAGATGAACGTCAGCGAAAACGCCAGCATGAAGTAATAGCCCGTGCGCCCCAGTTCCTTCGAAGCGCCCGTCTTGCCGCCGACGTAATCGGGCTCCATGTGCAGCCCTTCGGTGATCTTGTCCATAGCCGCCAGAATGGCCGCCTGCGACCCGCCATGCTTCACGTTCCCCGAAAGGGTCACCTGCCGCTGCCGGTTGATGCGATTGATCGACGACGGCCCCGTTCCCGGCACGATGCGCACTACTTCGTCGAGGCCCACTCCGCGCCCTTTATTCGAAGGAACCGTCATGCGCGCCAGCTCTGCCGCGCTCACCCGGAATTCCTCCGCCGCCCGCACGCGAACATCGTACTCGTCTTCGCCCGCCTTGAAGGATGAAGCCACCTGCCCGGCCACCAGCGTATTTAGCGCCATCTCGATGTCCATCACCGACACGCCCAGGTCCGCGGCCCGCGGACGGTCGATTTCCAGCCGCACTTCCGGTTTGCCGCTGCGCAACGTGGTATCGGTATCCACCAGGTTGGGAATCGACTTCATCTGCGCCAGCATCTTTTCCGAGTATTGCGCCAGCTTGTCAAGATCCGGCCCCTGGATGAAGTATTGGACGTCGGCATTGCTCTGATTTCCGCCCACCGTGCTCACTAAATCGACGCTGGTGTGAATATCGCCCGGATATTTCTTCAGCAGTTCGCGCGTGCGTTGCATCAGCTGCGACTGCGAGACGTTGCGCTTGTCGAGATCGTTCAGCGCCACATAGATCTGCGCATTATTCAACGACCGGTCGGCCGTCCCACCGGCCGTCATCAGTGTGTGCTCGACTCCCGGAAACTCGCGGATGTCCTGCGCGACGCGCTCCGCGACGTTACTGGTAGCGGCCAGCGACGTGCCTTCCGGCATGCGCACAATCACGTTGTACTGCGAAGCGTCGTCATCCGGCAGAAAGTTCTTGCCCACGAATGCGAACAACGGCACGCTCGATAGCACCACCAGCACGCTCGCCAGCACCACCGTCTTGCGATGCGCCATCGACCAGGTCAGCATGCTCGTGTACCAGGCGTCCAGATGGCGGAAAAGGAACGATTCCTTGGAGGAATGCCCGCCCGCGGCCTTCTGCGCCGGGGATTTCAGAAAGCGCGAGCAGAGCATGGGCGTGAGAGTGAACGACACCAGCAGCGACACCGCGATGGCGAACGCCGAAGTGAAGCCGAACGAGCTCATGAAGCGGCCCACGATTCCGCCCATGAAGCCCACCGGCAGAAACACCGCCAGCAGCGACATCGTCGTGGCCATCACCGCCAGGCCGATTTCCTTCGTGCCTTTGATCGCCGCCTCGAACGGCGGCACGTTCTTTTCTTCGATGAACCGGTAGATATTCTCCAGCACGATAATGGCGTCGTCGATCACGATCCCCACCATCAGCGTCAGCGCCAGCATGGTGATGTTATTCAGCGTGAACCCCATCGCCGCCATCAGCGCGAAAGTCGAAATGATCGATGTCGGAATGGCAATGGCCGCGATCAGCGTGGTCCGAATGTTCGCCAGGAAAATGAAGATGATAATCGCCGCGAAGATGCTGCCTTCGATCAGGTGCCGCTTGATCGAATCCACCGAAGCCTTGATGAACACCGATTGATCGGCGATGATTTCGGCCTTCACATCCTTCGGCAAACCCTGGCGGATTACATCCAGCCGCGAACGCACTTCGTCGGCCGTGGCCACCGTATTTTCGCCCGATTGCTTGGACACCACCAGCGTCACCGCCGGCACGCCGTCGAGGCGCGACGAACTGGCGGGCTCTTCGTAGCTGTCCTCCGCCCAGCCGATATCGCTCACCTTCACCACATACCCGTTGCGATTGGCGATGGCGATCTGGTTGAACTGCGATGCTTCCGCCACGCGCCCCGTGGTGCGCACCGTGAATTCCTGCGCACCTGCGTTCAGGCTGCCGCCCGGCAGTTCCAGATTCTGCGTGCGCAGCGCATTGAACACGTCCGTCACCGTCAGTTCGTACGAGCGCAGTTTACCGGGGTCCACAAGCACGTGAATCTCCCGCTTGGCGCCGCCCACGATGCTGACATCGCCCACGCCCTTGGCGTTTTCCAGCGTGCGCTTGATTTGTTTATCGGCGATCAGCGTCACATCGCGCAGCGAGCGGGGCGCCGACACCACCACTTGCAGAATCGGCGCCGCGTCGGGATCGAACTTCTGCACCACCGGCTGCTTCGCTGTCTGCGGCAGATCGTTGAGAATCAGGTTGACCTTATTCTGTACTTCCTGCGCCGCCACGTCGCCGTTCTTGGAAAGCAGGAACGTGATGATCACCTGCGCCTGCCCCTCCGACGATACCGAGCGGACCTCGTCCACCTGGCTGATGGTGTTGACCGCGTCCTCGATCTTCTTGCTGATTTCGGTTTCCACCTCTTCCGGCGAAGCGCCCGGGTTGATTACGGTCACCAGCACCGTCGGGATGTCCACCTTGGGGAAAAGATCCACCCCCAGGCTGAAGTACGAGAAGATTCCCACCACCACCAGCGCCAGAATCAGCATAGTGGCGAACACCGGCCGCCGAACGCACAGTTGAGCTAGTGCATGCATGTTAGTTGTGGCTCTCCACGGCCGCTCCGTCGAACAGTTCGTTCAAATGGTTCACCGCGACGGTCTCGTTTCCAGTCAGGCCCGAAGCAATCCGCACCTGGGCGCCATCGGCATCGCCCACCACCACGCGCAGGCGAGCCTTCCCGTTCTCCACCACGAACACCTGGTTGGAATCGGTCGTCTTATCACGCATCACCGCGCTCCGCGGCACGAACACCGCGTTCTCGCCACCCGGCAGCACCACCCGAGCTTTGGCGAACATGCCCGGCCGCAGATCGGCATTTCCGTTGTCGAAGCGCGCTTCCACGATGAACACGCGCGACGCGGGATCCACTGAAGCGTCGATCGCCGTCACCTTGCCGCGAAACTCGCGGTTCGGATAGGCGGAGACGCGCGCCACGACCGGCATTCCGATCTTGGCTTGCGACGCCCGCTGCTCCGGCGTCTGCAACTGCAATTTTAAGCTGCCCATGCGGACAATCGTGGCGATCTTATTATTCAGCCCCACGTACTCGCCCGCGGCCACCGGACGCGCCGTAATATTCCCGTCGAAGGGCGCGCGAATCGTTGTATCGGCCAGCCCTTTTTCGGCCTGCGCCAGTTGCGCCTGCGCCGCAGCGAGGCCAGCCTGCGCCGATTCCACCGCTCCGAATCCCTGCCGCGCCCCGTTCATTGCCGCTTCGTACTGTTGCCGCGCCGCGTTCGCCTGCGCATCCGCGGTTTCCTGCTGCGTGTGCGCTTTATCGTATGCGCTGCGCGACACATCGCCGCTGGCCACCAGATTCTCGTACCGCTTGGCATCCGCCGCCGCCAGCCGCGCCATGGCCTGTGCCGATTCGTAATTCGCCCTCGCCGCCGCCACTTCCGGCACGCTGTTGGCGTCGAACTGCGCCTCGCCCCGCAGGCCGATGCGCGATTGCGCCTGATGCATTGCCGAAGTTGCCTCGTTCAATTGAGCCCGCGCCTGCTCCAGGCGCAATTCCGCGTCGCGATGATCCAGCTCGCATACCACCTGTCCCTGCTTCACGAAATCGCCCACATTCACGGGCGTCGCGAGCACGCGGCCCGCTACCAGCGGAGCGATATCCGATGTCTCATCCGCGGCGAAAGTGCCGGTCTCTTCGAAAGACGCGGGCACTGTCTTCGACGTGGCCGCCGCCGTCGCAATCGAGATCTTCTGCGGAGCGGTCGCCGCCGCCGCGGTAGGCCGATTGCCGCCGCAGCCGGTCAGCATCACCATCGATAAAAGTGCCGTAAGAACAAGACGATTCATTTTCGATTCCTTGCTTGATTTGGGGCCTTCTTCGCAGCTTGGTTCTGCCGAATGCCGCGCATCATGATATTGGTGAAGCTGTCGATCACTTCCTCATCGTCCGCCTGGATTGTCTTGTATCCGAATAATTCCGTGTAAATGCCATAGGTCTGCGCCATTCCCGCAATCGCCACGATCACCACCCCGGGGTCGTAATCGCGTAGCGCCCCCTCGCGCTGCCGCCGCGCGATATAGTCGCGAAAAAGCTCGAAAATCGGCGTGGCGAACTTGCGATGATGCGCCAGTCCGTGTTCGTGCCCTTCGAGCGCGGCGAAAAGCAGGATCCGCTCGAATCTCGCGTCTGCGCGGTACGACGTCAGAATCGCCGCGGCGAAGGTGCGCAGCACACCCGCATCGTCGTTGCGGTCCATGTGCTTCTGGATCACACCCAGCCACTCCTCGTGCTCGCAAGACTCCGCTTTGGAATCGAGCACCGCCGTATACAGCGCCTGTTTGCTGGGAAAATGGCGGAAAATGATGGCTTCCGTCACTCCCGCCGCCGCCGCGATTTCCTTGGTGGTCGTGCTGCCGAACCCTTTTCGTGAAAAAAGATCGAGAGCCGCGTCCAATAGTTGACGCCGGCGGTCTCCGGCAGGCATCCGGCCGGCGCCGTGGACAGCTTCATACATGTCCGCCATTGTAAGTCAGTACTTACTTACATGTCAACTGGCACGCTTTTACAACCTCTTTACACCACCGCGACGATCCCCGCGGCGCAAACCCGTAGCATGATCTCATGGAACCGCGAACCTACTACCATGACGCCCATCTCACCCTGGATTTCGAGCGCAAATCGGCCACCCTCGATTCGCAGCCGCTGTCGTTAACACGGAAAGAGTACGATTTGCTGGCCTTGCTGGTCTCTTACGCCGGCATGATCATCCCGCGCTCCGAAGTGCTCATGCGCGTCTGGGGCTATGGCGCCGGAATTCGCACCCGCACTCTCGATGTCCACATCCGCCATCTCCGCAAGAAACTGGGAGCCTACGCGGATGTCTATATCGAGACTGTCTTCGGAATCGGCCATCGCTTCCAGCCCTACGGCTCCGCCATGCGCCTCCAGCCGCCGTCTTCCATGGAGCAGCCCGCCCTGGCGGTGATGGGCGCGTGAATCCACACCATCGCCTCGATTGCGTTAGTGGCGTTGCCGAACCAGTAGCGAGTGGTTATTGATTCCCGCGGGTGTTCGTGTGACGATAACCGAAACGCCATGAGTTCGCCGCAGGTGTTCGGACCCTATTTCACACTGGTCGTGTTTTTGCTTGCCGCATTCGCAGCGGTGGGTCGAGAGTTCCGGACGGCGCGCGGACTCGACAAAGCCTATCCGCTCGGCCGCGTTGCTCTGGCCGTTCCGATCGCCGTCTTTGGCTCGGAACACCTGACTTCGCCTCGAGCGATCATGCAACTGGTCCCAGTGTGGATGCCCGGCAAGCTCTTCTGGACCTATTTCGTTGGCGTAGCCCTGATCGCCGCGGCCCTAAGTTTTATTTTTCGGGTTGGGATCCGCTGGTCAGCGACGCTTCTTGGAATCATGTTCTTCTGCTTCGTGGCGATGATGGACCTCCCGGCTAGCATCGCCGCACCGCATAATCGGATCGCATGGACGCTTGCCGCGAGGGAGTCGGTATTCAGCGCAGGCGCGATACTCCTGGCCATATCGAGCGGCGCGCGGGAACGAACGCCCGGTGAGATTCGCGTCGCCATCGCCGCGCTCTATTGGATTGCCTTTGTCTCGATGTTCTACGGCATCGAGCATTTTCTTCACCCCGAGTGCGTACCTGCCGTGCCGCTTGAAAAAGTGACGCCCCTCTGGATTCCGTTCGCGCACTTCTGGACTGTTCTGACGGGAGTCGCACTGGTCATAGGCGGGGGAGCGATGTTTGCGAGAAAAGTCTCGCGGCAATCGGCGGCCGCGCTAGGCGCATGGGTCGTCCTGCTCGTGCTATCCCTTTACCTCGCCATCATGATTGCGAAGCCCGATATCGAGGGCCTGAACTATTTTGCGGACACACTCATGTTTGGCGGCGTCCTATTGGTCGCCTCTGGCGGATACGACGTCCGGCGGAAGTCAGGCGTCTCCTGACTCCGCGATAGTTCGATTCTAAGCCGCCGAGTCTCGCAGATTTGGGTGACAAGTCGACGTGGCGCCGGCGCTCTTGCCAAGGCACTCCTGCCTGCAGCGGCCCAGCCGGCTGAAGCCGGCTGAAGCCTGCGCCACGTCAGCCCGTATAGTGCGCCCGCACCTTGCGCGCCGCGGCGCGGCCGACGATCGCCGCTAACTGATCTTCGCTGGCCGCACGCACCAGCTCCGAGCTACCGAACTCCTTCAGCAGCTTCTGCACGGTCCGCTCGCCGACACCCGCGATGGCGTCCAGCTCCGATGTCAATTGCCGCGAATTGCGGCGTGAGCGGTGGAACGTCACTGCAAAGCGATGCGCTTCGTCGCGGATCGACTGCACCAGGTGCAGAATCGGCGAGAAGCGGTCGAGCGCATAAGGCTCGTCCTCCTGCCCGTACACGTAGATGATTTCCTCGCGCTTGGCGATGGATGCCAGCGGCTGGTCGACGATGCCGATGGCCTCCAGCGCTTCCGCCGCGGCATGCAACTGCCCCAGGCCGCCATCGATCAGTACCAACCCCGGCATCGGTATGCCCTCTTCTTTCAGGCGCGAATACCGCCGCGTTACCACCTCGCGCATGCTGGCGAAATCGTCGTTGCCGATCACCGTTTTGATGATGAACTTGCGGTAGTCGGCTTTCTTCATGCGACCGTCTTCCCACACCACCATGCTGGCCACTTTGTCGGTGCCCTGAATATGGGAAATGTCGAAACACTCGATCCGCTCCGGCGCCGAGGGCAGGTTCAGCGCTTCCTGCAAGG
>Ga0181528_10001905_pt1 | contig 12859 bp, 11 predicted proteins | sample PEATcosm2014_Bin_47_FD_119742 | JGI IMG/M metagenome (GOLD analysis project Ga0181528, IMG submission 119742) | Peatland microbial communities from MTU Mesocosm Facility, Houghton, MI, USA - PEATcosm2014_Bin10_10_metaG | ecosystem: Environmental > Terrestrial > Soil > Wetlands > Peat | place... | reverse complement strand
TTGTTGACCGCCTACGGGTCGGTTCCCGATGCCGTGCGCGCCATGCGTGATGGGGCTCTGGACTACTTGACCAAGCCCATCTCGTTCGATCAGCTGCAGGCGACGGTTGCGCAGGTGATGCATCGCGGCAACCGGCTTGCGGTCGAAGATCCTGCTCCGGCCGGGGACATCGTGGGCCGCGCGCCCTTGCTGCTGCGCGCCATACAGCGCGCCCGTGCCGCCGCCACCACCGATGCCGATGTTCTGATCGAGGCGGAGAGCGGTACAGGCAAGGAGTTGCTGGCGCGCTTCATTCACGATTCCAGCGATCGCAGCCGCAAGCCTTTTGTGGCTGTGAATTGCGCCGCTGTCCCGGAATCCCTGCTGGAGAGCGAGTTGTTCGGGCACGGTCGAGGCGCATTCACCGGAGCGGTCGGGGCCAAGCCTGGTAAATTCGAGCAGGCCGACGGTGGCACCATCCTGCTCGATGAGATCGGCGAAATGCCGCTCCACCTCCAGCCCAAGCTGCTGCGCGCCCTCCAGGAGCGCGAGTTCGAAAGGCTTGGAGAATCGCGGTCGGTTCACGTGGATATTCGCGTGATTGCAACGACCAATGTCTCGCTCGGCGCCATGGTGGAACGGGGAAAGTTTCGCGGAGATCTGTACTACCGGCTCAACGTGATTCCGCTTTCCCTGCCGCCCTTGCGCGACCTCCGCGAAGATATTCCGGTTCTTGCCCAGTATTTCGTGGAGAAATTTGCCACCCAGTTGCGCTCTCCCACTCCGCGGCTTCACGCGGGGTTTCTCGACCGGTTGCAATCGCACAACTGGCCGGGCAACGTGCGGGAACTGGCAAACTTCATGCGCCGGGTAATGACGCTGAGCGGGACCCTGGATATCGACGCCGGCTGCTTTGAGATGGAGTTCGACAGATCCGCCAGGCCCATGACGGTGTCGCAATCGCAGGCTCCGGCGGCGCTGCCCGGCGCGCCCATCCGCGAGGTCGAGCGGCTGCACCTGGAAAGCACGCTGGCGCTGACCGATGGAAACCGGACGCACGCCGCCGAGTTGCTGGGCATCAGCCTGCGCACGCTGCGCAACAAGATTCGCGAATACGGACTTCCACCCAGGAGGTATGCATAACATGAGTTCCGGACCGACGCTCGATGTGTTGCAAGGCTATCTCAAGCTCATCACCGATCGCCAGCAGACGATCGTGTCGAACATGGCCAATGTCGACACGCCCGGCTATCACACCAGGGACCTCGACTTTCAAACTGCGATGCGCCACGTGATGTCGAGCGGAAGCGATGCGCAAATGCAGCCGGCTTCGATGGAGTTGCAGGGCCTGCCCGAGCGCCCCGACGGAAACAACGTGAACATCGACAGGGAAGGTCTGATGTTGTCGCAGACACAACTCCAGTTTCAGCTCGGAGTGCAGTTGGTAAAGACTCAATTCAGCCATTTGATCTCAGCCATCAAGGAGGAGAGTTAGCCATGGGCATGTTCAGCATGATGCAGATCAGCGCATCCGCTCTCTCGGCCGAAAGGCAGCGGGCGGAAGTCACCTCGACAAACCTGGCGAACGCCGAGACCACCCACACCGATCAGGGTGGCCCATACGTACGCAAGGAAGTGGTATTCAGCGCCGCCGGCGGTTCGCTCTTTCACTCCGCCATGAGCACGGTCGGCGGGCTGGCGCAGACGCCGGCGGGCTCGGTGCGGCTTACGCAGGTCGTGGACGACCCTACGCCGGCCGTTCAGCGCTACGAGCCGGGCAATCCGGACGCGGATGCGTCGGGCTATGTTTCGTATCCGGCCATCAATCCCATTACCGAGATGGTAGACCTGATGGGATCGGCCCGGGCCTATCAATTGAATGCATCCGCGATCAGTGCGGAAAAGCAGATGATCGAGCAATCGATCGGAATCCTGAAGACCTCATAACCCCGGAGCGGAACCATGAGCAATGTCAGTTTGGGAGCAATTCCAGCCTCCTATTTACCGGAGCCATCGACCCTCGATGCCGGCAGCGAAGCCGGCGGGCTGAATTTTGGAGCAGTGCTGAAGAATGCCATCGGCAGCGTGGATCAAATGAACTCCAACGCCGGGGTGCAGGTCAGCAGCCTGTTAAAGGGCGAAGGCGGCGACATGAGCAGCGTGATGATCGCCGTGGAAAAGGCGGATGTTTCGTTTCAGCTCATGATGCAGGTTCGAAACAAGATCGTGAGCGCATACCAGGACATCGAGAAGATGCAGTTCTAAGGCTGAGATTCTATGGCGTCAACCAAGGATTTGATCGGACGGGCAACGCAGTTCTGGGATAGCCGTGATTCGCGCCAGAGGACCTTTCTCCTGGCCGGTGCAGGCGTCACCGTGCTGCTGGTGGTACTTTTTGCACGCCTCATTGGCACGCCCGACTATCAAACGCTGTCCACGGGCCTGGAGGCCGCGGATGTGCAGAAGATTTCCGGACAGCTCGACGCCCAGGCCATTCCCCACGAGACCAGCGCGGATGGAAAGACGGTCAGCGTGCCCGCCGGCAAGCTGGACGCGGCGCGCATGGCCATCGCTTCGGTAGGGACGCCAGGCAGCGCGCGGGCGGGCTTCGAGCTGTTCGACAAGCTGTCGTGGGGTCAAACCGAATTCGATCAGAAGGTCACCTACCAGCGCGCGCTGGAAGGGGAATTGGAGAAGTCGATCGAAACACTCAGTGACGTCGCCAGCGCGCGCGTCCACCTGGTGATGGCCACGGATTCCGTTTTTCTTGACAGGCAGCGCGCCGCCAAGGCATCCGTTATTTTGAAGCTTCGCGGCAATAGTCTCTCCAAAGACGCGGTGATGGCGATTTCGCGGATGGTCTCCGGAGCCGTGGACAACCTGCGGCCGGAAGATGTTTCCATCGTGGACGCCGATTCGGCCAGATCGCTGGGGTTGGGACACAATGGCCAGGACGACGGCGAAGGGCTCGAGACCATCCTGACACAGCGCCTGATCGCTACGCTGGAGCCGGTGGTGGGCGCGGACAAGATTCGGGCCTCTGTGCACATCGATCAGGATCAGAGCACGACCGAGGAGAACCAGGAAAAGTACGATCCCACGGTCAGTGCTCTGCTAAGCGATCAGAAGTCGCAGGATCAAGCCGGTGGTGCGCTGGCTTCCACCGGCGTTCCCGGCACCTCCAGCAACATCCCGGCAGTCAAGCCGAAAACCCCGGCAACCCCGGAGACGACGCAGACATCCATGACCGAGAGCGCGCAGTATGGCGTGAATAAAATGATGGTTCGCAAAGTCACCCCTGCCGGCCGCATCGAACATTTGAGCGCAGCCATCCTGGTCGATGATGCCGTCGTCAAGACCGTTCAGGGCGGCAAGGCGAGCTACGCCAGGCACAAGCGGACGCCGGATGAACTGAGCAAGATCCAGGAGATTGCCGAAGCCGTGATCGGCTTCGATGCCAAGCGCGGCGACACCATCAGCGTCGAAGATATGCCCTTCGACGCCAATGCCGTTAACACTGATATCGCCCCGCCGACCTGGATACAGCAACAGGGTAAGACCCTCTCGAATTATTCATCCTTGCTTCGGCCCGCCTCGTTGCTTGTGCTATTTCTCATGGCCTACATGTTTGTGCTGAGGCCCATTCAGAAGCAGGCACTGGCTCCTGGTCAGGCTCCGCGGCCGCCGCAGCAGCCTGTGCTGGCTTCTACGCCGGGAGTGGAGCAACTCACCATGGGCGCCGTGGAGCAAAGGAACGGCAATCAGCGGGCCAATCAGCTGAAGGAGCAGACGATTGAGCTGATCAAGCAAAAGCCGTCCAACACGACACGCGCGGTGCAGGCGTGGTTGCATGAGGAGCCATCATGAGTTCGACCGGAACGGCGTCTCTGAGCGGTACGCGCAAGGCGGCGATCCTGCTTTCGCTGCTCGGCGACGACGCGGCCGCCGCGATTCTTCGCAATCTTCCAGACGCTGACCTGCAACGGATCACCGAAGAGGTGGCCAACCTGCCGCATGTTCCGTTCGATGTAACATTCGAAGTTCTCCAGGAGTTCCAGCACCTGATGGCGGCGCAGGACTTCATCGCGGTCGGCGGACAGGACGTGGCAAGCCGCTTGCTGATCAAGGCGTTCGGGGAGGCCGGCGCCAAGAGCATGGTGCAGCGCCTGACGCAAGGCGACGAAATGAGTTCTGCGCGCATGGACTCGCTGAAGAAGATGGATCCCAAGAAGCTCGCCAGGTTTCTGGTCGGCGAGCACTCCCAGACCAAAGCGCTTATCCTCGGTCATCTCGATGCCAAGCAGGCCTCCGCGCTGCTGATGAAACTGGAGCCGGAGGCGCGCGCCGATTGTGTGCGGCGGCTGGCGAATCTGGGGCAGTTCTCTCCGGACGTTGCCGCGAAGGTTTCTACCGTCTTGAATCGCCGCTTGCGGCCGGTGGCCGAACAGAATAGAAGTTCCGGCGCAGGCTTCAGAGACGTTGCCGAACTGATGAACCGTCTTGACCCGATTGCCGCGCGCGAGATTCTCGAAAATATCGAGAAGGAAGAACCCAAGCTCGCCATCAACATCCGGGACCAGATGTTTACCTTCGACGATTTTCTCGAGGTTCCGGAACACGATCTGCGCGAATTGATGAATTCAGTCGACAAAAAGACGTTGATGGTTGCGATGAAGGGCGCGAGCGAGGAACTGCGAAGTCATTTCTATCGCACCATGTCTTCGCGTGCCGTGGAAATGATGAAGGAGGACTCCGAGGCGATGGGGCCGGTGCGCAACAAGGACGTAGTGAAGGCCCAGACGGAGATCGTCGCAATCGCACGCAAGCTCGAATCGGAAGGTAAGATTGCATTGAAGAGCGAGGGAGACGATGAGTACGTTCTCTAACCTTGAATTCGGAAACCTGATTCCAGCGCCGGTAAAGACGCTTGAGTACCGCGACATGGGCGGGGCTACGAACTCCACCGGAACGGGTAATCCAATCCTGGAGGACCTGGCCGCGCAGGATGAGGCCGAACGCCGGGCGGAAGTCGCGCTCTCGGAATCCGAACTTGCCAACAGGATCAAGCGGGAGAGGTCCGAGGCAGGGCAGCAGGTGGAACTGAGGCTGCGCCAGGAGTACGAAATGAAGCTACAGGCGGCCCACGCGCCTGTCGTGAACGCGGTTGCCGCTTTCAACGAACAGCGAACCGAATACTTTGCGCGCGTTGAAGCGGAAGTTGTCCAGCTCGCGTTGGCCATCGCCGCAAAAATCCTGCATCGTGAAGCGCAGGTCGATCCCATGCTGGTGGCTTCGCTGGTCAGGATGGCGATCGAACGCCTGCGTGAAGGGTCCAGCGTCACCGTTCGCGTGGGACGCGGCCGCGCACTGTGGTGGAGAGAATATTTTGCCGGAGCATCGGTTGCCTGGCGGGTGGAAGTAGCGGAAGACCCGAACCTGAGCGAACACGATTGCCTGCTCGACACTGAGCTTGGCGTGGCCAACTTCGGGTTGGACACGCAATTGAAAGAAGTGGAACAGGGATTCTTCGACCTGCTTGCACTGAAGCCGGTGAACCGGTGAATCGCTCCATTCTGGCGCCTTACCTTCATGCCCTGCAGGTAGGCTCCACGCTGCGCTGGAAAGGCCGCATCAATCAGGTCATCGGCAATCTTATTGAGTCGGAAGGACCATTCGGCTTTGTCGGCGAGTCGTGTGAAATCGTCGGTGACGGCGGCAGAAGCTACTCCGGCGAGATTGTGGGTTTCCGCGGAACGACCGTGTTGTCGATGGCCGCCGACCATCCCCAGGGCATTCGCCTGGGCGATCAAATCGTGACCTGGGGCGCGCGTCCATCCATCCGCGTGGGGCCGGAGTTGCTGGGGCGTGTGATCGATCCGGCCGGCAACCCGCTGGATGGAAAAGGGGACTATCGCGCCACCCGCGCGGTCATTATCGATGGCTCGGCGCCCCTGCCTCTCGAGCGCGTTCCGATTCGCGAACCGCTCGGTTGCGGCATTCGCGCCATCGATGCCTTCCTCACCTGCGGAAGAGGGCAGCGTCTGGGCATCATTGGCGGAAGCGGTGTTGGAAAGAGCACCCTGATTGGCATGATGGCGCGCGGTACCGCCGCGGAGATGACAGTGCTGGCGCTGGTTGGTGAGCGCGGCCGTGAAGTTGGCGAGTTCCTTGAAGTCCTTGGCGAGGCGGGCCTTCGCCGCTCCGTCGTTGTGGTTTCTACTTCCGACCAGTCTCCGCTGTTGCGCATCCGCGCGGCACTGGCCGCAACCGCGCTTGCCGAGTATTTTGCAAGCCTCGGCAAGAACGTACTGCTCATCGCCGATTCGCTCACCCGCTTCGCCATGGCGCAGCGGGAAATTGGATTGGCCGCGGGCGAGCCGCCCACTGCCAAAGGTTACACGCCTTCGGTGCTCAACATGCTGGCACGCCTGGTGGAGAGGGCAGGGAACTTCTCCGAAGGAAGCATCACGGCGTTCTATACGGTTCTGATGGAAGGAGACGACCAGCAAGATCCGGTTGTGGATACCGTGCGCTCGCTTCTTGACGGACATGTGATCCTGGATAGGAACCTGGTCATGCGCAGTCACTATCCTCCCATCTCCATCACGGAGAGCTTGAGCCGGTTGATGTCGAGCATGGTGTCGAAGGAACACCTTGCCAAGGCGAATGCCCTGCGGCTGTTGATGTCGGCGTATTTGCGCTCCGAAGATCTGATCCGCATCGGCGCCTATCAGAAGAACAGCGACCCCGTCCTCGATAGCGCGGTTCAGAATCTTCCTGCGCTGAATGCGTTTTTGCAGCAGACTCCGGATGTCCTGGTCAAATATTCCGACATCGTTGCGCAGTTAATGGAACTTCCCGGCTAACTATGCCCTTTCGTTTTCCGCTTGCGGCAGTGCTCCTGGTCCGGGAAAACGCGGAACAGCGCGAAGAGCGCGCTCTCAAGAAAGCTCAGCTGGCAATGGCCCACGCCTCGCACGAGCTTGAAACACTGGACGCCGAGATAGCCAACCTGCAAGCTGTGCGGGAACAGGCGTTGCAACAGCCGATCAAAGCCATTCGACTGCACGGCTATCAGCAGCAAGCACAAGAAGCCGCGGAGGAGAAAAAGGCTCTCGTCCGCCGGATTCAGACGCTCAGGCAAGAATTGGCGCAGCAAATGAAGTTGTACCAGGCTGCTCACCGCGACCGCGAAGCGCTGACGGACTTGCTGCGAAGGCAACGAGAGGGTTATGAACAGGAGCGGGCACGGGAGCAGCAGAAACAGATCGATGACTTATTTGTAGCCCGCCGCAACCGCAAATAGATCCCGATGAATCAGAGTCAGGCCGCCGGTGGCGCGATGGCTCGACACTCTTCCAGTCGCTCGATCGGCGCAGCATGGGCAGATTTTGCCCAGCACATAGGTCAAGGATTGCCGGATTCGCCGCCGAAGACTTCCGCGCTTCGAGGCTGTTGCTTCGGAACCCCTCTGAAATCAGCGATATTTGCTCGTGGCCCCATACGCGCTGTGGGCCTGGCCGTGGAGCGCAACGTGCATAGTCATGGGCGTGCGTATTCCATCCACAGCGACTTTCTCTGGATTAGGTCTTCTCTCGCAGGCCCCGGCCGGCTCGTCAGCCGGCAAGTTTCTGCAGATACTCGCGAGCGTGTCGGAGGAAGAGGCTCCCAGAGGTGGTTTGACCGATTCGCGCTCGGATGCGGACACTGAATCTGCGCCGGCAAACCACGCCGCAAGCGCGCGGGATAAGACCACGCTCCTGTTCAACTCCGACGATGAGCCTATTCGCGGCGGCAAGGACCATCCGGCCGCCGATCTCCAGAAGCTTCCTTCGGAACACAGAGCAGAGCCGAATCTGTTCAGCGATGGGAGTGGTTCGCGGACAATCAGTGGTTCACGCGTTTCTGTCAACGGAGACTCAGGGCACAACTCCTCCAATTGGACCGGCGGGCATTACCGTGCCGAGGCTTCTGGCTTTCGTTCCTATGTGCTCCCGACTGCGTTGACAAGCATTGCTGGCATCTCAATTCCAAATACGCTCGCATTTGTATCGAGGCGGGAGATTCACATCGATACGTCGGCGAGTTCAAACGCAACGATGGTTGCAGGGGTCAATGCTGCGAGCCGTCCTGCGAGCCGGCAAGACGGTGTCTCAGCGGCCATCGTGCCTGGAAAAGCGAACTCCGCCGGCGCATCGGCAGCGGCGCCTGCCGATCAAAGCAAAGAATCGACGGAGCAGAAGCCAGGCTCGCCGATGAATGGCGCCTGGGCGAAGCGCGAGTTTTCCGAACCCGCAATGAAAGAAAGTGTGCGCGCAACGGCCAGTGTGAGCGGTGCGCCCACCTCTTCGGCAATAGCGAATGCGATTCCTCTTTCGCGGACGCTCGCACGGGCCACTCCATCCGGCAACGCTGACTTGTGGATGTCTGGAGACTCGTCGAAGCGGGAGTCTTCTCGTAACGACATGGGAAGCGACGGCGCAGAGGCATTTGTCGACGCGAGCGCAGGAACACATGTGGCAACTCGGCAGCAGGCTATGCCAGTCCCTTCGAGTTTCGGCGTTGCAAGCGACGGCAGGGCTGAGAGCCGGCTTGTCGAGCAATGGCAAAGTCCGGTACAGGCCAGGCCGGGCGTTCTGGAGAGCGGTCAGTTGCCGGCCGGTGCATTCCTTGCAATTGCGAGCGGCGAAGGCCAGCGCGCCACGCACGATGACCCGAGCCTGCCGACTGAATTGCAAACTCCAGGCTCCAGTATTCCGGCTACGTCTCTGCAAAAGGGCGTGTCGGCCGTCGATGACCTCTCGCCAATGAATGTGGACGATTCTACAGCGCAGAGTTTCGAAATAGCTTCTGTTGATAGCAACGGAAAGCCCGGTGGCCATGAGATGGGCGCGCTCGTTTCTTCGCCGGCGACAATCTCTGTTTCTGCTGCGCCGTCTCCGGCTCCGGCCAGCCCATCTGCACATTCCTCTCAGCAGCCGACTGTGAGCGCATCGGACAAGGAAGCCTTTCTAGATGTCCTGGCGAATACGAGAGCTGCCATGCAACCAGATCGGATATCCGTGCGTGCCTCCTCGCCGGTGGCTGTTTCGAGTTCTTCCCCACATCTTTCCGTGGAGTCCGGCTCGCTCAGCGACAGGTTTGAGCCGGCGCCGGTGAGCGCACCCTCGCCTGAGGGGCAACTCTCTCTGAATGCACTGGTGGATGCCGGTGCGCTGGAGATAAGCAATGCACCGAGCGTAGGCGCCCCTGAGGCAACGACGGCATTGGATGTGCCTTCGCAGCCTCATTCGCAGACTTCTTCGTTCGATCAGTCCGCTCAACCATCAACTTCCAGTGGCTCGACGCAAAATTCTTCGGCAGAAGAGCCGGTCGAGTTATTCGTCGAAGCGCGTGAAACAAGCAGCACGGCCTATCAACAGCAACAAGACCCATCGCCTTTCGCAAACGAAAATGCTATCGCCCGAAACGCCGCGGGCCTATTGCCCGTCGATCCGAGCGAAGCCCAGCCACATCAAGCTCCGAGCGTGCTGAAAGACGGCACTGATATAGGGGACCTGTCGTCCAAAGCTTCTCCACGGATCGTCAGTGCTGACGCTGCTCCGATAACGAAGGAAGTGGTCCTGCGCCAGATTGTCTCGCGGCCGGTGCCGGACATTGCGACGCCGCAACAAACTGCCTTGCAGCCCAAGCTGGCAAGCCAGGCAGCACCCCAAATCGTCTCGGCGGATCGGGTGACGTCCATTCCATTCCATGCGAACACCACGCCGGACAGTCAACCGGTAATCGCCGCGGCAGCGCCTGAAGCAACGCTCACGCTCCCGATTGATTTGCCGATGACCTCAGCTCCGGCGAATAGTGAAACCGTCGATCAGACAGCGTCCAATTCAGTCGAGAAGGCTCCCTCCGGGGCAAACGGCTCAAAGAACTCAGCGCCTGCGGCCGCGGCCGATGCGGCAACGAGCAGGACTTCAGATGCGAACGGCTCCGGCGATCCTTTGCAGCCGGCCGCGCAAAACATACCCCAACCTTCACAGAATGCACATGCCGATCCATCGCACAATGCGGACTCAGCAATCGGAGCCACTGGAAGCACCGCGCCTCAAACACAGGTCCAGCCGCAAGCGGTTCCCCTTCAGACAGCGCCGGAAGCAGGGACGACCCATCGCGCGCCGGATGCTCCGGGCGTTGCTGCTCGAGCCGGTGAGCAGCAGAGCGTTCCGCCGTCGATGCACCCCGGCAGCGGCGAAGTGGCTGCGCCATCGGGCATCAATGCCGCAAAGCTCATGCAGACGATGAATCAGTCGGAGATGCACGTCGGAATGCGATCCAGCGAGTTTGGCGACATCTCGATTCGCACCTCGATCGCGGAGCAGGAGATGGTGACCCGGATATCGCTCGATCACGGTGAATTGAGCCAGGCCATTTCGGCTCACGTCTCCGCCATGCAGGCCAAGCTCGGCGAGGACCTCGGGCTCAACGCATCCATCCAGGTCCACAACCTGGGGTCGTCGCCCTCGGGCGAGTTCGGACAGTCTTCGCCAGGGGAACAACGATCCCTTCACCATTCAGTGCAAACTGCCGGCGTTCCATCTTCGCCGGAAGAAGAGGCCGGCACGAGCATGGCGGCCACCGCAATTGCAGGGAACCCAGGCAGGTTGGACATCAGGGCTTAAGGCAGCTGGGCTGCCGGAGAGGAACGAAGGATGAACATTCAAGGAATACTCCCCGCGATCACCTCGGCGCTGCTCGGGCAAAGCGCAAGTGCGCCCAAAGCCGCAGCCACAAGTACCACGAGCGGCAGTTCTTCGACAAGCACTTCGGGCACGTCGTCAACGAGTCTCCAGCAGACTTTTCTGAATCTGCTGGTTACCGAGTTGCAGAATCAGGACCCCACGGCTCCCGTCGATCCCACAGAGATGGTGGGTCAGCTTGTCTCCTTGAACCAGTTGGATCAGCTCATATCGATCAACTCGATACTGGGCGGTCTCACCACCCCGCCTGCGGGCGCCACGAGCGGCATGCAGCATGCGATCGCATCGCCGCTGAATACCACGGTAGCAGGGGGCGGGCCCGCCGGGGCAGCGCCCGGCCCTACACTCGCTGAGGCGGCTGCCTTGCAGCAACTCCAAACCACGAACGCTCGCACCGCCAGTATGAACTCACTGATGAATCTGTACGGCAACATGGGGGCTCCGGCCCAGAACCCAACCTATTAACCAACAGGAGGTAGGAAGATGTCATCCTTTGCGATTCCACTCTCTGGCCTGGAGGCCTCGTCCGATGCGCTCAACGTCATTGCCAACAACCTTGCCAACCTCAACACCGACGGCTTCAAAAGCGAGACTCTGAACTTCGGCGATGTCTTCGCACAGATGCAGGGAATTGCCGGCAACGGCGATCCCTTTCAAATAGGAGGCGGCGTGCAGGTGGGCAGCACGGTCAGCAACTTTTCCAACGGCAGTGTCGATCAAACCGGCGTAGCCGCCAACATGGCGCTGCAAGGGAATGGCTTCTTCGTGGTCAGCAACAACGGAATTACCAGCTATACCCGCGATGGTGACTTCTCTGTCAATTCTTCCGGTCAGATTGTCGACGCAAACGGAGACCTGGTGGAGGGCTACCAGGCGAACGCGCAGGGCCAGATCAACGTCGGCGGCGCTTTGGCGCCAATCTCCGTGAACTCGGCCGCGGCAATTCCGGCGCAGGCTTCCACTTCTTTTTCAACCACTACCAACCTCCAGGCCGGTTCTGCCGCGGGCACCACGTTTAGCACGCCCCTTTCGGTTGTCGACTCCTTGGGCGAGACGCAAACCCTGTCCATCACCTATACCGCCGGCGCGACACCGAACAACTGGAACTACACAATTACGCTGCCCGCTTCCGCCACCGGCGCGGCTGCGCCGACCACCATCACTTCCGGCACGATGACCTTCAACTCATCCGGCCAACTGGAATCGACTACTCCGGCCGAGACCGCGGGTACCATCTCCGGGATCAACATCACCGGCCTGGCCGACGGCGCCGCGCCCATGAACCTGACGTGGAATCTCAACAATGCTGCGGGAACTCCGATCATTACGCAGCAGGATTCGGCCAGCGACACCAGCGCTACCGATGTGAACGGTTATGGCTCCGGAACTCTGATTGGGTTTTCCGTGCTTCCCAACGGCACTGTGGAGGGAGCCTTCAGCAACAATCAGACGCTGGCGCTGGGCCAGGTTGCCGTTGCCGGCTTCGCCAATCCCGAGGGGCTCTCGCAGAGCAACAACGGAGACTTGCAAGCGACAGCCGCCTCCGGGGCCGCTGTGGTTGGGCAAGCCGGAGTGGGAGGGAACGGCACCATCACTGGATCGGCTGTGGAGGAGTCCAACGTGGATCTTTCCACGGAGTTCTCCAATATGATCGTCGCGCAGCAGAGCTACGAAGCCAACGCTAAGGCGCTCACCACGCTCGACCAGGTTTCGCAAGCCACGCTGCAGTTGATCACCTAGGTCGCGACGGAAGGATAAGGTGGTTAACGCAGGATTAGAAACTCCCGCCGGGCTTCGTTGAAGCCTGGCGGGAGAGCCTTTGCCGCGGCTCGTTCTCATGGCTGTCTCACCAGCTGTGGCAAACGCCGCGCCAGGCTCAGTTCATTCAAGCCCTTGTGAAGCAACGAAGTAGCCTCGTCCCGGCTGGTGTAAGCGGGGTCGCGCCCGCGACTCCGATTCCGGCCCTCCGATTGCATAGTTCTCCTCGGAAACGTTCCGCCCATTTTGTCGCAGTCCCAGTCCGGCTCGGAAACTCGGGTGCGGAGGTATTGCGGCATCGAGGTAGCTTCGAGCGTGCGAGGGTTCAATGAGCAGCGCAGCCCAGAATCTGCATCCGCTAACCGACG
>Ga0181528_10001904_pt1 | contig 12860 bp, 10 predicted proteins | sample PEATcosm2014_Bin_47_FD_119742 | JGI IMG/M metagenome (GOLD analysis project Ga0181528, IMG submission 119742) | Peatland microbial communities from MTU Mesocosm Facility, Houghton, MI, USA - PEATcosm2014_Bin10_10_metaG | ecosystem: Environmental > Terrestrial > Soil > Wetlands > Peat | place... | reverse complement strand
CATCCGGTTGGCCGCCCTTCTGTTTGGGTTCAGGAATCCCGCTTCCGGGGGTGTGCGCGAAAGACTTCCGCAAACAAAGCCTAAGCCGATGGGGGCCGCTGCTTCTTGCATCTGTAATACCGCGCACGCGTAGAAGCATGATGAACGCGATACCATGTTGCCATGGAAGATTTTGAAGTTGCGGTGCGCTGCACGCTTCGAATGCTTTCAAAAGTTTTTATCGGAGATTTCCCGATGCTCGCTATGACTCTGCATAAGGCTACCGCAATACTGTCCATTCTTCTTGTGAGCTCAATCGCGGTTGCCTTGCCTGGCTGCAAGACCTCAGAACCGTCAAGTTCCCAGCAGGCGGGCAATGCCATCCCCGCCGGTCCGGTCACCGTCAATCAGATGGGTGGCGGAATCGATGTCGCCGAGGCCCCGCACGGAGCTACCCTGACCACCATGGGCGGTGATATTCATCTGGGAAACGTGAGTTCATTCGCCAACGTCAAGACGATGGGGGGCGACATCGCCATCGACCGCGCCAATGCACCCGTCGAGGCAACCACGATGGCCGGAAGAATCTCCATTACCGGCGCAACCGGATCGGTTCATGCAACGACTATGGCGGGGAATATCTGGGTGAGCTATGCCAATCCCTCCGCTGCCGGCCAGACAATCGAGCTGACGTCGAACTCGGGTGGTATCGAACTGGCCGTGCCCAAGGACTTTTCGATGGATGTGGAGGTGACACTGACCTACACCAAGAATGCATTCCGCAGCTACGAGATCATCGACGACATGGGACTCACGCGTCATACCGATGCGGAGTGGGACAGCACCAAAGGCATACCGCGAAAGACCATCCACGCCGGAGGCCGCGCAGGCAGCGGAGCAAACCGCGTCATCATCAAAACCATCAACGGAGACGTGACCATCAAAAAAGCGGTCTGAGGCTCGCCTCCGTTTACTTCAGCTTCAGATCGGTCTCAAATTCCTTGCGCGCATCCCATGTGCTGACGGTCTTGACCGCGCTTTTCTTGCCGTCCTTCTCTGCCCAAAGCTCGTGATCCTGGGCCATATTCACCTGGGTAAAGCGAAAGCGGCCGTTCTCGGTCGATGTATAACTGCGAATATTCTTCGACTTCAAATCCTTGAGAAAGACGGTAGCGCCGGCGACAGGCGCGGAGTTTGCGTCCAGCACGGCGCCCGACACCACGCGCTCGCCAAAGTTTTGCGCCTCAGCCGCGACCGGCCCCAGCGCAAAACTGCCCTGGCCGGGCCGAGCCGTAACTATACCCGCGGCCAGAACCGTAAACAGCGTTCCAGCCGCCAAACTCGCGCGATTCAACCTCACTATTATTCCTCTTCCTCGTCCAGCAAATCTTCGTCGTCCTCGTCCAGGTCGTCGCCCACCGGGGTCAGCTCAAGCGGTTCCACGCCCACCACTTCGTACTCCATTCCGCACTCATCGCAGATGACGACGTCGCCTTCTTCCACTTCGTCCATCTCGATGTCAAGGTCGTTCTCACATTCAGGGCAGCTGGCCATGCGGCCTCCTCTCACTCCAAGGCATATCACATTGCAGGATACCAATCCTCTGCAATGCGTCTTCGCTATTCTTGGGGAGAAACCGGTCTCAGGTCAAGAGGCAGATACACAAAATGCAACTGCAACTCCCCAGAGGAAGAATACGTCATTGGTCTACCCCGCCGAAGAACACAGCGATGAACAACCCAACGCCACCGGCAATTCCAGAGCGGAACCCCTGACCGATCGGCTCCCGGATCGCGCCGCGGGCAGTTCAATTCACGCGCGCCTGGCCGATTTATCCAATGACACCAGCCTGCTCGGCAATTTACCCTGAGACAGACGATGCCCAACTTTGGCTCAACTCCGTTTGCCTTCCCCGACTTCCGCGGCGCAACCCGCCGCCTGGTTCTCTGGAACCTGGCCGCCTACTTTGCGCTGGCGCTGGCCGGGCTGGTTGCGCCTGTTTGGTCGCTGGAGGCAGGCGCGGAGCTCGGTTTTGTCCCCAGCCTCTTCCTGCGCGGTTGGTTCTGGCAGCCCCTCACCTACAGCCTGTTCCACCCCACGATTCTGGGCGCGGTCCTTGAGCTACTATCGCTCTGGTTCCTCGCCGGCTTTCTGGAGAGCTTTCACGCTGCCACCTGGGTCATGGGCCTCTACGCGGTCTCCGTGCTGGGAACCGCGGCCGCCGCAACGGCAATCTATGCCTGCGGTCGTTCACTGGGCTTTGCCTTGGCCGCGGTTTCCCTCTACGGCTGTTTTGGCGGCATCTTCGGGCTGCTGGTCGCCATCGGCGCGCTCTACGGCGACACTCAGTTTCTCCTCTTTTTTACCATCGGCATCAAGGCCCGTTCCATGGTTGCCGTCTATGCTCTGATCGCCGTCGCCATGCTCTTTGGCCAGCAGCGCGAGTACGCCTTTGCCCAACTGGGCGGGGCGCTGGCTGGCTTGCTGTGGGTCAAGCTGGCGCCGCGTCGCGGGCTCTCCTTCGGCTTGAGCGAGTGGTGGTACGGCCTGCGCAACCGCTATTACCGCTGGAAGCGCCGCCGCGCCGCCCGCAAATTCGAGGTCTACATGCGCCGCCACGGCAAGACCGTCCGCTTCGACGGCCAGGGCCGCAAGATCGACGACGACGGAAACGATAAGAGCCGCTGGAATTGAAGCTGGTTAGGCGTAGAGCTGGGCTCGGCTCCGTGGGTTAGTCGAGCGCCGCCAGGATAGCCTGCCATTGAGCCGGGGGTAGCGTAAATTCCCTTTGTTCGGCCAGTTCAAGTTCCGCGACAGCACAGGCGCTCTGCACAACGAATTTCGTCGTGGTTTTCACCCATTCAAAAGAATTGCTCTTATTGCGCTCGTGCCCGCCGCCGATAGAGGCAGCGGGCGCGAACCGCAAGCTCACATTTTCATGCCGGACGGCATCTTCCCGGTAATTGAAATTACCGTTATTGTGTTGTCATTGAAGCTTCCTTCAATGTGAACATGCTTTCCCGCAAATGGCGCAATCGCCTTCGCTTTGCCCGCAAGACTGTATACCTTGGCTCCTACGACAAGCGCATAGCTGCTGCCGCTTTTGGCGCACTCCTGAGCGCATTGCGCGTCTGTCTTTCCCGGCATCATGTGCTTCTTTCCGCACATGGCGTCGCTAATAACTCCATCGAACGATTGCGAAGCGGCATGAAGCTGCTGAATTGCAGGCATCATAACCGCCCAGAGGATTGCGAAGACAATCAGTGGTGTTTTCTTCATAGGTTTCTCCTTTTGACAATTTTGCAACAGTTTTTAATCATTGCGGCAATCATGAAACGCAACTTGAAAGAACCTGCTCGGCTTCACGCTTCAGCGCCGGCTTCACTTCCCAGTTCCATTTCCAGATTGCAAAGATAGGCGGATACACTATCAATTCCATGAGGAACGATGTGATAATTCCGCCCAGCATCGGCGCCGCTATGCGCTTCATCACATCGGCTCCAGAGCCTGTGGACCACATGATAGGAAGCAGGCCGAAAAGCATACAAGAAACTGTCATGACTTTGGGCCGTAACCGCTTGACCGCTCCTTGAACAATGGCTTCGCGCAAATCGTCCCATGAGTGGATGCCTCCGTTGTTCAAAGCGTCGTGGTAGGCAAGGTCCAGATAAAGTAGCATGAAGACCGCGGTTTCAGCATCGACACCGAGCAGAGCAATGAGGCCAACCCAAACCGCAATGCTCATGTTGTAGTGCAGCAGATATAAAAACCAGATTGCGCCAATCGCAGAGAATGGCACGGCCAAAAGAATAATCATCGTCTTGATCGCCGAACCGGTATTGAAGTAGAGCAATAAGAAGACAATGAAAAGCGTGATAGGCACAACCAGTTTTAAACGCTGCGCCACTCGCTCCATGAACTGGTATTGGCCGCTCCACACCAACTCGTAGCCGGACGGAACTTTGACCTTATCCGCAACAGCTTTTTTCGCGTCGCGCACATAACTGCCAATATCCCGGCCTGAAACATCGACGTAGACATAGCCGCTCAGCCTGCCATTCTCGTCGCGAATCATACCGGGCCCGGTTCTCATGTGGATATCCGCAATCTGGCCAAGCGGAATCTGCGCTCCAGAGGGCGTGGCAACCAATACACGCTCAAGAGAATCGACATCGCTGCGGTAATCGCGCAGATACCGCACATTAACCGAATATCGTTCGCGCCCTTCGACAGTTGTTGAAATCTGATCGCCTCCTACCGCGGACGTGAGAACACTCTCGGCGTCATCAATGGTCAAGCCGTAGCGCGCAAGTTCGTCGCGCTTTAAATCAAAGTCGAGAAAGTACCCGCCTGTAGTGCGCTCCGCAAATACGCTGCTCGTTCCCGGAACATCTTTTAGTGCTGTCTCAATCTGCTCCCCGACTAGCTGAATTTGTGCTAAATCGGAGCCAAGCACTTTGATCCCAAGCGGTGTTCGAATGCCGGTGCTTAGCATGTCCGTGCGATTCTTGATAGGCATTGTCCATGCATTGGATATTCCTGGAATTTGCAGCGCCTCATTTAAACCTCCCGGACCATAAATCAATTCCTGAGTTGATTTGTGATCCGGCCAGAACCTTCGCAGAATATTCTGAGTCCAAATCGGAGCTGACTTCGAGTACCATCGGTCGACCCTCGGCCACTGATCCTGCGGCTTTAAAACAATGGTCGTCTCCATCATTGAGAATGGAGCTGGGTCGGTGGGAGTCTCCGCCCGGCCGGCCTTGCCAAATACGCGCACAACCTCAGGGAACGCGGCGATGATCTTGTCCTGTGTCTCTAACGTGCGCGCGGCCTCGGCAACCGAGATGCCAGGCAGCGTTGACGGCATATAGATAAGCGTGCCCTCATCCAGTGGCGGCATAAACTCAGACCCGAGCTTGAAGTACACAGGGATGCTGAGCCCCATTACCAATAACGCACCGCAGATTGTCAGCCATTTATGATCGAGAACAAATTCGACTACGGGATGATAGATCTTCATCATCGGCTTGCTGATAGGATGATTCTCTTCGCTGTGAATCTTGCCAATGAAGATCGCGTTGACGGTATTCGAGAGCCATCCAGGCCGGAAAACAAAGCCATCCATGCGCGAAAATAAAAAGCGCATTGCTGCTGGAGCCAGCGTTATCGCCAGCAATGCCGCTATCGCCATGGAGAAGTTCTTCGTGAACGCAAGCGGCTTGAAGAGCCTTCCCTCTTGACCTTCCAGTGTGAAAACAGGTAGGAACCCAACCGCAATGACAAGCAACGCAAAGAAACTGGGACCACCAACCTCTTTTACGGCGGCAATTACCACCGCATGCGATGGTCCAGGCCGTCCCTCCGCCTCCCAATGCTCAAGCTTTTTGTGAGTTTGTTCGACCATCACGACGGATGCGTCCACCAATGCCCCAATTGCAACTGCAATGCCGCCAAGAGACATGATGTTCGCCGTCATTCCCATCCACTGTATCGGAATAAAAGCCAGAATAACCGTAACTGGAATAGTTATGATCGGAACAATGGCGCTGCGCAGATCCCATAGAAAGATCATGATGACAAGACTGACAATTACCAGTTCCTCAATCAAGGTATGCCGCAGATTATCGACGGCCCTATCGATCAATTCGGAGCGGTCGTAAGTAGTTACCAACTTCACGCCGGACGGCAGAGTTGACTTCAGGTCGTTCAATTTCTCCTTGGTGCGTTCAATGACCTTCTGCGCGTTTTCACCGTAACGCATGATGACAACGCCACCGACAACTTCTCCCTTGCCATCCAGTTCCGCGACGCCTCTACGCATGTCGGGGCCAAAGGTCACAGTGGCCACGTCGCTGACTATCACGGGAGTTCCGGTCCGCTCGTTGGCCATGATGACAGTCTTGCCGATGTCATCGAGCGAGCGAATATATCCTCTGCCGCGTACCATGTACTCGCGGCCCGTAAACTCGACGAGCCTTCCACCAACATCATTATTCGATTTTTGTATCGCATCGCTCACGGCGTTGATGGGGATCTTGTAAGCAAGCAGTTTGTTGGGATCGACATTGACTTGATATTGGCGCACAAATCCGCCAATGGGCGCGACTTCGGCAACGCCCGGCACTGTTTGCAAAGCATAGCGCAGATACCAATCCTGATAGGACCGCAGTTGGTCGATGCTGTACTTACCCGTCGTATCGACGAGTGCATACTCATAGACCCAACCTACCGAGGTGACGTCTTTTGCCAGTTCTACGCTCACGCCTTTAGGCAATCGCGGAGTCACGGAGTTCAGGTATTCGAGCGTTCTGGAACGCGCCCAATAAATGTCCGTTCCTTCATCGAAGATGATGTAGATGTAAGAGAAACCGAAGTCAGAGAAGGCGCGGATGTCCTTGACCTTCGGCAATCCGAGCAGCGCGGACGCAATGGGGTACGAGACCTGATCTTCCATGATGTCGGGGCTGCGATCCCATTTTGCATACACAATTACCTGCGTATCCGAGAGATCGGGAATCGCGTCGAGCTTGGTACTTCTCATCGAAGTCCACCCAACGACGATGGCTACGGCTACGAAAAGAAATACCAAGTACCTGTTCTTGTCGCTGAAGTCGATAATTCGATTCATCATGGCTTCATCCCACCTATGGCGCTCTTCAATCCGCTTTCAGAATCGATTAGAAAGTTTCCCGCTACAACAATCGTTTCGCCGGCCTTCAGGCCTGAAAGTATGACGGCATTCCCGTCCATGACAGGCCCCACGGTAACTAAACGCGGCTCAAAAACGCCGCCATCGCGAACCACGAAGACGTGCTGCTCGACGCCTGAGTTAAGAACGGCTTCCTGAGGCACAATAACTTTGGTTCCGTAATCGACGTGCAACACGGCATCGGCAAACATCTGCGGTTTCAATTGAAATCCAGGGTTTGAAATCTGTATTCGCGCCTTGACGGTCCGCGTCTGCGGATCGACTGTTGGATAAATAAAGGAGATACTTCCGGTGTAAGTCCTGCCTGGGTAATAGCTGAGAGTCAGAGATACTCGCTGACCAATGTGAACAAAGGGAACCTCGTACTCGTAAATATCCGCATTCGCCCAAACAGTCGATAAGTCGGATACTGTATACAACTCAGTGTCCGGCGTCACGGAGGTCTGCGGAAAGGCCTTGCGGTCAGTTACAAACCCCGTAATTGGCGAATAAAAAGTCAGATTTTTGCTGACCTTTCCTGTCATATCGAGTTCTTTGATTTGTTCATCTGAAATATCCCATAACTTGAGGCGCTCCCTTGCCGACTGCAAGAGCGATTGAGATCCTTCGGATATTTCTTGAAATGGCGCATTACCTAGAGTTGCGTTGCCGCGCTTTGCAATAAGATATTCCTCCTGCGTCGAGACCAGATCGGGACTATAGAGAGTAAACAGCGGCTGCCCCTTCTTGATGAGTTGGCCGACAAAATCAACATAGACTTTGTCGATATAACCCGCTACTTTCACATGGACATGAGCGATCCTTGTCTCATCGGCAACAATCTCCGCCGTAGTGCGAATGTCGCGAACCAAAGGTTTGCGCTCAACCAGCGCGGTCCGCACTCCGGCAAGCGCTTGTTTGTCGGGAGGAATCGTTATAGTTCCCATCGGCATTTTGGCCATGCTCTCATCTTCGGCATACTTTGGGACAAGTGTCATTCCGCAATCCGGCGCAATTCCCGGCTTGTCGGATTTATAGGCTGGGTGCATTGGGTCAAACCAATAGAGAATTTTCTTCTCGCTATTGGCGGCGTCCTTTACAGTCATCGCGGATGTGTTAGTCGCGTTCGGCGATCCGGAATTTGTTTTCAGCGCGGCGGACTCTGGAGTTTGTTCGGCATACTGCGGCACGAGGTCCATGCCATCCGGAGCCTTGCCGGGCTGGTTGTAGTGGTGCTGTGGATTCATAGCGTCGTACCAATAGACGGGCTGATGTTCGTCCTTCGCATTATGAACTGCAACAGCGGGGTGCCCGCTCTGTTCCAACCAATGGTGCGTTGCGCCCGCGAATACAAGCCCGAGCGTCAACGCGAGCAGCGCGCCAAGAATGATTTTCTTTGTTGAGCTATGAATCGGCATTTTATTTTGCCTCCTTTGCGGGCTGAAGATCGGATACGTCGGGACCAGTTACATCCATGCCGGTCAAGGCCTCGATTTGCGCCACCGCCGACTGATAGTCCGCCAATTGCCTGTAGTACTCGGTCTCGTAGTTTAGGAGCGTAGTAAAGTTGGCCAGGAGCGAAAGAAAATCCACGCTGCCAACCTGATACGAGGCCATTGAGGATTCCAGGGCAAGCGACGACTGCGGGACTATGCCCTTGGAATAGAGAGTCAGCAATCGTTCCGATGCCTTGGCGCTTAGATATTGCTGCTTAAGTTCAAATTTGATTTCGTTCAGCCGGTTGTCGCGCATCTTCTCTGTTGCAAGCAGAGTCTCAGTTGCTTCTGCCACGCCCTGCCGTTGTTTTGCTTTGTAGAAAACCGGTATATTTACGCTGAAGGTGACGCCATTCATATCGGGCAGCGCAGACCGCTGCTGATACATATAACTCACTCCCATGTCCGGCCTGTATTCCCGCTGCGCCAGCGCGATGCCAATTCGTCCCTCCTCTACCATCGCTTTGCTTCGCAGGATGGTTGTATCGTTGGCCAATGCAAGAGCGTAGAGTTCATCGAGCGAATACCGCATGGTTGCGGGCTTGACTTCAGTGGCAGGCGGCAGAGGAGACTCCGGCGCGCGAACCATAAACACATTGAGGCGCGCCTGCGCCGTTGCCCGCTGCTGTTCCAGCATAGTCAGCTTTTCAATCAACAGGGATATTTCCACCTGCGACCGCAGTACATCCACCTGCATTGCCTTGCCGACACGATAACGCGCTTCCGCGATCTTCGATAATTTATCCAGAAGTTCCTTGTTTCTTTCCGTAGTTTGTTTGGCCTGATCGTAGTAGAAATACTCGTAGTACGCCGTTTTTACTTCCACGGATACTCTCCGCCGAATGGCCTCATAATCGGCTTGCGCCGCGTCTGCCTCTTTACTTGCAAATTCACCCCGCAGCTTCAGTTTTCCGGGTGCGGGAAACTGCTCAGAGACAGTGACTCCGCGGTAGCTGGAGTTATCCCCCTTCATTACGTCGAAGGGTGCAGGATTTCCCACCCATCCTACTGACACCATCGGATCAGGCAGCGCTTTTACCTGCGGCACGCGCAGGCGCAAGGCCTGGATGGCGTGCAGCGCGCTTTGGGCCTCCGGGCTTTTCTCCAGCGCTTCCCGAATCACATCGTCAAGCAGCAGCACCGGCGCAACGGACTTGTGCTGCGTCTGAAGACTCGACGCTGGCATCTCTGCCATTGCGCCGCTTTCCTGCGCGCGCAGTATCGGCGTCCGCAACAACAACAGGATCGCAACGATCCCGAAGACATCTTGAAATCTCATGGATTACTCCCTTGGTCTGAATGAATTCGCGCTCGAGACCTGCCGGTCCGAGGAATTTTAGACGCAAGGGTGCATTAAACCAGGAAGGTGCAGAGGAGGGCGTGAAGCGATAACTGCCGCGCAGCAACTCTTTGCGGCGAAACCCGCAATGAGATTATTCGCGCAGGCAGCGCTCCGGCAATATCTTTAACCGCAAGCAGCCCGATCGCCCCGTTCCGCGAATTGCCGATAAGTTGCGGAGGAGTTATAGGGGATGACTCGGTGGGCGCCACCTTGCAGCAGGATGACGTTCCAGAAATGGTTGCCAAGTCAGCGCCGCAATGAGACGACCTTGCCATTTCAGCCTTCATGCAGCATGCATGAGCGCGCGGCTTCACCGGCTGAGCGCAAAGAAGGGACGCATCGCCCGGCGCTCCTGACAGAATCAGCAGCAGCGAAAGCAGCACGACTTTGGAGAAACGTCCCATATTCTTCCTGTCCACTATATATACCATACTCGGCGCTGGTGTTGTGATCCAGATCACGAACTAAAGTCGAGGCCAGCCGCCGTCATTCTTGCATTCAGTGCAATCCAGATTTGCTATATTCAATTTGCAGAGCCGTAAATCAATTGCCCATTCACCGTGCAAAGCCATTCCCCGGATCAACGGTGGCAAGATGCCAGAAGATTCTTCAACTGTGACTTCGCAAAACGGCCGGCCGCGCAAATCTGGCGCCCGCGGTTCCAGTGTCGAGGTTTTGCTTGTCTTCTTGCGCCTTGGCTGCACCTCATTCGGCGGGCCTGTCGCACATATCGGGTACTTCCAAAAAGAGATTGTCGAGCGCCGCAAATGGTGCAGCGCCAGCGCCATGGCAGAGATCATCGCGCTTGCGCAATCTCTGCCCGGACCGGCCAGCAGCCAGGCCGGATTTTCGCTGGGCATACTGCGCGCCGGATGGCTTGGAGGCCTGGCGGCGTGGGTGGGCTTTACGCTGCCCTCAGCCCTGCTGATGCTGGCCTTTGCCTATGGCCACTCTTTTCTTGGCGGCGGCGCGGGGCTTGGACTCTTGCATGGGTTGCAACTGGTCGCAGTCGCGGTAGTCGCGCAAGCAATCTTGTCAATGCAGCGGTCGCTCGCGCCGGATTGTGCTCGTCTCGCCCTTGCGTTCTTTGCCGCGGGATTGACGTTGCTGCTACCCGCGCAGATTGCCACGCTTTGCGCCATTGCGGCCGGCGCTGCTCTTGGATTTCTGCTCTTCCGCTCGACAAATATCGAATCCAGCGTACTGATTGAAGCGCCATTGCCAAAGACGGCGGGCATTGCCTCGGCCATCATTTTCTTCGTGCTTTTGATTCTCATGCCACTTCTCGCGCGCACATTTTCCGTTGCGGGGTTCGCCGTCTTCTCAGCCTTTTATCGCAGCGGCGCGCTGGTCTTTGGCGGCGGGCACGTTGTGCTCCCACTGCTTGAATCCGCCGTAGTTGCGCCGGGTTGGGTCAGCCAGGAATCCTTTCTTGCGGGCTACGGCGCGGCCCAGGCGCTTCCCGGACCTCTTTTTGCCTTCAGCGCATATCTGGGCGCAGCGGTCCGCCCATCGCCCAGTCCGCTACTCTACGGTGTGCTTGGATTGGCCGGCCTCTTTCTGCCCGGCCTGTTGGCCATCACCGCCGTGCTTCCTTTCTGGAGCGCGCTGCGCGGAAACCGCAGCATTCAAGCAGCCCTGCGAGGCATCAACGCAAGCGTGGCCGGCGTCCTGCTCGCCGCACTGATTCATCCGCTTTGGAGCAGCACGATTCACACCGCGGGCGATCTCTCGATTGCGCTTTTGGCCTTCGTGCTTCTCGCGCTTGCGAAAGCGCCGCCGTGGATCGTAGTTGTTTCCGTGGCAATTCTCTCGATTCTAATGACCTTTGCGTAAAAGCAAAGTCTTTCGATTTCACATTCTTCCAGAACCCGCTTTTCCCGCCGTCCAATCCCATTCCAATCTACCTGTTAACCGATAGATTTCAATGGCCCGGTTGCTTGTTTTACCGATACATTGGGTACCCGATTGGACTGCAAGAAAAAGGGGCGGCACACTGCGAATTCAATCGCACATTCTGGGATTTGGCCCCCACCCTGTGCTTTGCATCACAGCGGCTACACACCCTAAAGATGAGACTCGAAAGAGCGGTCTAATTTCCGCCGGCCGCGCTGTGAGGCAAAGAGTAATGAGTGAAAAGAAAATGGTAATTCTCGATGGGAACGAAGCCGCTGCTTCGGTTGCCTATCGACTCACCGAAGTCGTCGCCATCTACCCCATTACCCCCTCGTCGCCAATGGCCGAGTGGGCGGATCAGTGGCGCTCTGAGGGAAAGAGAAATATTTGGGGCGCATTGCCCATCGTTGAAGAACTGCAGAGCGAAGGCGGCGCCGCGGGCGCCTTGCATGGCGCGCTGCAGGCCGGCGCCTTTGGCACCACCTTCACGGCCTCGCAGGGCTTGCTGCTGATGATTCCCAACATGTTCAAGATTGCCGGCGAACTGACCCCGGCCACGATGCATGTGACGGCCCGCACCCTGGCCACCCATGCGCTGTCGATCTTCGGCGACCACAGTGACGTAATGGCATGCGCGATGACCGGCTGGGCGATGCTGGCGTCGAACTCCGTGCAGGAAGTGGCCGATATGGCCCTGGTGGCGCAGATTGCCACCCTCGAATCCCGCATCCCCTTCATCCACTTCTTTGACGGCTTCCGCACCTCGCATGAAGTGGGCAAGATTCTTCCCATCAGCGACGAGACGATCCGCGCTTTGGTGGACGATAAATTCATCATCGAATACCGCAAGAATGCCCTCAGCCCCGACCGTCCGCGGATTCGCGGCACGGCGCAGAATCCCGACGTCTTCTTCCAGGCGCGCGAGGCCTGCACGCCCTACCACGCCGCGGTTCCGGGCATTGTGCAGAATGTGATGGACCGCTTTGCCAAAGAGACAGGCCGCGCCTATCACCTCTTCGATTATTACGGCGCACCCGATGCCGAGCGCGTCATTGTTCTGATGGGCTCTGGCGCGGAAGCCGCCGAGGAAGCCGTTGACCTGTTGGTCAAGCAAGGCGAAAAGATTGGCATGGTCAAGGTTCGCCTTTATCGGCCCTTCGATTCCAAGGCCTTCCTCGCTTCCCTGCCCTCCTCCGTCAAGTCGATTGCCGTTCTGGACCGCTGCAAAGAGCCGGGCGCGACGGGCGAGCCGCTGTATATGGACATCGTCACGGTGCTGGCCGAGAATGAAGCCACACTGCCCTTTGCCAAGCCGACCGTGGTTGGCGGACGCTATGGATTGTCGTCCAAGGAATTTACACCGGCGATGGTGGTCGCGGTTTTTGATAATCTCGTCGGAAAACCAAAAAATCATTTCACCATCGGCATCAATGATGATGTGACGCACACGAGTCTG
>Ga0181528_10001903_pt1 | contig 12860 bp, 8 predicted proteins | sample PEATcosm2014_Bin_47_FD_119742 | JGI IMG/M metagenome (GOLD analysis project Ga0181528, IMG submission 119742) | Peatland microbial communities from MTU Mesocosm Facility, Houghton, MI, USA - PEATcosm2014_Bin10_10_metaG | ecosystem: Environmental > Terrestrial > Soil > Wetlands > Peat | place... | reverse complement strand
CCGTTGTCGGCGGCCTCGACCGCCAGCTTGCGGACTGCGGTGATGCGCACGTTGATGCTGACCGAACCCAGGCCACGGGCCTCGAGTGCGACGCGCCATGCGCTGACAGTGGCCTTGGTGAAGCCGGGCCGAGGCTCCAGTTCATACCAGGCGAAAAACTCGTCCAGGCCGAGGTTATACACGCGGCGCGTGATTGGGGAGGAAACGGAATCCAGCACAAGGGCCTTCAGCCGGCGCCAGTCCGATGCTCTGTTCGCTACTGCTATCTCATTCATTTCAGTCCTCTTAATGGGCAATATCGGCAGTCACTGTAGACATTAGCTCGGGGCAGTGAGGACATCAAGCAAAAGCGGGACATGACGAAGATTTAGCTTTCTCCGGGCCGGGCTTCGCGCCTTAGTCGCCGGACACGCGCGAAGCGATTATTTCGGGCCGGGTGGGCCGGCCCACCCATCAGCAAATCGGTAGCGCGCTGTAATCAAATTAAGCAGCAATCGCCGATCCCGAATGCGACCCAAAAGGGGAAATGATGCAAGATAGAGTACAATCCTTCAATTAGGACTGGCAGGAAATGCTCAACACCGAAGGAATAGCCGGGCTCAGGGAACGTCTCACAACGATCCGCGATGCCGCCACGAGCTTCTTCGATAAGGCCCAGAGGCTCCAAGACGAACATGGAGAACACGGCGATATCTGGAACGGTCTTTTGACGCCAGAACTCCGCCAAGAGGGGGAAGGCCTGCGCGCCCAGATGAAGCGGCTTAGTGTCGATATCGCTGGCGCAGCGCGTGGATCGCCCCTCATCGCTGAGGCGGACCTGCAGGACCTGCGTCACAACACACGACGCATCCTCGCTAGCATTTACTTTCACAAATACCGGCATCGGGGCGTCGTGGTCCACCACGACGAAGATATCATCTTGGGCGTCGACCCACCGTCACAGGAAGAGGAACCCGTGGCAGATGTGGTACGCGCACGTCGTCCGTTCAACGCTGCCGCTGCCGGCATAGGTGAACTGATCGAACTCCTGTCACCTGTAGAGACGATCCAGACATCGGCGGCTGGGACTGCAAACTACCGACCCAACACTGCGTTCGTGATGATGGCCATCGACAAGAATCAGCCGGACCTCGAAGACGTCAAGAACAGCATCATAGAAGTGTGCAAGGAATTCGGCATTACCGCCATTACTGCCGACGACATCGAACACGAAGGCGCCGTCACAGACCGCGTTCTCGAAGAAATCGAGACCAACGAGTTTCTCATCGCGGATCTCACCAGCGAACGGCCGAACGTCTACTATGAAGTCGGCCATGCACACGCCCGAAGCAAACGTGTCCACCTCTTCCGAAAAAAGGGAACCAAGCTCCATTTCGACGTCGCACACCGAAACTGCCCGCAGGCGGCTAATAAGTATGGCATGAAATTTTGGGAGACGACGTTAGTGGAGTAGATAACCTTCTTGTCGATGCCCAGATCCGCCGCTAGCTGGAGGTCTACCAGGTTCTGTTGCACGGTGCGCGGCTGCGGCCAGACCTTGCAAACGTATCTCCAGCAGGGCGCTTCGGCATCGATCAGCGCCAACGCCTGCATCACCTCCTGGGCGCCCTTGGAAGCCGCATCGCCGCCGACGGTCAGGATCATGATCTGCTCGTCAGTCACTCCCAAGGCCTCGCGGATCGACCGGACCTTCAGGTCATCCAAGCTGCGCGGCATGAAGCTGTCCGTGTCACAACCCACCGGGAGCACTGCGATATTGTCACCCCTGATGCCATCCCGGACATACACCTGCTTCACCCAGTTAGACGTGACCAGAATTAACGGCAAAGAGTTCAACAGCTCCCGGTGTGCCGCGACATAGCCGTCGGCCAGGAGCCAGGGCACACACTTCATCCCAAACTGCTGCGGGTGCAGGACCAGGTGCTGAATATGGCCCCAGAATCCAATGCCCACCACTATGTCCGGCCGGAACCAGCGGTAATACCATTCCTTTTCCTGAGGCGATTCGAAATGCACGGGGTAAACATCCACGCCGATTTCACTCAGGCCCCTGCATAAAAGCTGTCCCTGCGTCGCCAGGCCCGCGGCCGATGGCGGGTATTCCGTCAGCACCAGAATTTTCATGATCGTTTATCCAGGAGCGCCAAGACCGCCTCCTGCGCCGAGTAGAAACACCAGAACCCTTCGTGTCGAGGAGTGGTCAGTGCTTCCCAACTGTCGGGGCCAAACCCATAAAGGTCCGTAATGAGCCGCCGCTTTTCGACCCATATATCGTCGGTTAGCACGTCGCGCCGATCGGCATCCTCCCGAACTCGTGGCAGGTACGCCCGGTCTCCATCCTCATAGGCGAACATCCACAACCGATTGGTTTCGATACGGCCCCATCGCCATAACTCTACGACCGCCCGGCAACACTCCGCGTGCCGCCGGTGTTGCGTGTACTCGCCGTTCGGACCGTGGGTCAACACCAGGTCGTAACTGTTTCCAGCCAAGAGCCGTGCGGTGGTATCTTCGGCCTGCCCGGACGGCTGCGGCGCCTGCTCCGGACCGTCGTCAAGGTCCGCCATTTCTCCCTCCGCGCCGAACCGATCCAAGATCTGGCGAAACTTCGGGGCGCGGTCCGCATCGCCGGCCCTGCATAAGGTCACGATGCGCCACTGGAACTCCGGGTGCGTCAGAATGTAGCCGCCGCACCAGAGCGTCTCATCATCGGGATGGGCGACGACAACGGCCGCCCGAGGCCGAGGGTCTGAGCTTAATAGCTGCGAAATAGTAGTTCCTCGAGAGCCATCCGCCGCACCTGCCACAATTCGCGCTCCTTCTCCTGAACATTCAGCTTGCACTCGCCCTCATCGTTAAAGGTCAGGGTTACATCGAACATCTCTTTGCCCCGGGAGTCCCGTATCCGAATCGCACGGTCGGCAAGGCTGAATATTACGGATCTATTCGTGTCTTTGGCCTCCAGCACGACCGCAAACTCGTCGCCATTCTCGATCACCGAAAACTCATAAGGAGAATTATTGGGGCGCAGGGCATTGCGCGCCTTCACATCCTCTTCACTTTGTAATCTCAGTTCCTTGAATACGTTCGGTAGAGAGCATAAGGAACGCGCAGTTACCCAATCCTTTTCCGCTTTGTCGTTCATTCCTTCACCTCACAATCTTGGCCGCCTGGACCACTGCGTCTTTTGACGAGACCTGCGAAACCGAGGGAATCTGGGTGACGTTCCATCCACCTCCCAGGGCCTGGATCAACTGAACCGACGCGGTCATCTCATTCACGCGGAGCGTCACCAGGGTTTGCCGATCGCTCAACAGGGTGGTCTGCGCAGCGATCACATCCAGGTAAGGGTCAAGACCAGTCTCGTAGCGCGCCGTGGAAATCTCGACGTACAGTTGCGCCGCCTCAACCGCCGCATTTTGTTTGGCGATCTGCTGCGACGTCACGCGCAGCGTCGAAATATAGTCCTCCACCTGTTGAAACGCGGTCAGCACCGTCTGCTTGTAAGCGGCGACGTCGGCATTATAGGTCGCGGTGTACTGCGTTACCGTCGCTTTGCGCAGGCCGGCATCGAAGATCGTTTCCGACGCCGAAGCCCCGAGCGACCAGAGCAGACCGGGAAGAGAAAACAACTTCGCCAGCGCCGACGATTGCAGACCGCCGCTTCCGGTAAGGCTCAGTGTCGGGTAGTAAGCCGCTTTTTCCACTCCGATAAGGGCATTCGCCTGCGCCATGGCTCTTTCCGCCGCGGCGATATCCGGACGCCGTTGCAGTAGCTCCGATGGCACTCCAACCGGGATCGCGGGAACCGGGGTCGTCAGTAGTTTCACCGGCATGGAAAAGCTGGAAGCCGGCTTGCCGATCAGCGTCGCCATGGCATGTTCGTATAAGGCGCGGTTTGTGGCAATGCCGATTCCCGCCGCTTCCGCCTCCTTCAGAATTAGGTCTGCCTGAGCGACGGCCTCCGCATTGTCGATCCCGGTCTCGAATAGGGCTCGCGTCAGCTCGAGCGACTGTCGATCGGACTCGACAGCGCGGTTGTACAAGTCCTGGAGTCCATCTTGCCCGCGGAGTTCGAAGTAAAACTCGGCCAGTGAGGCCTGCTCGGTGAGACGCTCGTTTTCAAGATCCGCGGCGCTCACCTGGGCGGCGAATTGGTATTCGCTCACCGTATTGCGGATGCGGCCCCACAGGTCCGGCGCCCATGACACGTCGAACGGCAGCGAAAAATCGTTAGTGGTGGTGCGTCCTTTCGCCGTCGAAACGGCCGATGTCCCGCCGGTTCCCGTTTCAGCGATTGCGGACGCGGCGCCCACGCTGCTCCTGGTGTACGCCGGATTCACCGACGCGGTGGGATAGTAGCCGGCATGGGCCTCACGCACCTGCGCGCGAGCTGCCATGAAGTTCTGGAAGAATTGGGCGATGTTCTGGTTATCGATGTTCAACTGATCTTCCAGCGCGTTGAGCTCGGGCTCATTGAACATCTCCCACCACTTTCCTTTGAGTTCCGCGTCTTGCGGCTGCGCGGGCTGCCAGGAGCCGGGGGGCGCTGCGCTGTAAGCCGCGGGAGACGCCTCCTTGAAAGCCGGCGGCGTGGGAGCGGCGGGCATGGTATATCTGGGGCCGACATTGCACGAGCTCATTACCAACAGGCAGAGAGCCGCGGCGCCGGACAGGCCGCTGGCTGTTCTACGCTTTTCGGTCGGATTCAGAGGCTTCGCAGTCATAGATGACTCCCACTAAGTGGCCGCGCTGGGGGCCGGTCCGCCGGCAGGGCCCAGTGCAACGTGCTGCTTTCCACGCATCCGTATCCGCAGCCGGTCGAACGCCAGATAGAGGACGGGCGTGGTATAGAACGTGAGTAACTGGCTCAAGATCAGCCCGCCCACAATCGTGATGCCCAGGGGCCGGCGAAGTTCAAACCCCATCCCTGTCCCGAACGCCAACGGCAAAGCCCCTAACAACGCAGCCATCGTGGTCATCAGGATGGGACGGAAGCGCAACATACAGGCTTCAAAAATCGCGTCGGCAGTGCTCTTTCCCTCATGGCGCTCCGCCTGTAGAGCGAAATCGATCATCATGATGGCGTTCTTTTTTACGATTCCGATCAGCAGCACGATGCCGATAATAGAAATGACGTTCAGATCCACTTTAAAGAGCATCAGCGCGAGCATGGCGCCTACGCTGGCCGACGGCAGAGTGGAGATGATGGTCAGCGGATGGACCAGGCTCTCATACAAGATTCCGAGAACGATGTACACCGCCAGCAATGCCGTCAGAATCAGCACGGGCTCGGTGCTCAGCGACTGCTGGTACGCCAGCAATGTTCCGGCGAAAAAACCTTGAATCGTGGAAGGTATGCCGAGCTTCGTTTGAAGCTGGCCGATGCTTGCCGTGGCATCGCTCAAAGACATGTTCGACGCGAGGTTAAACGACACGGTGACGGAGGGAAATAAGCCCGTATGGTTGACGGCCAGAGGTATGGTGTTGGCTTGGCTCCTGGTTACCGCACGCAGCGGAATGTTACCTCCTCTAGAGGTCGGAAGGTAGATATCTTTCAGCCCGTCCGGACTCTGCCAAAATTGCGGGGCGACCTCCAGCACCACGTAATACTGATTGAACTGAGTGTAGATGATGGACACCTCCGATTGGCCGAATGCGCTATAGAGCGCCGAATCCAGCGACTGCACACTCAGGCCGAGCTTGGCCGCCGTGACGCGATCGTAGGTCATCAGCTCATCCAGCCCGCCATTCTGCTGGTCTGAACTCACATCCTGCAGGCCGGGCAGTCTCTGTATCCCGCTCAGCAAGGTAGGGCCCCATTTAATAAGGTCCTGCATATTATCGGATTGCATGGTGTACTGATACATCGCATTACTGGAGCGTCCGCCGATTCTCAGGTCCTGCACGGCTTGGAGGAAAGCGGAGGCCACCGGCAGGCGGTTCAATTGCGAACGCAGGCGGTTGATGATTTGGGCGGCGCTGACGTTGTTGCGCTCCGCCAGGGGCTTGAGCGCAACGTACATGTTGCCGGTATTGGTGGCCCCATTGCCGCCGGTAAATGCCATCACGTTGGCGACGGCGGGGTCCTTCTTGATCACGGCGAGGATTTGCCGGACCGAGTCGTTCATCGCCGGGAAGGACGCATCCTGCGGACCTCGTATGGCGCCACTGAGCGCTCCCGTGTCCTCCTGCGGGAAGAACCCCTTGGGTATCTTGACGATCAGCAGGCCATTGAGCGCAATCGTGAGGAAGAGTACCACGAGTGTGGGAGCCGGGTGGTCCAGCACCCAACGCAGGCTGCCGCGATATAACGACAGCAGCCAATCGAACCACTTTTCGCTAGCGTTGAACATGCGGCCGTGTGTTACCGTGCGTTCGTCCCTCAGCAGGTAGGCACACATCATAGGCGTGGTGGTCAGGGAGATGACCATCGATACGAAAATGGCCGTTGAGAGCGTGACGGCGAACTCCCGAAAGAGACGGCCAACGATGCCGCCCATTAACAGTAGAGGAATAAAAACGGCAATCAGTGAAAGGCTGATGGTGAAGACCGTGAAACCGATTTCCTCCGCGCCCTTCAACGCCGCGGCAAAGGGCTCCATGCCGTTTTCCAGATGACGCGTGATATTTTCCATCACCACGATGGCATCGTCGACTACAAAGCCCGTTGAAATAGTCAAGGCCATCAGAGAGAGGTTGTCCAGACTGTATCCGAACATATACATCACCGCCAGCGTGCCGACCAGCGAAACCGGCACCGCAATCGCGGGAACCAGCGTGGCACGGCCGTTGCGCAGGAAGATAAACACCACTACGATGACCAGGCCGATGGAAATGAGCAGCGTCTTCTCGACGTCGCTCACCGATGCGCGGATGGTGGTAGTGCGGTCGAGAACGATGGTGGTCTCGATGCCCAGGGGAATGGATGCCTGGACATACGGAAGTTGCGCTCGTATGCGGTCGACCGTTTGAATGATATTGGCGCCGGGCTGGCGGAATATGATGACCAATACCGCCGGCTTACCGTTCAAATAACCGGCAGCCCGGATGTTTTGCACGGAGTCCGTCACCTGGGCGACGTCGGACAGGCGCACCGCGGCGCCTTTGCTATAACCGACCACCAGCGGTTTGTAGTCGTCCGCCAACGAGATCTGGTCATTGGCAAGAATGTCCGCGGTCACGATGCCATCGGAGATTTGGCCTTTGGCGAGGTCGGAGTTTTGCAAACTGAGAACGGATTGCAAATTCGACAGGCTAAGTCCGTAGCTGGCCAATTGAGTGGGATTGGCATCCACTCGAACGGACGGGGGGGCGCTGCCTCCGACCGTGACTTGCCCTACGCCCTGTATCTGCGATAACTTCTGCTCGATTACCGTGGAGGCTTCGTCATATAGTTTTGCGGGGCCGTATTTGCTCGATGTAAGACCGAGGATCATGATCGGCGCATCGGATGGATTCACCTTGCGATAGGTCGGATTGCCGGGCAGGTTGCTCGGCAGATAGCTTCGCGCCGCACTGATGCCGGCCTCCACATCGCGCGCCGCGCCATCGATGTTGCGGCTGAGGTCGAACTGAATGGTGAGCGAAGTGCTGCCCAGCGAGCTTGCGGAAGTCATCTCCGTCACACCCGCAATTTGACCGAGCTGCCGCTCTAGGGGCGTAGCGACAGACGACGCCATAATATTGGCGCTGGCGCCCGGCAGACTGGCACTGACCGAAATGGTGGGGAAGTCCACTTCCGGCAGGGGCGATACCGGCAGCACTTCAAAGGCAACCGCCCCGGCAAGGGCAATCGCCACCGTGAGTAAGGTGGTAGCCACCGGCCGGTGAATGAAGGGCGCGGAGAGGCTCATGCGGGCCCTGCCAGTTCCGCGCCTCCGGTCACCGGATGGTTCGATCCATGCGCGAAGCGGCGCCCCAGATTGTCAAAAAAGATATAGATGACCGGCGTGGTGTAAAGCGTGAGTACCTGGCTCAGCAGCAGTCCACCAACCATGACGATGCCCAGCGGCTTGCGCAACTCGGAACCGTAGCCCTTTCCCAGGGCCAGCGGCAGGCCCGCCAGCAGCGCCGCCATGGTGGTCATCATAATGGGGCGGAAGCGGAGCAGACAGGCATCGTAAATGGCATCGGTGGCGTTCTTGGCGTGCTTCCGCTCGCCTTCCAGCGCGAAGTCGACCATCATAATGCCGTTCTTTTTCACGATGCCGATCAGCAGGATAATGCCGATTATCGCGACCATGCTGAAATCCTGGTGAAAAAGAAGCAGCGCGAGGAAAGCCCCGACGCTCGCCGACGGTAGCGTGGAGAGAATGGTGATGGGGTGTACAAAGCTCTCATACAAGACACCAAGCACGATGTAGACGGTGACCAGTGCGGCAAGAATGAGCAACGGCACAGTGCTCAGCGAATCCGTGAACGATGCCGCCGTGCCCTGAAAACCGGCCTGCAGGCTGGGAGGCATGTGCATATCTTTCTGTACTTTGTTGACCGCCGCGATGGCGCCGCCGAGTGCGGCATTCGCGCCGAGATTGAACGATACTGTGATCGCCGGAAATTGGCCCTGGTGGGTAATCGAGAGCGCCTCCGTGGTCTTCTCGAAGTGGGCGAAAGCGCTCAGCGGAACGGCGTTGCTCACGGCCGAGCTGGTAGCGCCTGCGGAGGTCGCTCCCACACTGGACGCCGCCGTGGAAGTGCTCGCCGAAAGCGCGTTCGCGGGAGGAACAAGAGTATTTGCCGCCGGAGTGTAAAGCGCGGAACCGGTCAGCGCATTGGACCCCGCCGCGGATGATCCGGATGACGCAAAAGAGGAAGAGGCCCCGGCACCGCTTGCGCTCGCGGACGCATTGGCCTGAATGTAAAGCTTATTCAGCTTGTTGGGGTCTTTCTGAAATTGCGGGGCACTCTCCAACACGACGTGGTACTGATTTACCTGCGTATACATCGTGTTGATCTGCCGCTGGCCGAACGCGTCATACAGGGTGTTATCGATGGTCGAAGGTGCGATGCCCAGCCGCGAGGCGGTGACCCGGTCGATCACCAGGGATACCGCCAGCCCTCCCGGCTGCTGATCGGTGGCTACGTCTTCCAGTTCCGGCAACTGCTTCAGCCGGGTGACGAACCGGTTGGTCCAGTCATTCAATTCGCCGGCATCGGGGTCTTCGAGCGTGTACTGGTATTGCGTGCGGCTCACCCGGTCATCCACGGATATGTCTTGCACCGGTGACATGAACAACTGGATTCCCTGGACCTGGATCGCTCGGGAATTGAGCCTGCGGATCAGGTCTGACGCACTGATTTTGCGCTGGTCGAGTGGCTTCAAATTGATCGACATTCGACCGCTGTTTAGCGTCGTATTGGTTCCATCGGCGCCGATAAACGACGACACGCTGAACACTGCCGGGTCACTCAGGACTGCTTTGGTAAGCTCCAGTTGCCTCTCTGCCATCGCCTTGGAGCTGATCGCGGGGGGCGCCTGCGAGATCCCCTGAATGACTCCCGTGTCCTGTATCGGGAAAAATCCTTTGGGGATGATGATGTAAAGGTACACCGTAAGAGCCAAAGTGGCCACCGCGATCAACAGAGTAATGGTCTGGAACCGAAGGACGAACTTCAGGGTCCGGCCATAGAACGCGATCATACCCTCGAAAGCGCGCTCCGAGGCCTTAAAGACGCGCCCCTGTTGCGCACTCGGCTGGTGCCGCAGGATGCGCGCGCTCATCATGGGCGTGAGCGTCAGCGAGACCACGGCCGAAAGGACGATGGTAACGGCAAGCGTTACCGCAAACTCGCGGAACAAGCGCCCTACCACGTCACCCATAAATAAGAGCGGAATCAGAACGGCAATCAGCGATACGGACAGCGAAAGAATGGTGAAACCGATTTCGCCCGCGCCCTTGAGCGCCGCTTCCATGGGTGTATCGCCCGCTTCAATATAGCGCGAGATGTTCTCGACCATCACGATGGCGTCGTCTACCACGAAACCGGTGGAGATAGTCAGGGCCATCATCGATAAGTTATCCAGGCTATAACCCAGGAGATACATGATCCCGAAGGTGCCCACCAGAGAGAGCGGCACAGCCACGCTAGGGATGATGGTGGCATAGAGACTCCGCAAGAACACGAAAATCACTAGCACCACGAGTCCGACCGTCAACAGCAGTTCGAACTCTACATCGGAAACCGATGCTTCGATCGCGGTTGTCAGATCGGTAAGCGTGGTCACCTGAATGCCCGTGGGAAGGTTGGCCTCCAATTGCGGTATCTGCTTCTTGATGCTCTTGACCACGCTGATGGTATTGGCCCCGGGCTGGCGTTGTACGTTCAGAATCACCGCCGGGGTCAGATTCATCCAGGCAGCCTGATTGTTGTTCTCCACGCCGTTCACGATAGCCGCCACGTCGGTCAGCATCACGGGCGCGCCGTTACGGTAGGCGACGACGACGCTCCGATAGTCGCCGCTGGTGACCAGTTGATCGTTAGCGTCGATCTGGTAATCCTGGCTCTGCCCATCGAAGTTTCCTTTGGCGGCGTTGACGCTGGCCACTGTCAGCGCGGTTCGCAGGTCTTCCATGTTGATGCCGTAAGATGAGAGCGCCGTGGGGTTGGCTTGAATGCGTACGGCGGGTTTTTGACCTCCGCTGATGGTTACCAGGCCCACTCCGTTGAGCTGCGAAATCTTAGGCGCAAAGCGCGTATCCACCAGGTCTTCCACCTGGGAGAGCGGCATGGAATTGGAGGTGATGGCCAAGGTGAGCACCGGGGCATCGGCTGGATTCGTCTTGCTGTAGGTCGGCGGCGCCGGCAGGATGGATGGCAACAGGCTCTGCGCCGCATTTATGCCGGCCTGCACCTCCTCCTCGGCCACGTCGATAGCCATGGTGAGATTGAACTGCAGAACGATAACGGAAGTGCCTCCGGAACTGGTGGAGGTCATCTGGCTCAAGCCTTGCATTTCGCCGAATTGGCGCTCCAGCGGCGCCGTGACTGTGGTCGCCATCACGATCGGGCTTGCACCCGGATAAAACGTGAGCACCTGAATGGTTGGATAATCGACTTCAGGCAGTGCGGAAACGGGCAGTTGTGTATAGCCGACAAGACCGACCAGGAGGATGGCAGCCATCAGCAAAGCGGTGGCTACCGGCCGCAGGATAAACGGACGAGACGGATTCACTGCGCATTGCTCCCACTCGTTTTGGCCGGAACAGCCTGGTTCGACACGACGACCACAGAGTTGTCCTGCAGTTTATCGAAGCTGCTGTTGGCGACAACGTCTCCGGGATTGATGCCGTCAATCTGTGTCATACCCGCATCTGTGATTTCCGGCTTTACGCTACGCATGTGAGCGATGTTGTTTTGAATTACGTAAACGAACGACGCCTGGCCGTTTTGTTGAATGGCCGATGATGGAAGCAGCGTCACGCCCTGGAGCGTGTTTACCAGCAGCCGCGTGTTTACAAACTGGTTCGGGAAGAGTACGTTGCTCTTATTGTCGAATTGCGCTCGCCCTTTTACCGTGCCGGTGGTGGTATCGATCAGGTTGTCAAGGGTCAACAGAGTCCCGCTGGCAATTCTCTTCAGCGCGGTGCGGTCGAAGGCATCCACGGGGAGTTTCGCTCCCTTGCTCAGGCGAGTTGCCACCTGCCCCAGGCTGTCTTCCGGTATCGTGAAAATTACGGTGGTGGGATCCAACTGCGTAATCACTGCGAGGGTCACGGTTCCAGCCGACTGCACCACATTGCCCGGATCCACCAGCCGTAAACCTACGCGGCCGGCAATGGGAGAGGCGATGTGGCAGAAGTCGACCTGGACCTGATCGTATTGCACCGTTCCCTGGTCGTTTTTGACGGTGCCTTCATCCTGCAGCACGAGCTTTTCCTGGTCATCCAGAATTTGCTGTGCAATGGCGTTGCGCGCGCGCGCGGCACGGTAGCGTGCCAGGTCCATCTGGGCCTGCGCCAGCACATTCTGGTCTCTCTCCAACGCCCCTTGCGCCTGCAACAGCATGGCCCGGTAGGGACGCGGATCGATATCCACCAGCGGATCGTCGGTCTTTACGATCTGACCCTCCTGATAGTGGACGGCTACGATCAGGCCGGTTACCTCGCTCGTAATCGAAGCAGTGTAGACCGGGGTTACCGTACCGATTGAGTCGAGATAAACGCCGATGCTGCCCTTTTTAGCCGTGGCGCTGGTAACGGTGATCCCCGGCGCAGGTTTTGCCGCCAGGGCCGCTGCCTTTTTCGCAGCCTCCTCGCGGCGGCGAAAATACAGCACGAGCGCAAGCGCCAGGAGCAGCAGCAGCAGACACCAGATGAAGGCCCACGCGACTTTATGCCGTCGACGAAACGGAACCGGAGCTGCGATTTGATGGTCACGGCCAATGGGTGGGTGGTTGTTGATGTCAACTGCCAAGCGGAGTTTCCTTTCCCGCCACGGGGCAAAGTGCAAAAGCTGCACCTGGAAGTGCGGGAGTTGCCGTTGCCTGACAGCTCCCGCCAACCGAGGTCAATTCCCCAGATATTCCACGTGAGCGTACGTGCCGAACCGCGGGTCATATCCCAGATACCAACCGATATGGTCCGGATCCTCGTAGATCACGATCTGATCGCCGGTCCAGTTCCAGTCCGCCACGATGTTGTAATCGAAGGCAGCGATGTCCCAATAGTAATTGCCGAACCAGAATCGTTCCGCGTTTCCTCCCGCGAGGTTGAATACGTGCTGCGGCCCGAAGCCGCCGCTGAAATGCCCGTGCGCCCACGGCTGAGCGAGGTGGTAATGCCCATCGTTGGCGCCGCTTTCATGGCCTACCCATCTATCGTTCTTGGCGTCAACGTGCGGAACGTCCGGATGGCCTT
>Ga0181528_10001900_pt1 | contig 12878 bp, 14 predicted proteins | sample PEATcosm2014_Bin_47_FD_119742 | JGI IMG/M metagenome (GOLD analysis project Ga0181528, IMG submission 119742) | Peatland microbial communities from MTU Mesocosm Facility, Houghton, MI, USA - PEATcosm2014_Bin10_10_metaG | ecosystem: Environmental > Terrestrial > Soil > Wetlands > Peat | place... | reverse complement strand
TCAGAGCCTGGCGACTGCGCAGGCGCAGGAGGCGGTTCAGTCCTGCTCATTCAGTATTCTCCCCTTTTCCGTGATCTGCCTTCTACAAATGAGCAGGATTCACGTGCCGCAATTGTAAACAGGGGATAAATGCCGCATAGGTTACCCGGGTAACGGGAATCGAAAAAAGTTTAAATGGTGCAGGAACACTCGGAATGCATGGTGTGATATCCGCGGAAATCCTGGCTCGCCACGAGGGGAGGCTGGCCTGGGCCACGCGGCGATTCGCCCGATGAACCCACATCCAGAATCGGCGCGTCAATCGCATTCGAGCGTTCTGAAATCTCTCGTCGAGTTTCGCAATCGCATGCCGCCCGCCCTCCCCGACCGCCTTCTCATAGACCCAATACGACGACCGGCGTTTTGTCCCGTGCGAATCTCGGCTTTGATTCCTTGATGGTCAACCGGTCTGACTTCGTGCGAAATAGATCAAGAAAGATGACCTTTTATGAATTCGTCAACCGAACGGCAAAAGGACCTATATCGCATCGCGGAAACCCAGGGAGGGTTCTTCCCAGCCAAACAGGCGGCCGCTCTTGGATACGCCTGCAACAAGCAGGCCTATCACGTTCGGACCGGCAATTGGCTCAGGGAGTACCGTGGCATCTACCGCCTGGCGCTCTTTCCAGAGCCCCAGCGGTCGGATCTGATCCAGTGGTGGCTCTGGTCGCGTGATCGAAGCGATCGGCCAAGCGGGTCTACATTCACCTGACGGCACTAAGCCTGGATGAACTCACAGACGTGAATCCCTCGCGCCTCGCCCTCACCGTTCCTCCAGCGTTTCGCCGCGGCATCCCCGTTCCGAAGGTTCTGCGCCTTCACTTTGGAAGTGTCCCGGGTGGCGAACAGCAAGCGCTGTTCGGAGTTCCTGTGACAAGCGTCCTGCGTACGATCATCGATGTCTGGGAGGATGGCCCGCTTCCAAAGACGGCTCTTCGACAAGCGTTTGAGCAGGGCAAGTCGAGTGGTAAGATCACGCGAAAACAGGCATTGGGTCTCCTGCGTGATTCTCGACTGAAAGAACTGGCGCAGGGACTGAAGGAGTCATGAGCGAGAAAGGCAAATACTCGAATGGAAACGTCCTGCGCGCGGCACTCGAAGAGCGACTGAAGCAGATAGGCATGGCAGAGAGTACGGACTTGCAGAGGCTGCGTCGCTGGGTTGCTTTCGACCGCTTCCTTGCGCGCCTGAGTGTTTCTGACTGTCGCTGCGACCGAAACAATGATGGAATCATATACACGAGGAAAGAAAATGATATTTGAAATGGCTCAGCTTGAGATTTATTCCGGGATGGAATCAGCATTCGAAAACGGTGTAACGATGGCAGTTCCACTTTTTCAGCGGGCACGAGGCTGCCATGCTCTTCAACTCCTGAGGTCGGTTGAACAACCTTCGCGTTATACCCTGATGTTGACTTGGGACACCGTTGATGACCATATGGTGTATTTCAGGGAATCGGAAGACTTTCAGGAGTGGCGGCGGCTAGTGGGTGAGTTCTTCGCCAGCCCTCCGCAGGTTGCACATTTGCAGATGGCTGTCGCTGGTTTCTGAATGTCTCATTGTGTAGCACGGCGCACTGAACCCGTGCATCTCCGCTTTCACTTTGCTCGATGAGTTGGCAATCCGTCCTGTGCCGACCAATTTCGCATATCGAGGCTGCGATCGGAATGGTGGCTGCAATGTGCTTCGACTATGGCTCTAACAATGGTCACGGTTGATTAGAGTCTGCCGCTGCATTCTCATCCACCTTCGTCGCCGTGGCCGGAACCCGGTGAACGGCATGCTTTCGCTTGTGCTTCACCGGATGCTTGGGCGTTACCGGAGCTGCGATTGGAGCAACGACCTGCGGCAGCGGGGCGAGAGGAATGGACTTGGCCGTCGGCGTGGAAAAAGACATCGCATAAATGATGATGCCGATCACGAACAGCGTAATCAGAATGCCTAGCGGCGAGAAATTGGGCGTGGACTTGGGAGCCTGACCCGGCTGAGCATCCGGCAGCGAGGACTGGTAATACAGGCCGGTGCCGGGGATACCGCCACGGACATACTTCTTCCCCTTCGAGTTCACCCCGACTCTGGCACCCGGCACGCCGAAGCTGAAACCGAGGCCGGACTTCGAGAAATTCAGCTTGAACAGCCCGAAGCTTTTGCTGCGGCGGAATGACCAGCCCAGTTCATGACCTCGCAAGAGGGGTGTCTTGAATTTTACCCCGACATGCCAGTCGCAAGATACAATTCCCTCAAGACCCATGTACATCTGTTCTTTTAGGTTGGCGAAGTCGTGAAATCCGTCACGGTTACCGCATTCTGCGCCCAGCTCCCCGCCGCACACGCATGGCAGGAGTCCACTGGCACTGGTTCAACACTCGCCATCGCGATTGGACGCGCCGTGGACGAATTGCTGGCTTTGCCACACGTCAAGGGCAGGCGGATTGAATCGCTAAAATTAACAGTCGTCGTGGCGGAGTAATGGTAAACAATTTCTCAATGCTCAGAAAACCTATTGCCATCATCCTCGTATTCCTCGCCATGTGCCCCGCCTCGTTTGGATGGGGTAATGAGGGCCACCAAATCATCGCCACGGTCGCCGAAGACCACCTTGATGAAACTACCAAGGTGATGATTCAGTCCCTCCTCGGCAACAACCACCTTTATTCCATCGCTTCATGGGCGGATGACATTCGCCGAGACCGCCGCGAGACTGCCACTTGGCACTACGTCGATATTCCACTGGGCGACAAGTACAACTCTAGCCGTGATTGTGCTCTACCGGAGAGCTGCGTTGTCCCGAAGATCAATGATTTCCTGAAGCTGCTGACCGACAAGAATGCCACCCGCGACCAGCGTGCCGAAGCGTTAAAGTTCATCGTACATTTTGTTGGCGACATCCACCAGCCGCTGCACGCCGTAAAGGAAGCGAAGGGCGGCAATGGCGTTCACGTCCGATTCCTTGGCGATGACAAATGCGGGCGATACGATTGCAATCTCCACGGCGTTTGGGACACCAGCTTGATATTGCGCACCGGGCTCGGGCGGCAGGAGTACAGCCAACATCTGGAAGAACTCATCCAAAGCCAAAAGTTGGGCAGCAGGGATGGGGGCACGCCGGAGCAATGGGCGAACGAGTCGGCGCAGTTGGCAGGGGCGGCATGGGTACCGGACGGCGCAAGTTTGGATGAGCAGTACTACCACAGGGAAAATAAGGTCGTTGATAGGCAGATGGCGTTGGCGGGACTCCGGCTGGCGAAGCTCCTCAACGACAGCATAGGGAAGATGACGCCACGCGACTTTGGCAGTGGGCAAGCGCCGAACATTCCCGCCCAGACCAGCGCGGTGCCTCCGGTTCAAGTGGGTGGCGCTGCTTCAAACATCAAGGTGTGGGTGAATCCCCGTTCTATGGTCTACCACTGTCCCGATACGCAGTGGTACGGGAAGACCAAGAACGGCGAATACATGTCCGAGGTCGATGCTCGACAAAAAGGTTACCGCCCCGCTGGCGGCAGGGAGTGCAGATAACCAGTGGTCGCGCAGTCTTAGAACACATTGCGGCAATCAATATTCTGCTTTTAGCAAATACCCTCGTGGGCTATCCTTGGTCGACATTCACTTGAGGAGAATCCGCACCCAGATGCTCGTCTCCGACCTGCACGAAAATATTCGCCAGCATGTCCTCGCGGCCGTCAGATCGCGAGCGATTACCGGAACTGCGCTCGCGGAACGCATTGGCGTCCAGCAAGCACATATCTCTAATTTTCTGCTCGGTAGACGTGGGCTCAGCATTGACTCAATGGATGCAATCCTCAATGCGCTGGGAATCAACGTCGAGCAACTGGTCGCAGTAGTTGACCAGACGCCAGTTCGGGACGAGCCCTCGTCTGCACTTGAGAGCATTCCACTGGTTCGGGATCAGTCTGCAATGAATCCGATCTTTGCCAATGATGAGGTTCAAGGAAAGACAGTATTTCCTAAGGCTCTATTGCGGCGACTGAAGGCGGTACCTCCAGTTACGCGAAAGCTGTGGGTACGTTTCATCACTGTCAAAGCGGACAAAGCTCTATCAGCACCAATGAGCCCCAGACTGGAGAGTGGTTCCGTCCTTCTGATTGATCGGCACTATTGCTCGTTAGACCAGCAGCGCAAAGATGAGCCGAATCTGTACCTGATTCGCAAGGGTGAGGCGCTCATGGTTCGTTGGGTGGAGATGCAGGGCACCCAGCTATGCTTGCGGCCAGAACGCAACGACCATCCGTTGGATTTCATCCCAATCAATAGGAAGAACCCCATTGAATCTTGCATCGTGGGGCGGGTGGCGCACATCGCTACAGATCTCGGGAGTCCGGCATATAGGCGGACATCAGCACTCTGGGAGCGCGTCTGATCTTGTCCCTTTATTCAAAACCCCGTGCCGAGCACGTCGGAGGGAGTGGTGCCGACTGGCTATCCCGACGCGCAATCGCTTCGCGCACAAACATCCAATTGGTCTCAGCTTTCGAAAAGTGGCTGATTGCCCAACGTTACGCAAGAACGACCCGCGAGGCGTATGCGAGGGTTGCGGCCCACTTCTGCGAATTCCTTGGGCGGAAGAAGGTCGTAGCCGCCACCCATCTTGAAGTACGAGAATTCTTGGTTGCGATGATGCACGGCACTCTCTCTGAAGAGGGAGCCAACCGCTACCTCTGGTCGCTTCGCTCGTTTTATGACTTTCTGTTCCTGGGCGGCGTTGTGGACGTTTGCACGCCTCGGCTCATCAAAGGGAGGGCTCCTAACGAGCGCCTCCCGAAGGTGCTCAGCAGGGAGACGGTGCAGAAGCTCATGGCTGCAACCGACAACATTCGGGACAGAGCAATTTTCGAGGTTCTGTATGCAACGGGCTGCCGCATTGGGGAGCTGGCCGAAGCACGAATCGAACACTTCAACCTCCGTGACCGTTCACTGAGGGTGCGAGGTAAGGGATCGGAGAGAACTGTCTACTTCGGCCCCAGAGTTCAGAGACTGCTGAAGAAGTACATCGGTGACCGGACTCAGGGCTTTCTCTTGCGCCCATTGGAGCGAGAGCAGCATGGATGCGTCAACTTCAACAATAGGGGCTGGGTCGGCTATTGGAACGAGTACAAGGACGGCGTGAGGAGGAGGCGAAGTGTCTACCTTGGGGGCAAACGCCTGACTCGCGCTGCCGCTGTCAAACTGTTCCACCAGAAGATCACAATTCCACCCACATCCAGTTCTCGCCCAAACCGGCCCCTTACAACCACCGGAATTGCGCGGGTGATTGAACTCGCGGCGAACCGAGCTGGTACCGGACGGATAACGGCACACATGCTCAGACATTCCTGTGCCACGCATCTATTGGAGGAAGGCGCTGATATTCGCTATATTCAAGAGCTTCTTGGTCACAAGTCCCTTCGAACAACTGCCATCTACACGAAGGTGACCCCTCATGCGCTAAAGAAAACCTACGACAAGTATCATCCCACTGGAGCCAGCCATGCCCGCAAGAAGAATGGTCGATAAGCTGTATGCACAGGAAGCCGCTTTGCAGCCGTGGTTCATTCCTGCCGAAACCTATCTCGAACTGAGGCGAGTCCTTCCCCCGTCTCAGATCATGAAGATGCGTTACTACTTCGAGGACTTTGGATGTCTTCGGTGTGATTCAAGAACTGCCATGTACGGTAGCAACGGCCTTTGTGAAAAGTGCAGCGTACTGATTCGGTCACGGCTATCCAGAACGTTACAACGTCGAAAGAAGCGTTTAGGTGAATTGGACAAGCCGGGCTCATTTGAGGACTCTGGAAGCGAGAGCGCCCGCAATTTGCTCCGCCAAGCACGTCAGAGGCTGAAGGGGCGGGGGGCGGTATCCGGAGCAAGCTGATCTTCGGCAACGGCGAATCACACTCAACCTGACCGTTTACGCGAGCGGGCCTGCGGTGTTTTGTGAACTCTTACACATTTTGCCATCCCCGCCGACGAGACCGCAGTAGCATCTACGGGGCGGCTCAAGCGGGCAAACTTGCCGTCTACGCCAGGACGAACTGTTCGCAGCCTTAGCTCTCCGCACTGGTCGCATGGACGACCCGAGGAGATGCACAATGGCTATTCCAGTAGCGCAGTACCTGCGCATGTCTACCGAGCACCAGCAGTACTCCATATGCAACCAGAGCGAATTCATCGCCGAGTACGCGGAGGCGCGAGGCCTCTCCATCGTCAGGACGTTTGAAGACCCCGGAAAAAGCGGTCTCTGTCTCAAGTCTCGCCCAGCCCTGCGCCAGCTCCTCAATGAGGTCATGTCTGGAAACGCAGCATTCAAGGCCATTCTGGTCTACGACGTCAGTCGTTGGGGGCGCTTTCAGGACGTCGATGAGTCAGCTCACTACGAGTTCCTCTGCCGAATTGCCGGGATTCCTATCCACTACTGCGCCGAGCAGTTTATCAACCAAGGTTCAATAGAGAGCGCGATTCTCAAGACGCTCAAGCGTGCCATGGCGGCTGAGTTCAGCCGAGAGCTTGGGGAAAAGGTCTTTCGAGGACAGCAGCAATTGGTGAGACGGGGCTTCAAGATGGGTGGACGTTCAACGTATGGGCTCCAGAGGATGCTTGTTAGCGCCGATGGCAAACCGAAGCAGCTTCTGGCCAATGGAGAACGGAAAAGCATACACAACGACCGGGTCATCATCGTGCCGGGGCCGGAAAGCGAACTTCAGGTAGTCCGCGACATTTTCGCGTTGGCGATTGAAGGCAAGACTCCCAGCGACATCGCCAGAGAACTCAATCGCAGAGGCGTCCCATTCTCTCAACACCAACCCACGTGGAATCCTCAGACCGTCGCCAGCCTGATCCGAAATCCGGTTTACGCTGGGTGCAATACATGGAGACGGACGACGCAACGCCTGAAGAGCGGGAATCATGATCTCCCTTCCGAGCAATGGATAGTTGCGCCGGGTTCACTTGCCGCGATCATCCCCCAAGAGACATTCGATGAAGCACGCAGGGCGATCTCTTGGAAGCTGACCGATGAGGAGGTTCTGGATGGTTTGAGGAGAGTACTCAAGGAGCATGGTGCCGTCACTGAGGCAATTCTAGCTGGCGATAAGGATGCCCCCTCCTACATGACCTGCAAATACCACTTCGGGACGCTCCGGGCGGCATTAGAGAAACTCGGCTACTGCCACCGGGTCAACTACAGCCTTGCAAGAAAGCGTGGAAAACAGATTCAGAGAATGCACCGCCAGCTGGTGAACAAGATTGCCAGCAGGTTTCCAAAGAGCGTCCAGATTGTCTCCGAGCCGCACAGTCCAAAGAGACTTTTGGCGGTCGATCACTCTATCCGCGTCCGTATTCAGCTCGCCATTCCTCGCCAGACCTCGCCCGGAAGTTGGGCATGGCGAATCTGCCCGCGCAAGCGCGAACTGAATGAGCTGAATCTCTGTTGCTATCTCGACACGCGGGGGAGGGTCAATAGCATGTACGTTCTGCGATGCCTACCAGCTTCTAACGCAAATGCAGTGACTATTCATCCTGAAAGCACGGACTATCCTCACTTCCGCGTGAAATCCTTAGGGAGCTTCTGCCGAGTAGCTCGGGAGGTCTCGGCGAGCGGACGTGCTAGTTGAAAAATCAACCGCAGCGTTGATCACTGCACGCGCAGCTGCCCCTCGTTGTGCCAGTACAGTGATCAGTGACATTGACACGATTACGGCTATCGGTCCAAAGAACCTGTTCTCCCAGCTTGGGAATATCAGTATATGTGCGAGTCCGAATAGCAGCGTCGCGGCCAAAACCGCCTTGTATTCACGTTTAATTCCGCTAATCAGCAGGAATCCACCAAGAGCGTAATACGCGACGAGAAATCTCGCATGTGGAAGGGAGGCGAGAAGAACATGCGGATAGGCACGTAGCACACTGTGCAACCTAACTACGAATTCTCCGGGAGCTGCCAGATACCCGATGAAATCATGCTGAAACAGCAGCAGCCAACCGTAATTGCCAGAAAAGTACACAAGGAAAGTGTAGCTTCCAAGAGACAGACCAAGCAGGGCCGACGCTTCTCCGAGGCTCAGTCTCCGAATACGCCAAAGCGCAACCGTGAGCATTCCAGCGAACAGTAAGTAATCCGGTCTGATCCATACCGCCAACACCGCAACCGATGACCCCAACCAGTAGTGCTGCCGCTCAAGAATTAGCCAAATGGCAAGCACTATGAACGCACAAGACAGGGAGTCTGGAGTAAATTGACGGGCGGCTTCTGTCATCGTGGGAACAGCCATGATGCCAAGCCACAGGAATGTAGACTTTGGCCCAGTTACATACTTGCTGATCCAAAATGCAACGAGCAGTCCGGCAGCGACATAGGCAACTGCGGACACCACGTGTCCGGTGTAAGACCAACCAATTCCAAGTTTATGGAGGTACAGAATCGATATGACAAAGAGCGCCTTTACCGAATAGAAGGGCAAAGCTTCCGCAAAATGGTACGGATTTGCAAACAGGTCGGCGCGATAGTCACTCTGATGGGTCAGTTCCTCAAGCTTCACAGAGTTCCTGCTCATCGCCTCATAGGCGCTGCGGTGAATACTGATTGCGTCGCTCGATTGGCTTGCAGTGGAGCGCCCGATGTAGCAGAGCGCGTCGAAGTCATTATTCGCCGCCAACAAGGCAAATGCACCCAGCAAAGCGGCAAGCACTGCTTGGATAGTCCAGTTGACCCTTGCAACGCTCATGTCTTGTTCTTTCATTGGGACTCATACCCCAGAGGGAGATACGACCAAAAGCTATGAAGTGGTCAGGCAGCAATTGAGATGACATTGCTGCCGGCCATGGCACAATCCTAGTAAATTGCACGGGATATTTGTCCCGCCACAAACGTATAGCCTGCGGCATTCAAGTGCAGGTTGTCGAAGCGGAGGCTCGCTGGCGGCACATCAATGCTGTGGTCAGACACATCCTCCGGGCTGGAGGGATCGTATTGGGCCACCAGCAAAGATCGGATGTCTAGATAGTTATTCGGATAAGCTGCCTGGAGAGCTTGATTCAAGCCGATGATCTGGGAGTAGGCAGTGCTTTCGATGTTGCCCTCGTAGCAAGCGTTCAGTATCGACAGTACAAGAAAGTGCTTCGGCTCGGGAAGCACCGCTACCATGCTCGCTATGTCTCCAAGCACCGCCGATTCGTCTTCGGAGTTGTTGCGTCCTGCCCAAATGATTGTGAGGTCGCCGTAACGCGATGTATCAGCCAACATACGCGCTGCAATCTGGGTGCTGGACTCCCCGGAGACGCCGCCGTTATACACGCTGCGCGTGGTCAGTTGCGCCAGAACACCGGGGTATGTCGTTCCAGTACCGTCCTGATTGCCGAATGTAAGCGAGTCTCCCCACGCAGCGATTTCTCCACCAAAACTGCTGAAAGTCGCTGTGACGGTGCCTGCCGCGCTTACATCCACCGTGCAAGTTGAGGCGGTTCCGATGCAGTTCCCACCCGACCAGCCGACGAAATTCGATACCGAGTTTGGGGAAGCAGTGAGCGTGACTGATGTTCCAGAGATATAGTCGCCCGAGCAACTGTTGCCACAATTGATTTGGCCGTCGCTGCTGATGACAGTCCCGGCTCCCGATGCTAGGTTGCTCACGGTCAGGGCGTAGCTAGGTATCACGGTAAAGGTAGCGGTGACGGTAGACACCGCGGTCACACTCACGCTGCACTGGCTCGCCGTTCCACTGCATCCACCGCCTGACCAGCCCGTGAATGCAGAGCCGGAAGCAGCAACAGCCGTTAGAATAACTGACGTTCTATTTGCGTAAGGGGCTGAGCACGTCGTCCCGCAATTGATTATTCCATCGCTGCTTGTCACACTTCCAGAACCAGTTCCGTTTCGAGCAACCGTCAGCGTGTAGTTCTGGAGTGTGAACTGGGCGGTAACCGCTTCGGCGGCCCCCATATTGACGGTGCATGTCGGTGCCGTTCCACTGCATCCACCGCCTGACCAGCCCGCAAAGTTGGAACCGGACGCGGCGACAGCTGAGAGTGTCACGGAACCTCCGCTCGTATAGGCAGCCGAACACGCCGTTCCGCAGTTGACGGCTCCATCACCACTCGTTACGGTCCCGGCACCAGTGCCGCTATGAGCGACCGTCAGTGTGTAGTTCACAAGCTGGAACTGTGCAGTAACAGCTGAGCTCGATGCGACCGTGACGGTGCAAGCGGTAGCTGTCCCACTACATCCCACAGACCAGCCCGCGAAAGTGGAACCGGACGCAGGAGTAGCGTTAAGCGTGATCACAGACCCAACTGGATAGGAATTGGAGCAACTCTTGCCGCAGTTGATCTCACCGTCTGCACTGGCAACGCTCCCCGCCCCGTTCCCCGACAGGGTTATCGAAATCGACATATCCTGAGGAGCTGGGACCTGAGTAGTGCTCCCACCACCGCTGCAAGCGGACGAAATGAAGAGTGCCGTAATAGATAATGCCCCTAAGAAAGTAGTATGCAAGGTAGATATTCGGTGTCGGATCACTGGACTGTTTTCCACGTTGCTATGAATTTTGGACAGAATTAGAGCAAAGCTCTCGCAATGGCTGAATGATCAGCCCGCGTATTGGCACAAAGGGGGGAGGAAAATAGTTTGCGTCCGAGGTTGTACTCTGGCCAAGTAAATTCCTATGACGGGACATCAATGACGACATCAAGAGTTGCGATGTGTCAGCAACTAAATAATCTCGGGCTCCAGAATGGGTCGCTGGTCATGGAGGTGGCGACGGCGTGCGCGTCCACACCGTAGCTTCCGCTCTGCACCTGAGCCCTGAGTGCATCAACCTTATCCTGACGAGCCGCAACGCCACCGGAGAGCTGGCTGCTGGCACCACCGATAGAGGTCGTGTCCTGTCCCACATTTAGAGCATTGATCGCTGTATTAGCGGGCAACGGAGCTACAAGGCTTCCCCCAACAGCGGGTTGCCGTAGCCGGTGTGCTTACCCGTCATGGGATCGGTCTCTGTAGCTGTCTGGCTGACATATTCCGTTCCGTCGTAGGCGTAAATTTCCAATTTCGAGCCATGCCACTCAAGGGTGCTCAGCCCTTGAAATTCTTCGATTAGAGCAAGGGTTCCGTTCGCATTGATCGTAAGATCGGCGAGAGCGATCCGGGTCCGTAGTGGCCTACGCCGCAGCTGCCGCCGAAACCATGCGCGCGCGCAATGGCTGCGCAGAGCAGCGCCAGGCAGTGCTGTATTCCGTGCTGATTCCAGCTTTCCTCGAGAGGCCCAAGGTGGTCAATCCCGCGGTGATTCCCTTCACCCCCCGCCACTTCAAGTCAACTTCGTTGTTTAGGTTGTCAGCACATCTGCAATCACTAAGCCGACGGAGCGGAGAGTGTTTTTGTGCTGGACCGCCGAATTTCTTCATGTAATCTCCAGTTTGACGGGTGAAACTGAGAGTTGAAACTTCGGATGTCTAAGCACTCGTTCTAGCTGAACTTGTCAGGCATTGCCGGATGCGGCTCTCCCGCCAGGCGTTTTTCCATAAAACGCGCAAGCAGATTCGCAAACGGCACGATGTCCTCGCCGACGCTCGCCCTTTCGAGGGCCGCCATGTAGGCTTCGCGTTCCGCCAAAGGAATCACCACCCACGGGTAGCCGCTCGCGGCCAGCATCAGATTCATCAGAAATCTCGCCATGCGCCCGTTGCCGTCCATGTAGGGATGGATGTAGACGAAGACGAAGTGCCCGAGCACAATCCGAACCGCCGGGTCGGTCTCCTGGGTCAGCAGATCGAAGAAGGCCGGCATCGCGTCTCTCACGGCATCGCGGCTGGGGGGAACGTGCATCGATTGCCGGATGCAAACCTGCCCGCCACGATAGCCCGCGAGATCGGCGGGCTTCAGGATGCCGGCGGCGACACTTGGGGCGAACATCTCCCGGTACCACTCGCGATGATCTTCCTCGGCTACCGTGCCGGGATTCTCTCCGCCCAGCACGCGCTCGATGCTCTTCCTGACCACCTGGAAAGACCGCCAGTAGCCGCGCGCCGCCATGACATTGGTCTGCTCACGGTCCTGCGCATGCACCTCAGGATTCCAGTCTCCGCTCCGTACGCGCTCGATCAACTCCAGCGAGACGCGATAGCCCTCAATCGAAAGAGAGTGGTACGCATCGGCCACGTAGTCATCTTCAACCCCTTTCAGGTAGGCACCTGCATCACGGGGAAATCCCGGTGCGGTTGGGAATCGTCCTGTAATGGCCGCCCGCATTTTGTCCCAAAGCAGCCTGATGCGATTCGCGGCAGCGGAAGTTTGGCGTGATGGCAGCGCCAGCGACGGCCGATCATCGAATGGATCCGATTCTCGAACATCGTAGCCAACCGCCGACATCGTCTTGAGGATCTCGTCCGCCAACCTGTCGCGGCCGCCATTGCGGAAAGCTCCGGCCAATCGTCCGGCGATCCGGCTGTGGCCTCCCTCCAGCAGCCTCGCAAGCAGCCCTGAAACATCGTGGACCATCGAGAGCGCCGTGCGCGCATCGGTCGGGTGGCTGGAGAAGTACTGCGGTGAGCATTCCTCGAGTGCCGCCTCCAGAGAGAAGAGCCTGAAGCCGTCACTCTCAACGCTGTCGGCGCCAGCGGGTAGTGCTGCCCGCACAGCAAGGAACGACGTGCCGTGCCGGAGCGGTACGACCTTATTCCCTCCTCGCGGAGCCCGAACCAGCAGCTGCCGGGGCACCGCCCAGTTTCCACCGTGCAGAGATAGAGACTGCTCTGGAGAGAGGCTCCAGCTCTTGCCAAAGCGCGCATTGAGATAAGCCGCGACGAAAGGCCAGAACGAGGCGTACCATGCTGTGCTATCCCCTTCTCTCTCG
>Ga0181528_10001899_pt1 | contig 12879 bp, 8 predicted proteins | sample PEATcosm2014_Bin_47_FD_119742 | JGI IMG/M metagenome (GOLD analysis project Ga0181528, IMG submission 119742) | Peatland microbial communities from MTU Mesocosm Facility, Houghton, MI, USA - PEATcosm2014_Bin10_10_metaG | ecosystem: Environmental > Terrestrial > Soil > Wetlands > Peat | place... | reverse complement strand
TGGCACAGACATCGAGCGGCTATATGGCACCCATCAGCAGCGCCTCCAGCAAGCTCACCGGCTCGGTCACGCTGCAGGTGGGCAGCGGCACGGCGCAGACCATTACGATCTCTTCTTCGGACAACACGCTCTCCGGGCTGGCCTCGGCGATCAATGCATCGGGCCTGGGCATTGTCGCCTCAGTTCTGACCGACTCATCCGGTTCGCGGCTCAGTATGGTTTCGGGCACATCTGGGGCGAACGGGAACATCACGGTCAGCGCGAATTCGATCGCTGCCGCAAGCACGACTTTGAGCTACACCGGCAAGGCGGGCACAAGCTCGGCAAATTCGACTGGAACCCTGACTTCGATTACCCACGCCGGCGATGCGCTCACGGGCAGTATGACGGTACAGGTTGGCAAAGGCACGGTGTATACCGTCAATGTGCCACCTGCATCCGGTACATCTCCAACGAACAATCTCGCCGGACTGGCTGGCGCCATCAATTCGGCCAATATCGGCGTTACGGCTTCGGTGGTGACCAATAGTGACGGCACGTCGAGTCTATCGCTGCTATCGGGAACATCGGGCTCTGCCGGGACGATAACTGTGGCCTCCAAAATCGTCGATACCAGCAATTCGCTGGGCTACAACTCCACGGTCACGGGCGCGGATGCGCAACTGACGGTGGACGGCGTGAATCTGAGCAGTTCCTCGAATACGGTGGCGAATCTCATACCGGGCATTACCTTTCAATTGCTGGGAACCAGCGCGACGCAATCCGGCGGCGGTTTGGAACAGGTGCAGGTGGTGATCGGCAACGACAACACCAGCGTTGAGAGCACGATGGAAAAAATGGTCAGCGATTACAACTCGCTGATCAGCGCCATCAATACACAGGAGGGCAACACCAGTTCGGGCACTCCTGAACCGCTCTTCGGCTCGCCCACCTTGTCGCTGCTGCAACAGCAGCTTCTAGGCAGCATCAATATGACCAACCCCAATGGATCACTGGCCTCGATTTCCACCAATACCAATACGACTCTGACGGGTTCGATGACGATCTCCGTGGGGGGGGGCACGACAGAAAACATTGTTTTCGGCGCTGGAACGTCAACGGCCAGCACCTTCTATACCGGCAGCGGCATCAATACGCTCGCCGATCTGGCCAGCACGATCAATGCAGCCGGCATAGGGGTTACAGCCAACGTCGTAACCAAAAACAACCAGTCGACTCTGACACTGACCTCGCAAACCGCAGGCACCAGCGGAGCATTGGCTGTGACATCCAACATTTCGGCCACCAGCGGAACACTGCTGAGCAATGCCACAACAGTGGCTACGTCCACGCAAAACTCCAGCGCAACGCTGAGTTCGGTTCCCGGCGCCGATACCGATCTTCTGACCGGCTCCATCTCCATTCAGGTAGGCAGCGGAACAACACAAACGATCAACGTGCCGCCTGCTTCCGCTACATCTCCAACGAACAATCTCGCCGGACTGGCTGGCGCCATCAATTCGGCCAATATCGGCGTTACAGCTCAGGTGATCACGAACCCCAATGGGTCGTTAAGTTTGTCGATTCTCTCCAATACCGCGGGAAGCATTGGAAATCTGAGCATCACTTCCAGCATTCTGGACACCACCAAAACCAGCACCTCAACTCTGAATTACACCAACTCATCGGACATCAACAACCTGAGCAGCTTGGGCATCGGCGTGAACAATGACGGCTCGATCACCTTAGACGTCGCCAGCCTGGACTCGGTGCTGAACACGGACTATAGCTCCGTGACGGGCTTCTTTCAAAACGCCAACAGTTGGGGAAATAACTTTGCCTCCGCGCTAAGCAACTCCGGATCAAGCTCGACGAATGGTCTTCTGGCGCTGGCATCCAACTCCAACAGCAGTATCGAATCGACGTTGAACGCGAACATCTCCAGGGAAGAGAGTCAGATCTCGGCGCAATCAAAGAGCTTGACAACAGAGCTGAATACAGCCAACCAGATCATGCAGTCAATTCCCTCGCTGCTGGATCAAGTCAACGAGCTCTACTCGGCGATCACCGGCTATAACCAGCAGACAAACGGCTAAGGAGTTTTACTCGCATGGGAAGTTATCAGGAACATACGCTGGATGGCGCATCGGCAGTTGATCTGGTGGTGGCGCTGTATGACGGAATCATCCGTTTTCTTCACACGGCTTCGGCGGCTGTGGAGTCTGGAGATGCGGCTGCCCGCCGCACTGCGGTAAAACGCGCACTGGACATCATCATTCATTTGCAGGCGCGGTTAAGAATGGACGTCGGTGGCCGGCCTGCGCAAGCCTTGAGCGAGTTCTACGCATCGATCTTCGCACAGATCTTGCAGGCCTCGCAGTCGGCCTCGCCGCAGAAGTTCGAGCACGCCATTGTATGTGTAAAGAACGTGCGCGACGCGTGGCGGCAGGTGGCCAGGGATCCAGAGGTCAATCCAGGCCCGCTGCAAGTAACGATGGTTTCGCCCGGACACCAGCAGACAAATCTCGACGGCTACGATACATCCGTTGATGGCAAGGTTGCCTCACATTGGAACGCGTAAGAACAGAAAACAGCGAATCGAAAGTTGCAGTGTGTGCGACTCTCCCCATCGGTTGGGGAGAGTCATTTCATCATTTCACCAGTTTCCGTGCTGAGAATGCGGCGAAAATGATCTGCAATACCGCATAATCCGCGTCTATTCCCAGTTCCCTGCCCTCCTCAACCGGCGACAGTCAGTTCCTCTTCCAACTGCTGCTTCTGATAGAGTCCGGCGTAGTATCCGTCGAGAGCAAGCAACTCATCGTGTCTTCCCAGTTCGACGATGCGCCCGTGGTTGAGCACGGCAATCTGATCGGCATTGCGCACGGTGGAGACGCGGTGAGAGATCAGAATCGTGGTTGAGGCATTTGTATAGTTGCGCAGACCATTCAGGATGCGCTCTTCGGTATAGGTATCGACGCTGGCCAGTGCGTCGTCGAGAATCAGGATCGACGGCCGGCGCAGCAGAGTGCGAGCGATCGCCGAACGCTGTTTTTGTCCGCCGGAGAGCGTGAGGCCGCGCTCGCCAACGATGGTTTCAAAGCCCTGCGGAAACTCTTCAAACTCCTTGCGGATGTGGGCGGCCTCAGCGGCTTCGAGAAGCTCTTCCGCAGTCGCATCCGGCGCGCCAAAGGTGAGATTTTCGCGGATGGTCGCGCTAAAGAGAAAGGTTTCCTGGGGCACCATGCCGATGTTGCGCCGGAGCATGGCCAGAGGATAGTCGCGCACCGGCCGGCCATCGATGGTGAGCGCTCCCTCCGGCGCTTCATAGAGCCCGGAAATGAGGTTGACCAGCGTGGTCTTTCCGGATCCGGTGGGGCCGACAATGGCCAAGCTGGAACCGGCAGGAATCCGCAGCGAGATGCCGCGCAAGACGGGGGTTTCGCTGTAACTGAAGTTCAAATCGCGGAATTCGATCTCGCCGCGCAGCAAGGCGCCGGCTTGAATCGATGGATCGGCGGCGCTGTCATCGATGGCTGGCTCGGCACGCAGCAATTCGTCAATGCGCACGACCGAGGCGGTGCCGCGCTGAAAGAGATTCACCACCCAGCCGACGGCGATAATCGGCCAGATGAGCATCACCATGTATGTATTGAATTCCACAAACTGTCCCACGTTGATGCGATGCGAGAGAACCAAGTGGCCGCCGGCCAAGAGCGTTATCACCATTGAAACGCCGAGGATGAATTCCAGTGTGGGCCAGAGCATCCCCATGAGCTGGACCAGCCTGAGAGCGCGCGCGATGTACTGGCGATTGAAGCGCTCGAAAAGGCCGATCTGCGACTCTTCGCGGGCGAAGGCGCGCACCAGGCGGGCGCCGGAGTAGTTCTCCTGTGCCTGCGAACTGATCTCGGAGAAGCTGGCCTGGATGCGTTCGAAGCGGCTGTGAATCCGGCTGCCGAAGTACTGGACCAGAATGCTGGCCAGCGGCATGGGCGCGAAGGCCACCAATGTGAGCCAGGGGCTTATGCGCAGCAGGAAGAAGAGCGCGCCGACGGTGAAGAAGACAGTGTTGGCGCTGTACATCAGCGCGGGACCCAGCATATTGCGGACGGCGTTCAGATCGTTGGTGAGCCGGGCCATGATGTCGCCGGTACGATAACGCTGATAGAAACCTGAGTCCTGCTGCTCCAGTTTGCGGAAGAGGTCGTTGCGCAGATCGAACTCGATCTCCCGCGAGATGCCAATAAGAATCCATCGCTGGCTATAGAGAAAAATACCTTTGACGAGGGCGATGGCGATCAGCTCACCAGCGAAGAGCAGAATCATGGCACGGGTGGCCGAGCCATCCTTGAGGGTATTGACAGCCTTCTCCAGCACTCTGGGAAATTGCACCCAAACGGTATTGGTGGCTACGCAGGAGAGCGTGCCCCAGAGGTATCCCCAGCGGTAGCGGCGCATATAACTATAGAGCGGGGCCAGATCGCGCAACATGGTTCCATTGTACGGGGCGGGGCGGATAAGAGTTTCGGGCGGTAGAGTGTTTGGGGATTCTATGGAACTTCCAGAGCCGGGGATGCGTATCGACTTTTCAAGAACAATCGCAATTTCACTTTGAGTGAGTTGAATTCAATGAGATGTCTGCGTTTTGCCGCTGTGACGTTGTTGTTTATCCTGCCCGAAATCGCTTTCGCGCAAATGCCACAAGCCATTCCCTCCGAAACCGCGCGCACGTATTTTGCAGAGGCGCACGCGCTCTGTGAGGCCGATCACGGCGATCTCTGGGGCATCTCGCTCTGCGGTCCGATGATGTTCGTCGACCCCAAAAGCCATTTCATTGTCGCCAATCAAGCGGACGCGAATGGTGCATTGAAGGCCGGCGACGGAGTCTTTACCGGCTCTCTGCCAGCCGTGTTGAACGTTACAAATTCTCCGTTTGAATGGTCCGGCGTTCGTTGGACGATGATGGTATGGCCTCTTCCCTTAGAAGAAGGCCAGCGGAAGACTTTGATGGCTCATGAACTCTTTCACCGCATCCAGCCCAGGCTCGATCTGCCCACACCCCGAGGTGGCGAGAATGCGCAACTCGACTCGCTGGAAGGACGATACACTTTGCAGTTGGAATTGCGCGCGCTGACCCGCGCATTGAAAGCTGCGAGCGACGAGGAGCGGAGAAAGGCTGCAACCGATGCGATTCTTTTTCGTGCAGAGCGCTACCAGATCTTTCCCGATGCTGCCGCGCAAGAGCAGGCGCTGGAGTGGAATGAGGGTTTGGCTGAGTTCACCGGCATACGGGTCGGCAATCCTATCCCGGAGCAGCGAATTGACGAGACTCTGGGTGACATCTCCAGGCTTGGCAATGCCCCCTCCTTTGTCCGCTCCTTCCCTTACATGACAGGCCCAGCCTACGGCCTGCTGCTCGACCGCTATGCGCCTGGCTGGCACCGCAAACTGAAGATCGGAGACGGCTACGACACTCTGCTTGCAACCGCTCTGCATTACCAACTTCCCGCCAATCTTCAACAGGCTGCGGAAGATCAGGCTGCTTTTTATGACGGAGCAGCGCTGCGTAAATCCGAAACGGAACGCGACCAAAAGCGACGACAGATTCTGGCGCAGAATCGCGCGAAATTTGTAGATGGTCCGACTCTTACGCTTCCGTTCCGGAAGATGCAGATCCAATTCGATCCCCGCAACCTGCAACCGCTGGAGAAAGCTGGAACGGTCTACCCGACGATGCGCATCAATGACGTTTGGGGCGTGCTGGAGGCAAGCAACGGAGCGCTGATGAAATCGGATTGGAGCGCCGTGATCGTTGCCGCTCCTGCCGAAAGCACGGGCAGCAGCCTGAAGGGCGATGGATGGACGCTCGAATTAAAACCAGGCTGGAAGATCGTCCCGGGCACGCGAAAGGGCGATTATATTCTTGTCAGCGGATCGTAGCTGTTTTATGTGGGAGTGCGCAGCAGCAGATAGCCGCCCACCAGCCCGAAGAAGATATCCGCGCTCCATGCGGCCAGCGCGGCGGGCAGGTAATTCACATCGCCCAGCCCTTCGAAGAGGTCGTTGAAGACAATGTAGACGAGTGTGACAGCGATGGCCATCGCGATCCCGGTGAGCGAACTGCGGCGGCCCATCGAGAGCGCGAAGGGAATGGCCAGAATCGCCATGATGACCGCCATCAGCGGATAGGCGAGCTTGTGCCATAGCTCAACGCTAAGACGCATGGTATCAAAGCCGCTCTGGCGCAGATCGTCGATGTAGCGGTCGAGCTGGCCAAAGTTCATCTCCTGGGCTTGGAGGCTCTCTTTCTCGAAGTAGCCGGGCGCTTCGTGAATCTCGGTGAATGAGGTCTTCAAGAAGGGGCGATATTCAGTAACGTTGCTACCGGCAATGTCGCGCTGCCATCCATTCAGGAAGGTCCAACTTCCGCTGCTTGTGTCCCAGACGGCGCGGGCGGCAAAGATGCGCCGCGAGAGCGCAAAGGTGGAGGGATCGAACTCGAAGATGGAGAGATCGGCGAATTCGTTGCGGTCGGGATCGAAGAATTTGTAGTAGAAGATGCGTCCAGGCTCGCCGGGATGAGGCTGCCCGAAGATCCAATTTTCTTCAGGGTGCAAGACGGTCTGCGGCGGACGGCCTTTGATGATATTGTGCAGAGCCTCCTGCTTACGGTTGGCCTGGGGAAGATAGAACTCGTCGAAGAGAAAGAGGCCGACGGCGAGGAGGGCGGCGATGGAGACGATAGGAATGACCAGCCGGTAGAGGCTGATGCCGGTGGCCTTCATGGCTATGATCTCGGAGTTGCGATTGAGCACTCCGAAGGTGACCAGCACGGCTATCAGCACCGCCAGCGGCGTGATCTGATAGAGCATATCGGGAGTGAGATTGAGCAGGTATTCGCCGATCACGGTGATGGCGATGTGATTACGCAGGATGTCGCCAATCAGCTCAAAGAATGTGAAGACCAGCATCAGCATGACAAAACCGCTGAGCACCAGCAGGAAGGTGCCGAGGAACTCCCGCACGACATACTCATCGAGGATGCGAGGAAAGACATTGCGCGCCGTGGTGCGCTGGGGGCGCGATGGAACTCGCTTGAGCAGACCGCTGAAACGGCTGCCTCCAGCTTTGACGGAAGATACAGCCTCTGAGCTTCGGAAGCGCGCGGCCCAGGAGCTGATCGCAATCAGCACACTGCCGCCGGAGGCCATCTGCCAGAGCAGAAAGATGCCGCCCGCCGCAAAGAGCAGGTTAGCCGACCATACGGCAAAGAACGCGGAGATCCAGTTTTGCTTTCCCAGTGCAATGCCGGTAGAGGAGAGCAGGTAGTAGAGAAAAACCAGGACGATCGTGGAAATCCATGCATAACTTTTTCCGCCGCGCCGGGAGGTGACTCCGAGAGGTACGGCGACCAGCATCAGCACCAGACAGGCCGCCGGATAAGCAAAGCGCTTGTGAATCTCGATCATGAAGCGCTTGCCATCGCGCTCCCGGCCGCGCTGCCATAAGCTGCTCATCGGCATGGCAAAGATGTCCGTATCCAGCCGGCCGAGGTGCGTATCATTTTGCTGACTGGAGGCCAGCGGCATATCGATGTAGTCGAAGGAGGAGATGTTGTACTGCTGCGGCTCACCGGCGACGGTCTCGTGGCGCGATCCGTCGCGCAGGCGCATCAGCAACTCCTGGCTGGTGTCGCGATTGCCGTCATTGGCCACCGTGGCCGTGGCAGCGGTGGTGATCTGCGGATTATTAGAATCGGTGGTGTCGGCCATGAAGACCTGACGCCAATTGGCCGCGCCCGTTCCGGAACGCACATCCTGGACGTAAAGCACGAAGTTGCGAAAATCCTCATCAAAGACGCGCGGCAAAATCTCGTAGGAGGCCTGCATGGCAAGGGCCTTGTCCATTGCAAGAATCGCCTGATTGGCTCGCGGTGCGAGATACAACGAATTTACCAGACCCAGCAGCGTGCCGCCGACGGCGACGATGCCAGCTACGCGTACAAAGTAGCCGATGCCCAGGCCAGAGGCACGCATGGCGATGATCTCGCTGTCGGCGGCCAAACGGCTATACCCCAGCAGCACGCCCACCAGCACGGCCATGGGAATGGTGAAGTTGAAAAAGTTGGGCAGCGTGAAGAGAACAACCTGTACAACACTGAGGAATGTGGAACTGTTATGGACCACCATCTCCAGAATGCGCGGCAGTTCCTTCATGAAAAGAACGAAGGTAAAGATCACGCATCCGATGAGCGCGTGGGAGAGGATTTCGCCGAGAATGTAGCGGGTCAGGATGCGCACGTTAGAAGCTCTGTTGTTAGTTTATCGCGCCGGAACACCTAGCGCTGGAGTATGTACTGGATACCCTCTACCAGATCGTTCTACGCGCAGGAAATAATTTCAATTCTACGAGCGAAATGCGAGCGTCTGCCGCACTGCTGGTGCCCATCCCCGCAGGCGCAGACTGTTTCCCAGCACGCTCACTGAACTGAGGGCCATAGCGGCAGCGGCCAGCCAGGGGCTGAGCAAAATGTGAAAGCTGGGATAGAGCGCTCCCGCGGCCAGCGGAATGCCGAGCAGATTGTAGCCTGCAGCCCAGGCAAGGTTCTGGCGCATGACGCGCAGGGTTGCGCGGGCGAGATCGAGCGCGGCGGGAATGGCGGAGGGCTGGGCGCGCAAGAGTAGCACATCGCCGGCCTCCTGCGCAAGATCGGCGCCGGAGCCCATTGCGATACCGGCGTCGGCCTGAGCAAGCGCGGCTGCGTCATTGATGCCGTCGCCCACCATGGCTACGCGCAGGCCGCTCTGTTGCAGGGCGCGGATGCGGGCCAGTTTGGCGGCTGGGTCGAGGCCGGCCTCCAATTCCGTGATTCCTGCTTGCTTTGCGATGGGAGCGGCAGCGGCGGCAGTGTCACCGGTGAGCATCAGCACACGCAGGCCGGCATGACGCAACGCGGATACGGCAGCGGCGGCATCGTCGCGCAAGGCATCACGGGCATCGAAGCAGACTAAGGGGACGTTGTCGAGAACCATCCACAGCCTTGTCACGCCCGGCTCCGGCGGTGGCAAGTGATTGGGCAGCGAAATAAAAAACTCCTTGAAGAGGGCATCGTTGCCGAGCAGGCAGGCATGGCCTTCGACTTGTGCGGAGAGACCTCGGCCAGGAAGAACCTGCACTTCTTCGGCGGGCTGCCAAACCAGATTGCGCTCGCGCGCCGCATCGACGATAGCGTGGGCCAGCGGATGATTCGACCGCTCCTCGGCGGCGGCGGCGAGGCGGAGCAGATCGTCTACGCTGTTATTCGCGGTGACTGCGGAAACTTCGGAATTGGCTGAAGCGGTTCCAAAGATATTTCCCTCAGGGGCTAAAGCCAGTGTCAATTTTGCCGGGTTAATGTACGGGCTGAAGCCCGTACCCTTCAACTGAATCAATTCATTCGTAAGTAAATGAGTCCCAGACAGCACCGGGCGGCCCACCGTCAGCGTCCCCGTCTTGTCGAGCACAACGGCATCGAGATGCGCCAAGCGTTCCAGCGCCTCGCCGCCTTTGAAGAGAATGCCGAGCTGAGCGCCGCGACCTACGGCAACGGTAAGCGCAGCGGGAACAGCCAATCCCATCGCGCAGGGGCAGGCGACGACGAGAACTGAGACGGTTGAGGCCAGAGCCATTTCAAGCGAATGCGTGGCGATGAGCCAGATGGTGAAGGTGAGCGCGGCCAAGACCAGCACAATGGGGACGAAGATAGAGCTGGCACGGTCGGCCAGCCGCTCCATCGGCGCGCGCGAACTCTGCGCCTGCGTGACCATGCGGGTAATCTGCGCGAGCATGGTGGCCTCGCCCAGCGACTCGGCGCGGCAGGTCACGGCGCCTTCGTAATTGAGTGAACCGGCCAGAACGCGTCCGCCGGCGGAACGCTCAATCGGGGTAGATTCGCCGGTCAGCATCGACTCGTCCACGGTAGTGCGGCCTTCCAGGATCGTCGCATCCACCGGGAAGCGTTCACCCGGCAAAACTACAACACTGTCGCCGGGCTGAATCTCTTCGAGCGGAACGACGCACTGAACGCCATCGCGAATGCGGCGCGCTGTGACGGGGCGAAGGCGGGAGAGCGAGTTAAGAGCAGACAAGGCGCGGCGCTTGGCGCGGGCTTCCAGACTTTTGCCAAGCAAAAGAAAGCCGAGGATCAAAAGAACCGCATCGAAGTAAACCTGGCGGTTGGCCGCTGGCGCGATGCTGGCGTACGCGGAATAGAGAAAGGCAACGCCGGTTCCCAGGCTGACCAGCGTATTCATATTGGTACTGCCGTGACGCAGACCGCGTGCCGCGCTGAGGTAAATTCCCTGCCCCGCCCAGACCATGGCCGTTGCAGTGAGAATCAGCAAAACCCAGCGCAGCATATCCGGCGGCAGCGAGAAGAGCCAGGGCAAAATCTGCATCAGCACGTGGTCCAGCGCGCCCATTTTTTCGCTGAGCGGCATTGCCAGCAGCATCGCCACTGCACCGGCGGCGAGTGTGACATAGGCCTTCGTTCCGGCTATCTTTTCATCCAGATCTGGCGAGGATTGCGAGGCATCCGCACGGGGAAGCACAGCATCATAACCGGCGGCCCGGATGGCTTCGACCAGTTGCACCGGAGCAGCAATTGCGGGATTGAAGACGATGCTGACGCGATGAGCCATCAGATCGACGCGCGCGGATTCCACTCCGGCGGTTGCGCGCAGCGTCTCTTCCACATGATGCTGGCAGGAGGCGCAGGTCATACCCAGAACAGGCAGCGTGATCGATTCTTGTGTGGATGCGGCCATCGTGCGATTCAAGATTCCAGATGCGCCGTGAAGCCGGCTTTGGCGACTGCGGCGATGGCAAGAGCAACGGGCGCAGGGTTTGCCGTGGAGGAGAACTTCGCCGCACCTACAATCACTTCATTGACCGCTACTCCTTCAACAGAGGCCAAAGCTTGCGTAACCCGCCGGACACAGGAGCCGCAGTGCATTCCATCAATCTTCAGTGTGAATTCCGCCATTGGCTTCCCTCATTTCTTTTGATGATACGCTGGGGAAAAGGGCGCTATCTTTAGATTGGATTGTTTTGCGGAGAATCATGCAGAGAGAGTTTCCTCAAGCGCCTTTGATGGGCGTGGGCGCGGTGGTGGTGAACGAGGGCCGAGTGCTTCTAATCCGGCGCGCGAGCGAGCCGCTCAAGGGTCATTGGTCGCTTCCTGGAGGGCTGGTTGAGCTGGGTGAGACGCTTCAGAACGCCGTGATTCGGGAGGTGCGTGAAGAGACCGGGCTGCTGGTTGAACCTCTTGATCGGATTGAACTGATCGAGCTGATTCATCACGATAATAATCGCATCCGCTACCATTATGTGATTGCCGATTACCTCTGCCGCGTTGTGGGCGGCACATTGCAGGCCTCCTCTGACGCGGAGGCGGCGCGCTGGGTGGAGCGCGCGGAATGGAATTCGCACAGCGCGCTCGCGCTTGAACCAATTACAGCGCGTGTGATCGAGGCTGGCTGGCAGCGAGCGCAAGAAGTGAAAGGGCAAGAGCAATGACGAAGGGCAAGATGCGGCTCAGGTATCTCAGATATGCGATACAACTTGTGTTTTGGACGATTCTGCTGCTCTTCTGTGTGAGGCCGTCGATATTGCTCGATGGAAAGAACTGCGTGGTTGATTCCTTGCGCGGCATGAAAAGTCATTCCGTAATCGTGGCAGGCCGTAGAGTGCACTATCTGGTAGCAGGCCCTGTCGATGGGCCGCCGGTGGTCTTGGTGCATGGGCTGGGCGGAGACGCCGAGGACTGGCGGAACCTGGCGGCTCCTTTGACCAGGGCAGGCTACCGTGTTTATATTCCGGAACTGATCGGTTATGGACGCAGCGAAAAGCCCGCTGATTTCTCCTACACAGTGCAGAATGAAACCGATATTGTGGTCGGATTTATGGACGCGCTGGGGCTGAAAAAGGTGGACCTGGGCGGATGGTCAATGGGCGGATGGATCGTACAACTTGTCGCCAGCGAGCATCCTGAGCGCGTGAAGCGGCTGATCCTCTTCGACAGTGGGGGACTCAAAGTCAAGCCTGATTGGGATACGCGGCTGTTTACCCCCGCTACGCCGGATGAATTGAAACAATTCTTCGCGTTGCTGGTGCCTCATCCGCCCAAACTCCCGGCTGTTGCAGGCTGGATCGTTTTGCACGTCAGAAAAGATGAAGATTGGGTGATACGCCGCGCCGTGGCATCGATGCTGACAGGCGGGGATACCACAGACGATAGATTGCCGGGATTGAAGATGCCGGTGTTGATCGTTTGGGGCGAGGTGGATCGCGTCTTTCCGCTCGTCCAGGGAGAGACGATGCACCATCTTGTGCCGCAGTCGCAATTGGAGGTCATTCCCGGCTGCGGCCACATGGCTCCCGTGCAATGCTCGGCGCAGATTGCTCCCAAACTCGTGGATTTTCTGAGCCGCTAACTCAGAATATCCATCGCGCCGTCGCTATCAGCCCATGATTGTAGCTGTGGAAGTGGCTGGTCGCAATCTGCATTCCCGCGCCAATAGCCAACCCAGGTCTCGACTTGGGGTCCGAGGGATGCAAGCCGCACTTGCCAAAGATCAGCCCCGGCGTGATGAACTCCTGCATCTTGCCGTCATTCGTTCCACCCTTGAAAAAAGTGGCATTGCTCTCGATCTCCGGCCAGAAGAGCTTGGCGATGCGGTACTGCGCCACAGTATTCCATGCAACCGGACGTCCCGATGCAGTGAGGGCAGGATTGCCGGTAGGCAGTGTCGCGCCAAGCGTCGATTGCACATCGAAGTTGCCGAAGCCCTTGCCTGCACCGAGAGTAGGAGCGATGCTGGCGTCGGTTGAGCCGTTCTTGTAGCTGCCGGTGGGAAT
>Ga0181528_10001898_pt1 | contig 12882 bp, 11 predicted proteins | sample PEATcosm2014_Bin_47_FD_119742 | JGI IMG/M metagenome (GOLD analysis project Ga0181528, IMG submission 119742) | Peatland microbial communities from MTU Mesocosm Facility, Houghton, MI, USA - PEATcosm2014_Bin10_10_metaG | ecosystem: Environmental > Terrestrial > Soil > Wetlands > Peat | place... | reverse complement strand
TTACAAGGGCATTATCGCTCCGGCTGGAATTTTCTCCAGGTTTAATATGTATCGCTACGTGCGATCCGCCGCCAGTATCCGCGCCCATCTGTAGAGCGCTGCCCGCACACCGATTGGAGGACAATTGAAAGGGGGGAGGTGAATTGCTGTCGTCCTTAAGCTGGGAAACATGCACGCCGCTGGTATTGTATTTTTCAAACCCGACATCCAATAAATCCCCCATTTGCGCAAAGCGTTCGCCGCTGCTGTGGGCGCCGAGTAACACGCCGATTAGCCTATGACCGTTCCGTTTTGCCGAAGCAATAAGATTGTATCCCGATCCACAGGTAAAACCGGTTTTCATACCGTCCGCATCCGGGTAACTTTTCAGAATCCGGTTGGTGTTCGGCAAAACTCGGCCTTTGTAAGCAAATTCGGTGGCGGAAAAATAATGGTAATGTTTGGGGAAGTCGCGAATCAGCGACGCGGATAAAATCGCCAAATCCCGGGCGCTACTGATTTGGCCTTCGTCCGGTAAGCCGCTGGCGTTTTGAAACGAGCTGCTCTGCATGCCCATATGATGCGCTTGTTGGGTCATCATTTCGGCAAAGCGCGATTCGCTGCCGCCGACGGTTTCCGCCAATAATACCGCGGCATCGTTGGCGGAACGCGTGGTCACCGCCATAATGGCTTGTTCAACACTGATGGTTTGCCCGTGGCGCAAGCCTAATTTGGACATCGGTTGCTTGGCTGCGTGTTCCGATACTGTCAAAATATCGTGCAAACCAAGTTGGCCGGATTCCAGCGCCATAAAAGTCATATAAAGCGTCATGACTTTGGTTAGCGAGGCCGGATACCAGCGTTGGGCGGCTTCATTTTCATGAATGACATGTCCGGTATCGGCGTCTATGACTAAGGCGGCATATTTTGCGGAGGCGTTAAAGCTCTGCAAAAGCAGGAAAATGATTAAAAACAGGGATAATTTCGATTTGGACACGGAGCTCAAGTTGTTAATTTGCGACAGGAAGTTAGTCTAAATAATTGATGCTACTATTTAAGCAGATTTATGGTTTTCAAAAAAGTCCAATTTACAGCAATCATGGATAATTTTGTTTTGGTGCAGTTTCGGTTGTTTTACAGACATTGCATAATCGCCGCGATAAACCCGTATTTGCTATATCATGAGGCCCAAAAACTAAGCGGGTAGTTGCGGATTTGCAAGCTGCAACTTAAGACCTATTATAGCTATAGTACGAGACTATTTTAAATTTTAATGACGATGAACATGGAAATTGCAGATACCGCTGAAAAATATGTAGATTTTTTAAGGTTATTAAAGAGTCATGGTAAGTTGTCGGATAACGATTTGACCAAAGCCAGACGTATGCAAAAGTCGTCCTTGGACGATTCCTTGCCGCAGTTATTGATTAAACTGGGTCTTTGTTCCGATAGCGATATCGCGCAGACATTTAGCCAAAGCAGCGGCCTGGCGCGGGCTACCCCGGAACAATTTCCGGCTGAGTCGCCATTAGGCGACAGCGTAACCAGACGTTTTCTCAAGAATTACCATGTCGTTGGTATTGAAAGCAATGAAGATATGTTGAAAGTCGCGGTGATGGATCCGGAGGATGATTATATTCTGCAGTCCTTAAAGTTGGCGACCGGGAAGCGGATAGAATGTCTGGTTGGACAGCAATCCGAAATTGATGCCGCGCTGGAGATACAATACGGTGAAGGCAAGTCGCAAATGGATAAATTGGTCGACGATTTGACTGTCGAGGAAGTCGGCAACGAAGATCTGGAGCATTTGAAAGATTTGGCGAGTGAAGCGCCGATTATCAAAATGGTTAATTTCATATTGCAAAAAGCCGTGGAAAGCCGAGCTTCCGACGTACACATCGAACCTTTCGAGCAAAGTTTGAAAGTACGCTTGCGGATAGACGGAGTATTGCAAGATATCGATTCGCCACCGGTCGCCTCTACAGCGGCAGTGTTGTCGCGGATTAAAATCATGGCGAAGCTGAATATCGCCGAGCGGCGCTTACCGCAAGATGGCCGCATTAAGTTGCAAATGATTGGTAAGGAAATGGATTTACGGGTATCCACTATCCCAACCTTACATGGTGAGAGTGTGGTGATCCGTTTGCTGGATAAGGAGAATGCGGTGTTGGATTTTGCGGCCTTGGGTTTTGCCGGCAAGCAGGCCCAGCAATTTATGGAGGTACTGGCGCAACCGCATGGCATTATTTTGATTACCGGACCTACCGGTAGCGGTAAATCGACGAGTTTGTATGCGGCGCTGAAACAGTTGAATACTTCCGAACGTAAAATTATTACCGTTGAAGATCCGGTTGAATATCAGATGGAGGGGATTAATCAGATTCAGGCCAAGCCGCAAATCGGTTTAACTTTTGCTTCGGCCTTGCGGTCTATCGTTCGGCAAGACCCGGATGTGATCATGATCGGCGAGATGCGAGATTTGGAAACCGCGAAAATTGCGGTGCAGTCGGCCTTGACGGGCCATTTGGTGTTGTCAACTTTGCATACCAACGATGCGGCGGCGGGTATTACCCGGTTACAGGATATGGGGCTGGAAGAGTATCTGTTGAGTTCTACGATTAACGGGATTTTGGCGCAACGTTTGGTGAGGAAATTGTGCGGGGTCTGTAAAACTTCTATACCGGCTTCGGACGCGGTGATCGAGGAAATGCATTTAAGACGCTGGCAGCCGTCCGGGGAGATTTTGTTGTATAAGCCGGTAGGTTGTCCGGTTTGCAATGGCATCGGTTATAAAGGCCGGTTGGCGATTATCGAATTTTTGACCATGACCGATGCGATTCGCAAGCAGATTATGAAGCATGAGGAAGCTTATATGATTCAGCAGCAGGCGATAGCGGAGGGCATGCAGACTATGTATGACGATGGGGTTGGCAAGGCTTTGAAAGGGGTTACCACTTTGGAAGAAGTTTTGCGGGTGACGACCGAGGCTTAGTTTAGTGTTGTCGGGGCTTATGCCAAAAGCCAAGCCTATCGGATTGATAGGTTGCTGAGTATAATCAACCTTAATCGAAGCTTATTGTATGTTCCCCGCTTTGAATGAACTTTGGCACAAAAGAAAAAATGAAACCCAAGTTTGCAATACGTACCATCACCCTGTAGACAAACCCTGACCATGCCATTATTCTTCTATAAAGTTGTCAACACCCAAGGCGTAGCCGAAGAAGGCGAGCGTGATGCGGCGGATGAGCAAGCATTGCTGCTGGATTTGCAAAATCAGGGGTTAATTCCGATCCGGGTGGGGTTGGCCAAAGACAAAACCTTTCTCGGCATTAAGCTAAAATCGGCGCGGACCCGGTTGACGCAAAAAGAAATCGGTTTGTTTACCGGTGAACTCTCGACGCTGCTGGATTCCGGTCTGCCGCTGGACAGGTCGCTGACTATTTTGATGCAGTTGACCGAAGAAAATATCAAACTCAACAAACTGACTGGCGATGTGTTGGAGAAGGTCAAAGCCGGTAAGTCGTTGGCGGACGCTCTAGAAAGCCACAGCGGGGTGTTTTCCAAGTTTTTCCTTAATATGGTGCGCGCCGGGGAAATGGGCGGTAACCTCGGCGGCGTTTTACAGCGACTGGCCGAGTACCTGGAGCGCTCACAGGAACTTAAGGACACCGTCAGCACCGCGCTTATCTATCCGGCCATTTTATTGGTCATGTCTTTAGCTTCTCTGTTTGTGATGCTGACTTTTGTGGTGCCGCAATTTAAGGAAATGTTCGACAGCGCCGGTAAAGCCTTGCCTATTCCTACTCAAATCGTGGTGGGCCTGGCGGAATTTTTACAGCGCTACTGGTGGATATTATTGCTGATAGTCATCGGCGGCACTCAATATATGCGGTCTCAACTGGCTAACCCTGTCAGTAGAAAAACCTGGGACGGCCGCTTTTTAACCATGCCTTTATTTGGCGACATTCTCCTCAGCATGGAAGTCGCAAATTTTAGCCGCACCTTCGGCACTTTATTAGGCAATGGCGTGTCCATACTCAATTCCTTGGGAATTGTCCGGGAAACGGTGGGAAATCTTGTACTTTCCGATTTTCTGGAGAATGCGGAAACCCAGTTGAAACAAGGGCGCACCATGTCGGAAGCGTTGACGCAGCAAAACCTATTTCCCAAATTGGCGGTACAAATGATTAAAATGGGCGAAGAAACCGGACGCCTGGAAGAAATGTTGCTGCGTATCGCCGTGATTTATGACAAACAGCTGAAAACCACTATTCAGCGCATGCTGGCCTTAATGGAGCCGGCCTTGATTATCACGCTGGGCCTAATGATAGGCGGCATCATTGTTTCCATATTGTTGGCTATTTTGAGCGTAAACGATTTAGCTGTATAAATTTTTAATTGAGGAGTCATTATGAAACACCTGTTGCCGCGCCAAAGCGGTTTTACCTTGTTGGAACTTTTAGTCGTGTTGGGCATTATCGCTATGTTGGCCGGCATCGTCGGTCCTCAGGTGATGAAGCACATGGGCGCGTCCAAAACCAAAGCCGCCAAGGTACAGATAGAAGATCTTGCGTCCTCGCTGGATATGTATAAACTGGATGAAGGCCGCTATCCGACCCAGCAGCAGGGGCTGAGCGCGCTGATCGAAAAACCTTCCGACGCTAAACGCTGGAACGGTCCTTATTTACGTAAGGATAAAATCCCTCAAGATCCTTGGCATCAGGATTATCATTATGTCTACCCCGGACAACACGGCAAGTTTGATTTATTCAGCTATGGCGCGGACGAAAAAGAAGGCGGCGAAGGCGAGGATCAGGACGTAAATAGCTGGGATTAAGGAGTCGTGCAAGCCATCAGAAAGCCGGTTCAGGGTTTTACGCTTATTGAGCTGATTATTGTGCTGGTAATCAGCGTCTTAGGCTTTGCCGTGGTCGGCAGTAATATTTCCTCCGGCAACCAGAGCACAAAATTGTCCGCCGCCGCTCGAGATATTGCTTCCGCATTAAGGTTTGCGCATGGCGAGTCCTTGTTAACCCGTCAGCAAGTTAGCGTGGCGATTAATTTGGATGAGAATAGCTATAGAATCAGTAATCGCGATAAACTTTATCGTTTAGCCAGTGAGATTGAAATTTCCTTGGTAGTCGCGGAAGATCAATTTACCGATGGCGAAGGCAGTATCCGTTTTTTTGGAGATGGCTCTTCGACCGGTGGTAGGATAACCTTGGAATGGGGTAAGCAATTGCGCCGGATTGATGTGAATTGGATTACCGGCGAGGTGAGTATCAGCGATGCAGCGGCATAAGGGATTTTCCTTGTTGGAAATTTTGGTCGCCTTTGTGATCATGGCGGTAGCCTTGACGATTGTGCTACGGATTTTCGGTTCCGGCGTTAATAATGCGGTAATATCCGAAGAATATACTATTGCCGTGCAAATAGCGGAATCGTTACTGGCGAGAACAGGTGTGGATACGCCTTTAGAGATAGGCGATATTTCCGGTAATGAAGCCGGTAAATATTTCTGGACGATTTCGACCAGTTTGCGCGAGCAAAACTCAGTGACCAATAATCAAACCCAAAACACTCAGCAAAATCCAGCCCAAAATGGTCAGGTGACCTCCCTCTTTGCTATCATTGTGCGTGTAACATGGGATGATGAGAGCAGTTCGCAAAGGGTTGTCGAATTATCCAGCTTGAAAACGCTTTAGGAGTAAAGGTTTTGAGTGGTTATAGACAGCTTTATGGCTTTACCTTGATTGAAATGCTAATTGCGATGACGCTACTGAGCATGATGGTGGTGTTATTGTTCAGTAGTTTAAAGGTGGCGGCGGAAAGTTGGAATGCCGGCGAAGCCAAAATCGTTGAAGTCAATCGCAAGGCGGTAGTGTATCAGTTTTTCAAGCGTCAATTGGCCATGATACGTCCCGTGACGGCGGCTAATCCGGCACAACAAAACGATGGCGCTATACCTGGGCAAGCATTTCAGGGGCAACGGCAGGCTATCAGCTTTGTGGCGTCCTTGCCGGCCAGCGCCACGCGCAAAGGTCTGCATGTATTCGAAATCGCCGCCAGTCCTAATAATCCCGCGACGCTGATGGTGACCTTGGCGCCGTATATACAAACCGAGGCTGTGACGCCGGAAAAAGTGGTTTTATTGGAACATATTCAGGCTTTCGAATTTTCATATTTTGGCGGCAAAGGCGACGGCGGCGCGGCGGTTTGGGAATCCGAGTGGATAGGACTAGGCGTTTTGCCGCAATTGATAAAAGTCAGCATCAGACTGGATGACGGTAGTTTTTGGCCGGACATGGTGTTTCCATTAAGAATTAATGCTCAGGCGCCGATGGCTACTAACAATCCTGGCGCAGTGCCGCTTAACTAAATATGCAAAAATCGCAGCGCGGATTCGCTTTGGTGATTGTGATCTGGATACTGACTTTGCTAAGTCTGATGGCCGGCAGCTTTGCCTTGACTATGCGCCGGGATAGCGGCGTTACTTCGGCGCAGAAAAATAATGCACAAGCTTCCGCCCTCTCGGAAAGTGGTTTGGCTATGGCCGAATATATGTTGCAACAAGCCGATCCCGACCGGCGTTGGTTAACCGATGGTTCTATTTATCAAATCCTGCGCTCGGACGGGAGCGAGATCAGAGTCAAACTAGTTTCCGAAGCGGGTAAAATCGACATTAATGCGGCTGATGAAAGTTTATTATTGGCGGTGATTAAGGCTGTGTCCAGTGATCTTTGGGAGCAGCAGCGCTTATTAAACAGTATTTTGGATTGGCGTGACGAAGACAATGAACAGCGACCGCATGGCGCGGAAAAAAAACAATATCAGGAGGCCGGTTTGTCTTATATTCCCAGCAATAAGCCGTTTCAAAGTTTGGATGAATTGCAACTGGTTTTAGGCATAAATGCCGAGATATTTAACCGCATTCAGCCTTGGTTGACGGTTTACTCCGGTCAAAGTCAAGTCAATTTACAAGAAGCAACACCCGAAGTTGCCCAAATTATTAATAATGATTTAAACGACAAACACATTAGCAACCCGGCAACGCCGAGTCAAACACCGAATAATACGCCACCAGCAGGCAATCCAAATAATTTGGGTGCTGCCAATAATGAAAATCGCACCTATACTGTTGCGGTGGAAGTTTTCATGCGGGATGGTGGTTCAGCAGCCCTGGAAACGGTGGTCAAGATCCAGTCCCAAAATTCAGGCATGGGTCAAACTCCAGGACAAGGCCAAACTTCGGGACAAGGTCAAATTCCAGGTCAGGGTCAATTGCCGGGACAAGCGCCGCTACAAATTCTGGATTGGAAGCAGAATCAAATGGCGCGGTCTTTGTTTTCAAATGATGTAAACTCGCAGTTAATCACAGTTCAAGATGAATTTACAAACAACTATTGATTTCGATTTAAAAGGGTTTTTTCATTGGTGGGGGCAGGAGCTCAGTTTTCTGGTACCTAAAAGAATCCGGCAAATATTGAGCGACCGTCCGGCAAACTTGGTTTTTACCCCGGAAGATATAGGCTTTAATGCCTGTTTATACCCGGAGGGGCAGATTAACCAGCCCCTATTTGATTGTCATCTGGATAGCAGTGATGCGGTTGCCTATCAAAATCTTAATGCGCAGCATGTCGAGATTGATAAAGCCGAGTGCATTTTGCGCTTAACCGCAGCGCAGGCTATCGCAAAAGTCATATATTTGCCGGAAGCGGCGTTAGAAAATTTGCAGCAGGTGGTCGGTTTCGAGTTGGATCGTTATACGCCGTTTACCGCCGACCTAGCCTATTACACTGTGGTCACCTTAGGCAAGACCGGTCAAGGCCAGGTGCGATTACTATTAGTGCTCTGTCCGCAACCGGTGTTGGACGAACTATTGGCCTCACTGAATAGTTTGGGTGTCCGGCCGATTCGCGTTGAATATCAGTATGTCAATCAAAATTATCCGCAATTGATAGGCCAATATAATTTATTGCCGGACCGCTATCGACCGGAAACCGGCAGATTGGCGCAATCCGTGCATTGGTTGTTGAGCGGGCTGATTTTTGGTTTGTTGCTGGCTGCAATGGTTTACCCAGTCTGGCAGGAAATGCAAGCAGTGACAGTGTTAAAAAGTCAAATAAAAGCGTTGGAAAAGGACACGCATTATGTAGACGAACAACAATTGGAAATTGACGCGCTTAGCAATCAGACACAAAATCTTATCAATATCAAAAATCAGTCGCCGGAATTAATTGCTGTGTTAAATGAACTCAGTCATTTACTGAAAGACGATACTTGGCTGACTAATCTGCAATATTCGGATAAACACATGCAGATTCAGGGACAATCGCCAATGGCTTCCGCCTTGATCAGTACCTTGGAGGCTTCGAGGTATTTTAGCAAAGTCAGTTTTGTCTCGCCGCTAACCCAGGATAAAACCACGGGTTTGGAACGATTTCAAATTAGCATGGATGTGGGCGCAAAACTGGCCGAAGCCGCTCAGCCGACAGTTGCGCCTGCCGCCCGGGCGGGGGACTCTCGTCAAACCGCGCCCATGAATGAGAATATTCATGAATAAAACTTTTTACCAGCGTTGGCTGGCTGTCGGTCTATTATTTCTGGTGTTGTTGTTGTTTGTGCTAGGTATAGCCACTCCTTTAATTAGCGCCGGTTTGGCTTATCATGAGGAAAAAACCGACTTATTATTCCGTTTGCAACGCCAGCAAAAAATTGCCGCGCGTAAAGATAGCGTGGCGCAAAATCTGGAAACCATCAAAAGTCAGTTTCAGGAACAGGCTTATTTTACGCAACGTGATACGGAAGCCTTGGCGTCAGCTGATTTGCAAAACATCGTTAAAACCGCGGTTACCGACGCCGGTGGGCAATTAACCAGCACCCAGGGCTTGCCGGGTAAAATCGAGGACGGCTTTAATCGGGTGGCAGTGCGGGTGCGGATGACTGGCAATATTGAGACCTTGCGCAGTGTGTTGCGCAGTTTTGCAGCCAACGTGCCGATCCTGATTATCGATCAGATAGATATTACCCCGGTGCGCGGTTTGCGTAATCGCGCCAGCAAAATTGAAGCATCCGGACAATTGAACGTAAGTTTTCAAGTCGTCAGTTTTATGAGGGTCATAAAGCAATGAATCTTAAACTTGTGAAACTGCAACTGTTAATTAGCGGACTCCTCAGCGCAATACTGGTTGCGGAATATGGTTATGGGCTTTCTGCTACGCGCCGACTGCAGCAGAGTCTGCAATTCTCAAAAGACGACAGTCCCGCGGTTAGCGAGCTGCCGAGTATTTCCACGCTTAAACCCGCCAGCGGCAATTATAATGAATTAGTTGAGCGCCCGCTGTTTATCGAAGGCAGAAAACCGATAGTCGAAGCGATTACAGAAACAACCCAGAACGCCGATAACGCCCAAATAGATGATTGGGAATTGGTCGGCATTTATACCAAGGGCAAAAAAACCTCAGTCTTGTTTGCCAAGAAAAATGAGACCCACAAATTTTTGAAAATCGGTGTTGAGCAAACAGTCTCCGGCTGGTTACTGAAGGAAATTCAGCCGGATCGAGTTGTGCTGCAACAGGCCGCGCAAATGAAAACCGTTATGTTGCGTAAACCCAGAGCTGATAACCCAGCGGCTCCGGCAGCCGGCAAACCGCCAATACCGCCTAAACCTTTAAGACCGGCAACGCAAGCGCCGCATCCTAACCCTGAGCAAGCGCATCATACTAATCCTGAGAATGTAAACGATGATAGTCAAAAGAATTAAAGCTCCTCATATAATAGCCATGGTGTTGGCGATGACCGGCTGCGAATTCATAGGACCGCAGATCCATACCAAATTGCCCTTGCCGGAACTGAAGCGGACTGGAGAAGATCTTACTACTACCCCGCTGGACACGAAAAGCGATGAGAGCAAGAAAACCACCAAAGTGGAAATATTCTCCGCCGAAGAGCAGGGAGCGCCAGCGGCCATCCATATTGGCAGTGAAGATAAGACGATTGGCGGCAAAGGTGAATACAGTCTAAATTTCGACGATGCCGATCTCGGCGAGGTTGCGAAAGTCATACTCAGCGATATACTCGGCAAAAACTACACTATTAGCCCGCAGGTCACTGGCAAAGTGACGCTGCAAACCAGTAAGCCTTTATCCAAGGAAGAATTGCTGCCGACGCTGGATATGTTGTTGAGCATCAATAATGCCGCGCTGGTCAATCAAGCCGGCATGTATTTGATTAAGCCCTCGAATGAGGCCTTGTACAGCACTTCGTTGAAAACCCTAGGCGGTTCCGGTTATCAAGTCAGAATCATCCCGGTAAAAAACGTTTCCGCAAATGAAGTAGCGGATATTTTAAAGCCGTTGTTGCCGGAAAAAGCGCTGCTGCATGTCGATCCGAAACGCAATATCCTGCTGGTGGCCGGTTCCGGCGCGGAATTGAACCGTGCTGTCGATTTGGTTAATACTTTTGATATCGATGTATTGAAAGGCCGGTCTTTTGCGTTGTTCACGCCTGCGCATGTCGATGCTTCCATGATTATTGAAGAACTGGATCAGATTTTTAACGGCGCCAGCGGCAATAGCGGCGGTGGAACCGGCGCGCCTAAAAAAGATAAAGAGGCTGGCGGCGGCGCTGCAACCAGTAAAGGCGATGATAGTTTTTACCGGTTTATCGAAATCGACCGGCTGAATGCGATCTTGGCCATTACCCATAAGCCGCAATACCTGAAAGATATTGAAACCTGGGTGCTGCGTCTGGACCGCACTAATACTGAAGGCAAGGGCGGGGTTAATGTTTATCGCGTACAACATCATGGGGCGTTGGATTTGGCGCATACCTTGAGCAATATTTTCGGCAATGGTTCCAGCCAACAGAACTCAGCTTCAATCGCAGCAGGACGTAATTCGATGTCTGCCAGCAATAGAAGCGGCGGTTCCAGTATGGGCGGCGGGACAGGCAGCAGCATGGGCGGAGGGATGAGTTCCGGCATCGGAGGTAGTTCGAGTTCCGGCATGGGCAGCAATACCGGCAGTATGGGCGGTGGGACAGGCAGTAGCATGGGCGGCGGTTTTGGCGGTGGAGCTAGCAGTTTTTCCGGAAGTAATACATCGAATAGCTCCAATACCAATAGAACAGGTGGCATGGGCGGAGGTCAAAGCCTGATGCCAAATGTTAAAATTATTGCTGACGAGAGTAATAATGCCTTAATTATTGTCGCTAATACTCAAGAGTATGCAATTATTTCAAAGGTGTTAAAGCAATTGGATGTGTTGCCGTTGCAGGTGTTGATTGATGCGACAATAGTCGAGGTTACCTTAAATGATGACTTGAAATACGGGATAGAATGGTTTTTGAAAAATAGAGTTAGCTCAGTAACAGGGGGAGGAGGCAGCAGCACAATAGCGAGTTCTTTAACAGCCGTTGCTACGGGCGCCGGATCCTCTGGTTTTTCTTATTTATATAATTCAAACGCCATGAATGCTGTTATAAATGCAGCAGCAACCAATAATAATGTCAGTGTGATTTCTTCGCCTTCCTTAATGGTGTTAAACAATCAGGAAGCGAATATTTTAGTGGGAGATTCGGTGCCTATCTTATCAGGCACTTCTACAAGTTTAGTTTCAACCGGGGTGACTAGTAATACGGTACAAATGGTCGATACCGGGGTAAATTTGTCGATAAAACCCAGAGTCAATGCGAATGGTCTGGTTTTGATGGATTTGATGCAAAGTGTAAATGCAGCCGTCGCCACTGATGTAACAGGCGGTACTTCAACAATAAATTCCCCTACCATACAAAAAAGGCAAATCGAAACCAGCGTTGCAGTACAAAGCGGCGAGACTATAATCTTGGGTGGTTTGATCCGCGAAGAAAACGATTATAATCGCGCCGGAATTCCTTGGCTGCATGAACTTCCGTTAATAGGTCCTTTGTTTGGCGCTACTACTAGGAATAAAGATAAAACTGAACTGGTGGTGCTGTTGACACCGCGAGTAATGAAAAGCCGCCAGGATGCACAGGATCTCACCGAAGAGTTCAAGCGTAAATTGACCGGTATTTATGATGAAAGAATCAATATCCAGGTTGAAGAAATGCATTAGTCTACAGTTTCTATCCATCGGCAACGCTCATTCACGATTGGCGCTGTGCGCTGATTCGCTACGCCCTTGGCGATTAAGGCTATGACCCGATCATCGGTGTCATAGCCTACATGGGCATCCACCGGATTCGCCATCTTACCCAAGCCGAAAGCATCGTAAATTTTGGCGACATTGATATTGATGTTGGTGACATTGACGCACAAACGTGAATCCAGGTATTTATTGACAAAATCGTGTGGAATCGCATAACTCAATAAATCGTTAGGATCGCTGAAGGCGATGATAGACGTTTTTGTCACCATGCGCTGCTCGTATTTCGCGCCGTCAGCCTGACAATATTCGCTTAGTTGGTTATGGATAGCCGGCGGTTTTTGGCCCAATTGCAGCATAGGCAATTGATTGGATAGCATATACAGCGGTATGTCCTTATTTTTAAGCATATTGGTTTCTGCTGTAAATGATGAGGTTTTTTCGCCGTTGCTCAGGATACCCGCAATCCGTTCTAAGCCATCTATGGTAATGCGGCTGCCCAGGCTATGAGAAACAAAGGCATAGCTGGCGTTATCAAATAATTTAATTTGCTTAGATGAACACAGCTGATGTATTTCGTCCGGTAGTGCTTCCCATCCGCCGCTAATCATCCAGCAAAACGACTGGGCGAAGGCCGTCAAAATATCCTCATGTTTTTCGCCAAGATAAATAATCGGGTCCGGGCCGGTATCGTTGGAAAATTTTTTCAACATATCGTTGACTTCGGCGCGCCGGAAAGATTGCTGGCCGGAATTGTCGTAAGCTAACACATCCTTGT
>Ga0181528_10001896_pt1 | contig 12890 bp, 13 predicted proteins | sample PEATcosm2014_Bin_47_FD_119742 | JGI IMG/M metagenome (GOLD analysis project Ga0181528, IMG submission 119742) | Peatland microbial communities from MTU Mesocosm Facility, Houghton, MI, USA - PEATcosm2014_Bin10_10_metaG | ecosystem: Environmental > Terrestrial > Soil > Wetlands > Peat | place... | reverse complement strand
GTCTGGATATTTCCATGCCGCAGCAGTTCCTGTTGCACCTTGATGTCGGTGCCCGCACTGCGCAACATTGTCGAATACGTATGGCGGAACGTGTGCCAGCCGACCTTTCCGATTCCTGCGCGTAATGCCGCAGGTTTCAGCCGTCGCTCGAGGATGGTCTCCTGCCAGCGCGGCCGACCCGCATCATTGGCGAAAACCCAGTCCGTCGCAGCAGTGTAGAAAACTGCATCTGCGCAGGTCCTGCAAGCGTGCCGCAAGGCCGGGATCGACTGGCAGTGGACGACACGAACCCTCTGTCTTCGTCTCGCCCACCTGGCACTGCACGACGGATCTCTGCACAAGCACCGTCCTTTTGTCCCAGTCGAAATCCCCCCACTGAAGACCGATAATCTCGCTGACCCGCAGGCCGAGGCATGCGGCAACAAGGACCATCGTGTGGTAGGGCTCGGACAATTCGGCGAGCAGCAAACGGATTTCGTCTGCAGTCAGGACGCGTGGAATCCGGAGACGCCGGCTGCTCTGGCGCACCAGTTCGATGGGATTTCTGCTGACCAGTTCCCATCGCCTCGCGGTCTGATACAGAAGATGCATGAGATTGCGGATGTGAGTCTTGCTCTTGGGAGCGAGTGCAAGCGGGCGGAGCCAGGTTTCGACCGCGACCGCATTCACGTCATCCAGCAGGTACTCTCCCCAGCGGGGTTTTATCCATCGCTGGTAGGTGCTTGTGTACGACCTGCGTGTCGACGGTCGTACTGAAAGTTCCTGCTCGATGTACCGTTCCCAGAGAGTGTTGATCGTAATTGGCCCACCCAGGCGCGACTCTGCGTTGAGCTTGAGCCGAAGAGGCTCTACAACGCGCATTGCCTCTCCCCTGGTGGGGTAGCGGGTAACGCTTCCGACGAGTACGGACCGCCGGCGGCGCCGCCCATCTGTTGTCGTTTCATAGTAGCGAAATTCCCAAACGTCATCGCCACGGGTGCGTGTTTTTCTCGTGAGACACCCGTATTGATATCGTGGCCGCAAATGCATTTTCCGCTCCTTCCGTTCATTTGCGGCACGGATGGCGAAAGGAGCTTACTCTGGAACGCGAGTACTCGTCCAGTTGTGATTTACGGTAACGCCAGAGTCTTCCAATATAGAACCCAGGGATTTCATTTCTCCGGGAGAGTTTTTGTAATGTTGCGACGCTGATGCGGAGGTAGAGCGCTGTTTCTCCTGGTGTCATGATCGTATCCTCGTGGTTGGAGGACTGCCGCACTGCAGTTTCAGTGCTCGGAATGTCGAGGCTTGCGGGAGCGTTCTTTCCTTCGGTCTGATAGTCGTTCAATTGTTCCTCCACCTGTGCTTGTCGTTCATCTCTCTTGTTCCTGGAAACTTTTTTGTGTGCTGGTATGTAAAGAGAGGGGGCGTAATCAGCCGCCTCGAAAGCTTCCAGCGTCAGCGAGGTTTCTCGAGGCCCCGTCTGAAAAGTGTGCTGAATAGAGTGCTCGATAGTCCTTTCCCACGGTGAGATGGCTCGCCCTGTTCCGGTAGGCTTCAAAGAGAATCCGTGACATGTTGCGGGTTGATATCCAGCGCCCGCGATCAGCGGTGAAGACCCCTGCTCGTTCCAGCTCTTGTCTTATGATCGACCGTCGATTGGAAATTCTGTCAGCGCGCTTTGTTGGCGGTTGCTTGAACCATGCGGGCAAAGCCGCACGTTCTTCTGGGGTGATCCGGAGCTTGCGGACAATCGTCTCGTTGCTGATAGATTTTCTGAACGCCGAGCGTGCAGCGCGGACGCTTGAAGACACGCAGCGTTGAATGTCCGTCTCTCTGAGTTCAGGCTTGCAGGATCTTGCAAGCTTCCCGCAACGCTCGCGAATGTCGGTTTCTGTGGCATGATTCCTGCGCAGCAGAAGGGCGTAAATATACAACGCATTGTGCCGTTCGTTCTTGACAAAGTGCTTGCGCATTTCCCACAGGGCAACAAAGCCGCGGAGTGGCTTTTTCCAGCGTTCGAAGCCAGCTCTGACATTGGCGCCGTTTTTTTCGTCGTTCGCCGTCGGCGTGAGACTCACCTTCTGCGAGCGCACGCCTAGCACACCCCCGAACTCGGGCAACGTAAAGACCTGTTCGGACACCTTCAAGAATTGCACGAGGCGACAGTCTGGCTGTGCTTTGGTATTCACCGTCCCGGGGATTCGCATGACACGAGCGGGGTCTGCACAGGAGATGTCCGCACCGAGATGTTCGAGACGAGTTGCAAGCGCACGATTCACCCGCCTGAAGATCGCACGCTTGTTGGGAAAAGCGCGAACCGGAATCCCTCTGTCCGTATGATCTGCAAGCCTCCAGAGCGCCCACATGCCTCGTCCGGATGAAACGATCAGGCTGGGCGCTGGCAATCCGCTTCTCTCCAATTCCAGAAAAAGAGACTGGCACGGGGTTCCGAAACAGAACGATTCGCCATTGTGGGACCTATCAATGTCGACATAGAGCGCGTTGAGCCATTTGAGGGCCTCTTCCCGGCGTGAATACAGAGGCAAGCCGGTAACTTCAGAGTCTCTTGTGGGATGAATTCGAGGGTAGGTTGAATTGATCGAAAAGTAGGAATCGTACTGCAGATGACAGGAGGCTCTGGGCAGCTGTTCTCGTAACCTGCAGAGCAGAATTGCGCCGAGATCCTGCCATCGGTTTTCGATCTTTCGATGGAGGGTAAGTACGGCTTCGGGGCCTCTGTGCAAAAATTCCAAGGCGACAACTGCTGGAAGGAGGACCAGACCGGTGGGGATTACTCGATCATAGGGGTTAGGGGCTGCGCTGCAATCACTGGGATTGTGGCGACACTGGGAATGAGGGTTTTCACGTTCCTCCGAACTCCCAAACTGACGTTCTTCTAACATATTCCAATCTCCTAACATCAAAGTTCCTTCTACAACTCTCCATGGTGGTCCTCACTTTTGTCGGTCGTTGACCGTGAATTTGCTGCTTGAACAAACAGACTCTACAAAACACTCTCGCCAAGCAACGGCAAGATGTTAGCAGACTCGCTTGGTGAAAACGGAGATGTTTTTGTTCAAAACTCGCATTTCCTGTGGATTACTGGCAACGGCGCCAATGTTCTGATTTCGACTCGATTGGACCTCGAAGATTCTTTCGCATTTAACATCACTGTTCGTTGCTAGATGTCTCCCTGACTCTGTTATGCGAACGAAGTCAACTTGCGCGGACTCACGTCGGTCACGCGTGACTTGCTTTTGATCTGAATTCACCCTTGACATTCCTCTGAGGACAGTTGAAAAACAAATACAAACGATCTGCAGTCGGGCAGGGGAAGATGGCCAAGGTGGTGGTTAAGGAGTTCGCGGCCGGGTGTGTTATCGCTGGTGAGACGAGACATGTGAGTAGCGAGACATGAACTGTGCAAAGGCCGAGTGCGAAGATAATCTATGGAAAGCAGCTGACCCTCGAATCGGAGTTGTCAAAACGTTCGAAAGCTCTTGGTTCGATCCAGCGAGACGTTCCCTCGACCGTCTCCGCAGTCCCGATTAAACCGATGCGGACCTCCTTGGGGACCTTAGGAGCCTTCAGATCGAATGGGCCATAGTCCTTGATTCCGAAGCGGATATCAACGTGACGACCGCCGCCGCCGAACTCAAGCTCTGGCTCCTCAAGAACCGAAAGATTCATAGCTCAAGCTCCGTCTGCTCGTCTTGATTGTCCGCAAACACGGTTTCCAGCCGCTCCTTGTCTTCGCGCTTTACCCAATCTACGTCATCGAATCCGCTGTCCGAAGTGAATTGCATCAGAGGATAGAACTTGATCAAGTTGTGCTGGCTGAAGAGGGTTTCTTTTTGTAGAAACTCTGCCCACATCACAACTTGACCATGCACCGTTTGGTTGTTTTAAAGCCGCTTAATCCCGCTTAACGCTTCCGCACTGAAGCGACTGTCTCGGTATCCGTCTTTCATAAACCGGTAAGTTGGCGATCTGCAAGAACCAATTGCCATCCATTTCCAGGAAACGACCGAAGAATGCAACGTGACGAAAATAGGACGTTCTCTCGGGATCAAGCTTCGACTGGTAACGCTTGAAGACTTCGCGGCTGGCATTCTTCCTTCGGCTTCGATATCTTCGGGAGCGGTCACTCAGATCATCGCTGGCGCGATGAAAGTAAAACTTGTCTATGTTAGAAAAGTAAACGTCATCCTCTCGCAGTTGGTCCTGGAGCGTCACGTTCAGCAGTTCCACAAACAGCCTCTTGCGGTCAGGGTCAGAGGTCATGGACCACTCGAACGTCAGATCAGATTCTACGGTGCCTTCTTCAGCGATCTCCTTCCATCGTGAACTGGAAAGATCGTAAAACGAATAGAGAGTCGAATTGTTAATAGTGAAACCGCGCCAAACCTCATTGCCAGATCCCTCCGTCGACTCAAACAAGAAATCGAGAGCCTCTTTTCGCGAAGAAAGATGAGTGTGCGCATGATAGAAACGCTCTGGGAATTGCCTCACCGGCAACAGATCTGTAAAGATCGTTTCCTGTTTCGGTGTTGCACCAAGATATAACCCACCGTCATTTGGGAGGGCCAGCTTTCTTAGGGCGTCTTTCGCTGAAAGATCGAAGGAGTCCCGAGTCTTTACGAAGTGCAGCTTAGGTGTAGCCCGTCGAACCGGATCCGAAAAATAGTCTTTGACGGACAGCCAGTACGCCTCATCTGTGCGAGGCCGGGAATAAACCACGATGACTGGAAGGTTTCCTTTGAGCCAATAGCGAAGATCCCGCTCACTGCAAGTGAATGTCAACTCGCCTTGCGTTTCTCCTTCGAATGCTCCGTCCGTTGCTTTGCTCTGAACGGAAACGATGCAGTTCGTAACTTCCGAGTTTTCATTGCGAATCTCAAGGCGTCCATCGATACCAGCTTCCGGGCCGACACTCGGATACCAAAGGAAACCGATTTCCAGAATTCGACGCTCGATCGGGTTGACCCCGCGCGCGCCGATCATGTCTGAGTGCCCGATTTTTTTAGGTGCAGGCTGCTTAACTTCGGCCATTTCCGCTCCTGCGGCTCCAACTCATTCTATTGCACCAGATTGGTTGCAAATCCATATTTGTCAATTTCTTGCAGCTCGGAACTGCCTCCCACGGTCGAACAGGGGCTCACCTCAGGGTCGGATATTGGGTAATCCAGAAGTTCAATTGGACAAAGATGGAGGCGAATTGCGACACCAACGCCGGAATTACATGCCACTTTTGGCTATTGACGAATCTAAGGAATGATGTAAGAGTGAAGATGAGTTACAAGCAATGATGCGCAAACCCCATACCGATTGCTTCCCGACACCGGCCACGTTTACGTGGCAAGGAGCGGGGGAAGGTACGTTCATGTAACGGGGGCACATCAGCAGCGCATAGTTTTCTGAGCCTCCGATACAAATCGGGGGCTTTTGGTTTTTATGGCGCGTCTTCGCCAACGCGCAGACAGGCGTCGTCGTCGTCTAACGGCCAGGATGCGGCCCTTTCAAGGCTGAGATGGGAGTTCGATTCTCCTCGCTGCTACCAACGTTATGAGTACACAAACGATTGAACTCGAAGGCTTTGAAATCGAACTCGCGTCGGAACTTTATTGCGATCGCGGCGGAAATCACCGCGAGTTGGTGAATCGTGCGCGAACGGATCGCGGAAGACTGGGCCATAACGTCGATGAGTCGGCGGTGTTGTGTGTCCGGTGTATGAAAGCCATACAGCTGAAAGCGTGATGCCGGGTCGTCTAGTGGCAGTACCCTAGACTTTGAATCCGGGTACGGGCGTTCGAATCGCTCCCCGGCAGCCAGTTTGAGAAGTCAGCAAAGGAGAAAGCTCATTGACTAGCAATGAAGATAAATTCGAGGAGTGGTGAAGGCTACGGTTACTTCTCTTGTCCAGAAAACACACCGTATCCGCGGGTTCCCTCCTCAAAGTTGCGAGGTCATCCAACTGGCCAGGATAACCGGCTCTGACCCGGTTCATGCACGTTCTAATCGTGCCCTCGCAGCCAAATTTGAAAAGTGGTCGCAGAGTCTAGCGCCAGGATGCCTGACTGTCTATCAGGAGGGACGGGTTCAACTCCCGTTGCGACCGCCACAGGGGTGATGACCCGATGGGAAGGGCGCTCGTCTCCAAAACGAGTTCAAGCACGTTCGAATCCTATCACCCCTGCCAGTTTGAAGGGCGAGCATGGTATAGCGGGTGGTACCTCGGGCCTCCAACCCGATGACGCGAGTTCAACTCTCGCTGCTCGCTCCAAGGTTTTGTGAGGGCGGAAGTCGTCTAGTGGCCAAGACGCGACGTTGCCAACGTCGAGAGCGCGGGTTCGAGTCCCGCCTTCCGCTCCAGATTTATAAGGCGGTGTAGCCAAGACAGCAAGGCGTCTCCATGCAAAGGAGATCATCGGGAGTGCAATTCTCCCCACCGCCTCCAGAGTTGTTGAAGAAGTTTTGTGCTGGTGTAGCTCAGTGGGAAGAGCACGGGCCTCGTAAGTCCGTGATCGGCGTTCGAATCGCCGCGCCAGCTCCGCTGGTATAGCTCAACAGGGAGAGCAGGCGCATGGTAAGCGCCCGACCGCAGTTCGAGGCTGCGTGCCAGCTCCAAAGTTCGCTGGTCTAGCACAGTGGGAGTGCAGAGAGCTTGTACCTCTCCGACGAGTGTTCGATTCACTCGACCAGCTCCAAGTTTTATGGCGGGATTGGCCGAATGGCTTAGGCGCTGGATTGTGGATCCAGTCACGAGAGTTCGATTCTCTCATCTCGCCCCAAATGGGCGGTTCGTATAACGGGATTACTCACGGCCTGCAACCGTGAAATGCGAGTTCAATTCTCGCACCGTCCACCAGATTTTGGCTCGGGAACTCGACGGCAGAGTGCTGGTCTGAAAAGCCAGTGGATACGGTTCAATTCCGTGCCGAGCCACCAGAGTCGTAACGGCGAGTGTTGAGCGCAAGAAAGGAAAGACGATGACAGAGACAACTTACAATGTGATGAAGCCTGACAAGGGCGCACCGATCAAGGCGTGGACTAAGGGCGTCCCACTGGAAGACGCGGCGCGCCAGCAGCTTCTGAACGTGGCGCAGTTGCCGTTCATCTACAAGTGGGTGGCGGCCATGCCGGACGTGCACTGGGGAATCGGTGCGACCGTAGGCAGTGTAATTCCGACTCGCGGCGCAATCATACCAGCAGCAGTTGGAGTGGATATCGGTTGCGGCATGATGGCCGTGCAGACTTCTTTGCACTCCAACCAGCTGCCAGAAAGCCTGCATGGCATCCGTACGGCGATTGAAAAGGCAGTGCCGCACGGGCGTACGGACAACGGACGCGCGAACGACCGCGGTGCCTGGTCGGATGCCCCGTCGCATCACGCGGAGGTGTGGGCGAAGATGGAGCCTGCGTACAAGGCAATCGTCGAGAAGTATCCCAAGCTGGATCACAAGCAGCGCGTGAATCACCTGGGGACGCTGGGTACTGGGAACCACTTCATCGAAGTTTGTCTCGATGAGAACGAGAACGTCTGGTTCCTGTTGCACTCGGGGTCGCGTGGGGTGGGCAATCGCTTCGGCACGTTTTTCATCGAACTGGCGAAGAACGACATGCGCCAGTGGATGATCAACCTGCCGGATCAGGACCTCGCCTACCTGCCGCAAGGCACGGAGCACTTCGAGGACTACGTCCGCGCGGTGCACTGGGCGCAGGACTACGCGCTGGCCAACCGCGACTTGATGATGCACAACATGATCGCGGCAGTACACGGCTCGGGCGAAGTCCCGGCGTTCGAAGCCAATGTCGAGGTCGTGAGCTGCCATCACAACTACGTGACCTGGGAGCACCACTACGGCGAGAACGTGCTCATCACGCGCAAGGGCGCAGTACGTGCGCGTGAAGGCGATATGGGAATTATTCCCGGCAGCATGGGGGCGCGTTCGTACATCGTGCGCGGCAAGGGCAATCCGGAAAGCTTCATGAGCTGTAGTCATGGAGCCGGACGCGCCATGTCACGTACAGAGGCGAAGCGCCGCTTCACCTTGGACGACCACGCCAAGGCAACGGCTGGCGTCGAATGCCGTAAGGATGCAGACGTCATCGATGAAACGCCGATGGCGTACAAATCCGTCGACGCTGTGATGGAAGCGCAGAGCGATCTGGTGGACGTAGTACACACGTTGCGCCAGGTGGTTTGCGTGAAGGGGTGAACAAACGGAGAGGGCTGAAAAGCCCTCTCTTCAGATCCGGGTGTAGGGTAGCGGCCATCCACATGTCTCGGGCACATGTCCACGCAGGTTCAACTCCTGCCACCCGGACCATTTCTTTGACATAGCCTGGTCGTGCAACGACAGTTTGTGCATTGCGTTGTCGGGCACTCGAAGACTTGGGACGATGGATTGAGTGCCAAGATATATTTGGAAAGTTCGCAACTTTAATGTTGCAAAAAGTTTGGAATCATGGCATCTTCTAGGATCTTCTTCAAGAAAGGACGCCCAAATTGTTGGATCTAACAAACAAAACGATACGCGGGCACCATCGGCCAATTACTTGGCTGAGTTGCTATAGGGCGTCGCTCCAGTCGCGCTAGTCGACCTTCAGCGCTCTTCCGCAAAATCAAAAACTTAGCTGGGTGGCGCAGGCCGCGGATACTTCGACTGTTAATCGACCCACCGCTGCCACTTATTCCCCCAGCCTAACTCACAACGGTCAGTGGTGATTGGCTACGGATACTTCTCTGGTAGAAACAGCCTTCGGGTTGTGAGGTTCGAATCCTCATTGGGCGAAAGCCCTGCCGTGGCCGCCTGTTCCCTGACCAAAGTGGTCTTTGTACAAAAAGTTGAACAGTTTAGCCGGTGGTGAAGAGGAGAGATACTTCGCTCCGATTAATGACGCGCAGGGCGGCGGCCCTGCCGGGGATCAGAGTTCCAGGGACCGGGGCGTAGTCCCGAAGCACAAGGTACCTGGAGAAATCGTGCCCCGAGTCGGCTCTTCTCGCTGATTCCCTGGCCAAAGGAATTTTGCAGCAGGCAGCTATTCAACAAATAACTCCGGCCTGGTGCCGGTTAGAAAAATGGATATGCTTCAAATTCTAAAAGGCGTGTTGAGCGGCCGAAACGAGTTCGCCTCCGGCGGGCTTCTGCTGATGATCATCGGCGGGGTAAGCGTGTGGCTGCGGGCTGTGCCGGAAAGCTTATGGCATTGGATCGTCAGTCAGACCACCATGATGATTACGGTGAAGGATGATGACGCGGCGTTCGTATGGGTGAAGGAATGGTTTCTGGAGCAGAAGTTTCTCAAACGAATTCGGCGGCTTGACCTGGACACGACGCTTCGAAATGAGCGGATCGCCATGATTCCGGCGCCAGGAAAATATTGGTTCTGGTACGGCGGCAGACCTTTTGAGGTGTGGTTCTCGCGCACCGAAAACACTCACGAACGGAGTGGCCGGCGAGTCGAATCGCTCACGTTCCGAACGTTGGGTAGAAAACAGGTCTTCCTTCAACAATTCGTGGACGACATTGTGAAGTGTCATCTCAAGAGACAGGGCGTTCGGTCGTATTTGTATACATACAACGACGGCTGGGATTACGTGGAAGGTATTCGCCGCGTCTGCTCGAATCAGTGGTCTTGGAACCGGGAGAAAAAGAACACATGCTCCAGGACATGATTCAGTTTCGGAGATCGAAGCAGCGGTACGACAGCCTGGGCGTCCCTTACCATCGTGGCTATTTGCTTTACGGGCCGCCGGGAACAGGGAAAACGTCTCTCGTCTCGGCAGTGGCTGCGCACTTCGGCCTATCGGTTTACATCATCAATCTGGCGGATTTCAACGACCGCAGTTTGATGAGTGCGGTCAACAACGTCCCGGGAAATTCAGTCTTGCTGTTTGAAGACATCGATTGCATGAAAGGCAGTCAATCGCGGATCGAATCAACCCCGAGCCTTGGGCCTAATGGTGGCGCGACGTTCAGCACAAAGGATGTTGCGCCGAACCAGAATGGCGTGACGCTATCGGGGTTGTTGAATGTTCTGGATGGTTTCGCTGCGCCAACTGGGGTCCTGTTTGTGATGACAACGAACCATATTGAAAAGCTGGACACAGCCCTTCTGCGTCCCGGAAGAATTGATTACAAGCTTTACCTGGGAAAAGCGAGCGACCTCCAAAAGGTGGAGCTGTATCGCAGGTTCTTCCCGGAGTCTACCGAAGCAGTGGCACGGGAATTTGTGGAGGTCTCGGGCTCCGCGGAGACGATGGCTGAATTCCAAGGCCTGCTTCTCGCCTTGGAGGTTAGGTCGTTTAGGCGGCAAGAAGAAAACTCGGATCGAGTGGCGGCAAGTCACGGAATCCTTGCATAAGTTTCGCCGGTGGTGCAGACGAGGGTTACTTCGTAATCCGACGGCCGCAGGTTCGAATCCTGCCGTGGCATCAGCCATGTAGCTCAGTGGTAGAGCTTCGGAAAAATACCGTCGTCGCCAAATTCCCCGGCGAATGTACGAAAGGAGGCCACGAATGGCCCGATTGAATCTACTGAATCTTAACTTTGGAGCACGAACACACGAGGGCGCTCCCGCGCGAAACATTTCTCCGGACCTGCAGCTGCGCCGCTCGGTGCTGGCGTGCCTGCTTTGGGAGAGCCAGTTTTATGAGGACGGAGTCGAGATCGCCGGCCGAATCGCCGAACTCGTTCCCAAGGTCGCCGCCGAGAAGGTGGCATCGCTAGCGGTCGAAGCACGCGAGCGGATGAAGCTGCGTCACGCGCCGCTTCTGCTTGTCCGCGAGATGGCTCGCCACAAGACGCACCGCGCCCTCGTGTCGGAGACGCTGGCCCACATCATTCAGCGGGCCGACGAACTTGCGGAGTTCGTCGCCATTTACTGGAAGGACGGGCGCGTGCCGCTTTCCGGGCAGGTAAAAAAGGGGCTGGCGGCGGCATTCCCGAAGTTTGATGAGTATCAGCTCGCCAAGTACGACCGTGGCGAGCCGATCAAGCTGCGGGACGTGCTCTTCCTCTGCCACGCCAAGCCGCGTGACCAAGCGCAGGCCGATGTGTGGAAGAAGCTGGTCTCGGGAAGCTTGACGACGCCGGACACCTGGGAAGTTGCCCTCAGCTCTGGTGCCGACAAGTGCGAGGCTTGGGAGCGTCTGCTTCGCGAACAGAAGCTCGGCGCACTCGCGCTGCTTCGCAACCTTCGCAACATGCGCGAGGCCGGGGTGGACGAGCCGCTCGTGCTCTCCGCGCTTGGTTCGATGAGCACAGCGCGCGTACTGCCGTTCCGTTTCCTGGCTGCGGCTCGTTACGCTCCGCAGTGGGAGGAAGCGCTTGAGCAGGCGATGCTCAAGGGTGTGGCGGAAACCGAGAAGCTGCCGGGAAAGACTATCGTAGTGGTAGATGTCTCCGGCTCAATGACTGCGCCGCTGTCACGCCGCTCCGAGATGCAGCGCACTGACGCAGCTTACGGTTTGGCCGTGCTACTGCGCGAGATCGCGGAGAAGGTTGCAGTGTACAGCTTCTCAGACAATCTGGTTGAGGTGCCGGCGCGTCGTGGCTTCGCCCTGCGCGATGCTATTGACGTTTCGCAGCGCCACAACAGTACCCAGCTTGGGAATGCAGTTGAGAAGCTAAACCGCAACGAGAAGTATGACCGCCTGATCGTGATCACCGACGAGCAGGCGCACGACCGGGTACCTCCTTCGAGCGGCCGGGGTTACCTGATCAACGTGGCCAGTTACCGGAACGGCGTCGGCTACGGCAAGTGGATGCACATCGATGGCTGGAGCGAGGCAGTCATCGAATACATCCGTGCGCTGGAACAGACGGGGTGGATCAATTGAAATCGTGCTGGGCGGGCTGCAGTCGCTCGCCCTGCACGAATTTCGACACTGGTGCAGCGGAGAGATTCGAACTCTCCAATATCTGTTTCTAAGACAGGCCGCTATTCCAATTCGCGCACGCTGGCACTGTGGTGCACAGGGGAGGATTTCAACCTCCGCGTCCCACTCGGGGAGACCGGGTTACAGCCGGTCCGTTTCGGCCTGCCTCACGCACCTGTGCATCGGCGGAAGGTAGACGAATCGAACGCCCGTCGCTCATCACGACGCACGGGTTTTCAGGACCAGTTGCCGACCATTCAGCAGTACCTTCCGCTATGGCGGAGAGTGCGGGAGTCGAACCCGCTAGCCTCTTGCGAGAACCTGGTTCTACGAACGACGACTAGCAGACAGGCACTTTACCGTCCGGCCCCCTCTCAGTTGAATTGTCAAAGAACGACAGAATTCTGGTAGGCCCGGGGGGATTTGAATTCGCGGAAAGGTGCAAGGGAGAGCGCATATGTTCTTCGATCCCCGCCCGGGGGAAGTCATGAACAAGTATTTGGGATTCATATCCAAAGAGCAAAGAACGAAAAGGCGGGACCCATTTGCACGAAAAGCCCCGTCTCTTTTCTAGGGTCTATTTGGAACGCCTATTCTGCGACGCCATTTGCGAAGTAACCCAAGCGTTCAAGTCGGTAGCTCGAAACCGCCAGAGCTTACCGACTCTAACTGCCGGAAATGTACCTGCTCGCACCAATCGCAAGAGTGTCACGTGGTGTACGTTTAGCAGTTTCGCGGCCTCCCGAGGTTCAAGCAACGGTTCAAAGTTGTTTAGGCACGGATTGGTATTCATTTTTGTGATCCTTTCTTCGGTTGTCGTGTCGGTTAATAGAAGAGGAGCCGCTCTTTTATCGAGAGTCGGGAACTGAACTAACTCCCAATCGGCTCCCAACGATCACCAACCTTGTGGAATGAATCGGCTCCCGCAGAGGCCATCCGTGCCCGCAAGTCTATGATTCCACAATGCTTTTTCCGACTCATAACCCAAAGGTCGGTGGTTCAAATCCACCCCCCGCAACCAACC
>Ga0181528_10001895_pt1 | contig 12892 bp, 13 predicted proteins | sample PEATcosm2014_Bin_47_FD_119742 | JGI IMG/M metagenome (GOLD analysis project Ga0181528, IMG submission 119742) | Peatland microbial communities from MTU Mesocosm Facility, Houghton, MI, USA - PEATcosm2014_Bin10_10_metaG | ecosystem: Environmental > Terrestrial > Soil > Wetlands > Peat | place... | reverse complement strand
CTCCAGGAAGTAGAAGTTCTTCTTGGCGTCCACCAGGAACTCGACGGTTCCGGCGTTGACGTAGTTGGCCGCCTTGCCCACCTGCACGGCCACCTCGCCCATGCGGCGACGCATGTCGGGGTCCACAAACGAGCAGGGCGCCTCTTCCAGAACCTTCTGGTGGCGGCGCTGCACACTGCACTCACGCTCGGCCAAATAAATGACGTTGCCCTGGGTGTCGCCGAAGATCTGCATCTCCACGTGACGCGGGCTCTCGATGAATTTCTCGATGTAAACCTCGCTGTCGCCAAAAGCGCGCTGCGCCTCACTCTGCGTGGTCTCCAGGGCGCTGGCCAGCTCCTTGCTGCTGGTGACCATGCGCATGCCCTTGCCGCCACCGCCGGCCGAGGCCTTCAGCATCACCGGGTAGCCGATCTTCTCCGCCACCTCAAGCGCCTCTGCCGCGCTCTTCAATCCGGTGTCAGTGCCTGGCACAAAGGGCACGCCCGCCTTCTTCATGTTCTGCCGGGCCTTGGTCTTGCTGCCCATCATCTCCATGGACTCCGGCGAAGGGCCGATGAATACGATGCCCGCCTCGCGGCAGGCGCGCGCGAATTTCGCGTTCTCGCTCAGGAAGCCGTAGCCGGGGTGGATGGCCTCGGCGCCGCTGCGCTTGGCCGCGGCAAGAATCTTTGGAATGTTGAGGTAGCTCTCCGAGGCCTGGGCCGGACCGAGATATTCGGCAAAGTCGGCCTTGCGCACATGCAGCGCACGGCGGTCCACATCGGAGTACACGGCCACGGATTCGATGCCCATCTCACGACAGGCACGTATGACGCGGACCGCAATCTCTCCGCGGTTCGCAATCAGGATTCTTTTGAACATGAGAAGACGCGTCCTTATGAGGTACTACGAGTGTTAAGTGTCGGATGTTATCAAATGCGCCGCCCCAGGGAAACACTTTAGATGCAGACGAGCGAAAGGCCCCGCCGCGGCGAGGCCTTTGGCGCCAATTCCGCACCGCTAGAAGCGAAAACTGAAGCCCGTGCTCAGAATTGGATACACCTTCAGCATCCGGACGTCATTGGTGATCTTGTTGCGCTCGTTCGTCAGGCTTGTCTGGAAGCCGGGATAGGAGGTGATGGGCAGGCAGGTGGCTGGATCGCTGGTGGCGCAGGCGCTGCCGGCCATGTTCAACGCAAAGTTCGGCTGGCTGGTAAAGAGCGCACCGATCTCCGTGGGGAACGACCAGCGGCGGCCATTGCGCGGAATCGGATTGCCGAAGCCGAAGGTGACTACGCCGCCGTAGTTATCCGGGTAGCCCAGGCTGGCCGAGCCATGCAGGGGGTCCGTGGTGCTGCTGTAGTAGGTGGCGCCATCCAGGGTTACCGTCTGGCCGCCGGGAACCAGAGCCGTGGCTCCAATGTTGAACTTGTTGTAGGCAGCCACACCGGCGCTCAGGCGGAAGCCGCCGAAGGGATAGTAGTCCAGGCTGGCGCGGGCATGGCGCAGTTGAAGGTTGGCGTCGTAGTTGATGCCATCCACATTGAAGCTGCGTGAGTAATTAAGGAAGTATCCATCCACGCGCAGGTTGGTGCGGCGGCTGAGGGTGGTTGCCACCTCCAACCCCGGCCCCAAGGTGCCTGCCTGCACGCCTACCGCCCAATGCCGAAAGGGCTTGGTGGAGATTTTCGGCGAGTTCCTCGTGAGGCGCTGCACCGTCGCCGGCGTGCTCTGCGCGGTAAGTGTCACGGGAGCGGTCAGGGGCAGAAGGGCGGCGGCGAACAACGCCGCGCCGAGGAGTTTGCTGAAACGAAACGAAGTAGGTTGCATTGGTTGTCCTCACCTTGCCGCAACTGCGACGGCCTAAGCCGCAGCGATCGGTCAAAATACTCATTCAGAATAGGTTCATATGCGCTGCAAGGGGAGTGCTATTGCGTCTACCCCCGTTACGGAAGGGAGGTTACGGGAAAACCTCTTGGAACCTTGCCATCCCGGGACCGCACGGGGTGGGCTTCGCCGCGTGGCCGGCTCGGGATTCAGTCCGGTTCGGAAAAAGCAACGGCCCCTCCCGTTGGGAGAGGCCGCGGCGTAACAAAACACTGTCGTTAAATTGCCGTTTACTTCTGTTTGTCGTCCAGCACGATGCCGTTGTTTCCCTGCTTGTTGGCCTTTTCCTTCTTGGTCAGCAGGTTCTTGTCCACCCAGCCATCGGCGGCTTTGACGTCGGCGGCGCGGGCGGTCGGGTCGTCGCACTCGTAGTCGGCGCGCTCACGGTACAGAAGGTTCATGTAGGCCATGGCGTCGTCGTAGTCCTGGCGAAGCTGCAGGCTCTTGGTCAGCAGGGCGATGCCCTCTTCGACTCCGGCCGAGTTGTGATCCTTCACCAGCTGGCATACCTTCTTGTCCTTCAGCGGATCGGTCGGCTTCATGCCCAGCTTGTTGCGCTCATCCTGGCGGAACTTGTAGGCCTCGGTCCAGTCAATGAAGGCGACCGAATAATAAGACTCGGGGTCGTTGGGATCAATCTGCACGGCCTTGTTGTAGTACTGCTTGGCATCGGGGAAGAGCTTCTGCTGCAGGAAGAGATAGGCGATGCCCTTGACCGAGTTGATGTTCGTCGGATCCACGGCAAGCACGTTCTTGTACTCTTCGATGGCCTTGGTGGCGAAGTGCTTGTTCTCGTCCGTCTCTGCGCCCGGCACGTACTGCTGCGCGTAGGCCGTGGCCAGGTAGATGCGCGCGTTCAGCAGGCTGGGATCGAGGGTGACCGCGTTGCGGAAGTGTTCGATGGACTCTTCGTAGCGGGCGTTCTTATAGGCTTGCACGCCCTTGTTCAGCTGGTCGCGGGCCTTGAGCTTGGTGCAGCCGGTGGTCGCCAGAAGGGCGAGGGCGAGCGAAATTCCGGCCAGCACGCGTACTAGTTTCTTCATGGGATGTCACCTTCCGTTGCCAATTCCTTGGCCGGGGTCTTGGTTCGCCCGGGAAGCCTGTGCCGTCCTCCCGGGCTACTGAAAGCGGGAGGAGGAGGCGCCGTACACACGACGCCCCCCTGGTGTCACATGGTTCCCGTGCGGAGGGTTACTGTCCGGCCTCAATCTTGGCCGTAATCAGTCCCACCTTGTCCACGCCGGCGGCGTGAACCTTGTCAATCACTACGGCCACGTCGGCGAAGGTCAACTCGGGATCACCCTTCACGAACGCAACCTTTTCCGCGCGCAGCTTGAAGATGTCTTCAAGCCGGCCCTGGAGGTTCTCAAGCGACACGTCATCCTGGTTGATCTTGATGGTGCCGCCTCTCAAGACCTGGACCACGATGGTGCGGTCGTTGCTGTTGTCCTGCTGCTTCTGGGGATTCTTCGGCGGCTGGGGAACCAGCGCCTCGAGTCCCTTTGGCGTCAGCGGCGTGATGACCATGAAGATGATCAGCAGCACCAGCAAGACGTCAATCAGCGGCGTTACGTTGATATTGGCCTGGGGACCCTGGCCCCCACCCACTGCCATTGACATAGCTGATCTCCTACTGGCCTGGTTCGAGCTTGCCCGACTTGCGTTCGTCGGTCATCAAGCCCAGCTGATCCACGCCGGCCGAGCGAACATCATCCACCACGCCAACCACGTCGCCATACTTGGCGCCGGCATCGGCCTTGACGAAGATGCGCTTGTCCGGACGACTGCCCAGACGGTCTTTCACTTTGTCGGTCAACTGCTCGGGGGTGACCTTGTCGGAGTTGAAGTAGATCGTACCGTCACGCATGACGGCCACAATCAACGAATCCTCCTTGTCGGCCTCGGGCATCTTGACCGGATTATCGGTCTTGGCCAGGTTCACCGGAACGCCCTTTTGGAGCATGGGCGTGATCACCATGAAGATGATCAGCAGCACCAGCATGACGTCCACCATGGGCGTCACGTTGATGTCCGAATTCACCTGCGCCATACGCTTTTCAGCTTTGGACATGTGTTGCCTCCCTCCGGAGCCTGCTCGTTACCGGCGGGCGTTGCGCTGCTTCAGGAAGTAATCAATCAGCTCGCTCGAGCTGTTGTCCATCTCGACGTCGAAAGCCTCGACGCGGCCGGTGAAGTAGTTGAATACCCAGACGGCCGGGATGGCCACGAACAGGCCGATGGCGGTGGTCACCAGGGCTTCCGAAATACCGCCGGCGACGGCGGCCAGACCGGTGGCCTTGGCGCTGCTGATGCCCTTGAAGGCGTTCAGAATGCCCACGACGGTGCCGAACAGACCCACGAAGGGGGCTGTGGAACCGATGGTGGCCAGGCCCGACAGGCCGCGCTTCAGCTCGGCGTGCACGATGGCCTCGGCCCGTTCCAGGGCGCGGCGGCTGGCTTCAATCTCTTCGCCCGGCAAATCCTTGTTCTCACCGTGGGCCTTGAACTCCTGCAGGCCGGCGGCGACAACCTTCGCCAGGTGGCTCTTCTTGTTGCGGTCGGCGATCTTGATGGCTTCGTCAATCTTGCCATCCTTCAGAGCGCCGGCAACGGCCGGGGCAAACGCACGCGACTGGCTGCGGGCGGCCGAAAAGGCCAGGGCGCGGTCAATCATGATGCCGATGGACCAGCCCGACATCAGGAACAGGATGACGACGACGATCTTGGCCAGAACACCCATCTGCTTCCACAGCGAGATCGGGTCCCAACCCACGCTAGCCTCGGGCTCCTGGAAGAGCAGGGCGGCGATCTGGTGCAGGTTGCACACGACCAGAGTTGCAATATTTGCGAGAACCATGAGTTGCTTTCCTCCTCAGAACTCTTTGAGCTTCTGAAAATTCAGTTGAGCGCAGCCAAACGGGCATACGCGGAGCTTTGCTGCTTGTTCCGGGCCGCCCGCTACTGCCGAAGGGCCCTGTTGCCGGCCCTGCCGCACGATACTGGGCGGAGGCCGGAGGCGAAAGCCTACCTGCCGGGTTTAACTGCCCGAGAGGGTAAAGTTCACCGTAATCTGCGTGTCCACCTCGACCGGCTCGCCATTCAGCAGATAAGGCTTGTAGCGCCACTGCTTCACGGCATCCAATGCGTTGGGAATCAGCAGCGGGTTGCCGCTGACGGCATGCAGATTGAGGATCGAGCCATCTTTGGCGATGACCGCCTGCAACACCACGGCGCCGGAGACGCGGGCCGTGCGGGCCAGCGGCGGATACGTGGGCTGAATGCGGCGGACCACCATGCCCTGCGTGACGCCCTGGCTGACGGTGATGCGCTTCGGAGTGGCAATCTTGGGTGCGGCCGAAGGAGCAGCGCTGGCAATCGAGTTCAGCACGCCGCCCAACATTCCGCCGGCCGAGCCGCCCGGCACGCCAATGCCGCCAACCACGCCCACGCCGGAACTCGGCGGAGCCTCGTCTTCCTTCAACATCTGGATTTTCTTGGGGATAGCCGTGGGAGCCTTGAGCTGTCCGTTGTCCAGCTCCGACTGCACCTTAACCACCTTGACGATCTGCACTGCAGCCGGCGGAGGTGGAGGAGGTGGCGGCGGTGGCGGTGCCACCAGGTAACCCATCAACTGCTGCTTGGGGAGTGCGTCAGTGTAAATCAAGGGAATCAACACGAGGACGCCGATCAGTGCCGCCTGGATCAGGAACGACAATAAAGTCGCCCATGGACCGCGCCGCTGCAGCTTCGAGTTTCTTCCGCCTGATTCCAGAAGGCTGTCTTCAAACATAAGCCAGTTCTCCGTCCTACTAATTCACTTAGACACCGGGGGCGTACGTTAAGCTCCCGAAAAAGGCCAGAAGGTTAAAAATAATCTACTAGAAATCTCCGCTCAGTAGAACCATCAGCGACCATATGGCGGAAATTCTTCAAAAGTATTTGTAAAGCCACCAGACTGGATCCCACCCAGAGATCCAGTCTGGCTTGTAACGAATTGATTTCTAAGCCTTTGCAGACTTTCCGCGAACCGACGACGGGGCCGGAGCACCGGAAGCCGTCTGACCGCGCCACTGCTGGTATGCAACCAGCATGGGGGCGGCGATGAAGATGGATGAGTAGGTTCCGATGATGATGCCGATCACCAGGGCCAGCGAGAAGCCGTGCAGCACCTCTCCGCCGAAGATGAACAGGGCCAAGACCGTCAGGAAGGTCAATCCCGAGGTCAGCACCGTCCGGCTCAACGTCTGGTTGATGCTCTTGTTGACGATCTCGGTCAGGGTGTCCTTGCGCTGCAACTTGATGTTCTCGCGGATGCGGTCAAAGACGACGATAGTGTCGTTCATCGAGTAGCCGACCAGGGTCAGGATGGCGGCGATAACCGTCAGCGAGATCTCCTGGTTCATCAGGGAGAACGCACCCACTGTAATCAGCGTGTCATGGAAGCAGGCCACCACGGCCGCCACGCCATAAATCAACTCAAAGCGGAACCAGAGATAGACCAGCATGCCGGCCAGCGAGTACAGGGTCGCCAGAATCGCCTGCTGGCGCAACTGTGCGCCCACCTGCGGTCCCACGATATCCACGTTGCGCACGCCGAAGTTCGAGGTGTAGAAGTCCTGCTGGAGCGCGGCGATGACCGGCGCCGGAGCGGCTGCCGCGGCATCGTTGATGCTGCCCAGCACGCCGCCGAGGGTCTTGTCGCGCAGGTCCACGATGGCGCGGGCGTACTTGCCGTACTGCGCAGGAGCGTCGGTGCCCAGGCGCAGCGGATCGGCCTTGAGCAGGTAATCGGCCAGCGTCGTGTAGCCGGTGTTGTTCAGGTCGGCCTTGCCGCCCGGATCCACACCCGACTGGAGAGCCTTGACGATGCTCTCCTTGCCCTGGTCGAGCGCCTGCTCGCTGGTCTCACGGATATCCAGCTTGATGAGCAGCTCGTTGCTGCCCGAGCGGGTGTCGGCCTGCAGGGTGAAGTTCTTCAACCCGGCGCGGTCGAGCTCGGCGCGGATGGCGTCCACGTTGGGGGCCGAGGTGAACTTCACATCCACCACGGTGCCGCCGCGGAAGTCAATGCCGAGCGGAATGTGATGCCAGAAGAGCATGCTCGCCAAACCGGCCACGGAGAAGATCAGCGAGAGGGCGAGAAAGAACCACTTCTTGCTGAGGAAATCGATATTCGTATTGCGAAACAGTTCCACGGTCGAAGCCTTTTTCCGCGATGATTGCGGGGTCCGCTGAATTTGCCGCGCGCCAGTGACGCGCCATGAACCGAACAGCCAAACTCTGTAGCAACCGGCGGGCCGAATCGCTCCGGCCCGCCAGGCCCTGACTAGATGGAGAGTGCCTCGCCGCGCTGATGGCGGTTGAGGATGCTCTCAAAGATGGTGCGCGAGACGAAGACCGCGGTGAACAGGTTCGCCAGCAGACCGAAGGTCAGCGTGACGGCGAAACCCTTGACCGGGCCGGTACCGAAGAGGAAGAGGATGGCCGCCGAGACGATCGTGGTGACGTGCGTATCCACGATGGTGACCCAGGCGTGTCCGAAGCCCTGCTCCACGGCAGAAGGCGGCGTCTTGCCGGCCCTCAGTTCCTCACGAATACGCTCGAAGATCAGCACGTTGGAATCCACGCCCATGCCGACCGTCAGGATCAGACCGGCGATGCCCGGCAGCGTCAGCGTAGCTCCGCTGAAGCCGAGGAAGCCGAGCAGGATCAACAGGTTGAGCACGAGCGCCAGGTCGGCATTGATGCCGGCAAAGCGGTAGTAGATCAGCATGAAGATCATGACGGCCATCATGCCGACGATGGCGGCACGAACGCCCTGGCGAACCGAATCGGCGCCCAGCGACGGGCCCACGGTGCGCTCTTCCAGGTACTTGATGGAGGCCGGCAGGGCACCGGAGCGCAGAACCATGCTGAGATCCTTGGTCTGCTGATCGGTGAAGCTGCCGGTGATGCGGCCGGTGTCGCGGATGCCTTCCTTGATGTTGGCAACCTCTTGCACCTTACCGTCCAGCACCACGGCCAGGAAGTCTCCCACGTGCGCCGAGGTGAAGTTCCAGAAGCGGTCGCCACCGTCGCGCGTCAGGGTAAAGATGACATCCGGGCGTCCACTATCTTCGCGGCCGGCTTCGGCCGAGCGCAGATCGCGTCCGCTGACGGCCGACACGCGGCTGATGACGTAGTAGACATCGGGGCTTTCACTGGAGGCCGTGCGGCTGCCAATGTTCTTTCCCTTGATGACGACTGCGTCGGAGGGCAGGATGCCGCCGTGCGCGGCCAGTGCCTCCTGCTCGCTGGCGTAGGTCCTGCCGTTGTCCATGGCCTGGCGAATCTCCAGCATGGCGGTGGACTGCATGACTTCCTTGACGCGCGCCGGATCGTCCACGCCCGGCAACTGCACCAGGATCTGGTAGCTGCCCAGGCTGTGCTCCTGGATGACCGGCTCACTGACGCCAAGCTGGTCAATACGGTTGCGGATGGTCTCAATGGCCTGCGCCACGGCGCGGTTCTTGATGTCGTCCTCGCGGGCGGGCTTGAGCGAAACAATCCAGGAATTCTCCGGACCGCTGGCGAGGTCGTACTCGCCAAACTGCTCCTGCACCAGCGAGCGCAAGTCGCCTGCCGAGGCAATGTCCACGCCCTTCAGGGTGATCTTGTCGGGGCCGGCGACCGGATCGAGCTTGAGGATGTCGCCGAAGAGAATGTTCTTCTTCTTGAAGGCGTCCTTCAACCGCTCGACGGTCTGGTCGGTTTCGGCGTTCACCGCGTCGTTGACCTGCACCTGAAGAATCAGGTGGGTTCCGCCGCGCAGGTCAAGACCGAGGTGAATGTTCTGCTGCACACCGGCCATCAAGCCCTTGGTCTTGATGGCTTCGATGCTTTTCTGTGGATCGGTTCCGAGGAAAATCCCCCAGACGAACACGACCAGGACAGCGAGGATAAGTACAATTTTCCAGAGCAGGTTTGTCTTCATGGAAACCGCGACCGCCTAAGATTTCTTGGCGCTATCGTCAACCGTAACCGACGCGATAGCGTTGCGCGCAAATTCAAGTTTCAAGTTGTCCGGGTTGACGCGAAGAATGAGCGTACCCGTATCGGAGCCTTCGCCCGGCTTCAAGCTGACGATGATGCCGACAACGCCGCCCGTGGTGGTCACGCGGTCGCCCGCCTTCAGCCCGGACAGCATCTCCTGCCACTTCTTCTGCCGCTTTTGCTGCGGCATGATGAGCAGGACGTACATGACGGCAAAGAAACCCACCATCATCAACGGGAAGGTCATTCCTCCACTCCCCGACTGCTGAAAGAGGAGAAACGCAAGTGCAGCACTCATGCTTCAGGCTCCCGCCTTCACCGGCGCACGTTTTCGCGCGGCGCGGCGTAGATTTTTTTCTTCCTGGCCGCAAAAAGGATACGGCGTACCGCGGCACTCAGCCTGGGTACACACCACACCCATCACCGGACCAGGGATCTTCAGGTATCTGGAAGTTCAGATGACCGCGAAGCGAAACATCCAACAGGCAACCGCGGCAAAGCCAGCAAGGCCACGCGACTTCGGCTGCACGGACCCTTTCATCCTAAACCGCCGGAGACTGGCCCTGCAAACTTCCCATGCCTGGAAACTCTCCCTGAATGATACTTTCTCGGACCCTTCGCATCAAGCCAAGATAAAACGCCAGGTTGTGGATGGTGTTCAGGGTCTGCGCCAGTAGCTCCTGAGAGGCGTACAGGTGGCGAAGGTAGGCCCGCGAATATCTTGTGCACACCGGGCACGGACATGCGGGGTCCAAAGGGCCTTCATCGCGCACAAAGCGGGCGTTTTTGATGTTGATCTTGCCTTCGCTGGTGAAGAGCAGCCCGTGGCGTGCGGCGCGCGTGGGCAGTACGCAATCCATCATGTCCACGCCCAGGCGCACGTAATTGACGATCTCCTCCGGCGTGCCGACGCCCATGACGTAGCGCGGTTTATTCTCCGGCAGCAGCGGAATCGTGGATTCCACGACCTCCCAGGTGTTTTCCCGGGGTTCGCCCACACTGAGGCCGCCGATGGCGTGGCCGTCAAAGTCCATCTCCACCGTGCGCTCGGCCGATTCGCGGCGCAAGTCGAGGTGCATTCCGCCCTGCACAATGCCAAATAAGGCCTGACGCTGCTCGCTGCCATGGCGGGCCGCCTGCTCGGCAAACCACGGAACCTCGCGGTAATGCGCGGCAAAGTAATCGCGGCTGCGGCGAGCCCAGCGCGTGGTCAGTTCCATGCTCTTCTGGGCGCGCTCGCGGGTCGCGGGGTATTCGGTGCACTCGTCGAAGGCCATGATGATGTCGGCGCCGAGGCCAATCTCCGCCGCAATCGAGCTCTCCGGGCTGAACATATGCGCCGAGCCGTCAATGTGCGAGCGGAACTGCACCCCTTCTTCCGTGATCTTTCTCAAGTCGGCGAGGCTGAAGACCTGAAAGCCGCCCGAGTCGGTGAGGATCGGCTTGTTCCACGCCATGAACTTCTGCACCCCGCCCAAGGCACGAACGGTCTCCACGCCCGGGCGCAGGTAGAGGTGATAGGTATTGTTCAGCAGAATCTGCACGCCAAGCTGGTCGAGAATATCCTGCGGTACGCCCTTGACCGAGGCAACGGTGCCCACGGGCATAAAGACCGGCGTCTGCACCTCTCCGTGCGGAGTGATAAAGCGCCCGGCACGCGCCCGGCCACAGGTGGCTTCGACTTGAAAGGAAAAAGACATTGAAGTTGATTGTACGGGAGGCGGCAGGCGCATCCAAAGACGGAGCCTTATCGGCTACTTTTCATATCGTGCAAGAGTTTTCTTAGATTTCGTATCCGCTCCGGAGTAATTGGATGCGTGGAAGTCTGTTCCTTCGCCCTTGCAGTTGCATCCGTGGAAACGTCTCCTTTAAGCATTTCCCATCGGCCGAAAAATCCAGCCGCGGCATAAGGGTTGTACCCAGCCTCGACAATGATTGCGAATCCTAGATCATCTGCGCGCGACTCACATGCTCTTTGTTCTGCATACATGTCGCGGCTATCTTTACCCAATAATTCCTTCAGTACGCCATCCAAACTCGGTTGTATCAGTTTTGATCTGCCTGCTGGTGACTTACAGGTATTGTCCAATGCGTGTCCGGCTTCATGGGCAATCGTGAAAGCAAGTTCCGCTTCTGCATCCCCCGCAAAGCGGGACATGCCAATTGGGACACAAATCACCGATTCACTCCGAGACACAGGTACATGCCACGCATTGATGACTTTGCTGTCGACCAGATAGGTCTGTATATGGTGGCCCTTTACGCGACTAACAACTGGTCGAATCCGCGTAATGATCTGGTGAAGCTGCTCACGCTCTGGGCCACTTGTAACCTCATCCGCATTGCAATAACGCCGTACAACATCTGCCCTCGAAGTACCAGTTTGAGAATAGCCTTGAAGGACACAAGCTAGGCAAAAGAAAAGTAATCCAAATTTCTTCATATGCGTGCTCCGGTCGCCCCGATTTACTGATTGAAGACTATGGCTTTCGTTTCTTCGTGGGAAGTACGCAGTTGATAAACCAATAGCCGCTGGAATCGGTAGATGTGTTTTTCTTGGGCTGTGATTGTGTAGGATGCTGGTATGTCCGCCATCAAGGCCGTCATCTTCGACTACGGGAAAGTCCTGTCGCTGCCGCCCACGGTGGCCGACTGGGAAAAGGTCAGCCAGCGCTTCGGCAAATCGCTCCAGGAGTTCCAGCAGATTTACTGGGGCCATCGTGAAGAGCTCGACCGCGGCACCCTCGACAACCCCAGCTACTGGAAGGCCGTTGGCCGCGACTGCGGCGTGATCGTCAGCGACGCCGAGGCCGAGCAACTGATAGAAGGCGACAACCGCCAGTGGACGCATGTCGCCGAAGGCGTTCTCGACTTCAGTCGCCGTCTGCGCCATGAAGGCTTCCGCACGGCCATTCTCAGCAACATGGAGCGCCGCATGCTGGCCGTGATGCGCGAAAAGCTCAACTGGCTGGATGAGTTCGAGGTGCAGGTCTATTCCTGCGAGATTGGCCTGGTGAAGCCGCAGCCGGAGATCTACCACTACTGCTGCGACCGCCTGGGCTCATTGCCCGCAGAGACGCTCTTCCTGGATGACAAACTTGTGAACGTGGAGGGAGCGCGGCGGGTGGGCCTTACAAGCTGGGTCTTTGAGAGCGCGCCCGACCCCGTGATGCGGACCGGGCAGCCGGAGATCACCCTCCCCGAGCTGCACGCGGAGCTGCTGGCCGGCCGGAAGGCCCGCCACGAGCGGTAGCCAACGCTGGAGAAAGTAAAGAAAAAATAGAAAGCCCGGAGCGGCGGGAGCGAATTCGCCGTCCGGGCATGACACGACTTGCCTTAGGGAAGCGGAATGTCGTGCTTCTTCAGGAAGTCGCCCACCTTGATTATGGCCCGGGTGATATAGCCACTGCCGAGTTCGCGTTTCCCCTCGAAAGCCGCCACCTTGATCTTGTAGAATCGCCCATCCACGGCTTCGACCTCGGCCGTGGCATGCACCACGGCGTTGATCCCGACGGGAAGACGATGCTCGACGTTGATCGCCGTTCCCACGCTGATCTCGCCCTCTTCGCAGAACGGTTGCAGGGCGTGGAAGCCAGCAGTCTCCATCAGCCGGATCATGTCCGGAGTGGAATAGACCGACGGCAGTGAGTGGTGATGCGCGGTAAGAGTGTGCTCATACTGCACGCGCTCTTCGGCCGTGCCCTTAGCGCCTATAATTACCTGCTTAGCCATAGCGCGATTGACTCTACTCGAACAGGCGCGGGCGCGGCAAGAGAAACTCTGCCGGCCAAGCCGGGTGTGGGGCAAAACTGGAGAAAATAATGAAGAAATTTACATTCTGGCTGCTCCTGATGACCCTGGCGGCCTCTGGGCTGGCGCTGGCACAGGCCACGGCCGCAGAGCCGGCCTCCCCTGAAAATGAGATCCGAGCGGTCCTCGATGCCCAGGTTTCCGCCTGGAACCACGGCGACCTGAAGGGCTATATGCAGGG
>Ga0181528_10001894_pt1 | contig 12895 bp, 13 predicted proteins | sample PEATcosm2014_Bin_47_FD_119742 | JGI IMG/M metagenome (GOLD analysis project Ga0181528, IMG submission 119742) | Peatland microbial communities from MTU Mesocosm Facility, Houghton, MI, USA - PEATcosm2014_Bin10_10_metaG | ecosystem: Environmental > Terrestrial > Soil > Wetlands > Peat | place... | reverse complement strand
TGCCATCCAATTAAAGTCCAGTCCAATCCATAATCCCGCTGAAAACAAAGTATTTATGTTCTTTTGCACTCCGAAGCGGCGTCATGGAAGCTAGAGCGAAATGGGGGTATTATTGGGGGTATCCTTCGCGTACCCCCAGTTACGATACCCCCCAAAACTCAGGAGCCAACCATGGAACAGATGAATTCAGCGATCAGACGTTCTCGTCCCATTGAACTGCTCCAGTTGCTCCGGCGCAGGTTTGGGAGTGAAGACGCTGACCACCACCAGCGCCACAATAGCCGCGAAGAGCGCCGGAAAGATGGCGTCGCGGTCGGCCAGGATTTTTGGGAAGTGGTCTCTTACTACCTGATGATCCCAGGCCAGCGTAATCGCCGTGCCGCTGGCGATGGCCGCCACCGCGCCCCAGGCCGTGGCTCGCTTGGAGTAGAAGGCCGCTAGCACCACAGGGGTGAGCGCGGCGGAGTAGATTGTGTAAGCCCAGAGCATCTTCTGTAGAATGCTCTCGGCATAGACCGCCTGATAGAGCGCCCAGCAGCCCAGCAGCACCACACAAAGCCGCGAGACGATCAGTACGCGCTTGTTGGAGGCTCCCGGCGAGATATAGCGAACAAAAACATCGTTGACGAGATTCGTAGCCGGAGAAAAGAGATAATTTGAGGCCGTCGAGATTACTTTGGCGAAGACCGCGCCTAGCAGCAACGCGCCCAGCACCGCAGGCAGTCCGTGGCGGGCCGTGTAGGGAATGATTTCGCGGGGATGCAGCGCCACTTCGCCGGTTGGATAAAGCGCGCGTCCGAAGACCGCAATAGCCACGATCAGCGTCTCCAGAACCACCGTGCCCAGGACCCAGCCGACGACCGAAATGCGCGCATCCCGCTCGCTGCGCGCCGAGAAAAACTTTTGGTACATCACCTGGTTGCCCAGCATCAGCAGCATCGTCGGCACCAGAAATTCGAGTGCTCGCACCACGCCCATCCCCGTAGACTGCCGCATATGCTCGGGGCTGAGCCGGTAGTTGCCCAGCACCTGGAAGTATTCAGCAGGAAGCGCATGATGCAGCCCCGCCCAGCCTCCGGCCTGCAAGAACAAGTACGGCGCGGCGAGGACGCAGATGACGGTGACCAGCGAACCGATGGCCACATCCATATATGCCACCGACGACATTCCCGCCAGCGCCGTGGTGAGGATGACGAAGGCGGCAATGATATAGGTGCCCAGCTCCGGCGTCACAGTTTCGGGAAAGATCAGATGCAGCACATCGCCGCCGCCTTTGAACTGGTAGCTCGTAATGCCGATGTAGGCGAAGAGAATGGCAATGGTGCCCAACACCCGCGCCGTCTGGTTGTAGCGGACTTCGAGCAGATCCGGCAGCGTGAAATGCGCGAACTTCCGTGCACGAGGCGCGATGAAGTAGATCAGCAAGAGGCCCAGCCATCCACCCGCCGGCTGCCACAACGCGGCAAAACCATTCTTGTAGGCATTCTCCGCCCCGGCAAAGAGACTCCCCGCGCCAATCCACGAGGTCAGCAGCGTCAGCACCAGCACGACCGCCGGCAGAGAGCGCCCCGCCACCAGATAGTCGGCCTTGGTCTTCACCAGCGCGGTGCGATAGAGCGCCACCGCCAGCAGAGCGGCGACGATGACGGCCAGTACGGCAACATACAGTTGGGACATCGATCAGCTTCCTCGCCGGTGGAATCCGGATTTCCGCCAGTGTACTGGATGGAGGCGCCGCGGCGCGCGGTGGGCATGAAGCTCCAGAAAGATCCAAAGTGCGGTATGCTGGTAATGCGCGCCCGTAGCTCAGCTGGATAGAGCGAACGCCTCCGGAGCGTTAGGTCGGGAGTTCGAATCTCTCCGGGCGCACCATACAGATCAATCCTTTCCGCCATTATTCCGCATTCATTTTTGTAAATTTCGTCAAAATGAGAGATCATGGCAAACTGGACAATCGCCTACAACTGGATGATGAACTTCGAGGATGCTCCGCGCGCCTGCGCGCAGGTTCCAGACGCCTCTCCCTGCGGCGTTGATGGCCCATGCTTTGCCATCAGCGGCATCAACTCGGGCGCATGGCCGGCGGAGTTTGCGGCGATCGCCGCGCTTCCCCAAAGCGAGCGGGAGCCGCTCGTTCAGCAGTTCTATCAGAATCACTTCTGGAACAACTGGTACGCGCAGGTGGAATCCGACGACCTATGCAAGCGCGTCTTCGACTTTGCGGTGAACGGCGGCAGCGGCACGGCTGTGCGCTGTCTTCAGCGGGCCGTGAACTCTCTGGCCGGCGATGGCGCGGCGCAGTTGATCGACGACGGCGAATGGGGGCCGATGACGCTGGGCGCTGTCAATGCGGCCGATCCCGCAGCCATGACGACAGCATTCCAAGCCGCGCGTGTCGCACACTACCAGGCCATCGTCGCCGCGAACCCGGCAGACGCGCAGTACCTGCCGCAGTGGCTGGCACGAGCAAGAATGTAGCCCATAGGCGCTAAACTGGAAAGGGAACGGGGCGCAGCTTCCTCGACCCAGTGAAAGGGTCCATGCATTTCCATTTCGATTTTTCCGCGCGCCAGATTCTCTGGACGCTGACCTTTGCCTCACAGTTGGTCCTGCTCGTGGTTTTGATTGGCCGCGACCGTGCCCGCCGCTATCCCTGGTTTACCGCCAGTATCGCTCTCTTCGCCGTGGGACTGATGGCGGATATTCTGCTATCGGGCAGGATGGCGGCAGTTCCCTTCAACGAGACGCTGCTTACCCTGGCCAACCTTTCGGTGATTGTATCTCTGCTGGTGCTGATTGAGGTCGCATGGCAGGCCTTTGCGCAGGTGTCGCGCGCCCAGTGGATTGCAAACACTCTAGGTCTGCTTATCGTGGCTGGCGGCATTCTGGCAGTCTGGGGACCCTGGCCGGTACGGAGTCAGATGGCACTGGACACGTTGCTGGGCAAGCTGAAACTCATGCAGCTCTTGGCGCAGAAGGGCAATACTCTGGCAGATCTGCTGGCGGTGGGAGTCATGGTGCTGGTGGCGCTCTTCGGCAGCCGTTTCAAGGCCGGTTGGCGCAGCCATACGCAGATGATCGCCATCGGTCTCTCCACCGTAGCCATCTCCTCGCTGGCCGTGCAAGGCACGATACAACATATCGTCCGGACCGTGCACCCGCAGAGTCAGGCGGAGTATGAGCGCATCCTCGACCTGATCAACAAACTGGGCAACGCCAGCAAGGCAGTCTACATCGCCGTACTGGTGTGGTGGATCATCTGGCTCTGGTGCGATGAGCCGGGAGCGGAGACGACGCAACCGGAAGAGACGCCCTAGCTGACCGCTTTCAGTTGTCGGATTGCCCCAGCTTCCGCAACCGGAGGCTGGGGTAATTTTTTGCTATAGCCGTCCGGGCGGAGCGCGCATCGCGCCTTGATGTTCATTGTTTCCCAGGCCCGAAAGGCCTGACCTGGAGCACGCCTAAGCGCCCATCTTCAAATCGCAGTGAAAAATCACTGCGCCTACTTGCCTACCTTGCTGGATCGCTTCAGTTCATTCCAGTCCTTTTCCGTTTGATCGGCGTAGGCGGAGCCGAATTTGGCTAATGCCTCGGCGAAGCCGTCGCCGGAGCCGATGTAGCCGTTGAGGATGAGCGGATCGCCGGAGCGGGCATGGCCGCGGGCGAGCAGTTCACCGCAGACTTCGCCATAGGCCGCGAGGCCATCGCCGGCCAAAGCCAGTAAATCGACGGAGCCTTTGTGGTCGTTGAGCTGGCGGACGAGATAGTCGCGCCCGTCGAAGTGCGTCCAGCCGAGGAAGGGATCGGATTGCACCTGCATCGCCTTCTGACCCTCGGCAGTGCGCTGGCCGTTGTTTTGGGGCGATTGCGCATCAGGCAGATAGGGCGCGTAGCCGGAGGCCGGCTCTTCCTTGATCTGTAAAAACAGCGGGTCGGCGGGGCCGTTGCCCTCGAAGTAAATGCAGTAATCGCGCAGGCCGACCGAGCCGGTGCCGACGACCTTGAAGGCCACATCGACCGGGCGATAGAGCGAGAGCAGATGCCGGCGCTGCGGTTCGAGCATCTGACGATAGGGATCGAGGGCGGCCAGGACCGCCTCCGCCTGGTGGCCGGTGACGCGGGTGAGGGTGGGTTTGATCTCCTTGAAGCGGCGATCACCGCCGGCAACCGGCTCGGTCATCTGCTCCAGCGTGTGCATCGGCGTGGCGCGCTCGGCCTTGAGCAACGCCTTTTGAACCGGCGCGACCTGGGCCATGCGATGCACCTGAAAGCGGCCCACCTCCACGCTCGGCATCCGGGCAAAGGCGCGCATCTGCGCTGCGTAGCGGGCAACAAAGCGCTCCACGGCCAGATGCGACGAAGACTCCTTGTGTCCGGAGCCGCGACCGGCCAGCACCAGCGAGGCGGCCATGCGCTTGAGGTCCCACTCGAAGGGTCCGCGAATCGTTTCGTCGAAGTCGTTGATGTCGAAGGTGAGGCGGCCATCGGGCGCGGCGAAGGCGCCGAGATTGCGCACATGAGCGTCGCCGCAGAGCTGACAGACGATACCGGTATTAGGCAGCGCAGCCAGGTCGGCAGCCATCACTGGAACCGCGCCACGGAAGTAACCGAAGGGCGATGCGGCCATCAGTTGGTACTTGAGCTTGATGAGGGCCGGGACGCGCCCCTGCATCGAGCGGTCAAGCAGCTCGAGAGCGGAGGTCTTGCGCTCCGCGGGCTTGATTACGTTGTGCCGCTGGCGGCCGATCTGCTTGCGCCGCGCCTGGCCAGAGTTGCGCCGTTCCTGAGGAGTTAACGAATGCATGAAGGTGACGATATATCGCCGTAGCCCTGTGGCGCAACTCGCTGAGGCGCTGAAGGTTGAGTTTGTTGCCGGCATCTCAACTCTGCTTCCTGTCTGATCGCTGTTTGAAGCCACGAGGCCGCTGGTTGTAGGGAGGAATTGCGACTCAAAAAAAGTTAAAAATAACACTTGACACCATACACTGTGTGTAATACAGTATGTATAGTACAGTGTATGAGGTACAGCATGACGCTCACCGAGAACCTCTTCGATAATCTTCGCCTGGAACTGCGGCGCGGCTGCCTGACTCTGGCCGTTCTGGCCGAGCTGCACCAGGAGTATTACGGATACACGCTGCGGAAAGCACTTGCCGAGCGTGGTCTGGAAATCGACGAAAGTACGCTCTATCCACTGCTGCGGCGATTGGAAGCGCAAGGGCTGCTGAGCAGCGAATGGCGCGAGGAAGAGAAGCGCAACAAGCGCTTTTACCGGCTCTCCAGCGACGGCGAAGAGATCTTCGGCCAGTTGCTCAACGAGTGGAAGACCATTAACGCCTCCATCAACAAGATTTTGTGACAGGGAAGGAAAATGCCATGGAATTACTCGATCGTTACCTCGAAGCCGTGAAGAAGCACCTGCCCTGGCAGCGACAGGACGATATTCTCGCCGAACTCAAGGCCAACCTGGAAGCACAGCTTGAGGACAAGGAGGCGGAACTGGGCCGTCCGCTCACACCCGGCGAAGCCGAGGATTGGCTCAAACAGCTCGGACATCCGATCCAGGTGGCCGCGCGCTATCAGCCGCAACGATCCCTGATCGGGCCATCCCTTTTCCCTTACTACTGGTATGTCATGAAGGTGGCATTGATTGTGACCGCGATCGTTTATGTGATCGCCACCCTGGTACAGATCGCCACACAGACTCCGGCGGAGATGAATGTGCTGGCAGTTTTGCTGCGGCTCCCCGATGGGCTGATGAGGACGGCGGCCTGGGTCACACTGGTCTTCGCGCTCATCGAGTTTGGCGCTGCGCGCTGCCCACAGAAGTTCCCCATGCTCGTTCCGCCTACGAATCACTGGCTGCCGAGCGACCTGCCGTCCTTCATGCAGCGGCATGGCGGCGGGAAGAAGCCGCGCAGCTTCGCCCATGCTGTCACCGAAGTGATCTTTGGCATTCTCTTCCTGTTGTGGTGGCTGCTGCTGCCCCAACATCCTTACCTGCTGATCGGCCCGGCTGCATTCCATATGCAGTCCTGGAGCCAGTTTGCTTCGCCCTTTCAATTGGCGCCCGCCTGGGTCCAGTTCTACTGGTGGGTAGTGGGGGTGAACGCGCTACAGTTGGCCTGGCGCATCGCAGCGCTGATTCGCGGCGACTGGCAGCGTCCGCGGAGAGCACAGAATATCGTGATCAGCGCCATAGGACTGATCCCGGTGTGGCTTCTGCTCACGGTTCCGAATCATGCCTATCTCACGCTCCAGCATCCCGCACTCGACATGGCGCACTATTGCGCTGCCATGAACGCGATCAATCAATTGATCCATTGGAATGTGCTGGGAATCGGCATCTTAATTTGCCTGCTCCTGGCGTGGGAGATTGGAAGCAGCGGCGTGAATGCCTATCGCAAGCGCACGGCAGCCATGCAATAAGCGCGACCACAATCATCCCACTCACACAAAGAGGCCCACGTTTGATCGTGGGCCTCTTGAGTTGGGTGCATAAGTCATTCTGCGTTGCTTTGCTCGCTCTAGGACTTGGGTTTCTCACCAGGTTTCGGCGCGGGTTTTGGCTCCGGCCTGGCCTCCGGTCTTGGTGCAGGCTTCGGTGCGGGTTTTGCTTCCGGCCTGGCTTCTGGTTTTACTTCCGGCCTGACCTCCGGTCTAGGCGCAGGCTTGGTTTCTGGCATTGCCTCGGTCTTGGGCACCGGCTTGGCCATTGGCTCCGGCGCGGTTTTCGCCTCTGGCCTGGTTTCTGGCTTCGCCTCGGGTCTAGGCGCAGGCTTGGTTTCTGGCATTGCCTCGGTCTTGGGCGCAGGCTTGGCCATTGGCTCCGGCGCGGTTTTCCCCTCTGGCCTGGTTTCCGGCCTGGGCGCAGGCTTGGCGACCGTCGCAGTCTTCGTCGTTGCCGTCCGGGCCGCCGCTACGGTTTCTGGCGGCGCTTGAACCTTGGCCAGCTCAGTTAGCGGCTTGGACGGTGGAGGCTTGAAGCCTGCTGGAGGAGTGTGGGGTTCCGCGGCCAGCGGCTTGGAGACAGCCAGATTCGCCGGACGCCCGCCGTTGTTTTTGGCAAAATTACTCTTGTCGGCGGCAGCCGCGGCCACGTGCTGCCGCTGGAAGGTCGTCGGCGCCTGATGCTGCTCATGAACGGCGACCAGCTCACCGGAAGTGGCTTGATGCTGCACGCCGTTGGGTCCGCCGTTGTAGGAGACGTTGGTGGTGTTGATGATCGTCGTCTGTTCGACGATCGTCCGATTGACGTAGACGTTAGTCACCACACTGGCGTTCACGCGGACAACCGCCGTGTTGTAGGCGAAGACGCCGCCATTCCACGAGCCGCCCGCAAAGCCGATGCCCATGTAGCCGCCTCCGTAGTTCACGCCGCCGTAGAAGCCGATATGCGGTCCCCAGTAGCCCTCATGATAGGTAAAGCGGCCACCGACCCATCCCCAGTAGCTTGGAGTCCAGAGCGCACCGGCGTACGGGGCCGGCACCCATGCGCCTGGCACCCAGTAGTAGCCAAGCAGCCCCCAGCGCCAGTGGCCCGGCGTCCAAATCAAGTTTGGTGCGGGGCAAGGCGGCTGTTCATAGACCGGCAGCGGCGGCGGCGCAGTATCGACTGTGACTTCTTCATCAGAGACAATCGGCGCTGGAGGAGGAGGCGTCTCAGCGGGTATCCATCTTTCGCCATCCCAAATAAAGGTTCCTGTTCTGGTTGTGCCCACTGGAATTTGAGCACTTGCCTGATGTTGAGCGGCGACACCGAGGAGAACAAGTGCCAGCAGTATCCAGCGTGTAGAGCGGATGAATGTCATAAGTAATCCCTCTCGATCCTTATTGTGTCCACCGGATCAGTTTCAACCCGCGCATCGTGAATGAGCTGTGAACACCTGGTGATGAAATATGCTTCGTACAATCTTAACTTGAGCCCGCGCCGATTCGAATGGCATTCTATCGAAAACCTTCAAGACCTACATGGGAGATCGGCCACGGGTGTCGTCGATGCTCAAGATACCACGGGGGTGTGGACCTATTTGGAAGTCCGTCGTTTCGCGCAATTGCGCGGTGGGCGATGGCGCACGGGAACAAGCGAATCTGCGACTCTCTCAATCGCGGACTCTGAGATTTTGTGCGCACGCATTGGTTCGATCGCATTCTGGCGCACTTTGAAGAGTATATGCATCCAGCGCTTCAGTAAGCGAACTGGAGGCCGGACCGTTATTCTGAAGAAACGATGAGTTTGCCAAACAATTCTCTTCACCGCGTGGCTGTTTATTGCGGATCGGCCGATGGAAACGATCCGTCATTTCTGGTTGAAGCGCGGTCGCTCGGCGCTGCCCTTGCCGCCGCCGGAATGGGGCTGGTCTACGGAGGCGCGAATGTGGGGCTGATGGGCGCAGTGGCCGATGCGGCGCTGGCGGGCGGAGCTGAGGTGATTGGCGTGCTGCCGGAGGTGCTGGTGGGACGCGAGATTGCGCACGATGGGCTGACGCACTTCGAGCTGGTTCGCACCATGCACGAGCGCAAGGCGCGGATGAGTGAGCTGGCCGATGCCTTTCTGGTGCTGCCCGGCGGCTACGGCACGCTGGAGGAAATGCTGGAGGCGGTGACCTGGGCGCAACTCGGCCTGCACAGCAAACCCGTCATTCTGATCAATACCGCCGGCTACTGGGAAGAGCTGCTGAAGTTTCTTGATTCCGCTGTTGACGCTGGCTTTTTGAAGCAGAAGAACCGCGATCTGCTGCGCGTGGCGGCGAGCGCCAAAGAAGCGGTGGAGATGGCGGCTAAGTGCTGACTTGAACTGGAGGACCTAAGGATCCAGATCATGGATATTCGGCCTGTACATACAATTCAATCGATTTCGGTAAGCTGGCCAGTCAAATGTACTGCTAGATAATCGGCCATTTGAGAGACGTTGAAGTGACCCTCGTTCCAATGGCGGTCTGCTTCTCTAAGTGCCTCATAATATGGTTCTCTATTCTCTCTAATGCGTTCTGGAACAATCTTCTTGCCTTGTAGTAATCTTCCTTGTCTCATGCAAATGAGGTAATAACACGCCGCTCTGGCTGTTCTTCCGTTTCCCTCTACAAACGGATGTATCCAATTGAGCCTCCAGAGTGCATATGCGGGAAGAAGAGTAGGGTGATCCAGAACATCCCAATTCTCATGTATGAGCGAAAAGAACCGATCCATTTCATTTGATACATCTTTGAAATGAGGTGGCAAATGGTTGCCTACATAGATCGGCTCCTCCCGGTAGCGTCCTCCAAATTGAGCGATATTTGCAACTGCAGCAGCATTCAGCGACCATAACGTGTACTTGTCGAAGGCCTCTATGCCCTTTGCCAAGCCGATCTCTATGCAATTCAACAAGAGATCGTATTGTCGCAAGAGGTTCTGCTCTTGGACCTTGGTATAAAGTTCCGGGTTGTCACTTTCTCTGACGCTCATAGAAAAGGCAACCAGCTACTTGCTGTGCTCGTTTGCCGACGAAAAGAGACGAACGCTTTGCGATGTGCGCCTGACACTATCCTTTGTTATCCGGCTTGAATTCAGAGAGTTGCCAAATGCAAAGCTTATCCTCTGTTCACGCAACTCCTCATCGGTCACACTTTGGTTGCGCGTTTCGCTCAAAAGACGCAGTAATTCCTCATTCGCTTGAACAACACCAAGAAATTGTTTGCGCTCTGCCATAATGCGCCTCCTTGACGATTCCTTCTCAGTTCAAACATCATAACGCAACTGCGTATCTCGTGCCTCAGTCAATCAAATCCCCTTGTTTATGTTTCATATTACCCATGGTTTTTGCTTCTTTGCTGAGGATTCTCTTCGTCGCAGCATATGCATTGGCAATGTCATGTTTCGTATACTCGAAGCAGCGTATGTCTTCTCACCTCGACAAGATTCTGGCGACGACGCGAGCCACTGTGGCCGCGGCAAAGGCGCGCGTGCCGATTGCGGAGCTGGAGAGGCAGGCGGTCAATCACCAGCCGCGGGGATGGGCGGCAGCTTTGCGGCGCAAGGCTGAGAGCGCTCCCGCCGTGATTGCGGAGATCAAGAAAGCCTCACCTTCGAAGGGGCTGATCCGCGCGGAGTTTGACGCGGCGCTGTTGGCGCGGAGTTATCTTGCCGGGGGCGCAGCGGCGCTCTCTGTGCTGACCGACGAGCCGTATTTTCAAGGCAGTCTGCGCAATCTGGAGCTGGCTTCATCCGCAGCGCCATTGCCTTGCCTGCGCAAGGATTTCATGGTCGACGCATACCAGATCGCCGAGGCGCGCGCGCATTGCGCGGATGCGATTCTGCTGATTGCCGCGGCGCTGACCGATAGCGAACTTAGACGCTTCTCAGAGGCAGCGCACTCGCTTTCACTCGATGTGCTGGTCGAGGTGCATACCGCCGGAGAGCTGGAGCGTGTGCTCGCTGCGCTTGGCGAGCGCGGCGCGGATGCGATTGGCGTGAACAATCGCGATTTGAAGAGCTTTGCAGTCCGTTTGGAGACCTCGCTCGAATTGGTTGAGCGCATTCCGCCCGCAGTAGTGCGCGTGGCCGAAAGCGGCATCGCCACACACGACGACCTGCGACGATTGCGCGCTGCGGGCTTCGACGCATTCCTGATCGGCGAAAGCCTGATGCACCAGCCTGATCCCGGCGCTGCGCTGGCGGCGCTGCTGGCTGGAGTGGCGGCGCGATGAGCATCTGGATCAAAATCTGCGGCAACACCTCCCTCAACGACGCGCTTCTGGCCGCTGAAGCGGGAGCCGATGCGCTCGGCTTTGTCTTTGCGCCAAGTCCGCGACGGGTGACGGCGGAAGTGGTGGCCGCGATCACTCCGCGGCTGCCGGAGAGCATTGAGAAGATCGGCGTCTTTGTGAAGGCAGGAGTGGAAGAGATTGTCTCCATCGCTCAACGCTGCGGACTGACCGGTGTGCAACTGCACTTCGACGCGGAGAGCACTCTTCCCTCCAGGCTCCATGAACGCCTGGGAGCGTCCACACGCATTTTGCGCGTGATTCACTATGACGGGAATGTCGATGCGGATCAATTTGGCGGCTACGCGCGGGATGCGCACGTTCACGCAATCCTGGTGGATTCGCGGACAACATCCGCTGCCGGCGGAACGGGAGTGAGCTTCGACTGGAACAAAGCGCGCAAAGATCTCTTTGAAAACGCAGAGACGGGAATACGGTTGATTGCCGCGGGCGGGCTGAATCCGGAGAACGTAGCGGAGGCCGTCGCTGCGCTGCGCCCCTGGGGCGTTGACGCAGTATCAGGCGTCGAAGCGGCGCCGGGGCGCAAGAATCCGGAGAAGGTCAGAGAGTTTGTGAAGCGCGCGAAGGCCGCGGCATTTCTTTGATCCGCACGAGAGAAACGACGCCGGTTTCGCACCAGGCTCCTGCTATCATCGTGGGGTGATGGGCGCGGGCATGAATCCTGGTGGAAAGCGCGAACAATTGGCTCGCGGATTGCACCGTTGCGGGGCGCCATTTCTGCTTTCTCTGCTTCCGGCGCGCAACTCGCTCGTGGTTCTGAATTACCATCGCATCGGAGATCCCGGCGGCGATCTCTTCGATCCTGGAGTTTTTTCAGCGACCGCCGATCAGTTCGATGAGCAGATCTCCTATCTGAAGACGCGCGTTTCATTGATCACACTGGAAGAAGCAATGTCATGGATTGCAGGCCCGGCCACGGAGAAGGCCCGCCGCTCATGCGTGCTGATTACCTTTGACGATGGTTATCTGGATAACTATGAGATTGCTTATCCCATTCTTAAATCGCATGGAGCGCAAGGAGTCTTCTTTCTTGCCACTGGAATGGTTGGATCGTGCCATATACCCTGGTGGGATCGGATTGCTTACTCCGTAAAGACGGCGCAGAAGCGCAGGTTTTCTCTGTGTTATCCCGCCGTGCTCGCTGTCGATCTCGATCAATTCGGAGTGGAGGCGAGCTTGCAGGCTATCTTGAAACTGTATAAGAGAGCGGAGAATACCGACACGGCGCGATTCATGCAGGAGCTGGCGGCAGAGACAGAGGGTGCGGTTTTGCCCACTACGCTGCGGCGTTTTTTGAATTGGGAGGAGGCGCGGGAGATGGTTGCCGGCGGCATGGCGATCGGTTCTCATACGCATTCGCACCATCTGCTGAGCCAATTGCCGCCTGAGCAGCAATGCGAGGAGTTATCCCGCGCGCGCTCGATTCTGCAGGAAGAGCTTGGCGCGAATGTCAGTGCGCTTGCCTATCCTGTCGGCGGCAGAACGAGCTTTACGAATCAGACAAAGCAGATGGCGCGAGAGGCTGGTTACCGGGCGGCTTTTTCCTTTTACGGAGGCACAAACCTGCCGGGTAAGATCGATCCATTTGATGTTAGAAGGATCGGCATCGGCGGCCAAAGTAAAAGCCGCTTCCAGGTTCAGATGAGTATCTGCCGCGTCACGGGAAGTTACTGGCCGTAAGTGCCCGCGCCGGGCAGCAACAGATACAATGACTGTCGAGAGGCGATCCGAATGAGCAATGCTGCGCGCACCGAGCGGCCGCCCGTGGTTGTGGCTGGAGCTTATCAGACCGGCGTCGTGCTGTTGAGAAATCTGGTTCGCCGCAAGGTTGAAGGCTGCTTGATTGATTGCGATGCGGCGCAGCCCGGCTTCAAGACCGTCTATGGGAAGGCGCATCTTTGTCCCAATCCAGACACGCATCCGGATGAGTGGCTGCGATTCATGACGGAGCTGGCAAAGAGCACGGGGCGCAAGCCGGTATTGATTGCCAGCGCGGATCAGTATGTTACCGCGATTGCCGCTCATGCCGCGGCTTTGGAGCCGTACTATACCTTCCGGCCCGCTTCGGTCGCAACGCAGGCGCTATTGGCGACCAAGAAGCGGCAGTATGAAATTGCAGAGATGAATGG